>Ga0179593_1586701_pt1 | contig 13188 bp, 17 predicted proteins | sample CZODoug2_1_08_16_FD_185931 | JGI IMG/M metagenome (GOLD analysis project Ga0179593, IMG submission 185931) | Vadose zone soil fungal communities from Angelo Coast Range Reserve, California, USA - CZODoug2_1_08_16fungal (PacBio error correction) | ecosystem: Environmental > Terrestrial > Soil >... | reverse complement strand
TATCTACACAGCGATAAGAAGGTTCTAACTTTTTCTTTTTCCCTTTTTTCACGGTTTGTGTCTGAAGTTCTTACCGCTCGGCACTTAAACGGAGTTTGCCCCCTTTTTTTTGCCCTAGTCTCCTCCCACCTTTGACCGGTGTTTGCCCTTTTTTTTTCTTTCTCCATCCTAATGTTAGGAACCAATCTTTCTTCCACTCCGTTGTTTTTTGTGCGCTTTTCCGACAGGTTTTTCTGAGAAGCCCATCCCTTAACCGGCTGGTTCTCGGTCCTTTACACTCCCGTCATCGTGCCTTTTTTCCTGTTCTTTTTTTTCGTCGGTCCTGAACGAGACTTGAGTTCAAATCGAGGTAGTCCCAATTTTCCCTGCTCTTCGTGATGATCGAACTTTACTCCTTTCTCCTTTTCGTTATTCCCGACCATGAAGCACCGATGTGTGTCTTTTTCCCCCTAGTCGGTGCCCTTTTTTTTCCAGTGTGTCGGACCCTTTTTTTTGTTTTGTTGATTGGCTAGCCCTTGTAGAGACCCCCTTTCTTCTTTTTTTTTTCCCCCCCTCATTAGTACCACAAGTCTTCCCTCAGTTTATTTCTCCAGTATTGACTTTTTTCCCGTTCACAACCCCACCCTTGCACCCTTTCACATGCTTCTTGCGTCAGATTAGACGCATACCACAGTCCCCCGCCCCCCCCTGCCTATGATTGTCTTCCCTCTCCCTCCGGGTGCTTCTCCCTGCCTCTTCGATTCCTTTCACTTTTTACTGTATACCGCCCTTTTCCTTTCTTAACGGACGTGAAGGCACTCCATGTCCTCTGTAATTCACTTCATCTTCCCACTTGCTTCCCCCTTTTTGACCCCAGGACTCATATTTTTAGTCGTTTTGTCTTTTTTTTTTCCTCTTGGTCTAACTTGGCTTCTTCCCTTTATGGTAAACGACCCCCCCCTTCCCCCATCAGCACTCCCACCGCCACAATCCACCCCCCGCGTCGACCCCTCCCGGTTTTCTTCCCCTTCCCTTTTCCAACAAGCTTTCCCCCCCCTTTTTTTTTGCCGGTCCGTCTTGATGTGCGTCCTTCATTTTAATCCCAAGAAAATAGCTGTTTCTTTTTTTTTTTACTTAGGGTCCTCCTCCTTCAAGACCCTATCATTCCTTTCTCTCTGCTCCCCCGTCACAATCTCTTACTGGACTTCCCACTCGAGAGTGTATCCTTATATTTTTCCCCTTTTCTCACTTCAACGGATGGGCCCCCACCCCTTTTTTTTTTTTTTTTCAGATGGTCTTTTTCAGTTCCATGAACCCTCCTCCTGCTCGCGGTTCTTATGCGCGACTTCTCAACTATGCCCCTGTTCCCCCTGACCCCTTTTTTCTCTGCCTTTTACCCCCCAGCCCTCCTAGAGCCTTCGAATACCGGACATGTAGTTTTGTTTTTCTCTGCGTTCTTTTGTTGATGGGGAGTTCGTTCATGTATTTTACAAGATGCCCCCTTCTTTCCGTTCCCTCCTGAACCCTCCCAACCTTGACGATGTATTTGCTAATGAATGATACCCCCATTTTGGCCGAGGCCCCCCTCCTTTTACCCCCTTCTGCTCTTTAAGATCTGCTGCATTTTTTTCTCATTGTCTCATTTCCCCCCCACCCCCCCCCCCAGCCCCCTGGGGTGAGAATTCCTCCCCTGCCCCCTGCGTGCTCTAGACATGTGCTGTGTTTCCATTCCTTCCGGCGTGAAGCCCCAGACAATCCCGCCTATCGAACGTAGTTCCCGAAGGTTGTCCAGGACCTTTTTTTGTTTTCCTGAGAAAAACCTTTTTCGAGAATTTTCCTTTCTCCCTAGTCGGACGACGACGAGACATTTTGGTTTTAACTTCTTTATAATAGGCAGCCCTCACCCCCCCCCCTTCTTCCCCCCTGGTTCATTTGGTCACACAGAATCACCCGCTTTTCCCTCCCGACCCCACTCGTCCTTGGTTGCGCTTTATTTCAAGGTCGGACCTTCTGTCTTTACGAACACAAGTTTTTTATTTTTTTTCCCCTTGCTAGAAGCTGTTTTATCCCCTCAGAGCCCTTCTTTTTCATGGGACCCCCCCTTCTCATAACCGGAATGACGGACTTTCCTGTCCAGACACTTTTTTTTTCAAAGCTTTACCCCCGCATCTTCCCGCCACCCTTTCGTTCGCATACCTCAGAATGCCCCGCTTTCCCCCCTTTTGGCCACCGCTTCTGATGACCCGTGGCTCACCGTTTTCCTTTTCGGAGTAAGCCCATCTCATTCCCCCTTTGTTTTGGTTTTTCCTGATTTTCTGGGAAGGGGACTGGATTGACCTGCACTGTTTCTCCCTCTATTCCTCCGCCCTGTCGCTGAGGTTTGTTTCTATGAAGACAGACCTATTTCCCGTTTCCCCTTTTTACCGGAGAATTTGCCATGACGCAGAGCCCGCCTCCTTTTTCTTCCCCCTTTTTTTTTGTGTAGTTTTGCCCGACACTTCTAGTGATCTTTCTTTTTCTTCATACGCTGCTCGGTCCTCTTCTCCACATTACCCCCCCCCCCCCCCCAAACGAAGGGACCCTTGTTTTCTTACACCCAATGTTTTTTCCCCCCCCTTCGGGGATTTCCTCCCTTCTTTTTATGCCCGCGGCAGCATACTGCCCGTGATTGTATCCCTTTAATGACCTTTCTTGCCTCTTTCCCCCATTTTAACGATCAAAGAAGGCCCTTTCTTCCCCCCCGCCGGCCCCTTTTCTCCTACAGTGAGGTACGTATAGAATGGAAGCTTTCGCTTTTTTTTCCAACCGAACCCCCCCTCCCCCCTCTTTCCCCGCGCAATGATATCCTCTCATCACCTCCTCCGTTGTTGTTGTCCTATCTTCCCCTCCCTTCCTATGTCTTTTTTTTTCCCTTTGTCTCGAAGGTGTTACTCTCCCCCGTGCTGTTTCTCTATCTCTATCCGTGACCCCCTCGACTTGGATACTCCTTTTTTTTTTCCCTGATTTGTAAGTCCACTCATTTTCTTCCGATCGTGATTTGGAACGTCCGCTTTTACCGGACAGTGTCCTTTTTTTTTACGTCAGCGTCCCTGGTCCGATCTCTGCCAAGCGGTGCCAGAAAGCTCTTCCCAGTTCCCTCACCCCCTTTTTGACCTCAGTGTGGTACCTCCGCCTTCTGACGTTAGGAAAAGCAACCCTAATCCATGGCCCCAACAATTCTTTTTGCACGAGAGTCTTATCACACTCCAACGATAAGCCCTTGTCGCTCTCGCGGCATGCACACCTCCGTCTTTTAACAGGTGAAGGAAGTTGCCCTGTTCCATGCCGATCCACCACCAACGCCCTTCCCTTTTCCCTACCGGTCCTCTACGGTCAAATCTTTACAATCCCATCACCAGAATCCCCCTCTCCCTTTCCTCTCCAGGCCCACCCTTGTCCCCCTGTTGTATTTTCCCCATTATGGCCTTGCCCAGTTCCGTTTTTAGTTTCGCCCCGTAACCCCTTTAGCCATGCCGCTACTTTCTGATCTTCGGACCTTTTTTCCCCCCCCCGGTGGGTGTTCTTTTTTTTCCCGTGATGCTGAGACCGTCCCTTCTTCCGCTGAAGGCCTCCCGCGTTCGTTTCTTAGGAAAGGTTTGCCTGATACAGAGGTTTCGGCCGCTCCAATCCGGCATTTCTTCGTCTCTCCAGCCGATGTCGGCACCATTACTTCTTTGTTTTCCCCTCCCTCAAATGTTTCCCTGCCTCCTTCTTCTTTAGTTTGGAACTTAAAGTGCCTCTAGTTCTTGGCGTCCCAGACAACGGGTTCGACGAACAAACTTTCTCTTTCCCCATTGTATGACAACTTCGAACTCATTCCCCCCCGATATTTCATGCTTTCTTTTTCTCGTCTTCTTTTTCCCTCACAGGGTTTGAGCACGTTTTCCCCTGTTTTTCAATGCGATTTCCACTTTTCCGTTCTCTCCTCCGGTTTCACGGTGTAAATGTTGCTGGATCCGACTTCTCCCCAAGCAACATCATAATCGCCCGGAACCTTACCCAGCGGAATGTTGCCCCCTTCTGTCCACCCCCCCCCCTCCATCAAACTCCTCCCCTCCTCTGGAACACACAATCCAGCACCTGTCCCCTCGTTCCTTCCCCCCCAGTAGGCGCCGATGGCACGCTCCCCAGGGCAGAACATCTTCTTTGATTACTGCTTTTTCTTTTCCCACTCATCGCGTCTTGCTCCCATTCTTGACTGATTTTCAGTAAGATGCGAGTTCGCCAATCTTGATTTCTTCTGCCGTCCGAACTTGCTCCTTCCAATGCTAACTCTGGAGTTGTCCCCAGTCCCTTTTTTTTTTTCTTTTGCCACACCCTTCTTCCCCCCTGCACGTTCTTGGGCCTACGTGTTGCGGTCATGAGCCGCCCTCAACCAATCCCGTCCCCAGTTCTTGATTCTTGTTTCCCTTTGCTTCAGCACCCGGCGCCCTTTTTTTTTCAAATGTTGGGGAATCTAGAAGGCCCTTTTGGTTTTTTTTCCTTTTTGGGTCGACCCAGATGTTCTTTTCTTTCTGCTTATTGCTAAAATCTGTTTCCATCCATGTTCAGCCAAGAGTCTAACCAATATCCCCTTCCCTCTACCGCCACCCTTTCTTACCAAATAATTTTCATCGGTCTCTCTTTCTGTGACCCCGCACGTCCTGGTCCAGTTTTTCCTCTTTCTGGCAGTGCTTAGTCCCACCTTTTTGTGAAGTTAGCGTGTCCCGGTCAAACGTCCCCTTTTTACACGGCCCGGCGTTCCCTCCTTCTTTATCCTCGGTACATTATTTTTTCCATCGCGTCCCCACTCTTCTATTCGGACCCCCCCCCTCCCTTTTTTTTCCCCCGAAACGCCATCGATCGCTTCCGGGTTTTCCCCCCCGCGCCCCCGTGAGCCCCGGAAATCACTAAGCAGCCTTTCGGTACTAATCGGATAGATCCTTCTTCTGAGATTATAAGGGGTCGCCCCATTTCCAACAACCCACATTTTTCCTTTGCACAATGTTTTTTGTAACAAGTAGTTCCTTCATTTTCACCTGAAACCGACCTTCCCTTTTTAGACCCTTCTTTCTTCCCGATCTCAAGAAGCCCTCCCATGTGTTAGCTGAAAATCGATTGGCTTTTTTATCTTCTTCAGTGTGCCAGTTCCTCGCCCTGCTGAGCGTTCTTGAAAGAGCAGTTCACCTTGAACACGGTGTTTCCATTCTTTTTCTTTTCCAACTGTCAGCCCCCTCCTTTTCTTTTCCTCCTCCTGTGTGTTTTCCCCCCCCTTTCTCCAGTCTTTTTTTCTGACCTATAAGAAGAACTTCACCGTCAAATCCGCCTTTTTGCTGCCGTGCTGTTGCCGACCCCTCCCCTTCTCCTTGCGATTCTTTCCGGCCCGCCGTCACGACAATCCCTCCCTCTTGAGAGCTTTGTAGCTCAAAGCGGGATCTTCTTGAGCTCACCCTGATCTCTCTTTTTACAACTCGTAAGTGTACGTGTCTTTTTCCCTGTGATGAAGAACGACTTCCCTCCTTTTAGTGGTTGACAAAAAGGCGCTTTTTTTTCCTTTTTGGTCCTATCATTCCCCTTGTTGTTTTTTGTTAATGGGCGATGAGTTACCTTATGCTCCATTCCCTTATCGAGGGCCTCTCTCCTTGCCCAGAGGTTGTCGAACGTTTTCTTTTCTTTCGCGTTCCCCCCCCTTGCGTTCCCCCCCCCCCGTGTGCCCCCCCCCCCCCGGTATCGACTTTTTTAGGGAGGGAACTCCTGTAAATCTTCCCAATAATGCCTCCTTCTGTACTGTTAATTGCGTGCCTCTTTTTTTCATGCCTATTCAGACTGTTGTATGAAGTACTTTCAACCGCTATTTTAAACTTTCCTTGTTTTTTTTGAATGGACGTTGTTTGAACCCGGCACTGGCACTTTTCGTTCCTGTCTTCACGTGGATTTGGCACTGTCCCCCTTTTGACCTCTGACGGAGTCCTTTTTGAGTAAGTTTGCGGGTTCGTTTCTTTTTCTTGCCTTCAAACGTAATTTGCTTTCTTTTTGCAATTTCCGAACACCCTTTTATTTAAACTTGTTCGCCTTCCCTTCCTTACCTTCGATTCCAAGCTCTTTTCGATTTTCTGTACTTTTCTGTTTCTTTTTCTTTTGTACGCGAACCTCTAGATCTAGACCCTTTCGTGGACAACGTTTTTTTGACGTAGTCCGGTCGCTCCTCTTTTTTCCTCGCCTCCAAGGTCCCCCCCCCCATCCCCCTCCCGAGGACGTGGCCTTCTTTTCTGTTGCAACCGCTATGGAGCCTCAGATTCTATGGCCTTGGAGTATTTCACAACGGCGTTCGGCAACCACCTTCTCTTCCCTCCTCGACAAAGCAGTAAGTGACTCCTTTTTTTTCCCCCATTTTCGGGTTCTTCGACCTCGCATAGATTCGTTCACCGCTGCCTCGCCAGACAGTCATTACCTTTCCTTCCCTTATCACCCAAGCGATGTCCACTCACCTTCCTACGTGGGTTCCTTTTTTCGTCCCCCCTTTGGGTTTTATTCTGCGTAGCTTGGAGTGACCTATGCGTGTTTCGTGTGCACAGACACCAGCATTCCCTTTCCTTTCCTCGTTCCGGGACAACCCTCATTTTACTCCGCATTCTTTTTTTCTGGGATTAACGTCCCAGCTCCCAGCCCCACTGACCCCTTTTTCAGGTCCATACTTCCGTACTTTTTTCCGATGCCTTCCCAACATCTTGTTTTTCGGAAGTTCTCCCCGTGCCCCTTTTCTATCGCCTTCTCCCTCTTTTTTTTTCGTCTGGCCTCCGCCATGCTCCTATGTCCCCTACCTACTTAGTTGCCTGTTATTTAGATTTGTCCCCCCCCTTTTTCATTTTCCAGCTTTTAACCCGGTCCCGTTAAACTCCTGTAAGTCAGCTCTTTCCCCTCCTTGTACTCACTCTAGGAAGACGGCCTCTTTTACTTCAGTTTATTTCTTTTGGTCACAGAACTCGATTACCACGGTCCCCTGCGAATTGGAGCTTTTTTCAGATTTTCCCCTTCTTTATGAGCTTCCGCAACTTTTTCTATGGCTAGTGTCCCTCCTGTCCCCCCGTTATTTTCCGCTATTCTCGCCTCCGCTCACATGCGCGATCCGTGGCCCGATTGTTCGCCTTTTTACACGGCACCCTAAACATACGCCCAATTTTCTTGAACCTTTCGACCACCCTCCCTTTTTCTTTTTCTCTCCCCCGGTCGGAACTCTTTCCCCCATTTAGGGGCCACCCAATGTCCCTTTAGTATCCCGCCCCCCATATTAGTTTCTTCACCCTGTTTTGCTGCCCTTGCTCTTGATTTCTCGGGATTCAGTTTCTCGCGAATCGCTTCCTGTTTTCCCCATTTCCTTTCCCACCGGTTTTCCTCCGTCGCTTCTTTTTTTTGGGGGTTTCCTTCGCCACTTTGACTATATTCCGTCCTGGCATTCCAACCCGTAGCCTTCTGTGCACGCTCGTCCCCCCCGGGTCCGCATTTTCCACATTTTCCCGTCCCTTTTTGCAGTTACTTTCTTGCTCTTTAGTTATACTTACGTTCTCTCTTTCACTCCCTAAAAAATCCCTTGTCTTCTGCCCCCCTTACTGAATTTATTCCGCCATTGCCCCCGGTGGCTTTCTTGTTCCTCTCTTTCTGTAGCTTGGGCAGCTAGCCCAGTTCCTCCCCCTTACATGTAACACTGCATCCTTTCTTGATTGTCCCACTTCACATAGCTCTGCCCCAAATCCTGTCAGCGGTCTTAGCCCCCTTCGGAGCTTTGGTGTATCGCAGAATTTTTTTCCAGCCCTCTCCCATCCCTTTCCAAGAACTCTTAAGATTAAAGTTTTTTATCTTTTCCTCCTTTTCATCCCCCCCTCCCCTTTCTCTTTTTCGTTAGAGAACCAGGTTTTCTTTCCTTTTCTTTTTTTTTGGTCCGTCATCGAAGGTGCTAGGGTCTTTTCCTCCCCCCCCCCCTTCCCTCCGCCCACTTTCGACTTTGTCCCTAATTTTTGTTTCTTGTTCCTGGAACCTCTCCGCTTTTTACCCTTCTTCACAGTCTCTTTTTTGGTAACGAGGGTCACTTTTCTGCTATGTTCCCCGGGACCCTGAATGATCTTCAGTCCCTTAACACAGCACTGGCGGATGCCGTTCCTTCCCCTTTTTGAATTTAGTAAAGCCTTTGAGAAATATGTTTGTTTCCCCAAGTCCTGCTCTTTCTCGCCCCTCCCCCCCCTTCCCCCCAAAACAGTCCCACCTTGTCCCTTCCAGCTCGCGGAAGTGCACAGACTCTTCTGGTTTGCAAAGGTGCGCCTTGGCTCCTTCCATCCCCCCAACCCACCAAACACTTTGACTTTTGAAAATATCGTTTCCGATAAGGTTCAATACGTTAATCTTTCCCCCCCCATCACAGCGCACTGAATCCCACATTGAAAATAAGATACAACCTTCCCCCCCCCTGCACACCTTCCTGTCTCCTTCCCTTAACCCCTTATGCAATACTCCGTTTCCAAACTTTCCTGTTTTAGTTAGCAAACTTGAGACCCATTTCTGCCTTCTCTATTTCCACCCTCGACCTCATCCCAACGGTCCTCCTTTTTCCCGGAGCGTTGTTTTTCCCCCAGACACTGTAATGCCTCTAAATCTTTTTCGCCGAGCACAAGCCCTTGCGCTCGTGAGGTTCCAGTTCCCGCTGCGACCGAGCCATCTGCTAGGTTTTCGTCCCTCAATCCTCCCTCTTCTTTAGTTTACTTTTTCCGTCCTTCCCTCGTCCCTTTTGCACCATTTTTTTCCCCGAAGTGATTTTGTGTGACCCCTAAAACTTCCACTTTTTTTCCTTTTCCTTTTCTGCATGCTTCTTTTCTTCACAATGGTGAATATCTTCCTTCCCGTCCCAACCTAATCACTCTTTGTTTTTCCCATTCTAAGAGCCCTTTTCTATGGTCTAGTATCTTTACTATGACCCTCTTCCTTTTCATTCCTTAGTTTTATTTGGATTGCTCCTCTTCTTTTTAGCTAATTTCTGCTCACTTTTTTCCCCGCCGCCTCGTTGTTTCCCCCTTCTAGATTCCATCTTCGAAGATCGGGGTTGGCTCCCCGGCACCGTTGTCTTTTGGAGCTCCCCTTATATACTCTCTGGAATTTCGTTTCTCTTTTTTCTACTCGCCTTAAAGAGCGAGTCCCTTCCTTTTTTCGTCCCCCTAGACGCCCAACCCTTTCCAACTCCCAGTAACTCTAGCTGACCTTCCCCAACCAAAAACCAGAATAGTCGTCTCCAACAAAACTTTAGGATCTCTTTCTATCCCCGTCTTTTGCAGTCGGGGTCCAGGCTCTCCCCCAATCCCCGGGCTGTTGTCCATTCTATTTCTGTTTTTTACCCGTATCTCTGTCGAGTATCGACCCCGACTGCGCCTCTCCTTCTGTCGGTCCCTCCAGTCTTTCTATTTCTTAATATGACCTTGTTGCACGTCCTTTTCCTCTATTCCCCTTACCGCAGGAGACTAATTGGATCTCCTCTTTAACAGAGGAGATTTTTTGCCCCCCCCCTCCCGCTCTCTTTCATAATTTATTATTTTTTCCGTAGCACGAGGGTGCGGCCTTTGCCTTGTCCCCTACCGCCCTCCCACTAGTGTCAACCTTTTCCTTGACTCCTGAGTTCTCCCCCCCCCTCCCCCTTTTTTCCGGCCCGCAAGCGAAATCATTTTTTTTCCCTTTTGGTTTACCTTCTGGTCCTCTTTAGCATGTCCCCAAGTTACACCCCTCGGACCGGACCTTCCTCCCCCTTTGGTCTATTTCTTCTTCTTACCAAAGTGAAGGTTTTTCCACCGCCCCAGCGCTCACCAAACCCCACCCCTTTGACCTCCGCCCCAGCACTCCTACACATAATTTCCCCTCATTCCCATTAGTCCTTTCCCCACCCACTTGTGCAGTGTCTTCTCCTTATCCGTCATTTGAAGTGATTACCCGTCCATTTCTACCCCGTGCCCACCCTTGTTATCCTTCCATTCCAACTCCATTTCTTTTCGACCGGCCACCTCCAAGCTTTACCCCCGTGCCATAATTTTTCATTTCCGGCCCAAGTCCCCCCTCCCTAATAGCTGATTGTCTTTCGCCCTTTCCCTTCGTCATAGAGAGGGGTGAATTCGGGTGCACGTCAGGCACTCCACCTGTCTGAATCCCTGAGAACTTTTAACAGTTTTCCTTCCAACTGCCCGACTTTTTCCCGCGTGTTGGGGCTACTACCCATCGTGTCTATTTTGTACCTTTCGCAGAGAATGTTTCTCCTCATTACCCAGTTTCAAATCACCCCCTTCCCCCTACGGAACAAACACCCACCTGGTCTTTTCCTGTTTGTCTACCCCACCTTCCTCCTTCCCCCTTCCCATTTAGCGACCCCGTCACTTCTATTGCGAGAGCATTTCCCGATCTTTCCACTGAAGCCGTGCAGTCTTATGAACACGCTTTGTTTTCTTCCTGTGATCGTTGGATAGACGCTATTTCTTCGCCAACGGCATAGGTTTCAATCTCCCACGGCCCCCCCCCTCCCTGCGCAGCTCCTGCCGCCAGCCAAGGAACCGGTTGACTTCTTCGCTCTCTCCCATCAACCCTCCGAGCAATTATTCTCGTTTTCCTTCCTGGTTGTGGCTACTCCATGTAGTTTATCTTCCCCTTTCCCTTCTGACTTTTTCCCCCCGAGAACTGCAACCCCTTCCCAATCGCTGGCCTGGCCTGTCCTTCCCACCCTCTCCCAAGACCCCCCTTCCTATCCTCGGAAAACTGATTTTCATGATTAGCTGACGAGACCACTTTTTCCCCTGTAGCCACTTATGTCCTCAAAATTCCTGCGGATTCTCCCGCCTTTTTCCCTAATTATCTTCTTCCAAATCGCATTTTCAGTGTACCCGGTTGGCTTTTTTTTTTTTCCTTTCCCCCCTTTCCCCCTTATGATGAGACCCCAACGATTTTTTTTTCCCCTTCCACGGTGGTTGATTTTCCCCCACCCCACCTTTGGCTCCCTCCCATTTCCCACGTTTTTCTTTACCCATGGGTTTGAATTGTATCTGATTCACCAGATTTTGTCCCTTCTTCCGACTGGAGCCCCTTCCCCTCAAGTTTCTTCCGATTCCCTTTGTGATTTCCGGGGGATTGCGCGTCTTCCCTTTTTCCACACCCTCCTTTCACTTCCCCAAAACATTTTTTTTATCTTGTTTCCCCGTGACGATTCTTCCCCCTCTTCCCAATAGAGTTTCTTTGCACAATAGTTAGGACATGATGTACTCTGCCCTTTCCTGTGCCGCCTTCCCCTGCGCTTTGCCCCTTGTAACCTTACCCTTCTCTCATGACTTGGAAGCTTTCCTTGCCCTGACGGGAAGGCATCCCCAACTCCCTTTGAACTGACCGTCCTTGGATTTGTCCCCTGCACTTGGAATTATTTTTTAGGCCCTGTTTGCGGGGCAGTTTGAGTTCACGTTTGTGTTTTTTTTCGACTAGTTGGATTCCCCACCGTCATTTTCTTTAAAAGCTTTAGTCAATAAGTTCCTCCCCAATAACCCCTGGTCTCTTTCACCCCGGTAAATTCTATATTCCAAGGATTACAGAGTATACTTTTTGTTTTTGCCGAGACACTTCGATCCCTTCCAACTGATGGTTTGATGTCTCTCATGTTGTTTTTTTTAGAAAACCCCCTTTCTCCCCAGAACGACGCCTTGATCCTCTGGTGCTCCCCCCCCCCTTTCACAGTCATCTGCCTTGTACTCCCCTTCTTATCTTACCCTACTGTAGCAGTCCCACAAAGGCTGGACACACCCTACCTTCGCCACCCCCTCGTTCCCATCGGACCTCAGCATCGATCATCTGTTCTATGAGAGGAAACATACCTCCCACCCCTCCTCCCCCTCAGTTAAGCTCTTTCGCCCCCCCCGTCCTCTGAGCCCGCCTATGACCCAATGAGGCTTGGGTTCTTCCTTTTCTTTCCCGGAGTGGGGATTTTCTACTTTTTTTTTTTTTGACAATCACCACCCCGGATCCCCTCTGTCCAGCCTTTCCTTGACCAACAAATTGTCTTTCCTTTCTGTTTCAGACCCGGGAGCTCCCTTTAGCACATTGACACGAGTAACTCTCTTCCTTCGCACCTCTTCCATTCGATCCCTTGGCCACCCCAGCTCCGGGTTTTTAGAAACTTTCTGTGAGCGAGGGCTTCGCTTTTTAACGCCGCCCGACCCAGCATCGGACTGCTTTCTCGCACCCCCCTTTCCTAACCATTTTCCTGTGATTTTTTACCAATGTTCCGAAACCGAAGTTTTCGTTGGGACTTGAATCTCTTTTTTCACACACATGTTGACCGCGCCAATGATCATCCGGGCCCTTGATTTCTGTGGCATTTGTATCCCCGCTTCACCCGCCCATTCTCATTCTATTAACGGTTACATAGAGTCCTGGGCTTTTTTCCCTTCCCATGATTCCGTAAAGATTCCCTGATCTCTGACTCAAACCTATCTCGAGGTCGGTTTTCGCCACGTCTCTCGATGCTCCGGCCGACCCTCATAAGGCTCCGGACTTGCAGCAATCAAGCTACCCCCCCCCCCGAACACCTTCGGGAAACGAACCGCAGTTCCTTCTTTTCGGGTTGGAAAATTTAAATTGTGCAAGTGTCCCCCTGTTTGCGGAGGACTTCATCCCTATTTGCCCCCCCCCCCCCACCGTTTAACCCTGGATCGGGATAATCCCTTGTAGACTGAATGTTTCCCTCCCTTTGCCAGTTTTTTTTTTTTTTCATTTCGTCGTTTTGGGGTTGTTCTTCGCCGATTCCGTCCTGCTCCATTTTTTGCCCCCCCCAGGAAGAAAGCCAAGTTGTGCACGCCTCTCTGAGTGTCCAAGTTAACAATTTTGTTTTTTTTTACCCTTTCCTCTGGCTCCTTCCGTTGTTTAATCCATACTTCCCCGGCTTTTTATTTTAAATTCCCCAATCCAGCGGAATTTATGACCCACTTCCCCCCTGTGATTTGATTTCCCCTGCTCTTCTGCTCCACGCTTGGGCCTCATCCCGCTCCAGTTTCTTTCCAATACCTGAATGACCTGTCCGGCTTTAAACATCCCGACCACTCCGGCCTTACACCTTGCTCCCCGAGGTGTTCCTTCTTCAAGACCTCCACCTTTCCTCCCCTCCAACTCCACCCAAGCACTCCGTACAGG
>Ga0179593_1372237_pt1 | contig 13188 bp, 10 predicted proteins | sample CZODoug2_1_08_16_FD_185931 | JGI IMG/M metagenome (GOLD analysis project Ga0179593, IMG submission 185931) | Vadose zone soil fungal communities from Angelo Coast Range Reserve, California, USA - CZODoug2_1_08_16fungal (PacBio error correction) | ecosystem: Environmental > Terrestrial > Soil >... | reverse complement strand
TGACCGTTTTTCCTCTCTGCCGTTCGGCCTGTCTTAGTGATTTTCTTTTTTTTTTTTACTTTGCTTCTTCTGAGAGGATATTCTCGCCCTCAGTATTTTCTGTTCTTTTTTTTATGGACACCGACTGTTCCTGAGGTGGATTTCCCTTCCCGATTCTAACCGTGTCAAAGTTAACGAATGACGTGCTTTTTTCTTTCTCAGGTTTTCCCTTTGTGTCCCTTTCCCCAGCCTTTCAACTTTTTTTCTTTGACCCCTTTCCCTGATCTCTTTTGGTGCATACGCTTACCGCCTACAGACTTGTTTATAATGACTTTACATTCCGAAGTCATCCGTTGTCCACCTAGACTGGTGTCGTCGATACCGTTTCCCCTCCCTTTTTTTCCCTTTGAAAAACCTTTTCCACGTGCTCAGGTCTCCTCCCCCCCCCGGCGACAGCCCATCTGACGTGTTTTTGGACAGACGATCTGACGTCCGTAGGATTTCGTTCTCTTGAAACAGGCGCCAACTTGTCTTCGCGCTCTCCAATGCTTACGACATTGCGGTCTTTATCTGAACATTCCCCCCCTAAACTTTTTTTTTGAGTTTCTCGTTCGCACTTTTGCTTTTCTACTCCGACACAATAGAACTGCCTGCACCACTCGACGATTTTTCCTTGTGCTTTACTGAGATTTTCTAACTCACCCTCATTTTTCTTCTTCTCGTAGATTCTTTTAGTTAGCATCAGTTTCCCCCTCCCTTGTGGCGCTTTTTGGCGATACCCCCTCTTAGCCTTTCCGACTCCTCCCTGCTTTCTCGGTCCTGCCCCTCCCTTTCTTACCTTTTCCCTCATACTTTTTTTTTTGAGATCCCAGCTTTCCATTCGAAGATCATCTTGGTGTCTGGCTTTCTGGCACTGGTTTCCAGTTTGTGTTATTGGCCGGGTTCCGCCCATCTGACCATTCGTCAAGCCGTCCCAGTGCCCGTGACCCTCTTCTCCCCCCGGAAATGAGGGGGGTTCAGTAGGTTGCGAGAACCGTCTAGTGTGAGTGACCCTTTCTCTCCTGCTTTAGCTGGTTTTTTTTTTTTATTGTTAGGATTCTTCTTGTTTTCCCGACTTCCACTTGAACTCCCAATCTTTTTCTCCTGTGCGGGAGTTTTTATGTTTAATTTGTGAGAGCCTGGAAACCCTTTTTGAACTTTAGTCTGTTTAACGCTAGCCGCTTCCGTACCGTCCTCTCGTCCTTCCCCCCCCTTTCAAGCACTCCTTCTTTTGTCGTTCTCTTCCCCGATCTCCAATTGAACCGGTCGGTGCCTTTGAGTGCCCCGATGTCTTTTCTTTCTCCAAAGCTGAGTGAATGCCGGACGTCCAGGACAGCTGTGGTCCCAATCCTTTTTTTCCCCCCTTTTTCCGTTTCCTTGCCGCGTCCGGCTTTCCCCCCCTCCTTTTAGACGAGGCGGTACCTGCGGTGGAATGTTAATCTGTCGGGCTTTTTCCCTTTTTCTGAGTCCCAAGTGTTCTTCATCGGCTCCTGTTTAACAACTTGCACGAAAGTGCTTCGGGACGTTTCTCAATCAGCAGCGTCTGTGTACCCACTCAGTATTTTCGTTCTCCCATTCGTCTGCCAAGTATTTGAAAAACCCCCATAAGAAATTTGGCGGGTAACGATCCAAGCTCCCCGGTCCGGCCTTCCGGCAAGTACTCCCGATTCTGTCGCGGTCCACGATTTTAGAAGTTTAAGCCCTTTCTTTACCTCCTTTGATTCGTTTAACCTTGCATCGGTTTAACCTTTGTGGATCTTGGCTGTTCCCTCCGTTTGCTGATGTACCTTGCCGACGTTCTATTCCCAGCTCGCTGCGCTAATTGAGAAACCTTTTGTCAGTATTAGGCTTATCGTTTCTTCGGGATCCTTTTTCTTACGCCTATGTCGGTAGGATCTTCTTCCTACCCTCATGGTAAAATTGTTTACGTGGGACACTTGGATGCCTATCCGCTAGGAACGACCTCCTTTCAGAAGGGGTACAAGACCACCTTTCTCTCGGACTTCCAGAAGATTCCATCCTTTTCCCCAATGCCTTGCTGGCGCGTGTCAAGCTGCGGAGCGAGATAGGAATTGTTTAAGTAAGTCACCGTGACAAAAAAACCCTTACTTGTCCCCTTGACCCCCACCTTTGACCCAGAAACTCTCACAGTGTCTTCTATGCCAGAGTGGTCCACAATTTTTTTTTTTTTTACCCCCCGCTGAAAGTCCCCTTTGGCTTTGGTCCTTCAGTGGACCTTTTCCCCTCATCTCCCGTCCGGAGCGGACTCGCTCCCGAGCATCGTTAGCTTTTATGTGTCTTCCTTTTCCGATCACCGGGGAGAGGTTTTTCTTTTTTCTTCATTCCCTCTCTCAGTTGTAGGAACCGGTGTACCGGCGTTTACTGACCCCCCCTCGTCTGCTCGGTCACAGACCCCGACTTCTCTTAATGTACCCCCGCTTCACTTTCTTTCCCCTCCGCACGCTCCCCCCTTTTTCCATTCGGTTCCTTAGGAGTCTTATCTATCCTACTCGTCCCAAGTTGAGTAATACTTTTCGGAATGTTGGTCCTTTATTCTTTCTTGAATTTCACGACGGGCGGGAGGGGCCTTGCCTTGTCCTCGTGCGACGTTGATCACGCTCCCCATTTCCCTGTTTTCTGTACTTTCATTAGACGGGTCTCGTCTCTGCAGTCCCTCAGACATTTAGCGTATGGCGGAGAGCTGCCCGCACCCGCGTGGTCCCCGCCGAAGGTTTTGGGTTCTCTTTACCGATACGCGTACGCCGCAGTCCTGAGACTAGTCTGCTGACTTATTCCCCGCACATTTTGATTTTGTTTCTCCCTTCGTCCCTTCGGTTTTTTTAACGACTGCCCGGACGTGTTCCTTTTTTCATCTTCTCACGTTCCCAACTTCTTCGCGTCCCAGGCTGGATTTGAGGCTCGATGGCCGCCCTCCTCCTTTAATAATCTTGGAGATTATTTCTTTTGAACCCTTCTGCGTTTCCCCATCACTCTCCTTCCTCATTTTTTTTTTATCGGGTTCTTGCCGATAGTGACGGCCTCCCCTTGGGCGGGCGCACCCCCGATGCGCTTTTGACGCTGATACAAGACTTCGTCAGTGGGCTCCAGACTAAGTTCTCTTCGACGCTGGCAGCGTTTCTTTCTCCGAGCGTCACCCTTTTACACCCCACAACCCTTCTCCAACCAGTTGTTTTTTTTTTTCCTGAAGATAGTTCTTCCTACCCCACGATGATGGCTGCGATCGTGAACGGCACGAGCTTGTCATTTCTCACGTCGGGATGCCGCGGCGTTTCTGATAGCCCTCCGTGGTGTCACCCGCAGTCCCCCGCCTTTCTTTCTCCTTTCAAAGCCGCTTTACTCCTTTCCGTTTTTCTTTCCTCTCATTCTCCCGTAATCCGACTTTTCCAACCGCCTGGAGCAGCGTTGGTCTTGACCCGCTGTGGATTCCAGTGAAGATCCAGCGGGTTGTTCGGTGGTCTTTTCCTCCTTCTCTTTTTTATATTTTTTGTCTGGTCCTCCCCTTTTTTAGGTGGTCGGCCGGCCTGCGCGTATACGCTCGAAGCTTTTTTCCTAAGACACGTAGCCCATGACTTAGGTTCCTCGAGTTCTTCCAGGTCGAAATCAACCAAGGCGACGTTTTTTCTCTCGTCCAGCTCCCCGCGTCGCGGCTCTAGCTCTTTGCCCTTCGACTTCCAGTCCCCCCTGCCTTTTGTCGGTTTGCTTTTGGATGGCTACTGTTACGGAACACTTTCCTTTCGGCCGTCGCGGGCCACGGCTTGTTTTTTGACTTTTTTTTTCCGTCCAGTTCAATTCTTTCTCATGACTTGTTTGTAGAAGGCAATGTTTTTTCCCGCTATGCCTCCGCGTCCAGGAGGGTGTCCTGAAATTCCCATTCTTTTCACCCGAGCGGCCTACAAAATTTCGGGCCCTTCTAACTTATTTTTTCCCTTTCACAGGTTACGCGTCGTTTGTTAAAATCCTCCTTCCTCCACGCTTCCACTTGCCGTCCGCCGTGAGGATTAGAGCATATGACTCTTATCCCATTTTTCAGTGGACCCGGGGATTCACCCAATTTTTATGTGTTGTTTTTCTCTCTCCTTCCCCGGCATGTCTAAGAAAATTTTCGTCAGCCCTCCCTTCACGCCCTCATCATGTGTGTGTGCCCGATGGTCCAGATTCCGGTTTTCTTTCTGCCGGCTTCGCGACGCTGTCTGCTTTTCTTCCCCCTTCCTACTGAGATCTATTACCTTCCGTACCTTTTTTCTTTCTATTTGCTCTTACGACGCCTTAGGTGGTACCACACAGGTCCGAGTGCCCGTTTTATTAGAAGGACACGCAAGTTCCTTGCTCATGAAAGTACGACGCAGTGGGGCCGACCTTTTTTGCAGTCCCCTTTTGCCTTCCTCCTCACTCTTCCCCCTTCTTCTCCTCCTTTGAATTACTTTTAAGCCTGTTTCGATCTTTTCCTCTTCCGGCCGATGTTGCTGATCATGTTGACCGTCTCGCTGTGAACCTAGACGGTTTCGGACACTTTAACTCACATTGGTGGGCCCGCGACCTTGTGCCTCAGTCTATTCTCCTCTTCTACCACAGCATTTTTCCTCCTTTGAAGAGGGACCGATCGCCTCGGTGACGGATTTAGGCCTAGTTCCCCGGATGTTCCAACTGGTCTTACGTTCTCACCCCTCAGCCACCCTCCCCTTCGCGGGGCTACCTGGCTACCGCGATCTCTTTCGAGGTCGTTCTTTTTTTCCTCAGAGTGGATCTTCAAAGATGGCCGCCCCCCCTCCTCCTGCCTCGATTCTCACGGGGGCGGTGTAGCGCCAGATCCCAGCATCCCATGTGAGTTCCTTTCAGTAGATCCGGTACCCCGGTTTCTCAGCGTTTCCTTGTTGGATCTTCTTTTTCATGTTGAGCTCAACCCTATCTCCTGTCAGGGCCGAGTACGCAAATCTCTTTCTTGTTCTTTTCCAAGCCTCCTATTTTAATCTTTTGTTTTAGGAGCTATTTCCCCCTGTAGTTTTCCGTTCTTCGCTAGTCCTTCCCAGTTGGCTCGTCGCGTCCATTCCTTCGTCAGTGTTTTTTTTCAGCCCGTTCCCAGTCGCCTTTACCGAATGCACGAAGATCCCCTAACTCCCGACCGAAGGGTGATTTGATTGTTCGAGTCTTCTTCTTTTCCGACTTCTCCTCCCTTCTTTTTTCCCTCTTATCGAAGGGTCATTTTCCCCCCGCTTGCGGCGCCCCATTCGGGTAGGTTCGCTGCCTCGAGTGTCGCCCATTCCTTCCCGGCGGCGGTCTTGTAGCCTTTTCCTTCCGTGCCGCTCATGTTTTCTTTTTTTTCTCTTTTGAAGCCAGTTGGCTTCGGAACAGCTCCCCCCTACGGAATCCGTGTCCGTTTCAATCCCCCATTCGTCAATTTTCTGTTTGTCTCTTCTCTCGCAATTAGCCTAGTATTGGTCCCCGGTACCCTTTCCTCATGTTTTCGGAACGGCTTCGGTATGCTCACCCGGCACCCCGTGAAGGCTTTGCCTTCATCAGGTGGTTAGGGATTCCCGTTTTCCTAGTTCGCATCGGACGGCCGCGTTCTCTTGCGTCTTCCTCCCTCGTTGCCGAGGAGAGGAACTGGCATTTTCTCATTCCCGAGTTAATGTGTGCTTCCATTTCTTTCCCCCCCACACCTGCTGGACTGTCTGGCGGCGGTGCTAGTAGTACGTTTATCGCTCGGGTCCCGTTTTGGTTACCACCTCAGGTACGTCTTCGTTAAGAACGAAGGAGCACCATCCTTCCCCTCTCCCCTACTCTCCTCTCTAGTGTTAACGATAAGATCGTACTTGACCTTCGCCAGCTTTTACGTCGCCGACCCACGTCCTTTGTAGCTCACCCGAGTGGAGCGGACAACTGTTACTCCTTTTCCCCCCCCTCATCCCTTTGTGGTCACATGAGAGGAGTTAAAATGGCTGTGACTTCCAACCGAAGAGTCTATCACAGCTCTTGTTGTTAAGCGCTCTCCAGAGCCTCCCAACCTCCCGTAGTCAGCTGTTTATGTTGCTTTTTTTCCTTTCCGTTTAGTACCCTTCTCTCTCTGTTCTTGGCCTCTCTTCTGAACCTCCGGGCACCAACTTTTTAGTTCTCCCCATCGCCGCTGTCCTCTTTCCTTTCGTTTACCCCTCTTCCCTTGACCTAGCTGGAAAAGCCTTGATATATGTCCCCAGCCGAACCTGTCGACGTTCGCCCGGAGAGGGCCGGCTTATATTGTCCCCCTGCCTCCGTACAGCCAACTTGCAGCAAACTTTTCCAGTGTCGGCCTTCCCCATCGTCTCTCCTCCAATAAGCTTTTCTTCAGGCTCCCCTGCTCCCTCCCCGGTTCTTTTCTTTTTTCGCTCCAATTTTTATTCCGCTCCTCTGCGGTCACTTCGATATTCCACGTCGTCATGGTGCGGTTTCACCTTTTTCACGGCAACTTGCCTTCCCGGTTTTTGCGACGATGGTTGTATTTTCCGTTTTTTCGTCATTCCCTCTCCTTTATCGCCGAGGCATGTGGGTCGCTCCTCCTTTTCCCGCACAAACAGCGAGGTCTGACGCGTTCCTTCCCCACGAGTTTTTATACCCTTCCTTCCCCAACAACCTGTTCTTTTCCACTCACGCGCTGACCGTTCGGCGGTTCCGGAATTGCTCATATTCAGTACATCCGGATTCATTTTCGTCAAGCCATGGTCAATCAAGTCTTTTGGTCTTTCCTTCCTTTTGTGTTCTTTTTCCTTCCTCCAGTAGGGTCATAAAGACGTAACCCGACCTTCCCTGTTTCTGCCCCCCGTCGAACGAGGTCTCGCCTTAGCTCGCTGGATTACGACGCTGTGCCAGCCCGACTCTTAGCTATCGTGTCCGTGTCAGCGCGACTGCTGATTTCTCCCTCTTCCCGCCGTCGCAGGTCTCAATTTTTGGCCGGGTAACAAGTCAAACCCGGTTCTTTTCGCAGGCGTGCCGCATTTGCGCCCCGCCACCGACGGTGGCCCACTCATCCCTGGCCGTCCCGAATGAACCCTTAAACTCTTATCCGAACGATGATTTGTAGGAGACGCAATGAGCGTGCCTCCAATCATCCTTTTTTTTTCTCCCTTCCTTTTTTTTTTTGAGAGCTCTTTCAAAAGATCTGTCCTCCTCCCTCCAGCGGTCGCGCAGAGAGTTCGTTGCCGATCTCCCTATCGCCAGCTGCGCGACTGGCTCCTTTACAAAGGTCGGCCCCTTGACAGTTCCGAAGTGCGTTTTTTCCGGCCGGCCTTTTTTTTCCCCCTCCGTCTTTGCGCTGCAGGCGTACCCTACCGCTATTACCACGGGTTTTGAGTGGAGTCAGCAGCGGATTTTAGCATGCGAGACTCCCTTTCCTGTATGTACATTTTTTTTTTCGAGTGTCCCCGTCGTGTTCCCTCCTTCCGTATGTTCTTTCCCGAAAGGGACTGCTTTTCTTCCCTGAAACACTTTTTTCAACACGTTGTTGCGCCACCAGGCTGTACGTCCTCACTGCTTCTTTGACGTAGGCTTCTTCTTCTCACCTTTTGGACGTGGCCCCCTTTCTTACTTTTTCAGCTTTTTTCCTTCTCAGGTTTTGCTCGGGTGTTTTGGGTGCCAGATGAAGATCGCCCGTACCGCGGCGGTGCTCGAGTAGATAGAATGTTCGGTCAACTGCCCTCTTTTCGCCTGTCCTTTTCCCTTCCCTTCGTCTAAGCTTCCGCTGCGTACCAAGAGGTTTTCTTTTTTTCTCACTAGGAGCTCTCCGGTTGCTGACCTTTGACGGCGTGCGGCTCCTTCCCCCTTCTTTCCTTTTGAGGGCCTGCGCCTGCCTTCGCAACCGAGTTGGTTGTAGTCAGGTTTCTTTCCTCCTTTTTTCCCTCCCCAGATTTTTCGGCGATGCACGCCTGGTTAGCGGGTCAACAACGGTCTTGCCTTAGGGCGCTGCACGTATATACTCAGCCTGTTTTTTGAGCGGCGAGTTAAGTCGCTTTTTTTCTATGTTCGTCTTATCTCCCTCTTTCCATGTGCTTCCCTTTACGAATCATTTGCGGGTCCTATCAGGCTGCAATTTGCTCCACAATGAGTTAACAGGGTCCTGGATGTAACACGTATCCCCAGTTTTTTTTCACTTTTTCACCGGCAGAGAATGTTCAGCTCCTTCTTCTTGCCCCGCTCACCCCCTGAATCATTCGGGTGCGTTCCCCACTCGATGAGTTTTCTGTTTGATCCTCTTTTTTTTTTTTCTCCAATTTTTTTTCGCCCTCCCCATTTTGACGCCCCGAATGGTGTCCCACCCGGTGCGGTGTTAGTACCACATAGTGTTCCCAGCTTCCCGCTTCCCTGTGGCAGCGACGTAGTTTGTTTCAAGTTGCCGACTTACTTTGTCATCTTCAGTTCTTTCCCTCAGAATTTTCTTTTTTGAGTGCTCCTCATGTGACGCGTTCACTAGGTGTTTTTCCAAACACATGTTCGCTCACGGTGCTTTGAAAGTTTCCGATCTTTCCGGAGCTCCCCCCCTTTTCCGCTGCTTCAGGAAGTTTTCCTCCCCGCCAGCTTCCGACCGTTCCTGTCTCGTGAGCCGCGCCACTGCTCGTATCCCGTGTCGTCCCTTCTCCGAGTCCTGTGGATTTTTTACGAACTTATGGTGCCGGCCCTCCCGAGTTCTTCGTGTGTCGACAGATTACTCGTTTTCCGATTTTCGGGCCTCCCCAAATTTGACCCTTTTGCGCCGTTTTTCTTCCTTTTCCCCCAAAGAAGTGAATTTGAATTGCTTGACTGTTGGGCGAAAGACGATCTCCGTGGTAGGTCGCAGTTCACTCGGACCACCACTTCCCTCGATAGAACCGTAGGGTGCATCTTTCACCGTTCCCTCCCATTCTCTGCCTGTGCGCCTTTTAGCATTTTGAGTGAACTTCTCCCAGTCTTTTTTTAAAAATATCCGCATAGATTTAGATCAACCCTTTGACGATCTTTTTCCCTTTCATATCCATTTTCCATCATCTGGCAGCTCCCCCCTTCTTTTACGAGGTGTCGGTGGTAGTTTGAGGTTTCGGAATAGTTTCCTGGCCTGTTTTCTCACCCCCCCCTTTTTATTTCCTCAAGACCAAGTACCGCCGTACGACCGCCCCAATTGATCCGTCGAATGGACATCACGATTCCTATCTCTGTTCCGTTGTTGGGTTGATAGTAGTTTCTGTTTCTTCTCCTTCTATCTATTTTGGTAGTCCCTTCTTTCCTTTTTCCCAGGCGGTTACGATCTATGAAACGGATTTGTTTTGGACACGCGTCTTATGGTTCCGACTCCTTTCCCTCCCCTCCACTATTTTGTTGTCCCTCCTTCGAAAAGATTCTGGCCGTCCGTGCACAGCACCGATCGGCGTGCTCAACCCGTTCTTTTTTTTTTTCCCTTTTTTCCCGTAGGTTTAGTCAGGCATAACCCCCTTCCCCCTTCACATGTTCGAGTGCGGGGAGCACTCCCCTCACCGAGTTCATGTTGCCTTGGAGAGTTAGTCGAAGACTTTTTCACGGGTCATTGGTGGAACCCGTCCGCTCTCAACGGATAAACATCCGCCTTGTTTGCCGATTGCGTCTCGCACCGATGGTGCGTCCTTCAAGTTTATTTCCCCCCCCCGCTTTCTTATGAGACGGCGCCCCCTCGTGAATTCACCGTTTCCGGATCCAGCAAGTTGCCAACTTCCCCTCCCCAAGGCACGGCAGTATAGGCGTCACTGTATTTTGATTCTGTTATTCAGCTTGACTTGCCGTTCCTGGTTACTGCACCTTTCTTCCCCCCACTCGATAATCTGGTCCTTGGATCTTACTTTGCCGTCTTAGCTAGCGGGATCCTTAGTCCTGTGTGTCAAACCCTTGTCGTTTCGTTACGCGAGACCCATCCTCGAAATTTAACCGATCTTCTGAGTGTACGTATCCCTTCTCAGTCGTTTTTTTAGTTCCCTTTCCCAGTGCGACTCTTGACCTCCCGGGGGAGGCATTGATGCTCTTAACCAATATGGTGCATCTGCTACCACACTCCCCCTCCCCGCGGGTTGAAAACTCCGTGGCGTGCCCCTTGTGCTCGCCAGTCCATTCATGCCGAGCTCTACCAGCAAAGTATCCTGTAGGTTCTTCCCCTCACCATTTAGTGCCTTTTCGATATACGCCTGTTTCTCCCCTTTCTACGTCAATTTGTGCTGGCGGAGGCGTTTGTCACATCGGCCCCCTGGATTACTCCGTCCATCGGCCCGCCCCTTGTTTTACCGTTAGTACCCCGGATCTCCCCTTTTTTGTACACGCTGCGGATTTACCAGCCGCATGGCGACGTGACCTTCTAATTCTTCCCCGGTCCCAGTCTATGTCCCTCCCCCAACAACTCAACTTAAATTTCCCCTCCCCCCCTCGACCAGTGTTTTTTCCCTCTTGCCAGAGCCGGCCGAGATTCGATTTTCCAAAACGTGCTCTTCCCCCTTATCGGTGGTCCCGGCGCCTATGAGACTCCGCGACCGGATTTTCTCTGAGCAAGTCCGGTGTGAGGGTTCTTTCAATCATTTTTCTGTGCACTTTCGATCATTTTGTGCCCTCCGTCTTTTTTTCTGGGTCCTCTTCGGATCCGCCATGGGGAGCCCCCTCTTCCCGTGACCTTGACGACAATCTCCGCTTGCTTCGCCGTCGGTCTAAAGCTGCCATTTTCCACCCCCCCAACCGGCCCCCCCCCCCCTTTGTCTGACCCGCCCGCACCTTTCGGACGTATTTTTTTTTTGAAAATTCCCTCTCTTCCTGCTTCTTCCATCCGGGGATGTTTTTATCTTCTCACTCCCTTTTTTTGTTTCCTTAAATTAATACGGGATGCGGGCCGCTTCTTCCTGCCGTAGGGATCCCTCCGTCTGACCGGACCGGTTAAGTGCGCACAGAGACGATCGTTATTTCAGCCTCCCTCCCTTCTCCTTCCGTAATTTTTCAGATTTCTTTGGGAACCGACTGGAGCGCCCCACTGATCGTTATTCTTTCCTAGTCTCCTGAGACTGAAATGGTCCGCCAAGGCCTTCGTGGAGCCTTATCCACTTCTCTAATTCTTTTTGCCTTCCCTTCATCGGTTTTTTCCGCTCTTGCGCCTCCTTCCCACTGGACTGTTGGCTTGAGACTGAAGTTGGCCACTCAGATCCTTCCTCTAGTTTTTTTTTTGATGAAGATTTTCTTTTCGTCAAAGCTCTTTCATCAAGCGGTCGTAGTCTCCTTGTTTTTTTTCGTCCTTACGTGACCGGCTTTTTAACTGGAGAACCCCCGATGCGTCTTTTCCTCCCCTGTCCCCACGAATGTTCGCCTCCCAGATCGCCTGCGACGGGGCGTTGAGAGATTAGTAGGCGGCACTGTCCAGATAGGGAAAAAGGTAGTGTTTAAACTCTTCTCCTCTTTTCCCCACGCTTTTTTCTGGAGTTCCTGCTATCTTTCATCTTTCCGGAACGTGAAAACCCCCACCCCACCAACCCACCCCACAACAAAACACCCCCCCCACCCACAAACACCAGAGCGGTGTTGCCCGGGAGTAGGACGCGCCCCCGCCGCCCGTAGGACTTGTTTTTTTTTTTCACGGTCACGGCCTATATGAGCTTGTCCAGCCCCATTTCTTCTGAAGGATTACTTCTTCATTTCGACTCTTCATTAGTCCTAGCGTCCAACCGCAGCGTTGTCCAGCGTCTTTTCTTTCTGGTGTCTTTCGTGTGTTGCAGTTTCGCTTGTGCTTTCCCGTTTCCCTCTCGAGAATTTGTAGAGGTTTGTCGGTGCAACAGTTCATTTGCGGTCGTTTTCCCGGCGTTTTTAACGCTCTCATGTGCCCCGCCAACCCTTTTTTCTTAGGAGGTGGCGGATAATGTGTTGACCGAACGCACGACCTTCTAACGTGTCTTATCTCCCTTTCCTGAGGTAGCGTTTAGTGAGTCTTCTTCCCTCCCTCCCGCTCCGCACTCCGGTGTAGGGGGTCAATCCCGGGCTCGATTTTGGCATTGCCTGAACACTGTCTTTGTTTCCCAGTTTTCTCTTCACTTTATAATTTCCCTCATGGCGCCGGCCCCGCGGCCCGTAGGGAGCTTGGGCTTCTCGTTAGGTACTCCTCAGCAGGGAGGAGTCAAAGTTCTTTTTTCATGAGTGACTTTTCTCCCCCTTTCTCCTTCTTTTTTTAAACTTTGACCCTTTTTTAGTCTTTTCCCCACTTTGCCGCCATGAGCAAGATTCGGCGCCTAAATGATAGAGTATCTGATACGCAGTTTGGGATTCGAAATTTTTGCTTAACAAATTTCTTTTTTTGCTCTCCCTTCCGCCATGTAACATTTTACCTTTGCTCTCCCGACCCTTTCCCACGACCCAGTGTGCTGCGGTTTTAGCCCGGATGACAAGTTTCTCTCGCCTGTGACGCTCTCCCAGGCGTTGCCTTCTTCGTCGCCGATGTCGGATGTGCCGCGGAAGAGCTTTAAATACACTCTTCTTTTTATTTTTCGTCTGTGTTTCATATTTCCACGACGGGCGTCTTCTTTGGTTTCCCCCCCCCCTTCAAAGGCTACCCTTTGATCCTCCAATTCCTCTCACTTAAGGATCCTCAGATTGATTCATAAGGTTGCACCCAAAGCAGGGCCTCACCCTCTTGCCTTTTTCCCGGACTAATGGCACGTTACTAACTCTTTACTTATTGAATCTAACGGCCGTGCCTATGTTGAGACTTATGCGGCCTGCCTTTGTCCCTTCCCCCTTCCTCTGTTTTCTCTCCCCTGGTTCGTTCCCCCTAGACATCGTTAACTCGGGGGATTGGTCCAGTTCTAGTGCGCCGGTCGTTTGAGACGGCCATTGGCAGCTTGTGATTTTTTTCCCTTGCGCGCTGTGACCGTCTTTAGGCTAGGACCTAGTAGATTCGGATGCTCTTAGACGCTAAACGTCGAGTTCACTGTCCCCATCTCCTCGGCGATAGTCTCGGCCTGGCGTTCCGCCTCTCAACTCTTTTCTGGACAAGCCTCCTGCGATCGATTTTCCCTCCGACGGGGCTGGGGACCAATATTACTCCTTCTCGGATTTAGCTTTAGGTAGACCACTGTACGACACTTTTTTCCTGTTTCTTCCCCCACCCCCCACGACTGAGCTTCACAATCTTCCTGCCCGCAAATGCCATGAGAACTACCG
>Ga0179593_1354525_pt1 | contig 13188 bp, 14 predicted proteins | sample CZODoug2_1_08_16_FD_185931 | JGI IMG/M metagenome (GOLD analysis project Ga0179593, IMG submission 185931) | Vadose zone soil fungal communities from Angelo Coast Range Reserve, California, USA - CZODoug2_1_08_16fungal (PacBio error correction) | ecosystem: Environmental > Terrestrial > Soil >... | reverse complement strand
TGGTTTTGGTACCCCCGTGTGGTTGCTTTGATCCGCCCTCAAGGCGCGCCTCTTCTCCTTCTTTGTCCTTTTTTCCCCCTTCATGCCTGAGTCGCTCGCGGGCTGACGAAGTCCTCCTGTCCGGATAGACCCTTCCGTCGAGAGATCGGATACGCGTTCTTGTCCATTTACCACGTAGTGCACATATCGTGCCCACCCCGTCTTGTGCCCTGCCTCACCCATGCACTCCCTATTTAATAACATGACTGTCGGTGACCCCGACCGCCTACTGTCATCAGTCCCAGTTTTGGAAGTCCCGATGGTCCCCTAGACTCTCCCGGCCGATACAGTCTTGGTCTCCATAGCATAATTAGCGCCGCTAAAATTATTTTTTGCCGAGTCACCAGCTGCGCTGGCCGCATTACGCGACCAGCGTACATGCCCAGTAACACCTTCTGACATTGGCTTTTTATGTAGCCCAACTCATAGAGCCAGTGTCACACTCCGATTCTCCCGGCCCGTAGTGAATGGTGTTATGGTGGCCTGATCGCCCCATTCAAGAGTCCCTTCTTCCGCGGCGGTACAATTTTTGCTGTAGTGTAGTCTCCACCTGTTCTCCCTCGAGGTTTAGGATCTGTACTTAGCCTTTTCCTTACACCGTCCCTTCTCAGGACATTTCAGGCCGAGATTGACTGTTGCAATACGCTTTCTCCGCTTCAGCTCTCCCCCTCTTTGAAGACCCCAGAGATGTCTCAATGTCCCGGTTTGCTCACGGTCTGGTTCTGTAGTGAGTCTCGATATGACGTCGACTTTTTTTTTTTCAATTCGACGGTTTTCAGCTGCCCCGTAGCATGCGTCTTAGTTTGAGTAGGCCCAGATAGCCCTGCTAACGTATAACACTCGTTTGGCCGTGGGGGTGTTTTCCTTGCTCATCGTAGGGGAGATCTATTGAGGAACCTGTCGATGAGATGCCAAGTTCTGTTGCTCATACGTTTTCCTCCTCGGGGAGGAAAGCTTTTTTTCTACTTTGGTTCTGGTTTCTTTATTTTTGTGTCCCCCCCTTCCTGTTTGAGTTACGTTCGGGCGGCCATTTCACTCCCTTGAATACAGGGACCCCCCCCTCCCGCGGCACACGGCAGCACTACGACCAGTTGCTACGCATTGAACCCGTGGGTTGGTATCGGAACGTACTTAGGGCTGGTTTTGTTCCCTTCAACGTTGAGCTTATTCTGCGAAGATCTTACGTTCTGTTTTAATGCCCATTGATCTTTGCCTTAAGTCCTCCCCTTCACTCCGTCTTGTTTAGGAAGGCCACTAGAGCAGGTTAAGATGCTCCCCCTTCGCTGGCTTCCGTTTTCACCCCTTGTGCAAATCTGCTCTCGCCTGTCTCTTGGCTCCCCCGCCTACTAATTTTTCTTCCAGACTGCTCATGAGGTACTTTCCTAGGCTTTTAGGACGCCCAGGGAATCCCCCCCGAATGCGGCGCCCTTTTTTTCCTTCTTCCAAGTTTAGTCGCCCTCCTCCAAGACTTGGTGCGCCCTTTTTTTCCCACTTCCCGCCTGTAACAGCCCCCACCTTATTTGCTATACACCTCTCAGCGTTGCTTCTCTCCATGCTTTACCTTTAGGTTTCGTCCCCGATTGTATTTTCCTACGTGCTCCTAGACTTCCTTCGCACGCATAGCAAGGTCAACAACAGACAAAACACCTTTACACAGGCCCCTACACACCATCCCCCCCCGGGCCCAAGATCTCCTATCCCACTTTCCTGGAGTATCACTTTTTTGAGACCTGGAACCGCCCTATTGCGCTCCCCAGCAGTTTTCAATTTTTGTTCCGAGTTCCCTTGAACCACATGAATGTTTTTCGAGTATTCTCGTTTCTGAAGAGAGACCATCAAGGAGTCTTAGACGCCCCCCCGCACTCCAAGACTCTCAGTGCGCCCGACTTAAACCATTCTATCAACATCGCCCCCCGAAACTCGCCAGGAGGCCACGTGCAAACTTCTCCCGTCCGTACTCGTCTTTTTTACTCTCTCGTTTGCACTTGTTTGCGTAACGCACTCCTGTCCCTTCCCGAGTTTGTCCAGAGTTATGACAGTTTTTTTCTCTTCCGTGCTGTTCTCCGTTATTTTTTTAATGATGTGTCTGCTTTCTATCCCGCGGTCTCCACCCAACCTAAGTTGACCGGCTGCTGTCTGTCAAGCGCCTTTTATCCCCCATGTAGCTCGCCGTCAGGAAACCCTTGACTTCTGACTATCCCCTATGAAGCTTTCGATCATTACGTCCCGCCTTGTGATTGCCCCCCCCCTCTTCCGATGAATACCCACGTTCTGAGTCCCATAGAGGACATATCGTGTAGCCCCGCCGCCCCCCCTTGTCTTTTCCTGGCAGGCCATTCCACCCCCTTTCAACACGCGTCGCGACACGTTTTTTGAAGCCGACCCCCTGACTGGCTGGAAGCCCACCTATCAAGTATAGAACCACCGAGAACCCCGGTTCCAGACCCCTTGCTTGGATTGCACAGTTCCAGGGCTCGCGACACGTCCCCCATAGCCGTATTCTAATGGCACTGTCCTCCTGAATCGGGATACTTTTCATCCCTCCATTTTTCATCTTTTGAGTGACGGCGACTCCAGCACCCGGTGTTTTTATGCACCGTAAGATTATGACTGTTCCCGTCGCACCCTCCCCCCGATTTGTTCCCCCCCTTTGATCGCCCTGACCCGGACTACTTCGCTCCCATTACTTTTGCCCCCTTTGTCGACGTTAAGCCAGTCGTTCCCTCCCCACAACAGTAGAGTATGCTAGAGACGCCGCCGTTTCATTGAACGCGCGACTATTCTGTCTCCTTTTTTTGGGAGGTGGCGCTCACACGCTCAATTTTTCCAGTGTGTAGCCGTTCTAGCCCCCCATCTTTTTTTTTTAGCCAAACTTGTGTTTGTGTTAGTCCCAAGTACTGGTCTGCGGCCCGGTAACCTTGTCCGCTGCCCTTATTACCGCAGGCACGGGAGCGTGATAGAGAGAAGCGGTTCAGGTGAGTTGCTAGATGTCCACGGCTGTTTTTTTCTGGCCCTAGACCATTAATACGTGAAGCCCTGGACTTGTGATAGCCCCTCTGTCGCGCTGTAGCTCCATTTAACTTGATTACACCCTCACTGCTTTTCCCCATCCCTCCCAGCTTCCCCGCAACCATAGTTCCCGGTTTTGTACTTCAATGTATCACGCCCGTTACAGATACGTTTCGGCCTCGCGTTCCCTTATCCGACCAGATGTTGGTCCACTCGTCCTTGTAATGAGTGACGCTTTTTCCAGTTCCCTTATTACGAGCCCTCCTTTTAGGTTTCCCCACTTCCTTGTGCTTCATTTCCTATTTGCGCTTCCCCGCGTGCCAGCGGCGACTTTTTACCGTTGCTACCTTCTTTCGGCCTGAAAAATGTCCTGCATGACGTAGTCACCCCGAGTCGTCCCTTTTTTTTCACGTCGCCCCAAACTCGTATCATGAGAGATGTTTGACCCGATTCTTTCGATTTACCGTTCACAGTTTTTAGTCCCCCCTCCGTCCCGGTCCCCTCTCGATCCCCCCGGTGGAAGTCCCAGGTTTCCCAGACTTTCCGCCTGCAGCTCCCTCCGTTGGATTCCTTTCATAGATTAACCACACTCTACTATCCCGTTAGGCCGGCCCCACATCAAGAGATTTTCCCCCGTATTATTTTTTAGCCCTCGTCTCGCGAGCTGTCCCAGTCTTTCACACCTTGGATCCCCCCTTTGACCCGACGCTGCTGAGAATCGCTTCTGCTTCAGTCCCACCTCGTTTTTCTAAGCCGCCACTTCGTCCTTCTCTCTTGTGTCCTTCACACGTACCCCCCCCTTCTTTTTTTACTCCTCGCTTGCTTCTTCTCTATCCCTCTTGTGAGGTGTGGATTTTGGTTCTTTGGTGGTGAGGCCCATTACTTGGACGCGTTTAGATAGGCTCGACCAATCGTTCCGGCTCACTATCTTTCCTCTAGGGTGTTCATCACTATGTACGTCCCTATCTATAGACTGTATTTCCCCCTTTACGGCCGCCCCCCACCTCTCCCCCCCTCCAGCCCCTCATTTCTGTCTCAAGAGCATTATGGCGCTGGTCGGCCACCGCAAGCTCTGCCCGTTCCTTGACCTGTTAGGGTTTCCTTGGATTCTGGTATCTTCCCCGCGGTCCTCTTCGTCTTTGCCTCAAGGATCGCCACATCCCGCACGGTGTTACACAAAGGGACATTCTATTCACGTTTATGCAGAGTGATCCATTTTACCATTTCTAGTCAACCTCCCGACCCTAGCCCCTAGCGACGATCACCACAAGTTCAGAGTCCGCTAGGTTTCTCCAGGTTCTCCAACGTTAGCGTGATGCCCCTGATTAGTGCATCTAGCTCTTGGTTATCTTGGTCCCAATTAATCTTCTCTGTATACGTATGTTCTTCAGTTTGTAAAGTGTGTGGAAGTTGTAGTGTCACCACCCGCTGTGTAGCATATATGTCATCCTTTTCCTCTCAGAACCCTTCATCGCTCAGGGCTGACGAGTATCGTTATTTTCCCCACTGTGACTGCCCTTCCCCTTCCCCGAACAGGCCGGCGTCCCCACCTACGTGTTTTTTTGCCTTTAGCCTGGAAGATCGGCAACCCATTTTGCCAGACTTACCCCGTAATTTCACACGATCCACAACCTCCTGTCCCTGATCCCCGGTGATGGGCGAACGGTGGCGCTTCTGCAGTTTTGGATTCGCGAGATAGCCCTATCTATTTTTCCCCCCGAATCATTAGCGTGCAATCATAGTACCGTGGTCTGAAAGTGTTGTTTGCAGACCCTTTTAACGCCTCCTTCCGCCCTTTGCGGAAGTTTTGCTTTCAGACCATTCCTTGTGCGTGACCGCCTTCACATCCATCGCAGGTAAGTTTCCCCATCGACAGACAGACGTCAGGCTTACATTCCAGCGGGTGACCTGTGCTCCCCCGCCACCCTCTGCCTGGTTCTGAACGCGTGTGGTGTTTGTAACCTCCTTACCCGAGCGCCTCAACATTCGTGCGTACTCCTCTTTATGGTGTGTTCCTAGCGTTTTAGTTAATGCATGAGTCACCATCGCGCCGTCCCCACTCCGGCCACCCCATCTTCGCCACCCTATTACTATAGTTTGCCTGGCCCCCCACGAAACGTTTTTATTGAGTTTCCTCTTATTCACCGCTCCTTCGTCCTTTTGCTCGAGTCGCGTCCATTAGGCGGCACAAGTCCTCAGCTTGCTGGGCACACCTCGGACCCCTGCTCTTTCTATCCGATCCTTCTCGACTCTGCTGACTTGTTGGCCCACTCCGACTCCCTCTTTTTGCAGCGCCCCGTCATCGATTGCCACGTAGGGTGGCATTTCATTGGCGATGCCACCTCCGGTTCGTCTCGGCGATCGCCCCTATTGTCACAGTCTCGGGCGAGTCCCCCGTGATCGGGAGCTTTTCCTCTAGAGGAGGAGTGTCTTCCGAGCACGTTCGTCCTTCTATTTCCACCACGTTTTTTCCACAAATGTTCCTTCTCCCTTTCAACTGCCGACCTCCTGAGCATTTATTTTTATTTACGTTTTTAAACTAGTCCTTAGCGTCCCCTTTTCTAATTCACATTCGTTTGTCCCTCCCCTGTAAAGTAGCATCAACTGCTGCAATAAGCTCTCATTTTTTCCCCCTACTGAGTTTGTCTGATTCCCGTTTACCCACTGGCCCTTCTGGGATGAAGTTAGGGCCTCGCGGACGCTTCCCAATTACGCCGGGGCATTGTCAGAACTTTGATTACCCCCAATGTTCGCCCAGGCGATTCAAGCGCGTTTTGCCCAGCACGTGCATACTGCCCCTAGAAACATTCCTTAGTCTCCCTCCAATGCCCTTGACGATCCATCTCTCGATCTGCGCGTGAAGAGCTTTCCCCACGGCAACTTTTCCAAGCGACTGCCGTCGCCCTGTTCGTTACTTTTTCTCCATCCGCTCGGGGAAGAGTCCACCCGACTTCGATAGGAATGTTTCCTCTGTTAAATTCCAGACTCCGAGCATTCATTGTCCTCAATGTACTCTGTTCCATTAACGTCTTTCCCACCTGTTAGACAAGTGACGTATACCTTGTCTTTTCGAAGAACTCCTGCCCGTCCCCCCAAGTCGTTCCCTGGCATCATACGCTGACCCCCCTACTGGCTGCACTTTTCACTGTGCAGTACGCCCTGTCCGCCGGTTTATCTTGTGGTGCCGTGCGAGATCGGCCGCCACGTGCGTGACTGCTTATCCCCCTGGGCAGACCCACCTGGCCTGGATTGTATTTCTCCTCCCGGCAGATTTAGTCAGTCCGGAGACTGGACTGTTTAAGATGTCACACGATGGTCCCCTTCCAGATGACATTGTTTGCCTCCCCCCCCCGCCCTGCGTGAATTTTTTCAGATTTAAGGTTTCCGAAGATTCAGGTGTCGGTGTCGGTACTCTTGAGATTGACTTCACCTCCCCCCCCCGCGCCGCTACTGTCCTTCTTTTTTTGTTCCAGACGAGTTGTCTCTTCGTTCCTGTGGCCATGGACTACGCTGATTTAATAACGACTCGTTCTGAGAAGTCAGCTGGCGATCGGTGTTCGGTCTCCGCGTCGCTCATGCGACAAGTTGCGGCAGTGTGATGTGTCCCTTAGTTTTTTCTTTTATATTTGTACTGCGTCAAATAATGTCGGTCCGCGTTTCCCGCCGTTTTACTGATTTTCGAAACTGCATGGGTCGGAGGCCCTATGCCCTCTCCGTGTTCATTTTGAATAGTATCAGCCTGAGGCGTCCGTTTCCGTGCTCTGACGACTCTTAAGTAACGTAGAAACCGATCCACAAGGACTTTAAGGCCCCAGCTCTCGAGAGCTCCACTATTTTTTTTTACGGTGAGAGGCCCGTTGCGCCAGTGACGCAGCCTGGTTGACTCTCGAGTCTTTGCCAGGCACATTACTCCACCCTCGCTGCAGTTTTACCGTCCCGTTGATCTGCGAGTTTCCTCTTCCCATAGTCCCCCCCCCTTTACCAGGACCCTCATTCCCGCCAGCGCCAGCTCAAGGTTCAGGAGCTCTCTCGTCCCCCCGTCACCCCAACCATCTCTCCCAATCTCCGGACTTAGCTGGACTCCCGCCCGTGTCATGCCCCGCACCCCCTGCTTATGGAAACGTGATGCTGCAGGCATCCCCCCCCTTCCGGCCTCTGAGAGTTGCGGCGATTGAATACTTTCTGATTAGTTTTGATTGTCGGTTTGTCCTTCCGAACAGGGTACTACCCGTATGGTTCCATTAAGACTCTTCCGGACCGTTGGTTCTGGCCACTTTCTTAGTATAAACTCATCTATTCAGTATGCACCTTCACCACGAAGATCTTCCCCCGTTTCCGAGCTTACCTTGTGTTTTTGCCTGCCTTGCAGTCTTTTTCGTTTTGTATGTTGATTCACCTTCCATTCCTTGTCCCACTGTTTCAGCCCTTGAATGGCTTGAGAACCGGATGTCCCGATGCTAATCCGTCGAGTGCCCCCCATACACCCGACTGTCTTGACCCATCCCTTTCGGACCCCCGGACTTGAACATAGCAGCTTCTGCCCGTTCTTGTCCTGATAGAGGTGCTGACCCCATCGCCAGTCTGTGTGCCTGCTAGCAGAGTACTATGCCCTCGCGATCATAACCTCGGCCCGAATTTATTGGCCCATGTTTTTGTTTTTGAATAGACGGTTCGCCCCCGGCCCCCTTGTTCTTTCCTGCGGGCGCTTGAGTTTGGGGGGTTGCGGTGCGTCCTGGTATTATGCGTGTGGGATCCGCATAACTAGCGATGGATTGACACTCTTAGTTTTTTGCAACAAGTGGTCCGCTCTATTGCGCAGATCTCCCCCTTTTGGGCTTCTTTTTTTCGTGACAATTTTTTTTGCAGTGCTGCTTCCGTTCTGCTCGCTGGCAGATACAAAAGTGTCGCTCCGGCTGCGTGTCGTTACCTTGGGTGGCTTTTACCCCCTCCAAGCGCGGTGACTTGCTCACCTCTGGAAGTTTTCGAGCATTGACTGGCAGTTAGTGAAGTTTATCCATCTTCCCGCCTACTTACGGTTTGAGTCATCACGGAATCCCCCATTGGTCTCCTTCCACGCCTGGATCCCCTTTCAGCGGCCTCCCCTTTCCGGCCCCCAGATTCCCCACTTTTTTGAGAGGTCTCTCTTGTCGAAAAGTCATCTTTGGTCGTGCCACTGGTGCCCACACAGTTTACATAAGTCCTCGGGGCGTAGTTTCCTCCTATCTCTTTTTTTTTTTTTTCCTCACGATCCCAACCTAGTTTTGTGATCAACACCTGACGCTTAAAACCTCTTTGTTCTCCATCATTCCTCCGGGACAAAACCAGGAGTGTGGATGTCCCTCCCTTTCTGTCTTGCCCAACCCCCCCTCATAGATGACATGTGACACCAAAGACGGATAGCAGACTGTCCGACGATTTTAAGGCCCACCTCCAGTGTGACGGCCTAACGACCCCCCCCCCACACTTCTCATATCTTCCCATTTCAGACGCGCCCATTAAGACAGGTCGTTTGTCCTGCTTTCCAGCGACAGGTTGTGCCCTTTCTTCTTCCACTCCTTGAAGCCTCTCAACGTGGAATTTGGAGACCAGCACAACACCGTGGGCATTAGGGCCTTTTTCCCCGTTTCCTCTGCGAATCTATCTTCAGACGCCCCTGTAAGCAAGTCGTCCTGAGAAGTTAAATAGCTGTCAGCAACTTTTGGTCCCACACGGGCCGATTGCCGTAGAACAGTCAGTTTTCCCGAAGCTCTTTCCCCCAGACCCTTAACTTACGCAATGCCGCTGAGATTCACCCAGAAGGCCCAACCACAAAAGCATACCAGACGGGAGCCCATCCCTCACCTTAGGGCTAACGCTCTTTAAAGATGTTTTCCGTAAGTTTATGGAATTGGTCAGTTTCCATCCGACATTTGTGGTAGTTTCAGTGATTCCCTCCTGTTCCGACAAGTAACTGATCCCCAAACGATCTCTGCAGTTACCTCCCCAAGATCAGGAGATGCACCTGTATGTTTACCCCCTCACCTCCCTGCATAGTAGCCCGTAGCGCACTCTTCTACAGCCGCTCCCTGTCATATGGCCGGTTCCGGTTCCACATTACCTGGGATAAAATTTCCCGGTAATGGCCATCGCATCAGAACCGACCCTACCATCAGTCCCCCAGCCTTCCCTAATGTATGGCATCAGCCTGCCCTGTTTCGCATATACGGCTAAGGTTAATATCCTCAGGTTGTGTGCGTTCCTGTTCTAGTAGCTTTACCCTTGTTTAAGCGCGTCTCGGATCTTATGAATTGATGTTTTGTCATGCGGCCGCTTCTTATCTCTGTCCACAGACTGCCTTGTCTTTGCGTGTTTGTGTTACGCATGCTGTCCCATGTCTGTACGATTTCTTCTGTCGTGGCATTCCCCCGGCGAGGGGCGTCGATGTTTTGCCACTGCCTATCTATGGGTTGTATACCGATACTGTGCCCACACGTTACCCCCGGTTGAGACAAGGGCACCCCCTAAAGACACACAGCCCCCGTATTCTCGATGTTTCATGAGGGCAGAGATTGTCTTTCGTCTCTTTTGCAGCGTTTCCCGCGTCTCCTCCCCATCTGGGCACTCGCGGACTCTCACTGACTTACCTTCCCCTTAGACACGAAGCCTGGTTCACTCTCATTCCCGTTCGCCAAGCTGCGGCAAAGCAGGCTTTGCAAGTGCTCAGGTGTTTCCGACATCAAGAGGGCATGCCTTCTGCCGCTTTTCCCCCTAAAAGTTAGCCCCGGCCCATCCCCCTCCTCCACCTCTGCACTAATGAAGATTCCTCACTGACCTTTTGCGATCCCCTCCCCTTCCCCTCACTGACACACCTTGTCCGTGCAGAGCTCTTGGTCCACTGCGGCGAAAGATTAAAGTCCTTTGTCTTCCCCCTGCTGATGTTACTTGCAGGATTTTGTTTGCTTTATTTAGCCTGCTGACCTACGCTGGCGGAAGCCGGTTGGTGCTTTTGTTAGTTTTCTTCAAGGAGATCACTATTTGACGACTCGTTGGTGGAAGCACCCCTTTGAAGGACTACGAGGCTCTCCATTTACTGGTTTTTTGTTTTTTTTTTTGGTGTTTTTTTTTTTTTAGTTACAGCCCCGGACCTGTAGAAGAGATTGTGGTCGTAAGAAGTGATCACCCCTCCCCGGGCATCAGAAAGACCACCCCTCAGCCAAAAAACCTACTCCTTCCTCATGATGGACCTTTTTTCTTCCTATACCATTCACCCACCTAGATTTGCTTTATCGACAGACATTTGCTTTGCTATATCTACCCCCCGCGCCATAGGGACCTTTCCGATTGTGATGAAATATTAGAGAACCGCCCTACGCCTGAGCCCCAATTGGCTGCATCGGCTCGATGCCTCCGGTAGATAGGAGCCAGGTTTACTTGAGTTTCCTTAACTGGCTGCACCCTGACTACCCGTACGGGTAGAGTTCTCCTTCATTGTCTATGGCTCTTGCATGCTGTTTTAAGCCTCCTTTCCCCCCCCCTTTCCCGAAAGATACGTTTCAGGGAAGAGCCCCCTGATACTGTGTTCCCATAGATTGGCTTCGGAGTAGGAAGCGCCGTGGTGCTCCTCAGGTGCTTCCGCTTTCATCAACTTAATCCCCGATAATGATGAAGGCCCGCATATGAGAAATCGGTCGATAACCTCAGGCCACATCACGTACCCCACTCTCTGGACTTGGGTAATTAGAGGTTTTCACGAGAGGTAAAAGGATTAGCGGGAACAATATTAGCACAAGGCAGAGTTTTTGTACTTTTCAGTGGTCCACCTAATGAACGGAGCCGACTGAATAGTCATTAACCTATCCCTCCGCTCCACACCCCCCAGTCTGGATAGGTTTCCCCCTGACCCTCAAGGGACCCCAAGTAGCGGTCCTTAAGGAAATCCCACGGCTCCCGTCCTTAAATCGAGGACACTGTTCCTCCTCTTTTACTCCCCTTTCCCCTCTTCTTGATCGGTATGAGTTGTGTTTTGTTTTCCCTTCCTCTTTGGTTCCAGTGACGTCCGAGAGTTCTTTATCCCGACTTTGCTTTCGGGAACTGATTCCGTCGTCCCTTTCTCGTTCCGTCTGACAATGCCACTTCTCCCATGTGGTATCAATCGCTTCTGACGACGGAAGATCGTTAACCCCGACCCCTTAGTCCCGTACTCGATTAGACTCGATCTTAGCTCGATCCCCCGTTAGCTCTGATTGCGCAAGTCCGCAGATCGCTTCATTGATTGACTGTTAAATATTTAATCCCTAATCTTTACTATCGCGCCAGACGTAACCTCATTTGATCCGCCTTCCATTGTAAAGACCATCGGATTCTAGTGGCCCATTTAGTCTTGGTGGTTGATAGTCCCCCTGCCCACCTTTCGTCCCCCCCCCCCAGAGCCTTTTGTTCGTCTTTGACAGATTGACAATGCGGCCGCCATCCCCCCCTCGCCTATTCAGATCCCGTTCTCGTTTTTTGTGACGTCTTTGTTCGTCCGCGTCCTCTCCCCCTAGCTGTCTTTCCCCTCGTCCCTCAGTCTCCCCAGTCCAGCTGATTCAGCCAAGCGCTTCTGTTCCTCAGGAGTTGCGCTGTTCCCCTTTTTGATTGCCGATGCTCGACCCCCTAGTCCCCCCGACCGTCTCCCAATTCTTTTTTCATAATTTCCCCCCACTTTTTTTTTGTTTTTTTTTTTTTGTTTTATTTTTCTTATACCTCTTTTTTTTGTTTTTTTGTAGACACTTCCCGGTTGTTTTTTTTTTTTTACCTGAGGTGTAGGATGCCCTCGACTGCCCAGATTAGGTAAGACTTTAGAACACGTCCGGATTCGGCGGAGGGAAACTGCCTCCCACGTTCACACGCATGATACCATTCCAGCCCCCCCAAGTTTTTGTTTCGCATTTTTTTATGTGCCCCTCCACGAACCCACTATGCAACTTTGCGGTACTGATATGTTCGTTACCAGTTACTTAGTCTTTTGTAATTTCTATCTTAACAGTTAGAGAGGCCTGGACCGGGGTTGAAGGATGAATGCCCATCAACAGGTTAAGATACCTCCGTTACTCGAAAGGACAAGGGGACTGAGTTCTTTACGCTTGATCTTTCACGACTCAGGGAAAAGGAAAAGGCCCCTTCTTTTTAAAGGGGAACCGCCCCTTTTTTGGTCCCAACCCAACATTCGAGGACGAACGTGTCCCTCGCTCCAAGTGAACTTCCCAGGGATGGATCGGCCCCCGCAGTAAGTTGGAAATGCGCGCGGATGCCCTGATTTGTTTTTTTTTTCATTGTGAGGCCCTCTATATGGGAAGCTTATACGTTTGGGTTTGTAGAGCGCCAAGGGAAATCGACAGAAAATCCCTCTCTCCCAGCTCCCGCAAGTCGTATTCCGATCACCCTGTTCAGTTACACTATATTTACCCTTTTGTAAGAGACAATTTTTGTTTTTTTTCCAACCCCCATTTCTTTCTCTGTCAATCGCATGCTTCTAAGGAAGGTGATCTAGTTCCCCCGAATTTCCCTAGTAAAAATAAGGAATGATGCTTGTTACCCCTCACGGGCCGAGACGCTAACTTTGTCTTAATCCGCCCCTTTAACGGTCATATGAAAGCGTGGGAACAAACCCTTTATTGGTTTCCCCTTTTCATTGGATAGCGAGCCTGTCAAGGTGACAGTATTTCCTGTAATGAAATATTGGTGAGCAGTTACCCGGCATACATTTCACCAGGGGCCTGGGTACCCGGCTTTCACTCCTTATGTTCTTTAGTCTTACCGACTGATAGACACCGTAGCGTCCCGCTCGTGACCCCAGTTCCCCCAATGTGGAGGCTTTACTGACAGAACCGTGTGGCACAAGACTTAAAGTTGGGACATCACAGGCTTAGTTTGGTGACGGTACCGAGAGATAACGGTATTTTGACGCCCACATTTTGAAAAAGGAGCACCCCCCCGAAGCGGAATATCGGGGGCAGTCCCAACGCCGAAGTGGAGTAAAGTTTTGATCCTACCCTTCTCAATCACATGTCTTCAGCAGGACCACGGTCAGTACCACAATTGCTTCCATGGACAAGCCCGACCCCGCCACCTCAAAGACGCCCCCGGGCCGTGAGACGGGTAACCAGGAGACAAGGACCGTAC
>Ga0179593_1665035_pt1 | contig 13189 bp, 19 predicted proteins | sample CZODoug2_1_08_16_FD_185931 | JGI IMG/M metagenome (GOLD analysis project Ga0179593, IMG submission 185931) | Vadose zone soil fungal communities from Angelo Coast Range Reserve, California, USA - CZODoug2_1_08_16fungal (PacBio error correction) | ecosystem: Environmental > Terrestrial > Soil >... | reverse complement strand
TTTCCTTTTCTTTCCTCAAGGCTTCTTCGGCTTTTTTTCAAGCCCCTTTCATTTTTCTTTTTTTTCAGTTTTCTCCCTTTCGTCTTATGGTTCTCGCAATTGTTTAGGGGTCTGTTAGTATTGCTTTGTGATTTGCCCGCCTGGGTTTTGTTCTTCCCTTCCCCTTTTTTTTTTCCGTTTGCCCATCCTTTTTGGATCGCTATCCCTTCCCCTTTTCTTGACTCCCTTATTTCTCAGCTCATACTTGACCTCGTTTTTTTTTTTTTCTTTTCGGTGCCGGTTTCCCCTGGCACGCGTTTTCTTCCTCCTCTCCCGATTTTTCAATTTGCCACCCTTCTCTTCGAGGTTCCGAGCGGGCATTGGCCGGGTTTCTTGAGGAACCGGATGGGATTTCTCCTTTTCTTTGGCGGGCTTGCTTTGCCGGGGTTTAACCTTCCCAACTTACTTTGAACCCCCACTTGCTTCACCGTCTTTTTTTCTGGACCTTACAGTCCCCCTGGCCTTTTTCCCCCCTTCTTTCCCCTTGACTCTTTCCCTTTCTTTTCCACTTCCCTTGACTTTTTCAGGGGTCCTTTTGCCAATTTTTTGCGGCCTTTTTTCCTTTGCGCCGGGTTGGACGTTTCCCCCTTTTTCCTCCTTTCACTTTCTCCGGCTTTCCCGTTGTTTTGTCTCTTTCGACCACAAGTTGTGCCCACCAGGACCCCCTTTTACTTTTCACCCCTTCAGGGTTGGCCTTTTTCCTTTTAAGTCGTTTTCCTGTTTTGTCGTCAGACTCGGTATCGGGCTATTTTCCCACAGATTTCTTCAAAAAAGTTTTTTGGACTTGTTATGTCTCTTCCCCTCTTCAAGTTTCCCCTTTCCCCTCTAACCCCTTTCGGATGGACGCGAGGCGCACCTCTTTTCCCTGAGCATACTCGTTCTGTCTCTGGGGTGGGGAAGTCCTTTTTTCAGACCCTTTTCCCCGGCGAGGTTTTGGTCTCTCTTGCCCGTTTTTCCCTTTTTCCCTCCTGTGACTTTCTAGAGGTGCGGGCATCTTTTTGTCCCACACTTTGTCACCCCGTTCAAACCCCTTCTTTTTTTTTTTGGATGTTCGGTTTCTTTTTCCGGTTTTGTCTCCTTTTTTGGGTTCTCCTTCTTCCTTCCCCCAATGAGTTGATATCAAACATTTTCCCCAGAAATACTTCCCTTGCCTGCACTCCCCGGCAAAATTTTTTTTTTTCCCCCTCCCCCCCAGAGTTCCCAAATGCTTCTTCCTCAGACACACCCGTTTGAGGACCAGGGAGGAAGGGGCCGAATGGTTTTTCGTTTGTTGTTTTCGCCGACTTCGGTATTTTTTTCTTAATGCCTTCCGAATCCCCCCCCCTCCGATCCCTTCCCTTTTTCTTCCCTCCTTCTCAACCCCGGACGGAACTTTTGTTTTTTGGACGTCCCGCACCGGCGCAAGATTTTTTTCCTCATTGAGAATTTTCTCCCTGCCTCGTTTTTTTTTGTTCCTTTCCCTGTTCGACCTGATTTCTCCGAGTGTTTCCGTCTCAAAGCGAGAGGATAGCCTTTTTCTCCAAAATTTTCCCCCCCAAACCTCTCGGGTCGCTCCCTCTTCTTTTCCTGAAACCTTATAGACCTCGTCCATTCAGTATGGTCGTTTTTTGACCCACTTTTTTTTTTCCCCTTTTTTCAATTTTTTTTTGATAGTCGTCCATAGTCTTTGCTCTTCTCTTATCCTTTTTAAGCCAATTTCTGCAACAGCAGAAATGTTTTTTTTTTTTTTGTGGTGCACTTCGGCAACATTTTTATTAACTTCCCCCCCCCCCCTGATTGCTCCCCATTTTCTACCCGGCCCCCCTCCCTCACTTGAAGGACTCTTTCTTATTGATTCAAGTGTCCCTTTTTAGGATTTCACCCTTACTCTTCTGGGTCCTGGTATCCATTAAACTCCGCCTGTTTTTGTTTCAGTCACGGTTTTTCAAATGAATTTCCCTCCTGGAACTGACCAACTTTTAGCCCCTTCTTCGCACCCAGGATGTTTTACACGGTCATCTCTGAACCTGCTTCATACCCTTTTTTCTGTTTTCACACACCAAGGCCTGGAACTATTCAGCAATCGATGGCGGTAGGCCCTTTTCTCTATTTAACCCTCAGTTTCCCCTTTTTCTTTCACGCGTTAACCTTGATGGGATTTCCCCCTCATTGATTAACTGGAATACCCCCTCTCCTTTAATACCTTTTGTTTTTTTTTATTTCTTCGTCCTCTTCCAACTCGGGTTCCCATGTAGAATTTTTTTTCTCCATACCCATCGTTCCCAGGAAAGGAGTCCCCCTGGCTCGGTGAAAAGGTCGTCTCCTTTCTCTCACCCTGCTCTTTTTGCTTTTTTTGCTTTGAGCTAATGATTGTTGCTCCCTTCGTTACGCGAAAACCGATTTTCCCCCCTCGTGACTTCAGGAGACTCCTCTGTCGGTAGCCTGGGGGAGAAGTAAGATTTTAGGTTTTAGATGACAGGTCTTTGAGAGACGGGACTGTCTCCAGGCGGAGTTTTTTCTTTGCAAATCACTCCTGCCTCTTTTTGTTTTTCCCTTTATGGATTGTCAACGTCTTTGGAAGGCGCTTGGGTGAGTTTTTGCCTGGGCGGGTGTTTCCCCCCCCCCCTTCAGACTGTTCTGGATTGCCGACGTGCCTTCACAACAGTCTTTTTTCCTTTTGCAAGTCTTTTATCCTTTTCAAAGTTTCCCCCCTTTTTACTCTTGACAGATCCGCGCTTCCCTTTTTCTTTCCCGCCTGGGAAAACCCGTTTTCCTTTCCTCCGCCCTACCGCTTTTTATTCCCTTTTCAGGCCCTTTGAATTAGTTTCAGGGGGAAGTCGAAGCATCGAGGGTCCCTCCCTCCCCCCCTCTTTTTTCCCCCCTTGGTTGGTGAATGGACTTAAAAAAGGCCCCGGCGCCAAAACGCGTCCTGAGTTTCCTCCCTTTTCTCCTTTTGAGGGGCCCCCCCGACCCTTCCATCCTCCTTTTCGTCCCCCTTCAAAGCCAAAAGCACGAATCTTTTCTTGAAGGCTTCCCGTTGATGATTTTTTTTCTCCTCTTTCCCCCCCCCATTGTTTTGCTTTTCCCCGTCTCTTCTCCTTCAGTATAGCCGTGGACCGACGCACATAATTTCCTTTCATTTTCCCACCCATTCGGCCACGGCATTTTCTTTGCGACCCCCCTTCTGGGAGACTCAACGGACCACAAAAAAGGCCACTTTTTCCCTTCCGGTAGCTCTCATTCCTTCCTTCTGGCATTTTTTTTTGACCCAGGCCGTTTATGTGTGGCGATTTTTCTCTCAGGAGGTTTAAAAGGTTTTGTGAGGCTCTTTTTTTCCCCAATGGTTTTTTCTTTTAGAGCCCCTTTTCCTCATTCTTCCCGACCCCCCCCCCCCATTAGAAGGGTCTGCATTCCATCCTGCACCAGGAACTACCTAGATGTTCCCTTCTCTCCACAACGTCCCCCATCTCTCCCTTTGTCCGACCCCTTCAGGGTCAGGCCCAATTCCGTCCCGGGCTCGACCCACTTCTTCCCTCCCATCGCCTTTTTTTTTCCTCTTTTTCGAAACCCCTGTTGCCTCCAAAAGTTCTTTTCTTTTTCTGTCTGGTTTCGTTGGTTTTTTTTTTTTTTTTGTACTTTCTTTTGCGCTCGGCCTTTCATTGTACCGGTGCCTGTCATTTATGCGTGAATAGGCAGATTGCGAGGGAATCGGCCCCCTAGTTTTCTTTTCCTTTTTTTCTTTGCCGGCCTCAGATCCCTTTGTTTCCTTTTTCTTTTAAGCACGCCGACAGTTCTGCTCCAGAAATCTTTGTCTTGGATTTTTGGAACTTTGGTCTGTATCGGTGTTTCCCCCCCCACTTCGGCCACTCAAGCGTGGTGGGCTTTTTTTCACCCGGCGGTCTCTCACCCGCCAGGTTGGACCTCCCCCCCCCACCCTTTTTTCAAGCACTCCCGGAATAACCGAGTTTCGTGAGGGGACCCGGGAAAGATGTCCCTTCTTTTCCCCTGACTTCCCTCCCCCAACTTTCCGGCCCAAGATTCTTGGTCAAGGTTCGCGCTCTTCGCGGGGTCTTCCTTTTTTTTAGATTTTCCTGGACCTCCGGAAGACCCTTCCTCCTTTCCTGATTTTAGGCCACAATACGGTTAACAAGGACCGGTGTCCCTTCCGTCGGCGCACCTAAGTTTCCCCACCAATCCTTTGATCCTTGCGGCCCATTCTATCCCGCCGAGGTCGAATTTTGGCTCCCTTACCCCCTCTTCTTTCCCTACCAAAGGCCTTCATTGGTAACTTTCCATCCCCTTCCATAACTCGCCTGAGCCCATGGGAACGTCCTTTTTCAAAAGCCCTGTGCAGATCGTCGCCTTCCTTTTTAAAAGACCTTGGCTCCTGGAAAGCCCCTCCCCTCAGTTTCTTTTCCACCTTCTTTTAGAGACGCCTTAGAAAGAAGTTAGGGTCTTTTTTCTCTCACCATCTCTCTTCCCCTCAGTGTTTTTTTTCTCGGATTCCCCCCCCGTCTTTAGGATTTTGGCTGGCCCTTTTTGACCCTCTTTTTTTGTTCGGGCTTCGTCTTCGTTTGTCCCTTGGCGATGATGTCTTCGTTCTGCCGGATTTTTTTTTTGCGGACTCGCTCGGTCCCCCTTTTTGTCTCTTTTTTTTTGGTTTTCCCGGCTTATCGGCCTTTTCCGGGCTTCGTTTGTCCCTCCAATCCTTTCGGGACCCCCTGTCGATGAAGTCTTTTTCGCTCGGATTAGATTTGTTTTGCCCAACCCTTCTTCTGAGCTCGCCTGCGGCACTTGGGTGCCTTTTACAAACGGTTTTCTTTTCTTTTGCGGGTTTCCGGGGTTTGGAGCGGGCCGTTTTGAATTGTCACCGTCAGACTTCCCTTCCCCACCTTACAAGCCCCTTCCGGTGTTCCTTGAATTCTTCATTTGGACTCTTTCCTTTTTCGACCTGAACCCGCGGGATTTTACGGTCGTTTCTGGGCTGCACACTCCGCTCGGATCCCTTTTTTTTTTTCCCCACCGGCACTTTTTCCAAGTGTCAGGGTGGGTTCCTGGACCCAGGAAGAACAAACTTCCCCTCGCCTCCCTGACCCGTTCCGTTTAGGCTTTTCTTTTTTTTTCCTTTTTCTGGGAGTTTCCTTTGATACCCCCCCCCCCCCCCCCCCCACCGCTGCTGAAAAAGGCACCCCCCTTCTGTTCTTTTCTGCCTCTCTTGCCCCCTATCCTTTTTCACTGACAACGTCTCCACCTTTCCTCTGCATACCTCCCTTTCCTTGATTCCGGGTGAAACGGCAGACCTGCTAACCCCCCCTTCGCGAGGGGGCCGTTTTTTGTCGTTTTTTTCTGTGGAACCCCCCTTATCCAAGCATGTTGGCCTTTGCCACCCCTTTTTTTGTTCAACCAGGCTATTAGTCAACCCGTTTTTTCTTTCCTGGTTGCAGACCTCATTGCGGTTTTTTTTGAATCCCTGCGGCTCTGCTCCTTGCCCTTTCATATACATGTGAAAAGAACCCCCTTTCCTCTTGCAGACTTCAATTTCAAAACCCCCCTGCAACCTTCCCCCCTGCACCTTCCTCTTTAATTTTCTCTGCATTTCGGGATTTGGACGCCTGTGGTCCCGTTTCCCCTTTCGTTTCCGCATTCGGATTTCCTCTAGCACCGTTCTTGCACGTGTCCTCTTTTTTTCGAAGCGTTGGGGCCTTCGTTTGTTTTTAACCCTGTCGGACGAAGGAGTCCGGGTCCGCACGAGGCGCCCAGAGGGTTTCTAATCATCCCCCCCCCCCCACGGTACTTCCCCTTTCTTGGGTCTTTTCCCTTTCCCCCCGAAGTCTGGGATAGGCGTTCTGCAAACTCCTCTTTTTCCTCCCTCAGGATCCCCACAAGGTTCTTTCACCCACTTCGTAGTGTTCTTCGGAGCCCCTTCCCCTACCCTTTTCTCCCTTGGACCCAGTAAGGAGGGATGATTTCCTCTGCTGGGCCATTTCTTTTGAAGTTTCCCTTTTATACCAACCGGTTTTTGCGAAGCAACACCCATTCCCCCTCTTTGTTTTGGGGCACAGTCGGCAAATCCCCCCATTTTACGGTTGGCTTTTTGGCCTTTTTTCTCCGCGGGACTCCCTCTTACGCCTAGGTAATCCCCCTACCCCTGTTTCACGCGGATTAGCTTGAACTTATCTAATGGGGCCCCCTACAACTTTCGAGCCGTCGACCCCCTTGATCTAGACAAGGAAATCGGGCTTTCCCCCCCCATTCGACCATCTTCGCTTTACCTACGTTTCGAAACGCATTCCCCTCCCCCCCCCTTTGATCCCCCCCCAGGGAATGCCGATTATCATCATCGCCTGCGTGTCTGGTGTCGCAGTAGACCTCGGCGGGTTTCAAACTTCCACCGATGTTTTTTCCTTTGCGGCTTGACCGGGCTAAGATATATCCTCTTCTCTTCTCTCACGCCTAAGTTTGTTTGTTGGAGTTCCTCTCTTCACTAGTCTTCCCTTTTCGACTCACAGCAATCCCTGGGCCTCTATGCAAACTGGTTTTACAAAACATAGTAACTCCCGAACTCCCCCCCCTCGATTGGTCCCATCCCTTTAGGAAGTTTGGCTTTGTAAGAAGTTCTTTCTACGGTCCCTTCGTAGATTCGTCCAGTTTTCCTTCTTTGGGTTTTCTGTCCTCTTACTGGGTATGGGATGGGCCCTTTCCTTTCGTTCGTGCTGGGACTGCGCCTCCTTTTTCTTTTTTCTTCCTCTTTTGCCCCCCCCCCCCTTCTAGTCATCTTTGACCTGTAGTTTCTTCCCCTTGAGCGGGCAATTCGATCTCTGCTCCCTCTTTGTTTCCGTAACGCGTTGATTGCCGAAGTTCCCCGCACCCCCCCCCTTTTCCTTCTTTGCACTTTTTTCGCATTCCCCCCAAACGGTTTCTTTTTTTTCCCCGTCAGCTAATGATCGCCTCCTCCAAAACATTGGCTCCCACCTTAGCCGCTCTTCCTCCTTTTTTTGTTTTGCTTTTTTTTTTCCTGGAGGATTCATGTCTGTCTTCTTTGAAGTCCCCCGACGAGGATTTTTTTTTACCTCACTTTTTCTTTCCTTTTTCTCAATGCCTTTTCTTTCCTTCGCGATTCCTTTTCTTTGTTCCCCTTAATTAATCGTTAAGACAAATCCACTCTCAAAAGACTCCCATACACTTGCCCCCTTTCCCCACGGGTCCCCCCTTTTTTTTCTTTATGGTGATGAGTATCCTGCTTTTCCCCCCCAAACCATCTTTGTTTGCTTTTTCCTGTTCTTTTTTCCCCTTAGATTCCTTTCCCTGCTCCTCCTTTGTGGAAATTCAGGGCCTTTTTTTCCCTTTTTTCGGTGGCTATCTTTCTCCCCTCGACTTTTGCATTACATTCTGAACCCAAGACCCCCCCCCCAACGGGGGGACATTCCACTTCTTCTTTCTTGCCTCAATTTACTCTTCCATGAAACTTCATGCTTCTGGCATCAAACCTCCCTCTTTGGTTTCTTTCTGCTGCGCTGACGGATTTACGTCCCATGTTGATATCTTTCTTTTTTTTTTCCCCTGTTTTCTCTTTTTTTGCTTTTTTCCTTTATGGAATCTCCCTCCCCCCCCTCCTGGACTCGTGCCTTGGTCTGTACCCCTCCCCTCCCCCCCTCCCTGAAAAACTGTCTCTCCTTGTGTTTTCCAACAAAAGTTTTCCCCCCCTTTTTCCCCCGCCTCTCAGGGGAACTGATCGAGAGGTGTCTTTTCCCCCACCCCCCCCCCCCCCCCCACCCCTCACTTTCCGCCCAAATCATTTTTTTTCGCGGTTTCTGCCTCGAGGCAAAATTCTTTCCCCCCCCCCCCTTCTCCACAAGGACGGTTTCGGTCCCCGCGGGTTTTCCTTTTTTCTTTTCTTTTCCTCCTTTCCTGTTCCTTTCTCAAGTGTGAGGCCCCCCATGGAACGTGAATAGGGCCCGATTAACTTTTCCTAGGTTTGTTCATTTTTTTTTTTTTTTTCTTTGGTATTTTCAGGGTGCTAGGTCTTCTTCTCTTTAGACGTTCCTGTGACCCCTTGGACCTGCGATTCCCAGCCCCCCGTTTCTTCGAAAAGTGGTGGGGTTTCCTCTTGGTTTTTTTCCTCTCACCCACCTTTTTCCTGGTCCCCGGATTTGTGAAGGGGACTGGGCTTCTGTGCCAAGGCCCTTTTTTCCTTTCGAAATAACCGTTTGCCGTTTTCTAGCTTGACTTTTTTTCCCCCTTTTTCCCTTTTTAATTTTTGCTTAATTTGCCGGGGAATTTTTTCCCCCAGGCAACCAAATGGAGTGCCTTTTCGTTTTTAACCCTTTTGTCGCCCCATCTTTCTTCCTGTTTATCTGCTCTTGGGGTGCGAACAAGTTTTTTTCCCCCCTCCTCCGTCAGGGCTTTCCCGCATTCTTTTGGGTCCTTCTTCCTTTTTCTTGGGTTCCCTCAAGTGACCAGTGTTCTTTTAGGGATTTTTGGAAGAAGAAATTTTTTTGGCACCAACTCTGGCAGATTTTTTTTTTCGACTTTTCTCCTCTCCTTTTTTTTTTTCTCTTTTTTTTCAAGTATGATGCTTTTCAAACTTCTTTTAGCGCCCGGGTGCAAAATACCCTTCCTCCTTAGCTTCCCCCCCCTCCTTGAACTGTTTTTTCTTTTTTCTTTTCCTGGCACCTTTCCATCCCCCAATGTTTGCAATTCCCTCCCACCCTGTCCCCCGAACCAGCCGAAAAGTTCTATTTTTTTTCCCCCGATTTTTCTTCAGCGAAAGCCCCTTCCTTTCTTTTTCGACCTTCCCTCTCGTTCCTCCTCTTTTGTGAGGAGATCTTTTAGGTTTTCTAACGGCTTGGGTTAAGGCTTCGCTGAAGCCCCCTTTTTTTTTTTTTTTTACCCCGAGCGTTTTTGCTTCGTCTTTCTTTGATGCTGATCTTTGATTGTCCTTTCCCTTTTTCGCAGGTGCTTCCGCTTTCGTGTTGTCGATGATTGCTGTAGGTGGTTTCCCTTTTTTCCCTGCCAGGATGTCTCCGATGTTCCCAAACTTTTTTCCCCCCTTTTTTCTTTTCGCGTTTTTTTTTTCAGTTTTTTTCTCGCAGGTCGATGGACAGAGGTTTTCCCTCCCTGATTCTTCCCAAACCTTTTTTTCCACCCTTCTTTATTTCGTTAGGGAGTTTTCTTTGAGGACCGGAGCTTTTCTTGTCGGGATGCTGGGTCCGTGGTTTCTTTTTGTCGCTGTCTCAACGGACACGGCCCTCTTTCAAACACTTTTACCCCCTTTTCTGGCGCCAACTTTTTTTTGTGACCTGTTCCTTTTTTAACGTATTACACATTCTTTTCTTTCCTTATTTTTGGTTCTCCCCGGCCCGGACTGCTTTCCTTCCCCTTTCCTTGGAGCTGCCTTTCTTTTTTTTTTTTTCCCCACGACCTTCTTTTGCGGGGTTTTTTTAACAGGTCATTCTTTGAGAAGGTGGGTCCCTCATTTTTTTTTTTTTTCCATTTTAAAGACAACAGCTCCCGCCCCCCCTTTTCGGTGCTCTGGTTTTTTTCCGGCTTTTTTTTTTCTTCCCTGGTTCCCTTTTTTGTTTTTCTTTCTTTGAAAAGATGAGGAAAAATTCCCCCCCCCCCTAGGGAGGTCTTTTCTCTGCCTATACCCTTTCCTTGGACCTTAAGAACGATTCCCCCCCCTGCCGGTCCTTAAATTTTTTCAGGTGACGTCCTTGGGCGGCCGGCCGCTTGCGAAAACCGTGGCGTCAGGAGGTTTTTTTGAGTTGTCTTTTTGACGGGGATGGCCCCCTCCCTTTTTTTTTTTCCCCATTCTTTCTATGTTTTGGCAAGTTCCTCGTTTGCACCTTTCCCACAAGCTTTTTCAAACAGTTTGTCTTTTTCTTGGTCGGGCAGCCCCCTTTCGATCCTCTATATTGAGGGATTTTTTTTTTCCCAGCGGCCTAAGTCCCCTTTTTTTATTTAATCAAACCCCTTTTTTTTCCCCCTAATTCTTCTGGACAAGGAAAAATCTCCCCCCCTCCCACGCGAATTTCTTTTCCCTTGCAGAGTTTTTTTTTTAAGTTTTCCTCGGCTTTTTTTTTGTCATTTTTTTTTTGTCTCCGGATTGAGTTCCGCATAGAAACGTTCCCCCCTTTGGGTCCGACTTTTTTTTCCCCTGCTGAAGATTTTTTTTTTTCAAGCCCTCTGGACTTTTTTTTTGCCCAACGGACTTCCAGTTTTTTGTTGGGTTCCCAAGCAGGAGATCCCCCCCTTCCCTTCAAGTCCTGCCTTTCTTCTTTTCTTGTTTTTCCTTGGCCTCATTTCTCCGCTACTCTTCTTTCCCCCCCCCTCAGGGTGTCTCCCTCTCTTTTTTTTTTTGAAATCATTCCACCAAATTTTTTCTTTTCTTTTCTTTTGTTTTTGCGATTCCCTTCTTTCCCTTTCTTTTCCTGAAATGTCCCTTCGGTCGGAGGTCCCCTTTGTCAATTTTTTTCCCCCCCCCTTCCTACTTTAGTGATCTTGAGATGATCATTGCGTTTCCCCTTTTCCCCCTTGATTGGACTCCGACCCTCAAATATACTTTTTTCGGTTTTTTTTTCAATTTCTTGTCCTTTTTTCGTCTTCTTTTTAAAATTATGCGCGTCCGGTCTTTCCCCCTCTTCGGTCTTTTTCCTCCTTTTTACGACCCCATCCACCCTCACTGTACGATTGGTTTGATTTCCGACTGGCCTTTCATTTAACCCCTCCTTTGCGCCTTCTTCCCGCGGACTCCGTCACCCTTTTTCCCAAATTCTCCGAACACGTTCGACCCCGTTTTCCGCTTAAACCGACGTTTAGAGCCCTCCGGTTTCATCACCCCCGGGGCGTGCGATTTTGGTTCCGCTCCTTCTGTGCGTTTTCCCTTGCTTTTCGACCAACTTTTTTTTTTTTTGCATTGCTTCCACCTGGACCTTCCCTTTTTCCGTTACCCCCCTGGCGTTTTTTAGTCGACAGATCTCCGCACTCTTTTTTTTTTGCGAGCTTCAGTGAACCTCTTTCTTGTAACCACTTGGTGGTGTTACTAGTTGCCACTTTTTTCGTGACTCGACTAACCCTCCGACCCTCCTTTTCGATGACCCTTTTCCTCCCTTTTTTCGCGTTTTTCTCCCCTTTTTGCGCCAGGAGTCGCTACACCTTCTTTTCCTTTTGTTTATCTGCGCGGTCCTTTTCCCTGTCGATCTTGCGGTTTGACCGACGCTCTGAGTTCTTTTTTTCAAGGAAGTGTCTAGTTTCATTTTGTTCTCCCAGCAGGAGTTCTCAACCTTTTTCCCTTTGTCCGTCCTCATTTTTTCCCTGGGAGGGTTCCCCTTTTGCTTTGAGTAATTCCTCGGAGTCTGCTTTTTTGTTTTGCAACCTTTTCCTTTTTCTTCCGACCTTTTTTCCCCTTTCCCCCCTGGTATGCTGTGAAAGGGCTTTTCTTTTTCCTTGCATTCCCACACAAAAAAAAAATTTTTTGTTTCTCTTTTAACCTGAGCCGCGTCATTTCCCCTTTTTTGGAAAAAAATTGACTTCCCTTCGGTCCTTTTTTCCTTTTCTTCCTGGGCCGGTCTTCTCCTTAAGCTCCCCCCTTTTTTCCGCCTCTTCTCGGTGGGGAATTTTCTTTTTTTCTGAGATGATCAACCTTTCCCCCAATTCTGCCTTTTTTCCGAGCGTCTCCCTGCTTCCTTTTGGGAGGGCCACCCTCCTTTGGAAGAACCCCCCTTTTTTTCTAACCCCCCAGCACGTCCCTGACTTCCTTGACCTTCCCCTTTTCCTTGTTTCCCAACCCCCCCTTGTTTTTGATGTCGTTTTCACGTCCTTTTTGTCTCTTTCTTGCCCATCTTTTCTGTGAAATTAGGAACCTTTTCCCCTTTCAGGTGATCCCTACCCCTCCGGCATTTCACACCCCAAAACTTCCCAAGTTTAATTCCCACCGTTCGAAGGTCTTGCTCACCTCTTCTTTTCATATGTCTACTTTTTTTTTGATTTTTTTTTGCTTTTTTTTTCTTTCTTGGAATTCTTTTTTCTTTGCTTAGGGATGGTCTGGGACATTTTTCTCTCCTCTTGGCTTTTTCCCTGATTTTTTTTTTTTTTTTCGATTACGTACCGTACCCCCCCCTCTTCAAGGCTTGTTCGAACACCCTCCCTCCCCCCCCCGGAATTTTTTCACCTTAGATTCCTTTTCACGCCCTTTCCCTTTTTATAGAATGGTTCCAATGTCTGAAGATGTTCTTTCCGCCTTTCCCCCTCCGTCATTTTTTTTCTGGTTTTTTTTTCGGTTTTCCCCCTTAGTCCCATTTTTTTCTTTTTCTTTTGCGTAAGAGGTGCGTCTCTTTTTTCAAAATCGGCGTTTTAAGTGAGTTCCTTCTCCTTTGAAGAGTTTTTCTTTTTTTTCAGACCCCCCACTCCCCCCGTTTTTCATTTTCTAGATGGCAGGCGGCTCTCACTTTTTTCTTTCTTTTAGCCGAGTCCTGACAACCCTTTCCCATTCCCCCCTTTTTTCCCTCCCTGGCAACCCCCAAGTGGGTATCCGATGTGACCACTTTTGTGTCCCCCACACTTTTTCGTTTCATCAAGTGGCCGTGGCTTCTCCCCATGGGATTTTCCGGAAAGTCCCCCTTCGCTACTTGTTTGACCCCCCCCCCCTGGGGGGGGCAGATACCCCTTTACCGCTTTTTTGCGGGAAACTTTTTTTCCTTTTATCCTTTTGACTTTTTTTTTCCTCAAAACGGAAATTTTTTATTTCGTACGCGTCTTTTTCTCGGCCTGGTTTTTTTTCCCTTTTTTTTTTTTTTTTTTCTTTTTTTCGTGGACTTTCCCTGTCAGGCCCTTTCCGCATTCCCCCGTCCGTTTTGCCCCAAATCCGGTTTCCAACCTTGAACCACGGGTCCTTTCCAGGCTTTTTTACGATTTGAACCCGATAGGGAGAAGCTCTTCATCGACCCGAGTCTTTCGGCCTCCTACGAACTCTTCCTTCCCTATCTTTGTCCCAGATCCGTGAATGCAGCATAATGGCTTTTTTTTCCACCCGAAGTTTCTTTCTTTTCATCCCCCACGTGACCTTTTTTTCCCAGCGGTCCTCCCAAATTTTAATCCCCCTTCCCTCCCCCTCCCGGGTCATATCCGACATGGCCTTTCAGTGACGCTCTTCGCTTGCTCAGCCCTTCTTTGA
>Ga0179593_1579800_pt1 | contig 13189 bp, 14 predicted proteins | sample CZODoug2_1_08_16_FD_185931 | JGI IMG/M metagenome (GOLD analysis project Ga0179593, IMG submission 185931) | Vadose zone soil fungal communities from Angelo Coast Range Reserve, California, USA - CZODoug2_1_08_16fungal (PacBio error correction) | ecosystem: Environmental > Terrestrial > Soil >... | reverse complement strand
GTATTTTGGTTGGTGTTCATTTGCATTTCCGGGATAGTATTTTTATTTTTTTCAAACGTTAGTTTCCCCACGAGGCCGCGTGAGTTTCCTTTCTGTCTATGCGTGAGCTTGGTGCCCATTTTCAGCTTTTTTCTCCGAAGGTTCCTGGATCGTGATCCTCTTGGCTCACGATGAGCATCCTCTTACTCCTCGTCTGATCTGCATACCAACGCGCTCCCGTTCCTGTGCTGCATTTCGGCAGCCTTTTTTCATCGCCGAGAGGAGCCGGTTTTTTTTTTTGCCCTCAATCCCCCTCGGCGAAGTCAGCTTTTCTTCTTTCCTTAATCATATTTCCCCAACGTGATCTTTCTTCCAGTTTCTCAAAAGAGACTTCTTTCAGTGGATTCCCTGGTCGGCTTGCCGTGCTACCAACGCTACGGTCTCTTCTTTGTATCACGTCCCCCAAAAGTGTTTATGACATCTCCCTAATAGGAATTGCTCGCCCCCTTCTGCTTTTTTCCCCAACCATTTCCCCAAATCCTTCTTCCTTCCCATTCCAAGCCTCCCCGAAATTCTTGCCCAGTCTAGGCCCTACGCCCCCAATAGAAGGACGTTTCCTTTCCTTCGAGATGGAAGATCTTATAGTATGATGGTCTCTTCGCCGTAACTTTCTCCGGAGAAGGCCTACTACCTTAATCACTTTCTACGTGTATCTCTTTCTTCAGTCAGGCTGATTCGTCCGATTCCTTTTCCACACCCCCTTTCCGACCGTTGTCTTTTCCGCTTTTTTTGTTCGTGACTACTTGGGAGCAACCGGATCCCTCGCTGAAAATAGTTGCCCCCTCTCAACAAGATGTTTTTTAGTCGTCAGCTTCGGAAGAATCCATGTCGTTTACGAGAGGTTTAGGAGAGTCCTTTTTTATTTGCCCACTCTCGATTTAGCATCAGTTTTAGGGAGTGTTTCCCATGAAGTCTGAATTCGTGACAATGAAAACCCCTAACCTGAAGCCCAGACAATGTTTGGAGGGACCTCCCTCAACCCGTCGTGTTGTAGGCTTTGGTCCCCGTGAAGACCCCCCCCGATGAAAAGATTTTTCGTGACATCCCCTTTTCGACCGCTCCATCCGAATAGTGCTCTTCCTTCCCTCGCAAGACTCCCTCCCCGTTACGGGTGCTGATCCATTTTTTACCACAGGGCGCGCTTGGTCATTTCCCATCATGAGCGCCCTTTTTTAGGCGAGCAACATCCCTTTACCGGCTTATTTAAGCCCGCAGGGAGCTCTTTCCCACCCTTCAGAAATCCTTAGTTCTTTCGGTGAGGCCCGTTCCTTGTGCATTGAACTAACGTTGAACCCCTTCCCCCTAATGTGTCCCGAGATGTCCCTTCTTCCTTTGCTTACCCTCGTCTTCTCGCAGGATCGTACTGCTATTTCCCCTCCTTTCTCCTCGAGGTCCCCCTCATTTCCCAGACACAAGCCCTCTCTGGATACCTCTTTGTCGAGAGATCGGTCCCCGCGCCTCACCTCTCGTGTCCATGGCTAAAAAGAAACACCTTCCACCCCTTCCTGTTCACATTCCTCCGACCGGAGAGAATTGAGGTTTTCATTTTGTCTCAGTTTAGAGATTGGGCTAGCTTTTTCCTCGCTCTGTGAGGACACAATCAATCCCCTGATTCCCTAACTTGTGGGGCGGATTCCCCTCGGCGCTCCCGACAGACCTAGATGTTCGTGCATTCCAAACAGCTTCGCTGGTTCCGTGTCCCCCAACAAATGCTCCCCCCCTCTACAAACTTTCCGCGACAGAACCCTGACCCCTGTCCAGGTTTCCCTCCCAGGTCTTCTACCCCTTGCTCGAGCGCGCGTTTCTGTAGCTTTAGTTTTCATCCCGGGTCGCGTCCCAGTACCAGGGTCCCACTTTCTGCGCAGTCCTTCGCGCCCCTTCAACCCCCCCTCCTCGGCTCTTTGCAGCGAGGCTCATCAGCAGGCGGGCCTTCATACCCACTTTTTTTGTGGGGTCTTCACTGCACTTCATTTTCTCCCGAGAATCTCACGCTCCTGTGTCACCAAGTGTTTAACACTTGGATCGGCTCCGAGAGTCCTTTCCCTTTTTATCTCTAAATTTTCTCTCCCATCTCATCCCCCCCCCCCCTTGCGTGAACTACCACGCTCCCCTTCCGTCTCCTTTCCCCCCTCCTTCACATCATATATCTTCTTTGTGGTATGCTTCTTGAGTTTTTTTTTTCGTGAGAGTGTTTCTTTCCTTTTCTTTATGTGTGTGGCCCATGGCAGCAAACCAAAAGCTTTCCCCCTTTTTGTCGCGACAGCCCTCCTGGCTTTTTGTCTTTGTTCCTCTTTCGAGCGCTTGCTCTGACTGTCCTGTGACGATCCTCCTCTCAGGCCGTGAGAGCCTGCTGTTCCCCGGTGACGGGGCCTCGATGACTTTGACCGCCGGTCTAATTTTCCCGCGCGACCCTGGACCTTTCCCTTTTTCACGCACGATTCCTCGAAGATCCCTCGTCCGCGTCGGCGCTTGCAGTCCCCTTCGATGTTTTTCCTTTCGTTGGTCGTTTTCAGGGGAGCCTTTGAGGAATGTTTTTTTTTCCCGTCACCAGCGCTTTTTAGTTTTTCGCCTGCCTCCTAGGTATGGATGTGCCCTTGTCGAATGCCTTTCTGTGAAGACCGCCCCGATGAGATATGCTGTTCTTTTCTTTTTTTTAACGAGACACACTGTTTTCCCCTCCCCCCCCCTGCACTTTCCCAGCTGAAAGGCGTTCTTTTCCCCCGCTAGGTGGTAGTTTTTCCCTCTCCACACTTCCCTGATCGCGACCGGCCATTCTTTTCCTCGTCGGCGTCTAGCGCTTTTCGGCCTTGGGCCTTTTGCTTTTTCAGTTTCCCTGGAGAGTTTTTTCCCCGCCTCCGATCCGGCGCCGGGCGAAGGTCCCCACGCCCATAAGATTGATCGTTTTCCTTGGATCTTCCTAGCCTTTATCCCTGCCCTTTTTCCTCCGCTCACCGGACAGTCTCTCCTTTCGTTTTGTGGTGAGAAGATCCCCCCTCTTTTCCCTTGAACTCGAGCTTCACCTTCCTGGCCCCCTCGCTCTATGTAGTGAGTTGCTGTACCACGTAGGCGCTCTCATCGTGACTTTTCGGATCATTCGCACAGTCTTGAACGGTCATTTTCTTGCTCGTCGAAGAGCACCTGTCGGGGTCTGAGCAAGGAGCTTTCACACGCGCGCTTTGCTCCTCCTCCAGTCTTTTCGTTTGTGTCTGTCCCCTGCCGAGCCAGGCTTTTAGCTGTCGGCGATCCTGTGTGCTGGCGCCGGGAAGTGTTTTTCTCCTGTTCCCCGGTCTGGAAAGCAGACTCCTCCCATTCCTCTTTCACAGCTCTTCCCTTCCCCCCTTGTGGGCAGCCCCCTTGGGTATACTACTCTACGAGCAGCCGACCCTTTTTCTGGATGCCTTCTCTCTCCGTGAAGTTCCTTCTTCCCCGAGGATAATTCTTGATCCCCTTGACTTCCATGTGAGGACTAACCTCCCTTGGTCCGTCGACGACATCCTATCTTCTATCACGGTCCTCCGGTGAAAAAGGTACTGGACCCTGCTTTTTTCCTTCCCGAGAGGCTGACTCGCCTTCCCTTTGTGCGAGTGCTTTTTTCTCGTAGGCGTCTTTGTTTTTTTTTTCCGGGAAAGTGTCCCTGTAATCGTTCCTAGCCGATCCCCCCCTAGGTATCTTCACAGGTCGTGAAGGCTCTTTTGCGTTAGGGTTTTGTTTCGGCGCGGTATGCTTGTCCTTTTTTCTCCCTCTGGGGATCTTTTAAAATTTTTTTTGTTTTGCCGCTTCATCCAGATGGTAAGGACACATGCTGTCTTTCCCCTTTCCCCTACTCAGACTTTGTAGCCGTTCTATCCCGTTTTTTGACAAGAAGCCGCTTTCACGCTGCTTTGGGGTTTGGACACTCATACTTACTGAGTTCTCGAGCTGAATCGCCCCCCATTTTGACGAACGCTCTCCCGAAGTCTCCTTTCTCATTCTTGCCCCGGAGCAGTTCGCTAGTCAGTCTGGTGCGTTATCGAGTTGATGCCCCCCATCGCGTCGATCTCTTTCTCTCTTTTCCCACTCTTCGTCGCCCTTCCCCTGTGAAAACCTTTCCTCCTGCTCACATTACCCTTCAGCTAACGAGATCCACACTCGCTGAAAACCTTAGTTTTCTGAAGGTACTTCCCTAGGGCGCCCCCCCGGATCCCCGACTGCTTTCTATGATGAAACACACCCCCCCTCTTGACGAGATCTCTTTCGTTGTTTTTGTGTTCTTCCTTCTTCCTTTCTCTGGGCAATCGGTTTGCATTTATTTTTGCGCTATTCATCTGCACCAGCCTACCCCTTTCGTGTTCAAGTTTTTGTTGAATATTTTGGGTAAATTTTTCTGAAGGTTTTCCCCCGGGATTTTGGGTCCTCTGGCGCATCTCAGCCTCCCGGGTTGATTTTTCCCATCCCTCCTTCCTTGCTCCTCCTTAGAGGGCCGTTTTGGTTCTTCAGTTCATGTTTCGGGCGGCGGTCTTCTTGCTCATACCCACCCCCCCCCCCCCCTTTAGTCCGTGCTTTTTTCCTTAATCATATTCTGGATCCCCTAAACCAACGGCGTGCCGCAAAGCTTGTTCATGTGCAACCGCTTTGTCTTCTACGCTCTCTCAGGCTTTCCCGTCCCGGATTTCCCCGCAACAGCCCCCCACTGCATGGTCCTACATTCTGTCCCCCTATGATCGTAACTGTCTGTGGACCCCTCCCCCAATAGTTTATAAAAGGCCTAGCCGACCCACAGCCCATGAGTCGTCCCTGAACCAAGAAGGGACTGTAGAAGGCGCCGCTTTCTCGGAGATGAGGCCAGAGGAACGATTTTCCCTTTCCCGGATACCCGCGAAGACGGAAGATATAAAGAGGGTTTTCTCGGTGGAAGAGATGCGATGACCCCCGTGTCCGCGTTTTCGGGTACGGGACCCTTTCCAGTCCGGTCAGACGTCCCTTGCTCGGGGAGCTCCCCCCCCGATCGAGTTTCTTCGTCCACAATTTTCCCAAGCAAGATCCCCGCGGCCCTGAACCCCCGGACGTAACCTAGATGGATATCCCCCCTCGTGGAAGGGCAATCTTGTGCATCAAGTCGCTGACTGCTGTATCTTTGAGGGCTTCCCGGGCCCGTCTCCCATACATTGATTTCTGCTTTGCAGAGTTCGTTTTTTCTGTTCCTTTTCTCGCTGTTTCGTCCTCGAGAATACCTCCAAACCGCTCCCGGCCAGCACACCTCCCAGGCTTGGAGCGCTCGCCCCTTGCCCGCTTTCTCGGCGAGGGTTTTTCCGACGCCATTGACAGCGTTCACCGCTGTTTGCTGATTATTTCCAGCTGCGGACGGCCTTGCTCCATCGTGCTATTCGACTATCCCCTCTACGCCCCTGCGCGACCTCTGCTGTGTATCCATTTCCACGAGGAGACTTCTTTTCTGATACCCCCTACGACACCTTTTTTTTCGTGGCTTCCCTTGATGGGCTTGCTGTTTCGGGAGTATTCGTAGACGCCTGATTTCTTCCCCTTGAATTCTCCCCCATTTACTGTTCTCCAAGGCTGGCATGGCCAAGGGTTTGCTATTCAGACTACCACTTTAACGAGAGATCACGCCTTCAATCTCTTTGCCCTCGCCCTGTTTAAGGGAAGGCTTGCCTGATCGTCGGCGATAGAGGTCCCCCTTTTCCCTTATGACCCTGTTTAAATTTTTGTAGAAGAAGCCTCTTAGAGAGACGGTCCCCCCCTTTTCACGGGTTCCGCAGTGTCTGGCTGTTTGGCTTCTGAGTCTACGGTGTTGGAAATCTCCAAGCCCCCCCCCACCCTTTGCCCCCTTTCAACATTTTGCAGATTTCGATACTACCCTTGCGTTCGTATTTGGGAGGCACCACTCTCGAGCTCAGAGCGATCAGGCGTTGGTCTTTTGCTGTTCGCGCCTCCCCCCGTTCCACGACATTTTCCCACCCTCTACCTCGTCGTCCAACCATTATTTTTACGGGGGGCGCCCCACCAATTTTCTCGTGAGAAGAGAAACTGTTGACCGAACAATTCAAAGAGAACGTGTTTTCGAGAGAGATGTGAGGAAAGGGTAGCGAGGCGCCACCCTTTTTGTGTCAGGGATCCCTTTTTCTCCGGACCCGCGGTCCTTATGACGAGGGAAAGGTGCGCTGAGAAAAGAAATCCCCCGCCAACGGATTTTTTTTTCAGACTCGTAAGATGATTCATTCAACGAGTTAGCAGGCGGTAACTGGGCATTTAGCCCCTCGGTTGTTAATGCAGGAGCGCGCGAAGAGCTCTCCCTGGTAAGCAACAAACCCCTTCCTCACGAGATCTTCCCCTCCCTTTACTGAGATCTTTTTCTCTTTCGCTGCGGACGTATCCCTTCGCAACTCCAGGCCCTCTTGCCCTTTTTTTTTCACCGATAAAAGAAGCCCTTTTCTCCCATCCACTCTATTCTTCATAATCAGTTTTTGTTCTAGCTAGATGTTCATGAGCGTAGAGTCGTTGTCTTTCTCCTTTTTTCACGCAGTGTGTCCTTATTAGGTCTTTGCCAGGTAGCTTTTTCGGGAGAAGATCTTTTTTTGGTGTTGGCGTTTTTTCCCTAGGGATTAGAGAGCCTGCTCCCCCCCCATTTTCCTGTGACGACCCCTTTTGTGTTATAAGTTTTGTTTATTCCCCTTCAGAGGAAGGACGAGATTTTCCTTGTTCTCAGAAGAGTGGTTGAATCCCTTTTCTCGCGTCGCCTTTCTTATTTTTACGAATCTCCAAGTTTTTCCTTCAAGAGAATGAGAGTCGGTTCTTTTCTGAATAGAATTCGAGGTAGTATGTTCTTTTTCCATTGAAGAAGTGACTTAGCTTTCGGCCACAGCTCCTCTAGTAGAGGTTGGCTTTTTTTTCTTTGCACAGAGAGGTCTTTTTTTTCGGTCGTGCCCTTTGGTTCTCTTCCTTTCCTCCCATAACTTTCTTCCGCTTTCTTCACTATTTTTTTCTTACCGAGCCAACGCGTCGCCCTCCCCCCTCCCCCCTTCGTTTCCGTTGACTCCTTTTTCCCTTTCGTTATGGTTTTTTTGTTTTTCCCCCAAGAATGCGGCGAGTACCCTACGGTTTCCCCCCGCGCGCCGAGTCCTCTCGGGGCCCCGTTCCCCCCCCCTCTCTGGCGGCCCTTGTTTTTTTTTTCGGTCCTGCATCAGGGACCGTCCCTCTTTAGCAGTTTTCTTTCCTCTTTTTTCTCTTGACTTTTTTTCAAGAACTTTTTAGATTTCAGGAATGTCGGGGTATTTTTCTCTGCAAGAGGACTTCTACCTTCGGGCATGATGTTGGCGAAACAGAAGGAGTTTTCACTCTCCTTGGAAGTCCCCCCGAAGTAAATGAACCCTTCGTAGGCTTTGCTAGAAACTTCTTTTCTTTTAGGCATTTTTTTTTGCTGACTCTGCTTTCCTACTAGTGGCCCTTCTTCTCCCGCTCGCATAAAGAAGTGCTCCCCTTTTTTCGGCCTCCTCTCGCCAACCGCTTTTTTTTTCGAGAGGCGCTTCTGAACCCTTCTTTTTGGCCGGACGACCTTTTTTTTATCTTGCCTGTTTCCTGTGCTCTTTTGAAGATGTCGGCGATTTCTTTTTCTGGTGTTTTGCTGGCTCGTGCAGTGTGTTCCCTCTCTTTTTTTAATCTTCACCTCCGCGTCCTCCCGAGAATTGCTTTCCCCTTGTTGGGAAACGTTCTTTGACGATGACTGTCTTCCGTCCATTTTCCTTCTTTCGGCCGACTTTCCTCCGAGTTGATAATAGATTCTCTGTTCTCGGTGTTCTTCGGTCTTTTTCCAAGGCCGTGGGGAACGTCTCCCCTGCCGATCGCGTCCGGCTCTTTTTGATAAGGTGTATTTTAATAGTCCTCCCTTTCGAGCGTTTCTCCACGGAGCACGAGATCCTCTTTTCTGTCCTAGTAGTCTTTTTGTACGGGTTGATCCTTTCTACGTTCAAGACGAGTCTCGGCTATGTCCTTTCTGACCGGTCCCTTCTTAAGGCGCGTCCTTTTTTCTCTGCGGACCTTGGATTCCTCCTTTTCTATACTCTTGGTGTCGCGTGGTTTTTTCTAAAAGTTGGGTGCTTTCTCTGTGGTTGCTTGCCCCCCCTTTGAGGTCCCCCGACGGGTCCCTTGTTGTAGGCTTTTTCGTCAGAGTTTTCCGCCTCTTTGGTTGAATGCCCTGAGTTCTTTCCCTAAGAGATACGGTTTTCTTTCAAACCCCTTGCCTCCTGACTAGTTCTTTTTCTTCCTTGGAAGAAGGAGTGAGCTATTCTTCCTCAAGACTCTATCGCTTGCCCTCTTCCATGACATTTTGTCCTTTCTCTAGCGAAGCCTTTTTAGGCACCTTTTGGATCGAGTTACCCACACCTCAATTTTTATTTTTGCTCTTAATTCAAGCTTTTTTTCTCCCGGTTTGCCCTTCCCCTTTTTTTTACATCTTTCAGGGCACATCCCTTCTTTTGCAACCCCTCTGAACACGCCCTGCTTTATCTTTTTTTTCCTCCAGAACTGTTTTTTTACCCTTTAAAGAACTGTAGAGACACCCCTCTCCCCCACCCCCAGATCCCCCTCCCTACCCCTTTGGTGTTTTGCAGCCTGTTCTCTTGGTTGTTCGTCCTCCTTTTTTCATTTTCGGGATGTCGATTTTATCAACAGTGACGTTTCTTTCGCACCTCTCCTTTTTTCCGTTGTGTTTCTTTGTGGAATACGAGGGTGGGGACATGTCTCTCCCCGTTCCCCGTCTTTATCGTAGCACTTTCTCGATTTCTTCCGAGATCCTCCCCCTTTTTGAGGTGGATGGGCATTCCCTCTTCGTTTTGGCGCCTTTTTTAGCGGCTGGTCTTTTTGTGGTCCCCCATCTCTCGCCCCGGCTTCTTCTCTCGCTGCTTCCCCAAAAATCTCCCCCCCCACCTTCGCTAGGGCTTTTTCCTTATTCCCCCCCCCGGATCTTCCCTCTTGCCCCCCCATGGCAACCGCACTCCCGTATTTCGGTTCCTTACTAAAACTCTCTTTTTGGAAAACGTAGGCGTCCGGCCACTCACCAAGTCCTTTAATCCCCAAATAGTGAGAGTACACCAAATGCTCTCTCCACTTTTTCTGGGGAGCCCCCCCGAGCCTCGTTATTGATTTCACCTTTTAACAGCGACGCTACTCCCCCAGGACCCTTACCTCTCAGCCTTTTTCCCCTGCGACCCGGTTCCCACTAGGACGTGTCTCTTCTCGCTCGCGGGACCGACGCCCCCGTTTCTTTTGAGCCGTTCCCTTTGTTCTTTTTTTTGCGCCGACGAGCTCGTTTTCTCGTTTCTCCCTTTTCGTGAGGACGTCTTCCCCGCAGGTTCTCCCCCGATTTTTTCCTTTCCCTCCCCCGTGAATCAGCCGTCACAGTTTCCCTTTTCCTCCTTACCGCGCTTCTTTACCCTTCCCCCCAAGGCATTTGGGCGTCCCCTCCCCTCTCACTGCGCTCCTCCCCTTCTTTCTGATCTCCTGCTATCTTCCCTTGCGGCAAGTCGGTCTGCATATTCCCCCTTGCATGTATCTTCCTCATCGTCCACCCCAGTTTTTCCCCCCCTTTATGTTGCGAAAGAAGTTCGGCTTTCGTTCCCCTTTCTCCAGCGGGTCGGCTTCCACTTATGAACCAGTTTTTCCACCCTTCGTTTTGTTCCTTTCTCGTCAACACGCGGTCCCCGGTCGGTTTTTTTCTTTCAACGACAAAATGCCCAACTCTTTTTCTTTGGCTTTCTCCGCTTTTTCCCCCTCCACCCTTCGTGACTCGACCCCTTTCTCTGAGACGATCCTCCTCGGCCTGTCCCTTCAACGTGTCCCCCTATCTGATTTCACTTCCGAGGAGCAACGTTTTTTCTCCGTGGTCATCCCCTTTGTCTAGCTTTATTTTTTCCGAGCACATCTCACGGCGTTTTCCCCCCGTCTTCCGGCCCTCCCCCCCCGCATTCGTTCGCCCGTTTTTCCCTTTCTTGCCCCATGGCAAGATGGGCCCTTCTTTTTTTCTACACACCTAAGGACCCCCCCGCCGAGATAAACATCATCTCTTTTCCCCCCGCCTTCGGCTCCGGTACCTTCTCTCTTTTTCTTCCCTCTGCCCCCGGCGTTTCCTCTACCTATCCCTTCCTTTTGGCAGACCGGTCCTCCTTGAAAGGGAGCGAGCTCTTTTTGGATTTTTTTGGTCAAGTAGTGCTCGCTTTTCCTTGGGCTTTTTCGAAGTCATCCCCCAGAACCCCCTGATTTTCTGCCTGACGACGTGGAGGTGGGATCCTCTCTGGGCTCGTTTTTTCTTCTCCCCACTAGCTTCTCCTATTCCCCGCAGATCCTCTTCCTTTCCTTTTTCCTGGCTTCCCCCTTTAAGCGAAGATTCCGCCGTCCCCTCTCGCTGTTCTTTCGAACAAGACGGTCTTTTCTCCTGCTGGTGAGGGAGGCTGCAACATGCTCCCTCCCTTGATCCCATTTTTAGAAAGCAGACCTCCTCTTTCTACCTAGACCCTTTTTCTTCTACGTCCCTTCCCGTCTGGTCTTTTTTCCCCTGGCTCGGCTCAGTACAAGGGGCAGAGGTTCTCCCTACGAACTCTTTGTCTTTCCCCCGCTTCTGATCCCGGGCAGATAGTAAGAGAGGTTCCTCTGATGCTTCCCTAATAAAAAGATCTTCCTTTTTTCTTTTCCTCCACTGAAGGCATTTTTCGCCTTGAAAGCTCTCTTACCCACAAAGAAAAAGGACGTCTCGTCTCTTTGAGGTGGTGTTTGTTTGACCCCCCCCCCCCCCACCCCCCCCCCCCCCCTCCCACCCCCCCCCCCCCCCCCTCCCCTTGCCCCCTTCCCCCCCCCCCCCACCGGCCCCCTCCCCCGTGCCCCCCCCCCCCAGGTCCCCCCCCCCCCCACCGCTTTTTTTCCCCGATACGTCTTTCTGTCCCCACTGATGCAAGCTTTTTTTCGTGAAACTGCGCAACACTTCCCCCTACGTCCCAGCCTTTTCCCCTCCTCTCTGTTACTACTGCCTTTTTTTTTTTTTTGTGCGAGATTTTTTTTTTTTGAGGACTTCTAGTCGGGCTTTTTTACGGAAGTAGTGTTGGCGCTCCTTTTTTTTCCCCCGGTCAGCTTCGTTTTCGAGAGAAGTTATGGGTTCCTCCTCCCTTTGCCCTGCAGTGGTTTCTATCTTAGATTCCTCGACTTTCTTCCTTCTTGGAAGGAAAAGCTCGCTTTTACTGAAGGCCTTCTTTATTGAGAGGACGGCTCCCCTTCTCCCTTTATAGCAGTTTTTCTTCTTCTGGAGTTAGACATGAGCTTATTTACCGAGCCCTGTTTTTTTTTCAGCAGAGACTTGCGCGTTTTTTCCCTTGTTTCGTGTTGATCTTTGATCTCCGTCGGTAGTCTTCCTCTTTGTCGATGATTCTTTTTTTTTGGGCCACGGGAAAGACAGAGCGACCTTTTTTCCCCTCTTTCCGACGAGCGTTTCCCATTTTTTGTGCCTGTCGTGGCCCCTCAAGTACGATCGAGATTCCATGATTGTCTGTCCTTTTTCTTGGTGACCGAGCTTTTTTCCCACGCCCTTTTTGTTACTGCTGGCTGTCCTTTTCCTTTCCCTTGGTAGGTGTGCGTGGAGCCTCCCCTGAAACTCCTTTCTCCTTTCTTTCCTCTTTGCCGCGGAAGAAACGCGTCCCCTTTTCCCGGGTCAATTTGGGCTCTTTTCTTGGGGGCATTCAGGGGGACAGGGGTCTTTTCTGTCAGCGGTGGTCCTTTTTTTTTTTTTTCTTAAGGAGAAGAGGGCTCCTTTCCTTTTCCCATATTGATGTTTTTTCCTGGGCTAGCCGCCTCCTCTTTTCCCCCCCTTTTTTTCGATGAAAAGAGGTCTTCCCCCCCCATCCAGGACCCCTTCCATTTCCTCGTTGAGAGAGCGCCTCGGCGGTTTTCCCCTGACGATACGTCTCACCCATGGTCCTTTCTTTTTTTTCTTCATGATGTCGTCTTTTTTTTTCCTTTAGGGCGACTTTCTTCCTCAGATTAGCACAAGCATTGTTCCCTTTCAGGCAGGTTTCTTGACGGGGTCTGCTCTTTTTTTGCGAGGACAGGCGCTCTTCCGAGCCCGACACTTTCTTCTTGTCGTGGGGGAGTCGGCCATTTTTTTTTTTTCCCTCCCGAGAAGTCCTTTTTTTATGTTTTAATTTTTTTGCTGGCCAGGGCTTTTTCTCTGTTCATCGAGAAGCCCTTTCTGTCGTCCTAAGAAATTCTTTCCCACACTGCTGTCTTCTTTTTCTTCCTTTCCTTTCTGGTACGATCCCCCTCGACCTAGTTAGGGGATACATTCCCCCATGTGTTCTTTTACGACTTTCCTCTGGAACTTTCCCTTTTTTTTGGAGGCGATTTTTCCTTCCTTTTTTCAGGATAGTGTTGGGACCCTTCCTTTTGTGGGTCCTTGCCTCTCCAAAGAGATAGATTTTTTTCTGGAAGGATGTTTTTTTCTTGCTCAGTAAGCCCTGCCTTTTTTGACTTTTTTTCCTGCATCGCGGACGCGGCCCTTTTGATTGGTTTTGGAGGCTTTCTTTTGTTCCTCCCTTTACGTCCATAGTCTTTCCTTCTTCCGAGTCTAGCGTCTTTTGGCTCGTCCTTTTTTGCAGAATAGTGCTTTCCTTTTGGCCTTCTTTGTTCTTTTTCTTTTTTTTTTATGATGTGCACTTTTTTGTGCTCTTGTTTTTTTTTTTTTTACAGTTGGGTGAAGAGAATGTGTTGGCCTTCTTTCCTGTTCTTGTGCTCCCCTTCTTCCTTGTTTCTGCGTTGTTAGCTTCTTTCTCTCCTACGTTCTTATGAAAAGGCTTTGAGCACGTTCTCAAGGGGTTTTTCCCCTCCTCTAGCTCCTCTCCGTCTTTTTCTCTTTTATGAGGCGAAGAAGACGGCCCCTCCTGATGTACTTCCCTTCCCTCCCATATCAGGCAGCTAGAATCATTTTTTCAAGTGATCTTCCTTCTTTTCCGCCTGATTTTGAGCCAAGTCGGAGACGACCGGTGGCACCTTTGTTTTTATCATGTACCCTTTCCAAGCTCCCCCGCCTCCCCCTGTCTTAGGCTCGTGTGTTTCCCCTCCTTAAGTAGGCGCCCAGTCGATCCCTCTTTCCTTTCTGATGAACACCCACCCCTTCGAG
>Ga0179593_1554624_pt1 | contig 13189 bp, 18 predicted proteins | sample CZODoug2_1_08_16_FD_185931 | JGI IMG/M metagenome (GOLD analysis project Ga0179593, IMG submission 185931) | Vadose zone soil fungal communities from Angelo Coast Range Reserve, California, USA - CZODoug2_1_08_16fungal (PacBio error correction) | ecosystem: Environmental > Terrestrial > Soil >... | reverse complement strand
CCCCCAACTCCCCTACGTCCTATCGTGGCTCATTTCTTCCCCTGCAGATTTCTAGTAGTCATGGCATCTTCTCTCGACCTCAACCTCGAAAGTGCTCACCTTTTATTTCGCCCCCTTTGAGTGACACCCATCATGGCATGTGGCGATCTCTTGCTTCCTCTTGGTTTTCTGTGGGGGGGTATTTTTTTTGATTCGCACATCCGTTGAGTTCTCCTATTTCTTCCCGGGCGGCCCCCCTTGCCAAGATCATGCTTGGGCCTCGGTTGGTGTGGGCGGCTCGCCCCCCGTGGCGCTCTTTGAGCCTTGGGCGTTTGACCCCCTGCTTTTACTGATACGCCCTGAGGACTTTGGTAGGCCCAAGGCGAGTATTTTTTGGCTTTTCCCGCCCGTTTTTCCCTTTTTGTTGGCGTGTAGCGAAGTTGGTGACGACTGTTTCTTCTTCGTTTCTGAAGTTAGGAGCCCTTAGGATTTCGTGATGCGTTTCGCGCACGGAGCGATTTATTCCTCATCCGATTTTCCCCTTGTTTTTGGCGCGGGGTGAACTTTTTATCTTCACCCCCCTTCGGCGAGAGGGTGGCCGCCCTCGAGAGAGACGTCTTTTTTTCCCACTTTTTTTTTTTGGATGTCCCCTTTCCCTTTTTTTGTTTGAATCGCACCCCTCTTACGCTTAAGGGGATAGGTGTCCGCCCCTTCGTCCCTGCTTTTACCAGGAATTGCTTCTAGTAATCCACGGGAAACGTGTGCCTTTAGATATGTCAGGTGAAGAGGTTCTTGTGGTGCTTTTCTTCCCTGACCTTTCCCCAGGATTTTCCCACACCATTGATCTTTCCGTCAGCAGCTTTCCTTCACGGGCGGAATACCCCCCTCCCCATTGGACGAGATAGCACATGACTGTTTTGTCCCCTTCCCTCACCACGATTGTTGACTCCCCCCCTCAGTTGAATACCAAACAGTACTACCATGATCGATCATCATCCTGGCCGAGTTTTCTCGCTCGAATCTCTGAACATGAGTCCGGTACCGTGGTGTTTTTTTTGTAGTTTTGACCGTCCCGAGTGTCTCTCTCCCCCCTTCCTCTGGCGTGCTGATTACGTCCCCCTCGACCTGGGAACCTTAACCCGCTTTTCCCCTCTACCTTAGTCCCCTACGATTCACGGTAGACGGGGTCCTTATCTGCTTTCGCCCCCCTTCTTAACCAAGAGATCGTCCCCTCACCTCCTCACTCAAGATTCCCTGCCCTTTGCCGCCTACTTTCTTGCTCACTGCGACTTGCTAGTGAACGACACCTCCGGGTCTGCTTTTCCCCTTCGACCCCCGGGCAGTTTGTTTCCGATTTTTTTGACTTTTTGGTCAGCGCCTAATCCTGGGGAAAGGCCTCCCAGCTTTCCTTACCGTCGCGACCCCCCCCTCCTCTGCCTTCAGTTCCCTCGCGAGGATTTCGGCGAAAGGGACTTGCGCGCCTTTCGGGGGACGACGGTGGCGATCTTTTTCCCTGCTCAAGACACCCCCCGCCTTTTTGAGAAACGTGGTCCCCGTTATGAAAAGATACCTTGCTCGTCACCTGGATCCGTTTTGCACCAAGGTTCCTTTTTTCCTCTGCATCCACACAGCTGTATGAATCGCCGCCTGGGTCCCCTTTTTTTTTCCGACCCTCTCCCACCTTCGTCCTTCGGCCCTCCCCGACTAGCTGAGACCTCTTTCGGCCACTAGGGCGTGGCTTTATGGGCCCTCGACCAAGTTTCTGTCCCGTTCCAACTCATTTGACGGGTTTTTGGCTTGTTAAGATATTATCGCCCTCGGTCGTTCCTTTTTTGACTTCTGCGGACCAAAGTCGCGTTTCTTCTTGGTTAGCGGATTTTTGGTTTCTCCCCGTTTTCTCTTTCCATTCTCTTTCAACCGGTTAGTCCCCTATTGTCGTGCGGCCTACCCCCTGATTATTGATTTCCCTCCGGGTCTTCAAAAAAACACCCCCAAACCGGGATTTTTCTGGACTCTACCGTCTCGCCCTTCCCCTTTTTTCCATTATTACAGACGATTCTGGGCGCTTTCCCCGATCATTTTTACTACTTTTCCTCGGCGTCGCCCTTCCTCCCCCCCCTCTGCGGGGCGCTACACGTACTCACCCCCCCCCCCGCATCGAAGACTTTTTTGAGACCCTCGGGTCGCACAGGCTTCTTCCCGTGCTTCTGCTTCACCCCTAATGTTATTTTCTTTTTCTCCCTCTGAACCTAAGATATCCACGCCTCTATTTTCCGACATTTGCATCCGTTTTTTTTTTTTTTTGGCCCGCGCCCCCCTTGCTTGGCTTTATTCTGCCCCGGCGGCGATTCCTCTTACTGCTAGGGTCCTTCGGGCTTCCATCCTTCACAGACCTCCCACCCCCTGCGGCCATTTTGGTTTGACCGCGGCCCTCTTTCGATTTTCGCTCCACTGCTGTTTCCCTGGACCCCCCCAAATACTAGAGTATTCGGTCTGCGTCGTGTCCACACCATTTTTTTTTACCGGCCAGCTCTTCCCCCCCCTCCCATAGGAGGATATTCGCTGACCGAAGCTGGAGTGCGTGCCCAATGGTGATTTCCCTTCCCGATCCGGTCTCATTCCTCCAAAAATGTGGGGATACCCCCGCTCTAATAGTGTTGTTCTTTTAACCCAGTAGGCCTCCTCCTGAATCCGCAATCAGGAAAACAGCCTTTCCATCGGACTTGTACGATACTTTTAGCCCCCTGGACCTAAAAAGTGGCCTTCCCAACTTTGCACAAATCCTCCGCCAAAGCACCTTTGCCCTTTTCTAACTGATAAAGCAAAAGCCCTCCCCAGCCCCGTTCCCTAAAAAAAGGTTATTTTCTTCAAGTTTACCCAGTTTCGCCCCCCCCCCCGCGTTTTTCAACGGCCCCATCTTTTTCCTTCTCCCTCCCCCCTTTACGAGATGGCTTTTCCCTCCTGCCCGTTAGTACCTGGAAGCTATTCTTTGTTGCCTGGGAGTGATTTTAATTCGGAGTGCTCTTTTTTTCAGCTTCTTTTTTAGATTACTTTTAGTCCCTTGAGGAGGACTTAAGGTTTGTATGTTCTGGAGTGGGGGTCACTGCTATCAGGTGTAGGGTTCTTCTTTCTAGGTTCTCCCGAGCTCTTTTCCTCTGGCGTAACTTTTTTCCTAAGAAGCCGTTTTTTACAAACCACGACAATCGACTCCCAATGGATTTGGGCACCGCCCCCCTCCTGGCATTCCGCGAATCGACCCCAACTTTTTGCGTGATTGCCCTTGCGCTTGGTCCCCCTTGAGACTTAGGCAAGCCTTACTTCTAAGGCCACCGGCCTGCCCTTTTCGCTCTCCAAAATAGCAAAATTTTTGACCCCCCAGACCTTCTAATTTCTTTCCCCCGTCTCACTTCGTTTGTCTTCCGTTTTGTTCGCCCCCTTCAGAAATAACCCCTTCCTTGCGCCCCTTCTTTTGGGTACCTGACAGTAATTTGATATACTATCTCTTCCCATCTGTCATCCTCCTTTCATTTTGAGCTTCTTCAAGCTCGGACGAGTTTTAGTCTCCCCCCGCGACATACGTTTGGTTTTTTGAGGGCTACGTTGAGCCTCCGTTCTCTTTATTACGTATTTCCTTGAGTTAAAGGATTTTGGATCATTTTCGCTGTTGTCCCTATTCTTGTCTCCCCTGTTCTCCAAGCCATTTTTCAGTTTTCCAGGTTCTTGTGATTAAACGGTTTCTTTTGTATGGTTTCTTGAAGATTATTTGGTTTGATTTCCAAGCCTTTTTTTACTTGGGATTCTTCTGCCTCCCCACCTCACTCCGAGGATCACGTCCTGTCTTCGGAGATTTCTTTTCTTTGTTCCTTTTATTGAATTATTTGATGATTCTTTTTATTTTCTTTTTTGGTAGAAGGTTTCGTTTCCCCTTTTTGGGGGTAGGGCTCCAATATTATGAGGAGGGAGCTTGGATGTTTCCCTCTTTTGTCCTTCCTCCATTACTGATGTACCGTAACAAAAAGTGGAGTAACATCACCCTCGAAGTCCTCTAGAGTCTTTAGAGTTTTTTCTTTTTATAGCGACCCCTTTCTTTCTTTTTTTTTGTGTTGAGTCTGAAACCCTTTGATTCTCTTTCTTCCCCTTTTTTGGGGCCCCCTCCTATTTTTTTAAGATGCTCTTCCTACGACGTCGGTCTGCTGGACCTGCCTGCCCCCCATGAGGGCCAGGTTCACCGATTAGTTCCCTCCCCGAGGTTGGGGGGTCGTTTCCGCCCTCCCTGCCACTCGCCAATTTGTTCCCGCTGTTTTCGAGACGCTTTTTTTTTTTTTGTTTCAAGACGACCTCTTTTAAGAGAGTGCCCCTATTTCCCGATTAAGATCTTGGCCCCCCCTTTCGATTCAGTTTGAGTATTTTTTTCCCCCAGTCTCTTTCATCAGGTTCGGGTCCCCATAATTCGTTTGCTTTTGATTCGAACTCGCTTCCTCGGTTTGCCCCCTCCCGAATTCTGATCCCACGTTTCATGTCCTTTCTTTTTCCTCCGCCACCGCTTTTATTTTCCCTGTCGCTTTTTTTTCTTCCCGGTTTTTTTTCGTTTCCTCAGTGATCGCCTTTTTTCCCTTCCCGATCCCTCGTTTTTCTTCGTGACCCCTTTCTGTTTCTGTGTCGCCCCCCCCCTTCTAAGCCCTCCCCCGGTTTTCTCCCTACTTTTTTTGGTTTTGCCCTCGTCGTGTGTTTTGCTTCTTCTCTTTTCAAAATTTTTTTTTTTTTGTCGGGCCTGGGTTTTTTTGCCGAAGATTTCTTTGTTTGCACCGTCTCAGCAGGGGACCCCCCTTCTGTCTTTCTCTCGTTTTTCTTCTCAAACTTTTTTTTTATGGCTGGTTCTCTTGCTTTTTCCTATCGGGGCTGATGGAGATGCCCTTCTTTCTTCTTTCAACATTAGTACCTCTTTTTCTTTTTCTTAGGTTTTTATTTCAATGAAGGCGACAGTCGCTTGTTATTCTCTGGCTGGGAATATTGCAGTTTTTTTTGTTCTCGACACAACTTCTCCCGGTCGTGCCTTTTTTTTTTTAAGGTTTGAAAAAAGATTTTTCGCTTGCTCTTTGATTTTTTCCCAACCTTCTTCCCTTTTTTTTTCACGCACACCCAAACCTCCTGCTCCCCCAATCCCTTGGTCGCGTCTTTTTTTCCGTCTTGTTATGTGCCTGGTGACCCTCTCCTCCACAGGCTGGACGTTGACTCCATCTTCTCTAGCTTCCTTCCTTTTCAGGTCTTTTGCTCGCCTGGTCCCCAGTTTTTTTCTTTCCACAAAAACACCTTCCCTGTGCTTCTCTGAGTTTTAGTAGATGAGGAGACTCCCCCCCTTTTTTCTACCCTTTGGATTAGATGAGCATCTTCAATTTTTCGTCTTTTCTAATCATGACCGGGTTATCAACCCATGCACCCCCTCCCCTATGAACCTGTAATCCCATTCAACGATTCCTAGTCTTCGTGATGGGAATTCCCTTTTGTTCTGAACTCCGATTTTTCTTTTCGGATTCTATTCGTCGTCTTTATCCCCCCAGGCTCGTAAGTGAGATGCCTCGACCTTCTCCCTTTCTCTTAGTTCCTTTTCCTAAGCATTTTTTTCTTCTTTCTTTTTTTTATATTTACTATCACTCTGGGTTGGATGTCTTTCCACCGAGACCCGTTTTCCTCTTTCCCCCCTCCAAGTCAACCCCCTTCATCTTTTTGCCTGTGTGTTTTATAATTTTTCTTCTAATAGATCTTGCTACATTTTCTTTGACTATTCCCGCCACACCTTCTTTCCGGAACTCCTTCTTCTTTCTTTTTCTCCAAACCCCCCCCGAACAAAGTTTCATTTTTATCGTTGACAAATTTGACCTCGCACCATTGTTCCACCCTCAGCCCTGAATTTTACTTACTAAGCCCCCCCACCCTCCAGTCCTCGGTCATTTGTTTCTATTGAGCGGGTTGCGCTTTCGATCTTAATAGCGGCTGACCTTTTGACTCCTTCCCCAACATCGGAAGGTAGAGTCGTCGTCCATTTTTTCAGCCCATCCAGTGCTCGTGAGAACTTCTTCGTTCCCGATGGGTGGGCACACCCGCCATTCAATAAATCTCTTTTTCGAGTCCTCTGGACTTTTATTAAAAACTTTGATCTTTCTTTGATCTAAATTAGAGGTTTTTCTTCTGTTGCTACTGCTTTTCAAGCCTTGTTCTACTCATCTCAAAGTTGCTTTCTTTGCGACGGCGGGGCTTTTCTTTAGTTACTGATGTGGGAAAACACTTGGCTTGACGTTTGATCACCCCTTCCTATTTCCCCCCTTTTTTGCTGGAATTCCCAGCTTTTTGAGGGGGCCTTCTTCTTTTTTGGCCCCCAACACCCCTTTTTCCCCTTTACCTTCACGCCCTTTCCTTCCCCTTTCTCTTTTTTTTGATTTTGTTTCTTTTTTTTCGGCGGATTTTGGTTGGTTTGCTCTTTTTTTTGGTGCCCCTCCTCCCCACCCAATTGTCCCTTTTCCTTTTTCGGGTCCCTTTCGTCCCCTCAACCCCGCTTTCTGAGCTGATCCCTTTACCCGTTCCCCGAATGCCAACCCCTGCCTCCCTGAATTTGCCTCCACCAATCCCCCCCTTTCGACTAAACCCCCCCACTAAAGTTATTTTCATACTTCTGGCTAAGCCTTCATGTCTTATGGTTCTTTTGAACCAACGAACCCTTTTCCCTTTCTGTAGACCCCTCATTCCCATAAGCTTCTTTCTTGTTTTTTTTCCCGATGTTATTTCGCAAGTCTTTCCTTGTTCTTTCCCACCCGGTCCCTTTTTGTTTTGGCCGTTTTCGGGAGTCCCCCTTTCCCGACTTCAGATGGCCCCTTTTTTTCTCCCTGTTTTTCCCGGGTTTTTTTGTTTGTTTTCACCCTTCCTTTATTCCTCTTGAAGATTTTGGCCCCCTTGACCCTGTCTAATTTCCGGGTCCGTTGTTTTTTTCTAGAGATGGTTTGAGCGTTTTGATTAATCATCTTTTTTTCTTTTAGGGGTTTCTTATCTCTTCCCTCCCCACAACCCTGCTCCCCTGTTCCCCTTTGGATTTTGTTTCTTTCTTGCCGACTTCTTCCCTACTGCTTCTACTGACGAAGTTGGGTTTTTTTTACTCCCCCCCCGAGTTCTTTCCTCCTGACTTCAACTCTTCCCCCTTTCCGGGCCCCTTGCCGATGAGAATATTACGGTCAGCGATTCTTCTTTATTTCCTCGTTTGGACGTTTTTTTTTGTTCATGAGGCCAAACCCTTTCCTGTTTTTTTTCGTTTTTGAGTTTTTTTATTCTTGCCGATGAGTTTTTTTTGTTCGAGTGGTGTCCCCGCGTCGGTTTGGGTTGGGCTTCCTTAGCTTTTTCTCAACCGTCCCTTCGCTTGTTTTCTTTCCCCCCCAGGGGAGACACTTTGTTACCCCATTCCCCCTGTTTTTTTGAGTCTTCATTCCTTTTAACGTCCGACATCTTGCCCGGTAGCCGACCGACTACCCATTTTCTAATTTCTTCTTTTCAACCCAATCCCTCCTCGTTTTTTTTTTCTGCAATTACCTGACCAAGTCCCTCTTTTTCCTTTTCTTTTACCAGGGTTGAGTTTCCGCTGACAGTTTGAAGAGTCCCCTGTCTCTTCTTCCCGACAGAATCTTGAACTTTATTGTCTCAAGGCTGGGCTATTTTTTTCTTTCTATACTTCTTAGACCTCTCTGATCCCCCTGCAGTTCTTTATAGAACCCTTTATAGGATCCCCTTCAATTTCCATTTCCCCACCCTCTGAGGATATGACTTTTTTTTCTTCGGTCTGTCACAGTTGTTCTCCCCCCTGATTAATACCCAACAGTCTCTCCCTTCCCTCTTTTGTTTGGTCCTACTCCTTCTGGAATCTTAAGCGCAAGAACCTCTGCAGGCGTCCCCCCATCCCGTACAACCCTTTTCATAGTCCCCCTCTCCCTACCCGTTCAATCCACCTGCGTAAGGAGCGCCTTTTTCCCCATACGTTGAACCGACCTCTTAGATTTTTTTTCCGCCGAAACAAGCCTTGGGCGGGTCCTGATAACCTCTATCCCTGCCCGTTTTTTTTCCTTTTTTTTTTGTTTCCAAAGAACCCCAACCTTCGGTTAGGATTTCGATTGGGAGTTCTTACCTTTAGCTTGGGGTTTCTCATCTGTTTTTTTTCATTAGCAGCAGGAACAACCTCCACCGCTTGAAGTGAGACCTTTTCCGGTTTCTCCCCTTTCTGGAATCGCTTTAATACACTTTAACGTGCTTTTTTTTTGCCGACGACAACCATCCCTCAAAACCAAAAAGCATCCTCCCCTCTTTTTCTCCCCTTTTGCCCGACACGCTTGTTTTCGGAGTGGGCGTTCTCCTTTTCACCCCCTCTTCTCCCCCCCTGCGGGCTCCGGTATTCCGGAACCCAAGTCCCTCTTTCTGCGCGGAATCCGTTCATTTGTACGACGTTTGTTTCCACCCCCATCGTCTCCTATTCCCATAACATTCAACCACCCCCTACACCACCCCCCCATCCACACTTACTACCAACCCCCATACAACAAAACCACCCACACTTCCCACAATGTGCAAACCCCCAACCCCTCAAACACCGTCGCGAAGCCTATCTACTTCATCTCCCCGCTTTAATTCACCCCCCTCCTACCTCCTAATAACGCTTATTCAAAATCTTCAACAATTGATAGAATATCCACCAACACCCTGGTGCTCCCAGCCGAACCCACCCGGATGAAGTTTACCCTGGATGCTCTCTTCTTCCCCCTACCCAGCGCCCCCCTCCCAATCATCACCATCGGCCACTCACCAAACCACATCACTCCCCCGCAACCACCACACATTATCTCCCCGCCACAGCTTTTCCCCCAATAACAAAAATCCCCCACCTTACTGCTCCAAGCCCCCTGAACACCTCTTCATCCCATTAAAATACTGAAAAAAACGCGCCCCAAACTCACATCGACTACTAAACCCATTTCCCCCGCTCTCACAAGTGAATTTCCATACTTCCTCGATAACAAACCCTTGAACTCCCACTTCTCTTCCCCGATTACCCAGGCGTTATTTATCTTAGTGGCCTCTTTTTTCAGATAGTTTTTCTTGGTTGTAGCTCGTTTTTTTCCCTGCTCCCTGAGCTTCCGCCCCCCTCGGACATTTTTCTTCCCTTCTCTTGAGTTGTCTCCTTTTTTTTTTTGGCCGACAACCACTTCAAGAGAGAGTTTGTCTCCCTTTCCGTCCTCTTGATGGGTTCTTTTTTAGAGGGATGGTGTGCCTGAGTTACTGCTTCGCTGTGACTCTACGGGATTTCTTGTCCTAGCCCCTTGTTCTTGTCTGAGCAAGGCCCTCACTCCCTGGTTGTGTTCCCTAGTCCCTAAGCTTCCTCTTATTTTCTCGGATCGTATGGCCGGAACCCCCCCCCAAAACCTCGGAGTACCTGCACCAATTCTAATTTTGGTTCCTAGTGCCCTTCTTTTTTCTAGGGTAGTGAGTCCACTGCTGGTGTCGGGACATGGTCCTCCAGTTTCTTTGGTTTTCAATTTTTTTGGCGTTTTTGCTATAGTTTCCGTCCTCCATCCTTGTCCGCCTGTGTTTTTTGTTCTGATTCGTTAGCCGGACGGATTGCTGACAGGACCCCCCAGGATGTGCGTACGCCCCCCTCGATGCGGCTATCAATTAGAATTTTAAACTGCCCTTTTTCTCTTTGCGTCCGCTGTTTCTGCGCCAGAACTATTTTGTTTTCCCCCCTGGACGACTCCCCCCTTGCTCTTCTTCTTTTTTAGATAGGTATACCCCTTGTCTTTTTCCCCGCCTGAGAGTTGTTTTTTCCCATTCGGACATCAGCCCTAGTTTTGATGAAGGACTTTACGTTTCAAGCCGAGTCGACTTCGATCAATCCCCATTCCCCCATGTCTATATTCGGTCCGATCTCTTTTTTGGGATTGGTTTTGGTGGGGTGTTTGTCTTTTTGGTCCAGTAAGTTGTCCCTGGCCCTGAAAATTTTTCCTTTTTCTACTTTTCCTATTCTCGGGATTTGCTTGCCCCACCCTTCGAATACCTAACGCGACTTCCCCATTTAGTTTTTTGATCCCCCAGCATACCCCACCTTATTAGTCAAGGTTTTTCCGTTTTGTATCTCATTAGCTTTCGGGCCCTTGCCGCGGTCCCCTTCGCTTTCCGTTTCCCCCCTATCCATGAAACGCTTTGGTCGCGCCCCTTCCGACAACCGTGGAGTTTTTTAGCCTCTTTGTTCCAACCCCAAACTGCCTCTTTGCTTTAGGTACTTTTTGTCAACCCTGCTGACGATGGCCGTTTTCCCTTGCGCAGAACGCCCTCCCATTCTTTTTTTTCAACAGTCCCTGAGGTCTGTCCCTTTTTTTCTTTTTTGTTTTTTTTCAAGTCAGTCCCTTTTTTTTTTTCCTCCTTCATTCGTATCTTTAAACGGCTTGGCGTTCCAAGCTCCCCTTTTCTTTTCTAAATACAGACACGGCCTTTTCATTGATGATCCCCCTTTGGGTTGTGGTCCTTTGTGTTCCCCTTCAGACTTTTTGCCGTGGTGCTTCTCCAGGTCTGACCCCATTTAATGTGATTACCTGTTCTTTTTTTCAAACCACTGCAGCATCCCCCCCATCCCCTCGTTGTTTCCGATGTGCTTTTTTGTTGGCTTCCCTTCCGAAGTCAGCTGGCTTTTTTTTTTCCCGCGTTGTGAAGACCGGACCTCGTTTCGCCTTCCTCAACGACCACACTATTCGAACAGCACCTTTGATCATTTCGCATGATCCTCTTTTTGGATTCTTTTGCTGGCGACCGGCTAATTGGCGTTTCACCCCTTGTCCTTTCCCAGTGCCACTGGCCCCTTTTTTTTTATCCTTACGCTTTTCGCCCTCCCACATGATGTTACCCTTTTTTTTTTTCTTCCCTGGCTCTTACTTAAACACTGCCGCGTTTCGCTTTTCCTCCCTCAAGCTTTCATCGCGTTAGTGATGCTCTTCGGCCCCCCTTTAGCTTTTTTTTCCGGCTCTTTTGGCGTGACCATCATCCGGGCCATCTAGGGCCTTGGCTGTTTTCGGCTTGCACTTTTCTCTCCTCCGAGTTCGGTCTTTCCGGCGTTTTTGTTTCCTACTTTTTTTTTTCGTTTCTCTCCCTGCGCCCCGTTGCATCTTTTCCTTTTGCGATCCCTTGAACTTGTCGGCGTTGAACCCTCCTTCTGATCCCATTTTCGTCCCGTGTCCTTTTCCCTTTCATCCCCCCCCCCCCCGAGCTTTCTATTTTTTCGTCTGAGTACAACCCAAGGGTTCTTGCCGCCTATTTGTATGCTTCTCCAAAGCGACCCCCCTGGAGTGTTATCCCCTATATGATGAGAATTTCCGCATCAAGACAATATTTAGCCCTCCCTAGTCCCCCCCTCTTAGATCGCGACTTCGCGAAAAACCCCCCTCGTTTCATTCCCTTTTGGAGCATTTTCTCTCCCTCTCAACAAGTGCTTCTTCCGCTTTCCCCGAACCTTTCCCTTTTGAGCTTTTAATATTTGCCAGATGGATCCCCTGCCGACGCCCCGTGCATACTTTTTAATTAGTCCGCTTCCACCAAAACCTTCTTTTTACCCTTTATTTCTCCCCTGTTTTCCCAAAACCCTGCTCCTTTTCGTCGTAGGACCCGAGAGCTCCCAGATCAATCCTTCCACCCCCCCAAACAGTTCAGGACGTCTTAGGACAAGATTGTATTCTTTTCTGATCTACCCATTGGTGCCCTCCCACTGCGCCGCGGTGCGTGTCTTGTCTATTTCTCACACGCGGGACTGCCCTTTTCCCTCCTGGACCTCCAGGAGCGCTTTATTTCTTGCTTTCTTGGATGCAGTTCATTTATTCTTCCCTTTCTTTTATAGTTAAGAACCCCCGAGACTAAAATTTTTGTCCTTCTCTTTCATAAGTTTGGTTTTAGTTTTCTCTACTGGTAACCTCCCTTACCCTTTCTACTCTTACTGTTTTCTTGTTAATTAGGTCCTTAGTTTTACCACGCAGACTCCCCCCGGACTTCCAATCCGTACCCCGACTCCATCCCTCGGTAAAACCCGCCCCCCCCCCCCATGATCGACAAAGACTCCCCCCCGGGTTCCAGCAACCCCCCCTCCCTTCTTCACTTTGTGAACAGCGCAAGCGTTCCGGTAATCCCCTTTTCCCTATCTCCCTTTTCAATCCACGGGGGTTTGTTGACCCTATACTTGTATCTCTCGGGAGTCCTTCCTTTTAGATTTGCGACTCCGAAAATTTGCCTCTTAGATTTGTTTTGGGAGGGATGGGGGAGTCTTTGTCGTACTGTAGAAGAAAGCGTTGCTTTTGTTTTAGAGAGATTATAGGTTGTCTTTTTTGCTTTTACCTGGTGAATAGATCAGGTTGGTCCGTCCAGTAGTTCTACAGAGTTTATTCCCCCTTTTTTTTTTTTTGGCTGTAAATTTCCTACCGGTGTGATTCTCCTCACCACCTCCAGTAGTATTTTTATTCCTCTTGTCCGTACCCAATGTCTTATTTTGTTTTGTGACTTTAGAACGTGATTTTTCCAGAGAACCCCCCACGTCAGATGTTCTGCACCTTTTTTAAGGTCATTTTAGCCTTATGGAACTTTGACCTTTTTTTGGGCTGATACTCCTTTTGTTTGTCCCCTTTGTACTAAGCTCCCGGGGACCAACCCACTTGCCGCATTGGTGGTTAGTGTTGTACCAGGTGTTTGCCCCCCCCTTTTGATTCGTAGTCGTGGCGGCGCTCTTTTTGTCAGGCCTACCCCCCCCTGTGCCGACTCCCTTTTTTGGGTTTTGGCCTTCCCCCCTTTGATTGTGTATGCCAGTCCCCGCTCCTCCTTCCCCAGGGAGGTTGCGGAAACTTGCTTACTTTTTTTTCCTTTTGCGGATCCTATTTTTGATTTTGTTTTTTACTATTTTTTGGTCCTTTTATTTCCTTCAGAAGTGTAAGCCATTTCCTCAGTGTAGGTTCTTTTTTTTCTCCTAGTTACTTGGTTCAGTATTTCTGGGCCAGTCTCAATGAGCTATGTCTCTGGATCTCTGCCACGTGCGCTTTTTAGCTGCCCCTGGGACCCGGTTCGGGGAGGGGGATATCACGTCCCTTCAGGCGCACCCCCGTCTTACCCCCAACGGAATTGTACGGGTCACCTTTAAGTTAACCTTTGGTTCCCT
>Ga0179593_1476434_pt1 | contig 13189 bp, 24 predicted proteins | sample CZODoug2_1_08_16_FD_185931 | JGI IMG/M metagenome (GOLD analysis project Ga0179593, IMG submission 185931) | Vadose zone soil fungal communities from Angelo Coast Range Reserve, California, USA - CZODoug2_1_08_16fungal (PacBio error correction) | ecosystem: Environmental > Terrestrial > Soil >... | reverse complement strand
ACCAATGTTTCCTTTTGATAAGAGTGCACTGGTTTTTTCTTTTAGTAATTGGTCCACATTTTCCTCCCCTCATACCTCCTATTTTTTTCCTTCCGTTTCCATTGTTCACTCAAGATTCTTTCCCTCTTTTTCTGAGCTAATTTCGCTGTTTTTTTTTTTTTTCTCTCCATGTGGAAATGGCCTCTTACTACCCTTAAACATTCTTCGTTTTCTGGAAATGGGTTATCTTCATGGCGGTCTTCGGCCCCCTTCCCCTTTATCTCATTTACAAATACGATCGTTTCGTTTCTTACTAGGAGGCTTCACTCCCGTTACAAGCGAGACCGGGGACACTTCCAATAAATGGAATGAAGGACAATTTTTTATCTTTTCCTTCTCTTTGTCCCGTCCCCCCCCTTCTCTTGCCTCTATTCTTTCCCCAACTTTTTTTCTAAAAGACCACATGTTTACAAAATCCAGAACAAAATCTGTCTTTTTCTCACGGTAAGACTTGATCTTTTTCTTTGAGTTAACCTGGAAACTTTCCGTCTCACCTCTCTCCCGGTCAGAGCGATTTGTGGAGTCTGGTAGTTTCCATGTTTAATTACAAATGAGGCCTCAATGACCATGAGACGTTGTTTCTTCCGATATAGGATCAACCTTTTTTTCCATAACTCCTTTTTCCCTATGCTGCCCTAACTCATTTTTTCCTCTTGTGCGCATCTTTCCTTCTGAAGGCTGTGGAATGGACTCTACAGGTGTTTAGTCATTCACGATTTTCCGAGTTTTTTCTCTTTTCCTCTAATTATACTCTCTTTATCTTACCCCAGCGGGTGATTCTTCTGTTCTTCCCCTTTATATCCGAGGGTACCTTTCCCCCAAACCTTCTTTCGAAGCATCCCTCCCTTTTCCCTAGTCGCATTTTTTCCTCTTTTTTTTTCTCTTTTCCCTCGGAACACGGATCATTCCCCTTCAGAAATAAAGCTAAAATTTCCAAGTCCGACGTAACAGTCTGTCGCAAGACCGGGTCGTATTGGATCGGGAGCTGTTTCAGTTCCCAGTCTTTTAACCCCCTTTCCATTTCTTCCCTTAAACTTCCACTTTTTGGCGAAATCCCGCCGGCATTGTCACCTTCGCAGCCGGCTCTACTGGACAACATTTGTCCCTCCCATCCCCCTAACTGTCACCGTCTAGTTCTTTCTATACTTGACCCGTTATCATATTTCTTCCCTCCTACTTTTGAGCTCAACTCGAGTCCAAATCCCTGGTAGTTTCCCCTTGAAAGTAATTTTTTTTCCCTATTCGCTTCCCCCCCTCTTCCTTCCCCCAGTGTCGAGGCGGAATGCTTTACCTTTTGACGCGAGTTTCTTTCTTTGTGGTCTAGAGGTATGCCCTTCTTAAAATATGTCAGTCCCCCCTCTTTTCATCATCAGGTTCCCCCTCGACGCCCCCTCTCCTCATCCCGGCTCATAAGTAATTTTTACTTACAACCCTGCGCCGCTAGATATTTGATTATACTCTCCACTTGGGTGATGTAATCTCCCGACCCCTTTTTTGGTTTTTTTTTTTTCCACACCCCCTTTTTCCTCTTTCTTGAGAGAAATCCTTTTTAATTATTTTACCCACCTGGACTTCATAGTTTCCTTGTTCCCAAAACGTTTCTTTGGGTGGATCTGTTCCAGTGATCCCCTGTTTTTTCTTCCTCATCCTCAGCTTCTGTTTTCTTTCTTCTGGAATTCTGTTACTCTTTCCGAGCGTTTTCTAGTGTGATCCCCAACAATTCTCGGCGAGAACCTTATTCCCCCGGTTTTCTTTTTTTCCCTTGATGTCCGTAGCGACCCTTTTCCTTCGCTTATTGAAGCACGTCCCCAGAACCACCAAACTTTTTTTCTTCCTCGTCTCCATTCCCTCCCACCATTGACTCTCTCAGATTTTTTTTCTCCCTTATCCGAGGTGCGTTCTTCTTTTCTTCTTTACAGGAGAGTTTTATTTTTCACTACTTCTCACTGTCCATCTCCCTTTCCTTCAATTATAACATTTGACAATCTCCACTGCTTTCAACCTCCCCTTCAAGACGGGTCCCCGGCGGTCCCCTTCCTTTGGAGGCTGTTCTTCCATAACTCATGTGCCCCCTTCGGCTTCCCCCTTCCTCGTGGCCTTGAAGCTCTTTCGTGTTTGCTTGGGTCTGGCGGACAAACCTCTTATTGACCTTGTTTTTTCCAATGGCCGTCTTTTTCAGATTTATTCTTTTTCAATATTGCTAAGCTATTCACTTAATGGTGTACTGCTTTTAGTTTGCCCACAATCGAGTGGTCCTCTCCCCCCCCCCCCCCTATTTAAACTTGGCGTACCCCCTCTTTAAAAGGATGGCTAGTCCTCTGCAAGGGCTTCCTCATGTCTCTGTTCGACGATTTTTTCGATGACAGTTTTCAGAAGCATTTTCACCTCTCCTACTCCCTCCACCTTTTCTTTCCTCCGACTTCAACTAATTGAAAAGTCTCCCCATATTCTCAGCGAAATTCTCGCCCCTCTTTTAATTGGGCCCTTTTAGAAGAACGATATTTTCCTTCATAGTTTTTTTTTTTCAAAGTACTTAAACTCTTCTTTTTGATCCACTATCTTCTTTCACCTTCTTTCGTCCCTGTGTATCCCTGATGGCCTTTTCTACATTTGCTGACCTTTCGCGAGTTGATACTTTTAGGGCCCCCCTTCTTTCTTTTCCTATGCCCGATTTTTTTGATACTTTTCTCGTCTTCAGAGTTTTTCTATTTTTCTGATGTAATCACCACTTCTTGAGACTTCCTGGTATAGAGTACTTTACCTAGGTTCTCTTTCACTTAAGGTTTGATTCCCTCCTTTATTCAAGGGAAAAAGAAGCTTCTTCTTCCCTGTTGCGAGGTCACAATCCTTGTTTAGGTTTTTCTGCTTAAATATTCTTGTGTTGGTTTATGTTTCTAAGGGCCCTTTCCACTTTTTTCTATCATTGTCCCCCTGATTCCCATCCCCCTCGATTCGAACTTTTTATTCTCTGTCGTTGTTTTCTCCCCCTCCTTCCAATGAATTTTCCTATAAATTGCTACGCTGTCAGTCTTTTCCTTCCTTGTCCTTAGACAGAATCTTTTTCACATAGGCCGCTCTTCTAATCTTTTTTATAGTCGTTAGAACGCAAAAAGCGCGAAATTTTCCTCGCGACCCCTTTCCCTTGTTTTCCCAATTTCCTTTTTTGAAATTTTTTTCTTGTCATGCTTTTGCGTTAGATGGCACATTTCTTGATGCGGAGCTTTACGCCCAAGCCCCTCCTCCTTGTCAGAATACTTCTCGTAGCTTTCATTTCGCCCGATATCGCCAATTTCTTTTTTTAATAGTTTTTGCTTTTAAAGCGTCCTGTGGTCGTCGTTTTGTATCAAGAGTATCGATCCCTTTCTCTTTCCTTCACTCTTTCCCAATAGACCAGGTGAACTCATGATTCTTACGTTGTTTGTTGAGCCACTGGCACGCGCGTACTATAGTAATAGCTCTGCCATTCCGCCCCTATTCCTTGATACCTCGTTCGCTGTAAAAAGATCGCCACTCGGTCCTTACCCTCCGGTTGTTATCATTTAAAGGAACCGATCCTTCAATTCTTTGGAAGATTTCCGGCTCTTTCCTTGTCTCCCTTTTTTTTCCTCACAGCTCCCGGTCTATTCCTGGTGTTTGCGGCGTTTTTTCCCCCCGGTTTTTTTTCCACACACCCGGTTTGCGATTTTCTCCAGATCTATTTTCTCTTTCGTAATCTGCGTTTTTTTCACTCTTTTCCCTTATCTTACTTAGGATTTCTTGGGATGGCCGTTCCGCTTGTTCCTCCCTTACCTTTTGTTTTCCAGTTTCTCCTAACTTCCCACACAATCTCTTTTCCTCCTTTCTGCCTTTCCGCCTTCTTTTTTCTCGTTTCCTGATATCGCGGAGGTAGGCAGATTTCTTCCTGCTTCGTGGTCCGACCCCCTTTTTTTGCCTGTATTGAAACCGAGTTGCTTTCCCTGTATTTGAAGTATGTTTCCCCCCAAAGTGGATTTCGAACCCCTCCCTACTCCTCTTCCTTCTTTAATCTTGGATTTGTGATACATGTTTTCTCCCCTTCCTTCGACCCCACGATGAAGGGGCTCGCACCATAGGTGTTATTTTTTTCGTTCTCTTCTGGACAGTCTCATTCCGACATCGTTCCATCCCCATACAACCTGGCCCACGTTTGTCTTATTTCACTGTTCTTGCTTGGAGCTCTAAGCTGCCTGACCTATTTCATTACTATTTTTTTTCATCTCACTTTTCTTTTCAAACCCATAGCTGAATGTGCTCTTTTTATGTCTTTGTTTGATTCCATTTATTTTTAACGTGCAATCGTTTTTTTAGTTAGCCAGGGCTCCGATCCATCCGATCGAATGCAATTGTTCTCTTTTCGTTTGCCGAAGATTGTTTGCCCATCGTCTTTTCTTCACGTGTGTTCCCTTCCTGCTTTTCAGCCCTTTTCCTCAATTCGGCTGGGACTCTCCAACATTCGTCCATGAGATCTTGATTTTTTCCTTGACAGGTTTTCTTAACATATGGCATTCTCTTTTCAACTTAAACCGGGCCTTTTGACCGCTTTCCGTGACCATTTCGCATCCTCAGCCACTCTTCAATTATCCTTGAAGTTTCGGTCCGATTTTTTCCTTTTTTTTTATCAGGACTTAGGTTCAGAGTTCTCCCTTATCCTTCCGTTTGCTTCCTTTGATTTTGCCGATTTTCTGGATTTTCGCACGATCTTTTTTTTGTATTTTTATCGTCGCCCTCCCTTTGTACTGGTTGAAGTTTTCCAGATGCCTATCTTCCCTTCTCTTATACCTTGAGGACAAGTTTCTTTTCTTTTCGGTACTTGCGAAAGCCTTATTTTCCTTTTCCCGAGGGCCGACCCTTCTTAATTCCTCCCCTTTTTTACCCGCGGCAATTGGCTTTTTCTCTTTTGTCCTCTCTCCGAGGACCATGTGCCCAGCCCTTTTACACCTCCAAGAAGGTGTCGCTTTCCTCAAATGAAATTTCCCTTTCCTTCCCTCCTTTTCCCTTCTGCAGTTAGTTCTTCAAAGCCCTCTATTTTCTACCTTCTATCTTTACAACTAAGGGACTTCTTCAACCATTCTTAGGATGGGATGGCCAATGGTTCCCTTCCTTCTCCGACCGAAAGGTCTGGCAAGTCCTTCTTTTTGTCGCTTTCCCTTTGTGTTGAGTCGTATCCTTCGAACTCAGGATGGCGGTCGTTTGCTTCTTTTATTCCCCCCCTTCTGACTTCTTCAGTATTGGCCGTTCCATTTTCTTTCCCTTCTTGTGTTCTCTTACTGAAAAGGAGTAGTTGAAAGGCACCTTTTCTTTTCCTGAGGCGGGTCACTCTCCCTCTTTTATCTTCCGGAATGGACAAGCTCCTTTTCACCCGCCCCTTCGTCCTTTCCCTGTACTTGTGCCCCCCCCCCCGCACCAAACCCCCCCCCCACCCCCACAACACCCCCCAACCCCCTTTTTTCCTTTTTGGTTCGTTTCGGGAGTTACCCACCAAATGTTCCGCCCTTTCCGCTTGAAAAAATTTTTTTTGATTGACCTTGCTTTTGTTGTCCGTCCCATCCGAATACGCCCCTTTTCTTGACACCTTTCTCCCTCCGAAGACCCCTGTGTGGTGAGCTCTCGATCCTTTCTATCCGGCGACAATTCAAGTTTTATCGGCTCTCCCCAAGACACCCTTTTTCCTTTTAGAACCCCAAAATCGTAAGTTTTTTTTCTTCCTCCTTGTATCCTTCTCCTTTCTCCATTATGAGGAGAACCGCCCGAGATGTCCCTTTGTACCTTGTTCCAATACGCGCTTCCCTTATTTTTCTTTCGGGCTGCGTTACTTTCGACCCCCCCCCCTTTCAATCTGTCCCCTTTTCTTGGTCTTTAGCGTCTTCCTTCATATGTTCCCTCCTTCCACTTAATGCTTGACAAAAATACCCCTGCTTTTAGAAGTTTTTATTTTCCCGGTCACCTTTTGCTTTTTCCTTGCAAGATGCTCCTTCTTTTTGGACAGACCCATCCTGTCCTTTGCAGGTCGAGTTCACGCGAGATGTTGGCACGGTCCATCGCCGCTGAAGACCCCAATAGGTGACTAGCGATTCCCTCTTTCCTTTCTAGTTCAATTCATCCCTCTCTCTTCCTTCCCCTCCCCGGAATCCATAGTTTTTCTTGAACAACGTGGGATAGCCCTTCCAGAATAGCCCGGCCGCCTTATTTTTTATTATCCATTTCCATCACTCCCAGTTCCCACTCCTTTGGCCGTTTTTTTCCTTTTTTTTCCTTTGTGCTCACGCCCTCCTTTTCTCGGACTTGACACCCCTTCCTCAACCGATTGTCTCCAATTTATTTGGTATTCGTAAGCCGGTTTATTGTACACCCCCTTTTTTTTCCCTCCCTGGCTACTCACCCCTTTTTTAAGGTGCGATCCGATTTCTTCATTCTCTTTGTTCTCCCTCCCTTTTTCCCCCGAACACTGCAACTCTTTAACCAGTCACTATACTGCGTGTTTCTCATTCTTACCTTCCCCCGCGTGATTCACCTCAAACGTAGATGTTTCTTTCGAATTCCGACTTTCCGAAGGAATGTTTTCGTTGTTTTGGGTGTTGGTTTTCTAGAGCTCCCTTTTCCTTTTTTTGAGGGCTTCTTTTTTCATTTCAGGCTTTGCCACTCAATAGTGACTTCCGTACAGACTCCGGCCCAAGGCCCTCTCCTTCCCCCCACCTGACAACCCTTTTTCTCTGCTCTCTAAGGCCCTTCCGCTCCGCTCAATGACACGCCGTGAAAACGTTAATTGAGCGTTTTCTCAGTCGACCTAAAGCTCAATCCCTGGTCCCCCTCTTATTCCCCCCCTTCTTGCACGTATGGCTTCAACAAACGATTTTTTTTTGTTCCTTACTTTCCTCAGTCTCCGTTTTCGAATAAGAACATATTCATCCCGACCCCTTTCTCTTTGGTAAATCTTCTCTTTCCGTCTTCCTTTTCTCCCACACCCCCCCACCTTTCTCTCAAATCATCGGCTGTTTTGCCCCTTTCACGTTCCTTCATCCTCTGCATCTGCTTGATTTACGTTTTCTTCACACGTACTGTCCTTTACGATTCTTACTTCCTTTTTTCGAACTCTTTCCCTCTTCCTGAGGTTTTTCTTCAAAGGCTTTTACATTCTGTTTTTTTGCCTTTTGCCATCTAATGTTCATTGACACCTTTCCTTTGAACCCTAAGGGCCATCCTCTCCCTCAAACCTCTTCTCCCCTTTTCCCCTTCTTCTTTTAGGCTTGGGTGTTTGCAATGTCGATTCCTCCCTTCGCATCTCTGCTACCTTTTTCGTTACTACGAAGTAGGCGCCTGTTATCCCCTTCCTCGCTCCGATCGCAGGGCTTTTTTTCTTTTCTGATTCTGGTGTTCCCTCCATTCCGACTCGCACTCCTTCTTCTTTTGCATTGAATGACGGTCGTTTTTTTTCTTATCACCTTCTTTTTAGGAATCACACGCACGTACCCTTCAGGAGGCCTACACAACTGCTTTTTTACTTCCGGGCCTCTTTTTTTTTTTGCCCCCGCTTTTTTCTTTCTTGTCCCCTTAATTTTTGAGCTTCTGCGGCTCCCTCTTTTGTTCACTACTTTTTTCCTTTTTCCCTAGTTGTGAACTCAGTCTCCCTTAACCAAACCCTGTAATTATCCTCCCTTTCCCCCCCTCCCAGCCCCTTCTCTTTTTTTTTCTGTACGATATTTTCGTCATAACTTTTTTTTTTCCTTGTGTTTTCCGATCCCCCCGATTATTTCCCCTCATCCGTTGTGTTTTTTTTAATAGATTTTTCTCGTCCGACGGGGTTGTCGCGGTTAGTTTTCCTTTTCCTCTTTCGGGCTGTCTTTTTTCCCTTTCGAACCGTCCAATAATTTTCGTCTGTTTCTTTTTTCCTCCTATCTGACTGGGGATCAAAAACGTACAGGGATTGTTGAAGTCCTTTGTTCAGGACCTTTCTTTTGCTCTCCCCGGACTTTGATTCTCATGTTCCCTTCAGGCGGAACTCGTCAACAAGCGGCCGGGTTTGGGGGGATTCCAGTCTTCCTCCCCTCGAGTCTGAGATCAACTCTTTGTCTTGCTTTAATATCCTTTTTCGTTTATAGTGCAGTATGTTTTAGTCTTTCCGATTTGGTGCAAGGTAACGTTAACTCCTCAACGTCCCTCTTCTCTCCTAGGATTCTTGCTAGTCGATGATTGCCTCAGCTTGCACTTCTTTCCCTCTGCCATGTCTGATGATTTTTTCCTCCCTTTCGCCGTTTTTCCCTTCTTGCTGACACCCCCCTCACCGTCTGTTTAGCATCTTTTTTTTCCCTCCAGCAGCCAATGACTTCCCCAACCCTTTCCCTGCAGCCTTATGACCGGCCTGTTTTTTTTCCCATTGAGGTCCTACGCTTTGCCCGGATATTTTATTCTGTGCCTTCTTTCTGTTTTCTCTTCCCATTTCCTCTTCCTTTAGCGGACCGTCCCCCCTCATTATCCCCTTCTTTGAACGACTCCTCTCATTTTTTTTTCTGGTTCTCTTTTTAGCGCATTTTTTTTTCTTTTGATCGTCCCTCCCGTTTTCGCTACACGTCAAGTCAGAAGCCATGATTGTTGGTGGTTGAGGTCCCCCCTCTGACCGAGCGGTCTTTTTCCGTCCGCTCCTATATCATTTTTTTTATTATTTGTCCCTCCTTCCCTCTTAAATCTTTCCCCCTTCGGTTAAAAGCCCTATCCCCATCTTCCACTCCTTCCGCCCCTATCACCATTTCCCCTCTCCCCTTCGACCTATTCTCTCATCCCCCCCGACCCCCCTTCCCCCTATTCCTGCCTCCTTCCCAACCCTTTCCACCCCCCTCACCAGCACCATCTCCCCTTACCTTACTCGCCCTCCCCCCATCCTCTCTTGCCCAATCCTTATTTAACCACCGAAAGGTCCCCGGCCCCCTGTCCCTTACCTCAAGATTTCCCTGATGGATTTTAATTTTGCAGTTGTCCCCTCCTCTCTCTGATCAGGTGTTCTCGCTGGTTTTCCTCCCGGTCCTGTACACTCCCTTGCCGATTTTCGATATCCCCCTCCTTTTCCAGGTCTGTCGTAATCGAATGCTGACTTCTTTGCCGGGCGTTGTGGGAAGTTTCCTGTACTTTTTCCTTTTTCTGTCTTTTACATAATGTACTTTTACTGTTTCCCTTTCCACCTTTTGTTTCAGTTTCCCTTTTTTTTTTAGTGACCAGTCCCGATTTTTTCCCCCCTGACCAATCCCGCGTTCAAGCCTGGTCGGCTGCTGCCTTATGGTCCGATTTCCTCTTCTTTGATCCACTTTCCTTCCTCTTTTTTCTTAAATGCCTTCGCGGTCCGTTACCAGTAGAGTTGCCTATTTCGTTGCAGTGCTTGGTTTTCTCCAGTCTTGGCGGCTATTTTTGTAGCTTGGCTTAGAACAGTCTCTTCGTTTTTAGACTTGTGATCTCAGTAGATTTTTTTGAAGGCTGCGATTTTTCCATTGCTTCGGGGAGTCGTTTCGACTTTTTTCCTTATCAGTTGGTTCGAAGCATAGCGACAGACTGGTTTTTTTTTGTGCCCTCCCCCTTACACCCCTTACTTTTTTTTTTTACTTCTTGAATTTTTCGGCCTGGAAAGCTTTTCCTTCCGTATTTTCTATCCCATGTTTTTCTAAGATATAACCCCCCCCCTATCTTGATTCTCTTCAGCTTGTTTGCCGGTCTCCTTTTTTCCTGTATTGTCCTTCTGCTCAAGTTTAGCAGAATGACCTTTTTCTTCATCTTCTTTTGTATCCCTAGAATCTAGCGTATGTCGCGATCTCCGGTCCCCTTTTCCCCTTATTCAGGTTTTTCCTGCGCTTGTCTTTTTGCCTTAGCTGCAATCCATGAGCAAAAGATCCCGAAGCCTGCTCATGTCTTTTTCCCCCTTATTTTCTTTCCCCCCTAGTCGATTTTTTTTCGTCTGTTTCAACCTGCTCTTCCCAGTAATGCTTTTGATTAAGACCAGTGAAACACTTTTCCTCCATTCCCTGACCTTCTTTTTTTCTTTTAATTCCCCTCTTCCTTGTAAGATTCATCGTCTTCGTTTTTCTCCTCTGTCCTCCGGTCCCCTTTCTCAATTGATAAGGCCCCTGTCTTTCTTGAGATCCCGTCTTTGGATGAATCAGTTTGGTTTCTTTCTCGATACCCGTCCCTCCCCCTTTTTTTCTTGATTCTTGTTTATAGTCTCCCCCAGCCCTCCTATCCCCCCCTTTTCTTTTTTTCCACCTTTCTCCCCCCTTGTCGTTTGTTTTCAGTCGTGAGTACCTTTCTTTAGTCCGTCACTTCGCGGCTGCTTCTCCCGACCTCTGCTTTTTGGCAATTTTTTGTTGATTTTTCATTTCCCCCGCTAGATTCCCTTCAAGTTGTGTACATCCCTCTTTTTTTGGAATCAACTCGTCACCGGCCCCACTTTTTTTTCCCCCTCTCGGTCCTCCTACCCTGTTTCCAATGGCTGAGTTACTAATCTTTTCCTCCGACCGTGGAAACTGTCCCTTCCCACATTCGTGATGATTTTGGCCTTTTCATTTTGCTCACTCCCTCCTCGTTCTGTTGGTTCCCCTTTTCTACCTACCCTTTTTTTCTTTCCCCCTCATGGTAATTTTTCTCGGAAGCCCCTTTCTTTTCTTCCCCCCCTTTTAGGTCCCTCATACGAATTTTTCCGATTCTTCGTTCGTCCTTGTTTCCTCGAAGGACTCAATATCTGCTTCGTTGACCTTAAGGCAGGCGGTTCCTTTTCCTTTCTTTTCCTGTCCTTTCTCTTTTCCTCTCTTTCATGGTGTGACCCCACGCTTGGTTTTTTCTTCTCTTTGGGAGGTTCGGAGGAACACACTCCAAAAATTTGGCTCCGCCAATTGTCTGGGAACACTTTGTCTTTACCCCTGGCACTCAGTCCCTTTCCTCTCCCTCCCCCTTTCCCTTTTTCTTTTCCAATTGATTCTCAAGAACTTGATGGCCTTCCCTCGTTGGTGAGAAATCCCCAGATTCCCCAGCTTCTCGGCAGAACAGGACGTTTATAGTCTTTCGTCCACCCGGGCAACACTTCCTCCCCCAACCCTCTTTCACCAGTTTTTTTTTAAGTTGAAGCGTTAAGGAGGATTTTCCCTTCCGCCTTTCTTCAATCGTCGCGACACGGACCGTTCCCTCAGCATATGGTCGGTATTCTTTCCGGTGCCCTGGGAGTGGAATTTTTTGGCTTGGTTCTTTCGTGCCCTAGCCTTTTCAGTGGGGCTGACCGAAATTCTTTTTTCCCCTTTCAGTGCCTACTTTGTTTTTTTTTCCCCCGTTTGCAGATGAAGGAGGTGTTTTCCGCTCTTAGTCCAAAGAATTCACCTTTTAAGATGACGTCTTCCTTCTGTTGCTCAGGCTTTACCACTAGTCGACCTTTTTTTCTTCTCCCGTCTCCCTCTTGCCTTTCATCATCCCTTACGGATTCCGCATCATCCGTGTTTGCTTTTTTTGTTTTTTTGATTCCTGCCCCTGAACCTTTTCTTCTCTTAAAATCCCTCCTGCTTCCCCTTCTCTCTATAAAGAAACAGTGAACTTTTTACCCTCCCCTTTTTGCTTTTTGTATTTGGATTTCTTTGTCGCGGTACTTACCCGAGGAAAACAACCTTTAAACGAGTCTCTCCGGTCTTTTTTTCAGTCGCCTTTCCCATCTACTGTAATAAAGGCTCCAATTCCCTTTCCTCTTCGTCGAGCCTCCGTTTTTCCCCCATACGACATTGTTCCGTTGACTTGGGGAAGCTGCAATTCTCTCCCTCACTTTTCCCTTCTTTTGAAGTTTAATTTTTTTTTTCATGCTGCGCTCTTTACCCTTCCTCCTATCGAAATGCTTCCTCTCTATGGCGACGGTCCTTCTCGCGAGTTTATTTGGTTGGTCTGTCGCCCTTCTTCCCCCCCCCTTCCGGTCTCCCCCTTTCCTTTCATTAAGGCGTTCCCGCTCCCCATTTCCCGATTTCCAGACCGCAAATCTCCGGATAGAAGCTAATTACCCCTGGAGCCCTGATTGTTCTTCCCCCGGTTTTTCCCCTTTTTTCTTTCCTTGACTCCTTTTTTTTTTGATGTTTCCCCCGTTTTCGTTCTCTGTCTGATGGACGTCCCTTCTCCCGTTTCCAAGCGCCCTCCTTAAATAGTCTTTACACCCTCGACGGCCGGTTTGGTTACTTTTGTTCCCCCCAACCTTTTCCTGCCATTGGTTTTTCTAGGTTAAAGCCCTCGACGGATTCGAATAATAAACCTCACTCGCCGAATTTCCATATTAATAGCGTTACCTTTCTTTTTCTCCAGTCTATCTCGGTCGAGACCCCCTCTCCTTGTCCACATATTTTTCTAAGTTTTAAAAGAATTTCTCGCTTCATGTGACGATTTACCCCGGTAAACCAGTTATGACGTGGAACCTTTTAAGAATATTGCCCGATCCGCTTCAGTCCTATGCCCATTCCTCCGATTGAGGATTCCGGGGGTCCTTCGTTTTTCCTTCTCACCTCCCTCAGCATAACTGGTTACTTTTCCATAACGTGACCTCTTGACTCATTCTTCCCCCCTTTTTTCCCACCTCCCTACCTCTTTAAGGTGAATGTCGCGATTTCGGTTCACTCCCCTGCTTCCCGTGAAAGTCTTTTTTTCTAGATGCTGTCCCCGTCGGTTCAGGTCATCAACCTTCGGCGTACTCCCTTTCTCTTTTTCCCTCCCCTTAAAGTTCTTTTGCCCTTTCCGATCCTTCGTTGATTTCTGTTCCTGGGCCGAAATATTCCGCATAGACTCGGTCCTTTTTCCTTTCGGGCTTTCTTGTGCTCCGTCTCAAAAATGATTCATCCCCCCCCCCCACTCCCCAGCGGTTTTCCCCTCCAATCTGCCGTCACAACTGTCTGCCTTTTTTCCCTCCTCTGAAACTTTGTCTTAAGTCCGAAGCCATCCATTCTTCCCCCCTCATACTTCCTTTTGCGAGTCCTCCCGAAGTTACCCTTACTGCTATTTTGATGCACCTCTTTTTTGTCCTTTTCCCCCAGTCATCACCCCCCTTCATCCCGTAACCACTCTTTTTCCGTCAAATATATTTTTCCTCCAAATTTCTCTTTTTTTCATTCAGGGCCAGGCGCCACTTATCTTGGACCTGCTC
>Ga0179593_1456227_pt1 | contig 13189 bp, 9 predicted proteins | sample CZODoug2_1_08_16_FD_185931 | JGI IMG/M metagenome (GOLD analysis project Ga0179593, IMG submission 185931) | Vadose zone soil fungal communities from Angelo Coast Range Reserve, California, USA - CZODoug2_1_08_16fungal (PacBio error correction) | ecosystem: Environmental > Terrestrial > Soil >... | reverse complement strand
GTATGGGGATTTTTCCCGCTCTACCGAGCGCTCCCTGAGCTGTGTTCGTTGTTAATGCCTTTTCTCCGGTATGGGCTTTTTGCCTCCCGGGAGAAACTGCTTGTCGCCCTTTCCCCGTGTTGTCCGACAGTTTCTTCATGGTTCGCCCTCCCATTCTCCCCCACCATCAGGTCTCTAGATAAATTAGGAAGCGTGTTCACCAATGGTTTTTTACGTTCCTGTATCCCTCTCTTGCGACGCGCTGTTTGGGTTGTTGTCTATGTGTTCTTATTTCAGCGACGGCCCCCCCGTTCTCTTTGATGGTTTTTGTCTGTAGAGATGATGCTTTTAGCTGTGTCCGTCTGCGGGCTTTCCAACACATAACCCCACGCCAGGATTCCTATCTTGAAAGGCGCGATTTCCCCTTCCCTTATCCCATGAGTAGCATTCTTCTTTGCCGCAATTCGGATGTTGTTAGATTGCTTAGCTTTAGACCTGAACCGTAGCCTTCAAAGGCTTTATTTCCCTCTCCCTACCCTCTACAGGGCGGGTAGACGCCTTCGTAGTCAAGGAACTTACTCCTCTCGGCTCGCCATCAGGGGTCTTCCGTGCTGATAATCCTGCTAATACGCGGAACCTCAATATTCTTCTAAAGACACCATTTCAGGACTCGAGTGCCCGCTGACCGGAGATGTGGTCCTGTTTGCTACGGACTTCGCTTTATCCCTTCGCGAGTGTCTCCCCTCCCATGTTCTCCCAACCCGCTTGAGGAAATCCGAGACCTTATGGTTAAGGATGGGTTCGAATGGCTTTTTGATTATTTTGAGCCGCCCTTTACTCCCTCTCCCCTGCGTAGTTTCCCTGCTTGCCCCCGTCTTTTTTTTAGTATCCGGTTATAAGTATTTCTTCCACCCCCATCATAGAGTCCTATATCTTTGGGGATTCCATGAGCCGCTTACCTGCTGCCATGCCTCCTTCTGAAGCACCGCTTTCTGCGATCGTACTCTCAGCTTACACCCGCAGTATACTTCCTCTACCCATAATACGGCAGATGTATCCTCTCCCCTATCACTCCCCTTACCGACCGGAGAGACACTGCCCAGGTTCATTTCGCATTTCACCTCGATAGGATCTTTTTTCTGTTCAAGACGGTGTTTCAACATCTCAATTGATTAGATGGAGCCTCCGGTATCATTTCCTTTTCTCTCTTCGTACGGCTTCCGGCGTCCACCTCTCGTGAGTATCGTTACAGCGCAGTCTTGCGTTTCCCCTATCTTCCCCCCCGGCGCCACTTCAAGGTCCCGTAAACTGAAGCCGTCTTTTTTTCGGCTTTCGCTGCATCCGCTTCCCTATTTACAGCCCTGGAATAGTTTCTTTTGGGTTTCGTTTGACGTGATGTGAAAAGCAGACTTTGAGATCGCTGGTGAGGTCCCTTCTCTCCCGCCTCAGCGACCCCTTAAGCCGAAACCCTCTTTTCCCTTCCCGTTCCTCGCGCTGACATATTCCTCCGCGAGAAGAGGGAACAGTGCTGATACCCCAGTTCGGTTATCCCTCTCCCTCATAGCCCCCCGACATGTCTCACATTTGATGCCATCTTGTTCCTAACCGCTTTCCCGTAAAGAAGAGTAACTGGTCCCCCACCGAAAGGAACGCGACTTTCTAGTCGCCATTTTTCGATTGGCGTGATAGTGACGGGATGCGAGCCTCGCCTCCCTGGGGGAATCTGCGGTCTCATTCAGAAACCCCGAGCCGAGATCCTGATTGGTAGGCTTGCCTCGTTTTGACACCCTAATTCTTCCCTTTTCGCCAAGGGGTCCCAGGGGATTCTTTGGAGCGAAAGTCTCATCAGTAATATCATTTTTACCTCTACGATGGCTTCCGCAGACACATCCACTTTCGCTTCTCTCTCTTTTCCTCCCTCCGTTTGGTTGACTCTCCTTCTTTGCCCCTTCTGAAGCTTGACTTTGGTTTCTCTGCGGACCAAGAAAATTTGCAGTGTCGGAAGCGAACAGTCTCTTCCTTTTCCATGCTGTTTCTCGCGTTTTTCAATAAACCACTTTCTTTGCAGTGGACTCCAGTGTACAAGTATGAGTTCCGTCCATCCTCCAAAAATCCTCCGTTGCCGGCTTGCTTTTGCTTTCCCCGTCCACTTCCACAGTTCGGCTAGTAGCGCAAGAAGGTCCCCGACGAGCAACGCATAGCCCCTTCGGGCCCTCTTTCTTCTTGATCTATACTGTTCAGTGCTTTCCATCAGCGCAGGCACTCTCTTGTCAAGTTGCCCCACGATGTTATAACAATTCTCCGAGCCTTCTTTCCGCTGATTGTTCTCCACTTCTACACCAACTGTTCTTCGCCGGTTCACCTAGATTTCTGGTCTGATGTATCCTGCACGCCCGTTTACCTCCTGTTTTGTCGGAGTCTTTCTGTTGTGGAGGGCCCGTGGGCTCAGTTTATCCTTTCGACACCTCCGTCGAGAAAGGTTCCTTTCCCCTTTTTCATTTCCCCACCCCGAAACAACTCCTCTCGTGTGATCCGTTCTGCTTTCAGCGCATTCCAAAACCTGCTAAGTTCCCGTGACCCACCTCTGATTAGCGCAGCCTATTTTTTAGATAGGTTAAAACCCAGCCCTTGCTTCGCTCCGCCCCGTCGTGACAAGCCCCCTTTTGTCCTCTACTAACTGTTCTTTTTTAGCCTGGCGTCGGAACCCCTGACCCCGATGCCTCAATGAGTTTTTTTTTTCAGTCTTCATTCCATCCCTCTGGACCCTTGGTTAGTCCGGATGTGAAATGTCGCCTGTTCCAGCTTTCGGAAGTCTGACCTTTCGAGTTAAGCCGGCAGGGGAACGCTATGTTCCTTGAAGGCCTATTCTGGGCTTTCCGTGACCTCCCTTCTTTTGATTACTACTAATCTATGAAAGATCTGGTTCTGAGGAACGTTTATCGGTGCGCTTTGTCGTTCTCCTCCTTCCTAACCGCTATTGCCGACGCTGTTTTCAAGACTCTACCCTCATCACGCCCGAATACGGACCGTCTAGACAGAGATAGAGTACTTTGTCCCCCCCGATTAAGGAGGGCACTCCACACCCATTTCCTTTGGTAGTGCAGCCAGCGGTGGGTCCCTTTTATCTCTGGCTCCCGATCCTCGTGTTCGTATCACCTTTCCACCCCAGTCCCCCTACCCCCAGGGTTTGCGGGGTATAGTCCCCTGTCCTCCTCCCGGTCGTTGCGTATTAGCATTATTTGTCCCGTCCCTACTCTCCCCTGATTTCTTCCCCTCTCTAGCGGATATGCTTTCCGTTTCTTGCTTTTCCTCGGAGAAACTCCTGTCGCTTCCCCACCATTTCACTCCATGGCTGCCGCCTCCCTTTTCTTTCCTTCTACAGCTAAGGTCTCAACCTACACCACCATCCGCTTTTAGCCCGGCCGACTCCTCTTTTCCGCTAAACTTTTCTCCTTTCATGTTACCCTGCTGGGAGAACGTTTCCCTGAATCTGGGAAGGGGTGACGATGTGCATAGCCTCCAGACGGACAACTTTGCCTCCCTTCTCTCTTAATACTCATCCGTTGTTTTTGAGATCGCTGCTCTCATCTTTCCGTCTTTTCCCTCGAAACGGCAGTTCTCGGATGGCCTCTCAGGTAGTCGAGGCCATTACTTTTCCATTTTCTTCCCTAAGTAGTCTCCCCGCGGATGGTTTTTTGAGATTCCCGTAACTTGACTGAATGACCCTGTAGCGGAACCTCCTGTTTTACTGCATAATCTTTCTATGCACGAGCACTTTCCTCGGAAAAGTCATACCCTCGAGCCTCTGCCAGGCTTTTCCGGGGGCATTATTACTTTGAGCCAATCCTGATACCTGTCGTATGACAGTTTAACCTATTTTTTCAGCCAAACCTTTAAGCTCCCGAGTAAATACAAATTCTCTTGCGGTAAAGTTGGTATAGTACCGCGGGTCGTATTCCCTAGATGTTCGCGTAGGGGAACCTTCCCCACAACCCGATGACATTCCGCCCTGACTCCTGGGGTCTGTGAGTTCTCCCTAGTCCATGGCTAGCTTAGCCCTTCCATTCACAGAGCTTCGGCTCGTTCTCGGGCTTGCCGCCCCTTCTGACCTTTTTCTACACAGATATCGAGTCTTCCGATTAAGACCCGTCGTACAGGGATCCCCTTAGAGCGGTAACGTTCCCTCTGCTTTCCTGCAATACCCTAGCTTTCCCTCCCCTCCTTTTTTTCTTTTTTCCCCGCCGCTCGGTAAAGTAGAACCCAAAGTCTAGCCTGCACGGCATGATGGACTTTTATCTTCCCTGCCTGCTGAAGTCTTAGCCCGCTCTCATGCCTCAAATGGTCTCATTCCAAGACGTCCACCCTTGTTTTTGTGTGACAGAAGGAGGGAACACTCGGATTGCCCATTGCTAGCTGGTCGATTTTCTTCCGTTTTACTGCTGATGCGTTTTTCTCTTCGGACTAACAGCGTTCGTCGTCTGGTAGGCGTCCCAGTCCTGAGTCGTCTTTTTTTCTAAACCCTGGTCGTCCGTAACGTCACTTGAAGACCGTGCCCAGAGTTTATTTCTTCCTTATTCGACCACTTGTATAAGACGGCATCTCTTTTTTTAGGTGGACCTTGATTTTCCTTCAACCAGAATCACGGTTCCTCTCTCCGGCTTAGGCTTGATAAAATAGATATCCCAACTTTCCCCTCCCTCTAACCTATCGAAACTCCGGTAATGCCACTTTTTCAACGCCCGATCTCCTGGACGAGCCTTTGGTTCTTGTCCCGTCCCTTTCCTTCTCCCCGAGCTTCGTAAGTTGCCGATCGGTTGGCCTTCACGCTCCCAGCTGACATTTCACGGGTCATTGAGCGACAAAGCAGCTTTTTCGACTGTGACATGCTGTCCGCCGGAAGGTGCGCTATTATCCCCCTGTGACTTTATCCGACCTCACTCCTCTTTGAGCCGGACTATTGTTTTATGGGTGCATTGCCTCTCGCGGGCCCCGTCGTGGGAGATCCCCTCGCGACCCAGTTGTTCCTTTGCGTTCGCGACTAAGGATCTTCTCAGTACTATTCACGCTCCTCAGCTTGCGTTTGAAAACATTAATCTTTCCCGTCCGTCTCCCCCCAGATCTTCTTTCCGTTGTTGAGCTTCGCGACGGGAGTGATGAAGTGTATCTCAGCACAGTTCCTTTCCTTTGAAATTTCTCCCCCTTAAGTATTCCTGCGCAAGCCTTTCCACCGCACCTTAAAAAATGGATCGGTGAGATGTTTCTCCCACCCCTTAACGTTTTCCCCCCCCGACTGCTCTTTTCCAAACCTTTCAGTTGTAGGATTGCTGGAGCAGCCCCAGCCCCGTAAACGGGCTTATTTCGTCGCCCCCCCCGGAGCCTGTCTCCTACCACCCCCTTTCCCCATAGCCAAACAACCTCCGTCCTCCCCCTCGCTTCGTATCTGTCGTTCCATTTCCCTCGGTTTTCCTATCTTGAACCGATGCCATTCACTAGCCCCCTCATCCTGTCGGTTTATGATGTGCGGCCAGGAAAACTAACTTTTCTTAGCAGTGACTCCCCGGCCTTCCTTTCGGCGGAGATTTCCTTCAAGACTTGTTTCTTGGTGAGCTGACGTTTTTTCCTTTGGGCACCGGTGAGTATCATGGGGAGCATCTACCTTTCCGTCTTGATCTGATTTTTCTCCCCAATCACGTAACCAAACACTTCTCTAACCTTACCTTCAGACAGAGGTGACCCCGTTCCCGCCGCTCAATCCGTCCCCCTTGAGGCTTACAGTTAAGTGACCCCTTGCCCCCTTATTCCCTCCTCCCTAGACCCCAAACCCCAAAAGAGCCGCAATGTTTGATTCTGTACGACGCCATTCACCAGATAACTTGTGTTGTCGCCGGCCGGTCAGAGCGATCCTCATGGACGCATCCGAGTCGCTCATAAATGACTGTGTTGGACGCTTGGTCCTCCTTCTTTAGGCCCCCCACCCCCTCCCCAGTCAATGGTCGTCTTAGTGAAGCCTTGCGTTCCCCCCTTTCTTGTTGACCGGGCGTCAAGTTGGACTTTTCCGCCGAGAAATCGGCCTTTCTTTTTGACTGGTCCTTTGAGTAATAAATACCTTTCACTGCCAGCTCGGTTATGTTCCTTTGATTTTTGCTTCTCGAGGGGCCTTCCCCCGCCTCAGCTTCGGTGGTCCTACATATAAGATACAGCCCTGCACTACGGGCCTTTCGCCCGACGAGCGCATGCCTATTACTTTCCTCGCTACGGCAGGGACAAGTACCAGTCCGCGCATGAGGCTTTCAGCAGAGGTGTGCCCTTCCCCTCTGCCCCACTGAGATGGCGATAAAGAGCGTTCCTCCCACACCTTAAAGCCTGTGTTTTCGTCCACTTAGTTTGCGGGAGATCCTAGGTTACCTCCGAAAGTAGTGTATGATCTCCTTTCCTTTCTCTGCGCCCTGTTTTTTCTCTCGATTCTGGCCCGCCTACCGACGTATGTCTGTGAAGATGAGACCCTTTTTGCAGATTTCACTCGGTCCGCTGACATTTTTCTCTGGGAGCCCTCCTACGTGAATCACACCATCCGCTGAGCTTTTACTTTCTACGCGTCCCCGATATTTACTTCTCGCGCCTGTCTCTCTTCTCCCGTGGCCCCTCATTGGTAAGAGAAAGACGTTGACCCCCTCGATCAGACTCCCTCTTTAATCTCATCAGTTTTGTTTATCTATCTGCTCCATCTTTTGTCAGGCGTTTCTAATGACCACATCTACCACTCTGATCTCTCTCCCTCCCCCTGATGCTAGTTATACTCCACGTATACCATTTAGAGATCGTGATTCCCCTCCCTCGAGGATGGTGGTGAGATTTCCCCTGCGGGCGACCACTGTTTCTCTGCCCCCCTCCTGAGTTCCTTAAGGCCTTTCTCCAGTCGTCCCTCTCATATTCGAAAAAGGAAAAGAGGTAGCCTCCCCTCCGCGGGAGAGATTCCCCCGATGACGTTGAGACATCCCTCATAACCTTCAGACATTTTGGATGCCAGGTAACCTATGATCTCCCTCCCCCCAGTTATAGTTTTCAGCGACCCCCCGGAGATGTCAGTGGTTTGGGTTCTCCTGACTAGAGGCGACCGTCCCTCGATTGTGCGTTATTCCAGTCGACCCCCAACAGAATGATCAATGAACTCAGACTCGGGGAGGATTTGTGTCTTTTGAGAACCCCTTGTTTTAGCGACCCCACATCCCCCGAGAGGCAGGCGGTCTCTCTTGTCGTGACTGATCTGATCCGTATACTTTTTCCTCCCCTTGCAGTATCCTGATTTTTGCTTCCCGCGCGCCCCTTTTCCCATGCGTCCTTCCGAGTAACCCCTCTTGAGATCGTCATCGTTTCCGCACTAACCGGTATGGTTCCCTTAGCAAGACATAGAGAGGCCCAGATGTCCTCATCGTTCCCCGGACTGACCGCCCCCCTTTGGCCTCCCCTCAGCGCAACAGATTGTTTCCCAGGTCGAATTCCCCCCATAGCCGCCTGAGTTTGAGGTGCTCCCTCCTGGCCCAACTTCGACTTCATTTTTCTTAATCTGGAGATATCGGGGAGTTCCCCTTCGAATGATTTTTTTTTCCATCATGTTCTCTCGTGCGACCCCGTTCGTCCCGTCGTTTCTTTCTCTTTCATAGAGAGACCAAAAAAGGCGGTCCGCAGTAAATGTTCACCGTAACTGCCCGCCCGTTGTGGATTTTTTTCTTTAATCCTTTTGGAGCCGGGAACATTATCAACCGCGGCACGTATTTTCGTGGACTTTGCTTTTCATTCATGCCTTTGCCCTCGTGACTCAGTGATGCTTTCCACGACTCCCACCCCTTCCCTAAGAACCTCCGGAAAGCACCAGTCGTTGCTTTTTTCAAGTCTGACCCATCTCCCTGACGCAGGCGAGTTTGACCCTTGCCTTTTCACTTACGGTCGGTTTTCCTTTTTCTTTCCAATCCGGCCCTCCGTCTCGTCACGCTTTGCCTTGACCCTGGCCTATAGTAACGACCTGGATTCTAATTCTATAGACTCCAGCATGAAGATTGCGTCCATGGGGCGATTTTAGCCTGATCCGTTCCGGTATGGCCTTGCGGACTAGCTCCCCCCTCTGTCCTTTACCCCTCCTGCCTAGTAGGTGTTAGGATCTTTCCCCCAATTTTTTCCATCCGGAGAGCCCGCGCTCCATTTTTTTAAAGGTCTTGCGCTCGACTCGTGAGTTCTATCAGCCTTTCTCTAACGCTTCTCAACGACCTGCCTTGATTCAAGTTACCACATCCTCCCGCGCGTAGATATATATCTTAATACTTTCCCTTTATGTGTTTAGGAGATTTTTGGCGCGCGACTGATGTCTTTTCTCTTAAACTCAGCCGTTTTTTACCGTTCCCTCCCTCTATTAATTACCTCCTTATTTTTTTTTTTCTCCTCCATGTCTTCCCCTTCCTTTAACATAGGGCTCGGGATCCTCCAAAAACCGTTTTTTCCACCCGAGTGGCTCTCATACTACCCAAATCCTTTCCTTTTGCTAGGATTGCGTGTGTCATTGCAGATTAAATTCCCCCTTTTGTCGGCTAGTCGACTCCGTCCCTCGCTTCACGTTACACCATCCCCATGCGCCACCCATCTTCCTGCTAGCTATTCCTGTTTTTTCCCCGTTCCTCCCCCCTCACTGGCCTCGTAGTCGTTTATGCACTCTGTGCATCGTTCCCCTTCGCATCTGTCCTCTCGAGCTGCGCATACCAATGAAACAACGGGGTATGGCCAGTCCCCCCCTCATCTTTCCCGGTAGGGCGTGCCGAACTTTTCTCTGTGTTCCTTCTTTGCTGATTCTCTGGAGGGAAAGGGCGCTCAGTTCCCGCCTAAAGACCGAGAGAGACACTTTGCGGAGGTGAACGAAACCTACACCAAAGAAGATCCGGTGCTAGTTCCCCGTTTCAGGACTCCCCTGAAACTCTTCACGGATTTTTCCTTGAACCGTTTACTTTTCGTCCCTCCCTTTCTAGTATTTCCACGGAGAAATGGAATGCTAACGACCGACTCACCCTACTTTTTTTTCCTTCGCGAATACATCGAGCGCGAGTTGCAGATGGCCCTCCCCCTGTACACCTCCCGAGATCCCCCGCGGCTCCCTCCTTTTTCTCGCCCCTTCTCTTTCTCAGGCCCCGGTCACCTCACACCTGGCCCCTGGGAGTTAGGAGTGAATATCCCCACTGAAGCTGTTCAGTACGTTGACCGGGCCCTGCAATTGCGGTCAGCGGTTGGCCATGCGGGGACATTCGGCCCATATGGCTCCCGGACCCCCGCTTTTGAGTAATAATAAGATTACTTTTTTCCTCCGTTTCCCTGCACTGCTACGTTTTTATCTGGTACGCCCCTTAGGGAATTACCCAAGCGATATCCCGCTCTAGTGTGGGACCAAGACATTATAACGACCCGCCCTCCCCTCGTTGAAAGCGCGAATAACCAGCTCTGTCTCTTTTTTTCCTTTTTTTTTCCTTTCCGGCTTGTATAAGACCAGTGTCACCCCCCCCTTTAACCTCATGTACTTTCCCCCTCCACTGTTTTGGGGCCGTCCCCCTCTCTAGAACTTTCGCTGGATCCTTTCCGCATTCCTTTCACACACTTTAAAGAATATCGTTTTTAGCCGGCTCTTTACTTTGTCTTGAGATCGTACCCTTTTCATCCGCAGGTCCTTTCACTTCCTCTATGGGCTTCCCTCATCTATGATGCCCTCTGCTGTCCCTTTTTTTCAGGGTTCCCTCTTCGTAAGGTTTTGGATGTCTGCTTTACGACTGGAGAAGGCGTTGCGTACCCCATTTCCTTTGACGATGTCTTTCAGGGCGCCTCCCCCAACCCCCCCCTTTTTTGAGTTGCCTAACTTCGTCCGCGAAAAATTTTTTGTTACCTTTGGTCCGTCAGTCGATGCCCTCGAGAATCTGTCCTTTCGCTTTTCATGATACTCAAGGAATCTTCTCGCATCTTCCCTCCTCTCGTTGAGTGATCGACCGACATTTTTTTCCTTTTCTGGGTCTTCTCTAGAAAAACTTCCCCACAACGGCACCGATCGTCTGCCGCAGGCCTTAGTTTTTCATGAACCTCTCCCCATTTTCGCGCAGTGATCGCGTCTCACTTATTCGTTCGATTTTAGCGGGAGCTCCCAAGGTGCCCGCATGTGGATATTTTTAATCGATTTCTCCCTGTTAGGCACTTCGCCCTTTCCCGCCCTGAAAATCTATTACTGCCCGCTTGCTACATACAGCTCAGGTGTTTCTGCCTTCGGAGATGTGTGCCATCTGACTTCACCAGCCTTTGCGGATGGCCTTCCTCCTCTCCACCAGTGGAAGCTTTTCCGCGAAAAGATTCCTTAACGGTTTTTTGCTAAGGGACTCGTGATCTCCAGAGATTTGATGCTCGATAGTTCAGCAAACCTCTTTGAGAATCCCCATTAGGCAGGAGGGGTGAGACCGGTTCCTTTTTTTTCTGACCTCTTAGCTCTCCCCATTCCCTAGAGCGCCCGTCCGCGTTCCTTCTTTCTTGCACGTCGTGCCGCTTTTCTGCTCATTCTTATTCAACCTTATCGAGCTTTTCATCTGGAGGTTCTTCACCTTCCTCGGTGGTCACGCTGAACCCCAGCTCCGCTCTAGGCTTTCTATCGTATAGTGTTTCCACCTCCCCTTTTTCTCCCGTTCAAGATAGAGTCAGATGTACTCTCCGTTACCGTCCGCCGATTTCCATCCGGTCAGCTAACACTCTGTACCTGTCCAAGTCCCATTCCATGAGTGTGTTGCATTCAAGAAGGGGTGCGCTTCCGACCCCCTTCCTGCCGCTGGCGATTCCTCCCCGTCTCCCTGTATTCAGCCCACATTCTCTTTGCCTCGGCGACAAACCACATCTTTCTAATTGTGTAGTACCGTTTTCTTCAGGAGGCTTTTCCTTGCAAACTCGTCGTCCCTTATCGTACCTAATCTTTCGCTTTGTAATTCGATTGACTCGGCCTTGTCATAACTCCTTCCCTCCTGGAGTTGGTTTTTTTGCGGCTTCATCAAGCGGGCGCTCGCTGAGCCTTCCCCCTTTGTAGCCACCTGTAACTGAAACCACTCCGTTCCCTTTCTCTGTCCCACATTTCCTGGACGCTGACATTCTCCTCAGACCCGCCGTTTGTTCCCTTCGAATACCCCCCCGTTTTTGGATCCTCCGATAATAGCCCCGACTGCTCTTCTTAAATGGTGGCGTGACAGCTTTCCTTTCAACTCTGTAATTTTCCTCCGGACGCCTGACCTTCCATCGACTTCAAGCATGACCCGTGGTTTCCAGATCTTTCCCCTTTGTCTTGGGCCCCTTGAGGACGAATAGTTTGCTTTGTATTGGCGGCGACTCGCCTACCTTTGGACTTCGGTCGAATGACTCACTCAATTCTCTGGAGGATTTTTTAGTATGCCCGGAATCTATGCCCCAGGTAAGTGTCGCCCCCCTGCTCCCATCTTTTGTTACCAGGATGTGAGTCTTGCGCTCCGATAAGTATTTTTCCGTGATTCACGTTCTCCCGCTTCTCTACAATATTCCGGCTCTCCCCTTATCTTTCTTATCTTATTTTTTCCGGTGTTGTTGTTTGATGAACATTGAGACCGCTTTTTCCGAGGAATTGTCCTGAAGCAATCCCTGCCTCTTGACTCTTTGCCTTCGTAGTACTGATCCCCGGCTCCTGATTCGCGCCCGCCATTCCACCCCCTTTATAGGGAGATGGATCCACCAATGTACCTGTTTTGGCACGCTGGCTCTGATAAATACACCCTTTTTATCTCTCTGCAGTGTTAGAATTACGAAACTAACCGTCACCTGAGGGCCGTCTCTCCATAACTTTGGCTCTGAGTTGCTCAGGACACATTAGCCCCCTGAGCCACGCGTCATCCTTCAAGGTAAGTGCCATTCCCTGTAGCGCTTTTTCGAGATTCAAAGGTTTCAACCGATGGCATCACCTTTTCACGTTCCGCTATGAGTTCTATCCCCTGCAAAGTCACTTGTCTTCCGCCGGTGCGTCTTCTTCGTTCATTTCCATGCTAATGGACCTTCCCGATGTACCGTTGAGTTTCTGACGTACGGTGGAATTTCTGGGGAGCATCCCGCCCCATAACGTCGAACTTTTCTGTTTAATCACCTGAAACCACCAACCTCTTCGACTTTGAGCCCCCTTTTCCAGCTTCATCGTACTTAAGCCACAATCTCCCGCTTACCTTTACGCCCCTTGGACAATTCGACCGCGTTTTCGCTCGGGCCGGAAGTCAAAACCCTCTCTGCCTGGCTGTTTGTGTACGACGACCTTCTCCCGATCCCAGGTGTTGCGGCGCGAACTGTCCTATCTCCTTTGGCGAATTTGGCTAAGGATCCGCGATCAGACAGGGCCAATGCGTTTAACCCGCTTTTCCTTTCTACACCATGGCCCTGGGGTCTGTAGTTTTGAATGAGACCCTGGAAGCCTCACTTTTCTTTTATATCGTTTAAGAGGATGGGATGTGACATCGTCGATATTTTCCCCGCATGTGTGTACTTAATAAGTTAGTACTCTTCTTTTAATCGGTTACCCTTCAATTGGAGATTTGCCGCTTTCCCCCCCGCGCTGGAAGTAAAACATCCTCTATTTTCTCTTCTGAAGTGGCGGTGGACTTATTACCGTCTCCCGATTCATTGACGGTGAATCCGAAGAACTCCCCCCCTCCTCAGGTGGTCACCCTCTACGGCGGTTCCATCAATTACCTTTCAACCCCAGTCTTAACAATAAGTATGGCTAATCTCGCGGCCACATTATCGCCTCCCCCCCAAATCCGATGTTCGACCGCTAGTATCACCCTTTTCCCTCTTTTTTCTGTTAGTGCTCCGTCCGTCCTTGTGTTTTGATCCCGTTATACGAACGTCCTTGACGTATTATGCATGGTAACGTAATCTACTCGTCTCCCTTCTGTGCTGCGGACTCAGCTTGCTGGTAATGCTTCACTTTTATTATGTTTCCGCTTTGAGAGCTTGGTCTTAGTACTCCCTGGGCTTTTCCTCTGAGTTCTTTCAGGCGACCCTTCCTGCCCTTTGAAACACCATTCGCCCTTTCCCCCGGAGTCCCTTTGACGCGAAAATGGTATCCTTTCCTTATACATAAGCCCGGAGAGAGCGATCGTGACTGCCGTGGTGCGCCTTTTCGAAGGACCCCTTTGCT
>Ga0179593_1431091_pt1 | contig 13189 bp, 15 predicted proteins | sample CZODoug2_1_08_16_FD_185931 | JGI IMG/M metagenome (GOLD analysis project Ga0179593, IMG submission 185931) | Vadose zone soil fungal communities from Angelo Coast Range Reserve, California, USA - CZODoug2_1_08_16fungal (PacBio error correction) | ecosystem: Environmental > Terrestrial > Soil >... | reverse complement strand
CTTATCTCTGAAGTCCCTTCTTTTGGCTATTTGAGGATCGACGTTTTCCGTGCGTTTTAGCGAACCCTCAGATGGATTCGTTTCCATGAACTCCGAATGTTGCCTTTCTCCTGTGTTAGCCAACTCCTATTGGCGCTCTGTCGCTGGGACATTTCTTACTATCGGAATCTCACCTCTCTATCTAAGTAGAGCCGGATCAGGGTTCGAGCAATCCTAAGGTCCAATCTTTCCGTGAGGCATTCGACCGCTTCCACTGAAAGCCGCGCCAATAGACCTTAAAATATTATGTCCTGCTACTGTTTTTCTCATGAAGCTCAGCTGCTGCATGACACCATTGAAGGACCTGATTGATGAGACTTGGGAAGTCTTTAGAAAGTCCCGTTTGTTGAGTCACCCCTCACGATCCTCCTCTTTTTTCCCTGTTCCGCCGCGTGCTTTTTTTTCTTCTCTCGCCGGCCTTCGCGATTAATAACTTCCGAGCCAGAGCTGACGAGATTACCGCTCAACTCCCGATTAGTGCGCTAAGTCGACCACATGCGTGATCTGAGGTCCGACTTCTCCCCCTCTTTAAGATGACCGTTGTGACAACTTCCCCTGGATCCCGACGGATTTCCACCTGCCGAGATTAAGGAAGGGCCTGCTTGTATTTCTTGTCGTGTATTACTTCCTGGACATTTTTCGTTACGGGGCTCGCGCCCCCTTCAAGCGGCCCCAAGCCCCCGCGATTCCCGCGCGATCGATACCTATCCCCGGGTCCCCGTTCGTCTTCACTCCTTTTTCCGCTGAGAGCCTTTTGAAACCTCTCCCTTCTGCCGCGGTAAAAGTCTCTTGACACTCCCCTTTGTAGCGCTTATGTTTTTGCATAACCCCCCCGATTAGATTCCTGGAGCGCGTTTGATCTCGAAGGCACCTCCCTGCGTGACCTCTGCCTCGTTCCCCACGTAAACTACGCTCAGCGCGACAATCCCCCCGTCCCCTCCTTTCTTCCTGTTGCAAGGGTTCCCAACCAGTCACCCATAGGAGGCGTTCCTCGTTCTTCGCAGTTCCCCACCCCGTCTTTCCGTCATTAATTCCCTTGAAGTACGTCACCATTCTGCGCTCCTTCTCCCCCTTTACTTCCAACTTTTCCATCCGCGTGCGCACTAAATATGGCGTAAGAGCTGTGAAGTTACTCTTTCCGGATTTTTTCAAGCCATCCCGTTCGCTGCCCCGTGACTGAAGTAATCAGTGTCTCTTTCATCCCCGTTTGATTCTGTGATGTAAACCCGATACAAGCCGACTTGTCAGTCCCAACCAGATGTGCTTTTTTCCGCATCGAACTCCCCCTCAGATTCAGCACTTCCCCTCACCCCTGTTACATTCGTTCCCGGGGTCGCTATTTGAAGTAGGGCGAACGTCCTTTTCTTCCCCCAATTTTTTCCCCCGCGGCCTGCCCTCATCCATCTCCTTCCCTACCATTCGCTATCTGTGCCAGTCCAGAGGTGCAGTCAGACAAACAATGGCTTGAGGCAAATTCCAGTCCCCGAGATGCTGAACTAGCGCCTGATGCTTTGCCCATCCCCCCACCAGTGGGACTTATTGGAATGAGAGAGAAAGAACCAAGCTAGATTGGGCAACCATTTACTTTCTCTTGGCCCCAGCTTTGCAAAGAGCCTTTTTGCTATTCGTTTATCCCCTTTCTTTCTGATTTCTGGCCAGCAACCTGCGTTGTTGGCTTCCCCGTCGGACTTCGCCTCCTACTCCTTTTCTTTCATTCTCTGCCGCCATAAGCAGGTTTCCGGTCTGAGCAAGTCTGCGTTTTAACATTTTACGAATCTCTCCCCCTCCCTCCTCAATCGGAATTTTCCCCCAGGGATTCTGACCGCATCTCGACCCATTTCAATCTCCCCCATCCGACTGTAAAGAATCATGGAGTTGAAATACTTGTCCCGATTCGTGGGAATTGTGAGAAAGTTTTTTCTGGCGGTGTACTCCTTTTGCCACCGTGCCCACTCCAGTTCGTAAGACGTTCCCTGGGGCGATCTAGAAGCTTGTTTGGGCCTTCCCGAGGAGTTATCCCCTTTCTCATCTACTTGGCCTTTCCGGTGTTGCTCTTTGTAGGATAGCTCCCTTCTCTCACCTTCGGCGAAACCCCCCGCGCTTTACCGCTGTTGCCTACACTCTGCCGACCTTTGGAACCTCTCCGCTTTGTAAGCCCTGAACATCTCTTCGCCCCTCTCTCAGATTTTTTCTACGGGTACCCTGGTCGAGCCTGGCTGGCAACCGTATGTAATGATCTTTTTCAACTCAGGCCTTTGTGCTCCTGCTACCCCGCATTTCAAGGTCACCGGCCGGGAGAGGACCTCCCACCTCTCCCTACCCCCCCTCTCTCTTCACTCTTACCATCCGTTCATTCCCCCCCCCGCAATTCAAACCTTCCAACCCCATCCTCCCCCAGAACCTTATTCCCATTCTCTTCCCCCTCGCCTCCTAAACTCCTCCCCCCGTCCCCCCCCCCCTTTCCCCCCTCTCTTCCCCCCCCCATCTCCCCCCCCTCCTTCCTCTACTCCCCCCCCACATACCCTTTACACTTCCCTCATCCTCCTTCCACAGCCGTCCCCCACATATTACGCTCCCCGCATCCTCCCCCCCCCCCGCTCCTTACCTTCCACTTCGCTCATCCCTGTAGCGTATTCCTTTTACAATGTTTCTTGTCTCTCATCTCGAAAGTTCGACTCCAAATCCTTTTCCTTCCCCGGTTGATAGAGATTGTATTCGTTTGGAAAACCCGGTCCATTCATTCCAAGGTCACTGCAGTTCCGGATGTCTTTGAACCCTTGATGCCAATCTCCCCCATGCGCAAGTTTCAATTCCCAAAAGACTTCCAATCTATCCCCAGTAGTTTGGAGTCCGTATTGCCGGACTTTTGATTATCATTGCCGTTCTCCCTCCGCTCCCGTTCAGCCCCGACGATGCTCGCTACGGTAAATCGGTGGTGTTCATTCCTCCCCACTGGTGGGGGTCACCTCTTAGGTCAACGACCCCTCGCAATTCATACAGAGTCGCTCGGACCCCCTTTTTGACGGCTTGAGTTCCCCCCGCTCACCTTTTTGAGCCCGGTCATTTAAGCCGTCAATCGGCAGTCCATCTTTTTTTGTCTGGCCGGTCTATGTCACAAATTTCTGTGGGTTTCAAGATCGATACGTGGAGCTTCTCAGAGAGATCTTCCTCAGCGCTTCTTATGTCTCCGTTACTCCGGCTCCTACACAGAGATGTCCATTTTCCGATGAGGGAGTCTTTCTGGTTTGTGATTAAGTAAATGACCCTGACCCCTAAAATTTCCTGGAACGCTTAGGAGACCTTTCTACTTTTAGTCCGTCGGCGTCAAAGAGACCTTGGCTCCGGGATAGGGTAATTGATGCCCCACGACCTTCCTTCCGCCCCTTTATGTGTGTTGTTTAGAGTATGCTCTCGCGGATGCAGAGATTTGTTCCAAGCTCTACTGGCTTTATCCAGCGACTGTTGCCCTTTTTACACTCAGAGTCCACTCCTTTCGTTCTCAAGACCCCTTTCTCTTCTTGTTGCTAGTCTCTGACTTTCAGAACCCGTCAAGTCCTTGACTAGAAGTTCCACCTGCCCCGTCGATGTCTATCCATCTATATAGTTTATCCATGGTCAAAGGGCACGCGCTTCCCCTTGCCTACCTTATCATCCACTAATTTGACAGAAAGCCCCACACCCGCAATACTTCCAGTGGAATTAATTTTCTTCTTGAAACATCCCCCCTCTGCAAACGTCATGGGTCTTTTTGGAACGACGCCCACCTCCAGCTCGAGTACAATTGACCTTTTTAGATTTCAAAAACGGAAGTGTCCTCTTTTATTTACCGGTAAGTGCCTTAACCTCTTGAACCCCCTCTTCCCGATCTATCAGACTGATTTCACTTCCGACATAGCCCGTCTCGCATATGGCGCTTCTAGAAGATCGACAAAAGGGTCTCGGTAATTGTGGAACAGTGTAATTAAGTGTAGCCTATCCAAATTCCCACCCCGCACGGCGTACCCCATATGTGCCTAAGATTTTTCTGCTTATTTCTCTATGACCTACTCTTCCACAAGTTGGTTGAGAGTGCCGGCCTTAGTCCCAACCACCTTCACGATTCACTTTCTGAATTTCAATTTGCAGAAAATCTCTGCCCCGCACTTCAATGTCGACTGCCCCACCGGGAACGACGCGACACCATGCGTTTTCCTATTGACTTTTGAGGTCCCATTTACCACTGATCCCGCCCCGTCTTCCCCCCAGCGCCGACCTCCCTATCCGGACGCCGGGGAGTAGCTTTGATCTTGTCCGTGATTTTGCATTTCATTCGCTAAATCCAAAGTGGCAAGCGCAATCGCGGACGTTATGTTCCTTTTCTTGGCCTTTTTGTCTTGTATTTTTAATTTATTCGCATTAGTTGCTGTGTTTTTTTTATTTTTTTTTTTTTTTTTGTTTTTTTGTGTGTGTATTGTTTTTGTAGTGGTGTATGGAGTGTTTTCCACTGAATTCACATCAGTACCTACCTCCCCAACTTCCTCTTTCTGAGGCCCTTAGTGTTGACTTTATTTCGAACCCCGCATTCCTTTTCTCGACCACTCGGAAGTCCCAACCGAGATTCTCCGAAGAAGTGGACACTTCAGCCGATACTACTTAGCTTGAATGCTTTGGCGATCGCGTGGACTTCTTCTTTCTTCCAGACTTTCCCCCTGTTTAGGTATGTTTCAACCTTCACCACCGTTTTGGTCGCGTTCAGACTCGGTGATTTTGCGGCCCGATCGGCGTTCTCTTCCCTGAGACCGACCTTCGTTAGGATGAGAGTAGAGGGTTCTGCGACCCTCCTCGCCCACGCCTTTCTCTCCTCCGCAAGTCCCTCCCCTCTTCTTCTTTTCCTCCCTTATATGGTGTTCTGACCACGCAGGACAACGTTCACCCCTAACCAATATTCTCCTTTCCCCCTCCATGATTTGAACGGACCGCAGACTCGTGATGCGTTTCGAGAAGTTTTCTCCGAGCTTTCCGCTCCCTGTAATTCGTCTGGACTCGGCTTTTCTGAGTAAAAGTTAACGAGATTTCGATATTGTACCTCCACAGGCGTATGTTCCGCCAATGCAAAAACAGATAATTCCTGCGACCTTTCTCCCCCGATGTGGACCAGAACCCTTACCAAACCTCTCTACCCGAATTTTTCGGCCCGATATGATGCCCCGTGATGATTACCCTGATCACGCACTTTGACCTGTAAATCTACAGTATTTGGTCTTTTTTTATCCTATCTTAATTTTACTGGTGTTTTTCGCCGTAACAGACGCGCATTCAGCCCTCTGGTTGGACACTGTCATTCCCCAATTCTTAAGGTCGGCATTATGCATTTCCCCCCTCGGATCGCCCCCTATCTAGCGGCTGGTCTTTTCAGGATACTTTCTGATGTTTCCTCAGGTAGTACTTTGCCAAACCCAACTTCCCCCTTCTCCTTCCGCCTCGTTACGCGGTCGGCCAGCGGGGATTACGGCAAGGCTCTCTCTGCGTGCTTGATTTGGAGACATAAAGGATATTTTGTCTAAAAATTTTTTACGGGTCGTAGTACCTTTCAAAGAATTGCACATCGGTTGAGCTGCCGCGCCACGATGAAGTGCCAGTTGCTAGAGACGTGGACGATCCCTTACCTAGACTCCGGCTATTTCCTCTTCATGCTCCTTTCAGCACCATGTGCAAACGAAAGTATGTTTTCCCCTTCCTTTTTGTTTTAGCCCGTTGTGCAGCTCTGCGCCGACATTAGGGCTTCCAGGAATTTTCCTTCATTCTTGCCTCGGTGAGCACACTCCCGCCGATGCGCGATTTTGCGAAAACTCCCCGGATTTCGAATGAAGTTTCCCCCCTATGTCCCCTCGTGTCTAGATTTTCGTTGGTCACGTATGCCGAGTTTTCTGGCCGTGTACTGCGAGTTAGTCAACGCTGAGTTCTTTGCCAGATGCAGACTTTGTTCCGTGGTTCTCCCCAACCCTCAATTCTGACCTCTCTGTTTAGCCCTCGCTTTTCCTCTTCCCTCTAGAGGTAAGTCGGCGCGACGGAGGCGAGAGTAAGTTCTGAGTACCAGGGCGCGGCCCGTTCTTCTGCTCGCGCGAGTCCTCTGATATGGGATTATTTCCCTCGGCCTCGCAGACCCTCGGTAATCTTGTAATGTTACCCATATATTCCCAAGCTCCCTTTTTTTGATTTCCTAGCGTCCTGTGAACCTCACGTTCAACGGAACGTAGACCCCCCAGGTTTCCTGGCACACCTTTGATACGCTTGCGAGACCTTATGAACGCAGCAGATCTGTGTTCTGACGTACCTACTAGGTCTTGTCCCTATTGATGATCCGAGGGCCAGTCAGGGGATGGCGACGTCTGACCCCGGATAGGGGCCAGGTCCTGATGAGAAAACCCGATTTTTCGGCCAGGAAACCTACTAGTCTCTATTCTTTCGTTTAGAACAGTGCGGTATTCACAATGATTGCGCCCAAGCCGTATGCCTTTTCCTTCTTTTTTTCTCACGACTCTGTCGACCCTTGTAGTCATTTCGTTCTTCCGAGTGAGGGTTTCTTGATCGCCTGGCGGAATGCAACGCGGACATCGCTTATGTTCTTTCTGTCCCCCCCTAGAGCCCGAAGAGATTTCTTTCATGCTCATCGTGCTGCTGCCTCTCGGCTCCCGTCCCTCGACTCGAAGCAACCCCCAGATATGTTGTTGGAGTTCAAACGTTTCACAGGGCATGTGGTTTGTCACACGAACGCCGCCGGTCGGTGCCCGTGTCCCTCTCGTAAGGACTGTCGTTTTGCACCTCTCCAGGACGCCTCGGCCTGAGATCCATACTTACTGGTCAGTTGTGTTGGAGGATATATTGATTTTAGCTAGTATTCGTAGGTGCTGACGGAAGTGATAGTACCTACCCGTCACGACGGTATTCCTCCCGAAATAATGTTTTTGCCCCTTTGAAGACATTTCGCACCAAGCCCTGTCGCCTGTGGAGGACGGTAGGTCCTGGACAACTGAGCGTACGACCTATGCAGCTCAGTTTCTGATAGAGGGATAGATCCCACTTACCCCCCTCCTAAGACAGTCTTTGTACTTCGGCATGAGCCAGTTTTCTTCACAATAGAAAGATAGACTGACTCTCCGAGCATATTCTTGGAAGGATCTCCTTAATGCTCTATCTCGACTCGGATCATGCAGACTAGCTGCTGCTGCATAGGGGAAGCGGGGGTCTCCCATTACGTGCTGTCTTCACCCATCCCCATCATCGTACGATTTGTGTTCCTGTCCGTCTTCTTTGTTCGAGAGTTCAGTCAGGCGTGTCCAACGAGAAACTGGACCTGCCGGATCAAGCTCTCTTCTCTATCCCTTCGCCAATCCCTAGCGCCCTACTTTAAACATTCCGGAGGCCTACCAGTTAGTCGATATTAAAATTTTTTTCCCCCCACTCCCCTTGGTTGTCTGCTTTTTGGAGCCTGCCTGTGCTTCCCCAATTCACTCCAGCTGACGACAGCCTGTTGATTTGGACAATCGAGTAAATTTATCCTGGTCGTCTCAGCCAGCTTTCATAGCCTCTTCATTTTTTTTCCCGAAGCACATCCCTCCGCCAGTTAAGTTTGGCCCGGCGCGCCGTCCTTCGCCGTTTTTTCCCCCTTTTCCCTCTCGGTCTTTTTTTGTTCCACGATATGGATTCCCCATCTCTTTCTTTTGTTGCCTTGTCAAGTGCGGCCAGCTTTCGCGTTTGGAGGTCCCTAGCCGGTCCAGAATTGCCAGACCCCGGTCGGAACCCATTACCGTCTCGTCTCTCCCTACACCGGCGCGCCTTTCGATCAGGTTGACTTTGCCCACCCATTACAGCGGTTTTGCCCCTGTCCGACCTTTTTTCGCAGTCAACACTGACGACCTGCAGTCACCTGCGTCCTGCTCTGCCCCCGGTTTTTTCAAGCTCACCTAGTACCCCCTTTTTCCTCGTCGAGTGCACGCAGACCTCTTTTGCAATGCTTTTCAGTCCGATTTTTTTCTTTCCTTTCTGTCAGATAATCCAGTCCTCTCTTTGCCACTCCGACGTCAGCCTTGTTGCTGCGCAACGATTTTCTCTTCGTTTGCTATTCTTCCTCCCCGATCCAAGCCCCTACATTGGGCCGCAACAATATCACGTGCTGTAGACTCTCTGAAAGACGATCTGAGTTTCCCCTGTGCCGCCGCGATTCGTTGTCCGCCTTCTACGAGGGCGTCGTGGAACGATGTTTCCCCCCCCCCCATTGTCCTCTTCGGACCTCATCAATCCTTTGAAACCATTACTGCGAGTTTTTGATCTTATACCCATCTTGTGCCCTGCAGAAACTTCGCCACAACGCACCCGAGGAGTGTAAGCGCGCTTGCTGCGGCCCATCACCCCTTGGCGGGCTCTCTCGCGAAAAAGTCCCGCTGTCGTTGCACAATCTATCGGTCTCTCGGGCATCAAATTTGCTGACGTGATATCTTTGCCTGATTGCCCGCAACCCTTTGTTGTTTCCATGACCGCAGCAGCCCCCCCCGTGTTTACTTCTGAGATGACCCGCCATACGAATGTTATTTGCGAATGCGCCCAGCGTTAACTTTTACGACTGCTCTTTTCTCCTCCGACCTCAGTTCTGGACCGCAGCCTCTGACTCCTAATTCTTTCCCTCCGTAAGATCAGTGCGGTCCATGGTTTTCGAGTTTCTGGGGGTGAATTTTGAGCAATGGTCTGGCGTTGTACTTTCCACTCTTTTGCCACTGGACATAGACTATTAGGAGCTCGAGAACTGGTTTTTTCCTGCTTAGGCGCAGGACTCGCCTCTCTTTGAAAAGTATGTGCTTTATTAGACCCCAGGACGCAAAATTCGGCGACCCATCACCGTCTGACAACGATGTTCCCTCCCAATCTGCCCAGGTTGTACTTTAGGGCGTCTTTTTGACAAGACGAGTAATCGCCAATTCTCTCGATTTTCCCTCCCTTCGAGATTCCTCGGTTCGGTTGTAGCACCGCGGTGACCCCTGTGACGTTAATTTGCCAAATCAGGATAGTTTCGCGCTGTTCGTCCACTCATGTTCTCGCCGTCATTTTTATCTTCTTTAAGCTTTTAGCTCTTCCCGTTGTCAACGCCGCCAACATTTCAAATTTAATTCTTCCGACGTATGTTTTTTTCAATGATCTCCGTCAGACCACCCTGTACCCTACTCAGGTCATATTCGCGCTGGCGCTTGTCCCTGGATTTAAAGCGACATTAGCACTCTCCCAAAGAATGGAAAAGCCTACTATCCCCAGGAGTGCCGGATTTATGTCGCTTCTTGACTTATTTTTTCTCCTTCCCCGTTTGACCTTCCCTCCATAGGATCCAGCCTGCAGGAGGTACTTGGTGTGTTATTTCTCCATTTAGCTTCTGGCACGTCCTGTATGCATGAGACTTCATCCCCCTTGATGAGGAGCTGGGATTTTTCCTGCGGCCACCTATCTGAGAAAGGTAGTCTTTCTTCGAATTGCCCCAGTAGCGGCAATCCTCGACGCGTGGGCCTGGAGGATACTTCTACCCCCCTTTTATTCTGAGAACTTTTCTTCGATCCGGTTTTCTATTATTCGGCCCTGAGATCCTAGCGATGCGCGACGTGTCTCTTTTGCCGTAAAGCTCCGAACACCCGAGAGGTCCTCTCTTCTGTCCCTTCAGTTCCGTCAATGACCTTGCACCCAGAAGGCAATCTGCCACATTTTCGTGATATGTGAGCGGCTTTCGTGGAATGCGTTTACCCCCGTAGAACTCCTTTGCCCGAGCCTCAGTCGTAATTTTCTTCACTAATTCCGCGCCCTGAAGTCTTTTCTGTAGTTGTTGCCTTGACCGTTTTTTGTTTTGATCGTCTTTTCATTGAGAGTCCAGTCTCTTTTGATCCTCACTAGAAAGGTGGTCGAGGCCCATTTTTTTCCTTTTCGGTCCCCCCCAGCCCTCTATTCTTATTCTTTCCCTTCCTCTTCCTTTTGTTGGTTGTGTCCCTTTCCTCGATATCTGAAGCCGACCCTCCCCTTCCTAGGACTTCTATGCTCGATAAATTCCTCGCTTTGGCAGCCGTTGAACGGCCACGCGCTTCATCGCCTATAATTCCGCCGACCTCCCCCCCACGACAGCCCAACTTTTCAGGGCGGGAACTGTCTGAAAATCAATGGACCCCCTCGGGTAACGGCAGGGCTAGTTCACCGCCGCCCTCAAGCTCGGCGCTCCATTAGCACGTCGCGGTAAGACCCGTATTTTGTATTGGGAGTTTATTCCGGTAAGTACGGCCAACCCTCCGACCTCAGTCTTCCATTCCTTGGTGGTCGTCATGTCGTCCTTTCTACCTAGCAAGTCTTTACAGTCTGACGATCGCGAATAAGCGCGGCCTTGGCCCAGAATCCCCCTTTGGTTCATCTTCCCCCCTCCTCCGGCAATTCGATGCTGCCTCTTTCGGTTTTTTTTTCTCCGTCGCAATGTGGCGTTGCAAGACTGGAAAACGTTAGGCTCTCACCCTGTCTGAATTTTCGCCTTGCCGCTCACATCTGATCGCCACGATCCTTTTCTCAATGCCAAACAACACCGATTAGCGCTTCATAGCGTTCTACTCGGATCCGGTTCCGTCCCACCTGATGATCAGACCCGTGAGCGAAGCAGCCTTCCGGCCCTTGCCGAGTTTCTTGCTTTTTTTGTCCGGCTTTGGGACTGTTGAAGAGTTGATAATTTCTGTTCCAACTGGACTAAGCGCGAACGTTCAGGGCATTTCCGTCAAGGGTGGTCTGCCCGCTCATCATTACTACATCTCTATCCTTTAGGCAATTGTCTTCCCCGTTGACACGCTAAGACCCCCAGGGCAAAGGTCAGTTTTCCCCCCTTCCACGATCCCCACAATGACTATTGGCCCCACCTGGGCCGAAGCTTTCCATTTTTGTCATTGCTACAAGACTAAGTAACGAGTTAAAGCTTCATGATAAACCTCGCGAAGCAATCGCATTTCGCCCGAGAACCGTTTGCGAGCTATCATTTCTTATTATCGGTACAGAGTGGTGCACAAAAGTTCGGTAATACTTAAAGAGGGCTCGAGAATTTGATGTGAGTGAAGCATGGCCAGGGTATTTCGAAAGAGCACTTTTTTTCCCCTGGACCAGTATTTTTTCCCGTCCCGCTATGGGCTCCTATACCCCTCCGGCCCCACTTCCTTCTGAATTTTTGAAATCCGATCGGGCGCCCACCCTTATATTAGTTTGGGGCCATTCTGACCTGCCAGACTGCTACCACAGGAACAAGAATAGCCGTTATGACCGTGAAACGCCCGTTTTTAGGGTCTCATGACCCTTTGTCCATTTGAGCGCGGTCTATACTCTTCTTCTAGGAGTTGAACTCCTTCCCAGTTTTCAAAGGACTATTCGCAATCATACCTTCGTATTCCTGTCCACTCCCCTGTCAAGTTCCCCGGCTCCTTTTTCTGTCCTTCGCCCTGTCTCAACCACAGTTGATTGACCTGAAATAAGGCACATAGATCACGAATCGTTCACCTTCTCTGCGTCCGGTCTTCTTCCCGATTCCGTCACGGTTGTCCTGAAAAGATTTTTGTTTCTTTTTCCTAGTCATTCGCTACCCTCGCACTTGTATGTCCACGCATTCCTCTCGGTTTCTTGTGGCTTCCCTTTTGCACATTCCTTAGGTCATGCATCCTTCACTCGATTCCCCTGATTTGGTCATTGTCTTTCTTCTGATGGCTTGATTTTGCTCCCATGGTCAAACAATCCGAGACACCCCTCGTTTCTTCCCCCCCCCGGTCCGTCACTCCATGTCTTCCGCCGAGGCTTTGCCTATTTTTTTTACCTCGGCGGCTTTCCCCCCCCCGTTTAAGAGGCCTGATTGTGACAATGTCGCTACCGGGGATTCCAGTAGACCCTCGCACCAGCATATACCGCTTTTTTTAGCCAGTCAGCTCCAACCTCTTCGAGGAGTGGGTCGGGGATGATCGACCGCTCCCTCCGCGTTCCCGAGCTCGGCCTTTCTTCTAGTCTCCTCCCACCTCTGTTTGAGCTTGAAGGTGCCCGACTCGCTCTCCCCCCTTTTGATGTTTTCCTCAAGGACCGGACTGGACCCCCTGTTTGCCTGCGACGAAACTTTCTACAAGCGCATTTGAAACCCGTTAAGAAAGGAGCGCCTTGTAGATTCGGCCTGATCGTGGTGCCTTGTCACTCTGCGTATGTTTGCCGTCGGTTTCTGAGAGAGCAACTCCTCGCTCCTTCACCCGAATCCGGAGTTGATAAACCACGAAGCCTTCCCGTCTTTTCGCCAGGATTTTCTTCTCCTGAGGTAAGAGGCGACTTAGGCGGCGACCCGAAAGTAATGATTTGAAGAATTTGGGCGAGGATTAGTGATTTTTCGAGAGAGAAGCCTTGCCCTGGGTTTCATTTCCGCTTCCTGACTGTCCACAAGAGCCATAATGGCTGCGATGCTGTTCCCCCATTCCCATCTCAAGCGCGTCGGATCATTCGGCAGGTGTAAGTCACGGGCAATGCGCCCCCCATGCAACCCCGTTTGCATGGTCCGGCTTCTAACCCTGCTGGCCCCTCCTCCTCGTCCGATCACATTCCATTAGTGGTCGATTACTCCCTACTCCTGGTTCCTGATCTTGCGATCGTGCGGAGTGTGTTTCTTTCCTGTCGATTACCCCCTTCTCCCTTCCTGGTTTGAAAACAGATGTTGGTCCCTTACCACCCTCCTCGTCGACTATGGTTGTACGCCTCACTGCGTCCCCTCGTCCCCAGCTGCCCTCAATCTTGTCTGAATCTCTCGAGGGTTCCCTGCGTCCCCTCGACGACGGAGGAGACCTTCTCGTCCCTCAAGCAGGATTCCTTGACCGAGGCGTCTAGCGCTTTGGCTGTTACTTTGACGCGCTTTCTGCATTCCCCCTCTTCACCCCACTTTGATTTGTCTGCTCGAAGCCCTCGAGACAGGACGAGCTTGAGACTGTTGTTGCCTTCATCGTCTGCCGCTGTCCGTCCCTTCTACCCGGTCTCTGTCCCCTCCTCTTGTTCGTCGAACACTTGTGCGCCAGGGTCGAGTTTCTTATGGAACACGGAAGACTAGGTCGGTTACGGTTTTCTCGCCTTTTGCTCACATCGCACTACAAGTTGGAAT
>Ga0179593_1495739_pt1 | contig 13190 bp, 13 predicted proteins | sample CZODoug2_1_08_16_FD_185931 | JGI IMG/M metagenome (GOLD analysis project Ga0179593, IMG submission 185931) | Vadose zone soil fungal communities from Angelo Coast Range Reserve, California, USA - CZODoug2_1_08_16fungal (PacBio error correction) | ecosystem: Environmental > Terrestrial > Soil >... | reverse complement strand
CTTGGCTACCCCATTCCAGGTGGAGTAAGATCTGGTAACGTATCTTGTCTCGTCGCTACCTCGGTTGACAACCCTATTCAACGACTCGTTTTAGACACGTTCTATTTCACTTTCCCCTTGGGATTTGACCGGTTCGGTGGAGGTCCTCTGTTCTCACTAAACCTCCTTCGGTCTACTTGGCTTCATACAACGCGTCGGGCCCCCGTAAGCTCGTCCTGTATGTGAAAACCCTTTTTAACATTCCGATCTCCTTGACCCCCTTCTTTCTTGGGCTCAGCGCGCCGTTATCCCTCCTATACTCCCGGCCGGGCCGGACTACATTGGGGTCCTTCGGCCCCTTTCTTCGCAGTATGGAGACGCAACCGATCCCCTGGAGGTCATTTTCTTGCAGCTAAGCCCAGTCCGCTCTGCTCTCTTGTTCTCGACCTATTTTCATTATACCTTACTTTCCTCCAGTATTTGCCCCTAGCGAACTGTCCCACCTCCACACATTGTCTTTCCGAGCTCGGCCTCATTCCCCTCGTACAATCCGTTCCCCCCTTCGCTGGGTCTTTTCCGTTTCATTGGCCTACGCACACCCGTCAGTACTCCCTGATCTGCCTTCTTGATCGTTCTTTTTTTTTCGTGTGATTCGACTGGGGGCCACCCAATTTTTTCAGGTGAATCCGCACTACGCCACCCCCAATGGTCTTTACCTTTTTTTAGTACCTCACGGGCACATAGTTTCACACTTTTTCCAACTCTGAATGAGATGTTGTTTAGTCTTTTTTGTGCCTATTTTCGGCTGTCTTCCTTGCAACAGGGAACCTTCTCGCCTTTATCTTTCGCAACCTCCAGGTGCCTGCTTTCATTACGGCCTCACTTTTTCCAATTTTTTGCGTGTCAAGGTTAATGAAGCCTCAATTCGGTCCTTCCGATCCTGGAGCTTTTTCCCATCAAGTGCCCCCTCCCTTTTAAGCTGCAACCGCTTTAGAAGTTTATTGTAATCTAAAGTAGCGGCTCTCCTTTTGTCCCATTTCACCGAATTGTTCGGCCATCCCCTCCGTTTCCATTTATTGCCCAGACTCGGCTGATCTCACATCTTCCCCCTGGCGCACTTGGCTGCCTTCTGTCTTGAACATTGCTCTGAACCAGTCCCATGGAATACCACGCAGGCCCTTTGGCCCTGTCGCCTGCACCTCTCTTTGCCGCCTTTTTTTAGGTGGCCTCTTACTGAATTTAAGCCCCCTAACGACTTTGAGCCGTTCGATATCCCCACTCCCCCGTTTTATTGACCCTTTTATTGTTCTCTCGATTCTTCACGCGGCCTTTATACGTTTCCACATCCGCACCACTCATTGGTGTGATGAACCATTCACGACACCCGCCCCTTCGAACAAGCTCTCCGTACCGCTTTTAAGCGTGCCCATTCGATTCCGATACCTAAATCCCCGGCTTCCCGGATTGTCCCCCGCCGGACCCTTCCTGTGGTGGTCTGGCCCCGCTCTAAAGTGGTCAGGGGTTCCATTGGTACCGTCGACCCTGCGATTGGTAACCTCTTCCATTGTGTTAACGCATTTTGACGAGACCAGGAACTCTATTCCTTTCGCGCAGACAGTTTTCCGGTCTGTTTTGCATTTCTGCGGGTACCTGATCTGGGTTTCTGCGTCCCTTTTTTCCCCCAAGCTTGCTCAGGGACGGTCGTGAGGCGGAGTTGAACACGTTCATCCTCCCCCAATCCCGTCCGGAAACTTTTTCTTGAAACACAAACGGTTTTAATTTTTTCCGCTTTTTCCCTCCCCTCACCCTCGTCCTTGTTTCGTCTTCCTTTTCTGTTTTGCCCCGTCCGCCTGACCTAGACAGTTGTGCTAGACATGTCCGCCTATGGGATGGCTGCTTCCAATTTGCCTACAGCTTTTCTATCGATGTTCTCCCCAAGAATATTTCGCGTCGCTGCAGGCCTCTGCGACTGTGAAACCCCCTTCCCCCTCTCTGTTTTTGGGCTTCTTCCAAGGTTAACCCCGTGGTTAGTGTCTCAGCTCGGACGAATATTGGTACAGCCATTGCTGCGTTTTTCCCCCCTTTCTATTGAAGTTGCATTTCTCGTTCCCTGTCTTAGTCACTGAATCCCCGCTGTTTGTTTCGTCGTCAAACTCCCCCTTTCCTCACCTTCTGTTTTTCGAAGTGTCGCTGAAAAAACAGCCCTGGATCCTTCCTCCTAGGCACTAGGTCGTGATATCCCATTCCCCCCAGGTTTTCCTTTGCCAATTCCACCGGTTTTGAGTCCCCACTCTGGCCAGTGTCAGCGGCATTGTGGATTACAGGTTGCACGAGACCGACGGTCCCCCACAGTGGCGTGACATCTCGCCGTTCTCCTCACGTCTTCTTTTACCTGCATTCCTGAGCAAATATTCTCAACTTCAGGTAGACCCCATTCTCCCGTACCTGTCTTTTTGCCCCGCCTTTCCTTCTCTGTCCCCGATGCCTACCATGAGAACTCGAGCGCTTTTCTGGATGACTATGATCCTTTATATATTAAGCCGTGCTCCTGCCCGTGGGGAAGAAAGTTAGTGCCCCATTGACCCGCGCCGCATTTACATCATCAATGTCTGCTTAACCTGGTGCTCCCGATTCCTTCGCGGTCGCGGTGTTCCTTGCCGTGCTACGGCACTCGTAGCTGTCCCTCCTTACGATGACCTGGACTGGGCCTCATAGTCAAGGACCCTACTGGATGCTTCCTGGGGAGTCCGTTTGCACCCCCCTCCTCCCGTGACCCCCAGGTCTTGTGACCTCTTCTCCCCGGCATGAACAATCCAGCCCTATTCCGCAGCGCCCCAGGAGGTCAGTCCATCAAGCCACCTGTAACAAATTCAGCGTTCGCCATCCTTCTCTTTCCCCCCTTGGTTTGTTTTTCTGGTACAATCGCTGATTTTAACGTGGCTTTGAGGTTTTAACCCCCCATTGATGAGTCTGTTGACCCCAACTGTTTAACTCGGCTTTTTGCCTTGTGCTCCTCCTTAAGCGGTAAAAGCAACCTCGAGGTGTCACCGCTCTTTTTCTTTATGTTCCCCCGAGGCCCAGACCTTCCCTGGCGAGATCTCTTCAGTCACCTTTTGTCCTTTTTGTTCTGACTCCCAAACCTATTTTTTCCTCCTTTCTCCTGGCCGTGCCCGAGCGATCCGCTTTTGTTCATCCTTCTTTCCACCCACTTCACTCTAGCAAGGTCGGATCCGCCCCACAGGGTGCCAGGATGAATTGCCACCCCCTTCGTTTCGACCCTCATCAGTTGCCCTTTAGACTCGCCCCCATTGCGCACGAACGTTCTTCTCGTCTGATAGCCCGTAGACTTTCGTGATACTTCACGCTCTCCACCTTGCCCTGACGCCATCACCAGGGCCTTTAGCCAAATAGTACCCGTTTTAAGCGGCCCCTACGGCTCCGAACCTGTCATGAGACCTTTCCCTTCGTCTGATCTCTTGGCCTCATGGATCCGGGCCTCCTTATCTTTGCGTCATCACTGTGCCCTCGTTCGCGATTCTCCTTTTGTCCCTTTGATACTTGTCCGGCCCCCGACACGTTCTTCCTATTGACAGGGAACAGCCGGTATTGATAGTCGGTTTTTGACTTTTTGCATTGGGACTCGGATTTGAGGCTCCCGATGTAACTTATTGGAAGCTCAGATCGGAGCCCGGCCGATAACACCCCCGTCTTCCTCTCCCCGAGATCTGCGCTCTCCTTCCGCAGGCCTCAAGAGCATTATATTTAGTTACAGTCGTTAATGAAGTCCTTCCTTCCCTCCGATATGACGTCCTTTACGATGTCCACATCCCCAGATAAGCGCTTTTGACTATCCTTAGCAAGTGCTCTGCAGGCGACCCCCCCCCCTCAGCAACGTTTTCCTAGTAAAGGTTTTTTTTTTCCCCACTTCGATATCCCACGTTCTACGACGGTTGAGGTACCTTAAGAGCTCCTCACGTCCTTCTATTCTTTCCTCCGCCAGTCTTTCCGCAGCTTGGAACCCTGGCCTTTCTCATCGCCCCAGGCGCTTTTTCCACCCTTATGCTTCCGAGTTTTCTGTTGTCCTCCGGCCCAACCTTCTTAAGTTCTTTTTACAGCGGACCTCACCAGTTGCGTCAGAGGTTTCCTTCATCCACTGGGGGTTTCCCATCCGGTACGATTGTACTCGACGTGACGTTGGTACCCAATCTATTCACCTTTCCCCCTCACCCCCCTGACAAGGATCGTTTTAGTGTTGGGTCGTGCCTCTCTTTCGGCCAGCCCCGCTCCCCCACCGCTTGCTCCATGAGATTACCCCGGCTCCGAAGGTCGCACTTTTAGCGAGTTCTGGTAGCTATTAACGGCCCGGTAGTTCCCCACCTGACGGCCGAATCGCAGTTCCCCTCCGTTCGAATCCCCCTTCACCCCGTGCATCTCCATAGATGGCTCACCACCGACATGGCGCTGGAAAGATTCCCATTTCGAACTCGCGGTCTGGAATAGTATCGTCCCGAATGCGCCTACGTACCGTTCTCCCGACTAACATTCTTTCTCTTTTTTACATTTTTCGGTTCGTCTACGCCCAATAGTGAGTGGTCTTGGAAATGCCGCATACACCTTACTCATGTAGGCCCTGACGCGCCTTCCCCGCCCAATCGTCAGTCCCGCGTTGTGTCCAACCGTTTCCCTCGGTGTTTCCCCACCCCCTTTGAACTGTTGACCCGCCACCGTTTTCGTCCCACCCCGGCTGCTCCCCCCAGATGTGCGGACTAGTGATTGCATCCAGCTTGCCTACCCCTCAAAGGCCTTTACCCCGAGTACTCGCTACGACGGGTGCCATGGATCCCCTCTCGTTGACAGCAGCTAAATGTCCCGTATTCCAGCTTCCCGGTATCGTTGCAGCCAACACATTTTTCTTCCTTACTCCCCGTTCCGCGACTCTACAACCCCCACGTTTTGCCACTGGTCTCCGTTGATTCGCTTAAGTTGTCGATACGGAACTCTCTGAGTTTTTTCCCCCTCCCAATTTTATTCCCTCTTACCCGGTCAGGTTTTGATCAGAGTCCTTTCGCATTGCACCGCGTATTCCGAAATTTTCTCAGGTCTTTTCTTTTCTCCGGGTTATTTAGTCCCCCCCCCCTCCCCCCCCCCCCCCCCCCCCCCCCCCCCCCCCCCTTCGCTTACCAGATCTTTCACCCCAATGACCCCGCACACAGCCGATGCTTTTTTTGAAACTCATCGTAGTTAACTGATCTCGTCCTTTCCCCCCCCCCCCCCCCCCCGTTGTTTTGTTGGTTTGTCTTGACACCTTGGTGTCCCTTTCCCCGCGGCGCTTCTCAACCCGAATAAGGTCACACTCCCCCAACCACCTGCCATGCCCTACTCGCCTCCCTTTGTGGTAATCGGCTATTTCGTGTCGCTGCGAACCAATAACCTGGAATCGTACACCGATTCGATGCGTCTCCATCTTTTAATGAGCGGTCCCCCCTTCGACAGCTCTATTTCTTTTAACGTTTTCCCCCTCTTGTTGCCCCCTCGTGGGCGCCCTCTTTTTTTTCGAAGGCGGTATGAGAGCTACGATTTAACATTTCTTCCCCCCTTCTGAGCCGTTTCTTTGATTTGGTTCGGGCCAATACTCACGTTTATAGGTAGTTAGCGCTTGATGGGATTTTTGACGATAACCCCTTTCACCCAACGATTTAGAGGCCATGATTTGTGGGCATGTCTGCCTCGCGTTGGCGCTTCTTGTCAGGCCCCGAGTCAGACTCATTTCGAAGTTCAACTCTCTTAATCACAACTTGCTGCGAGATTGGCGTGAGAACCGGCTTGATTTTTTCCTATCCACCCAGTGCATTGTTCAGCTAACCATTTAAGAGGCAGTCCCGAAAATCCCCCCCCTAACGGTCTTTTACGAGAGATTTTTGCCCATTTCCCTGTGTGCGGTCTTTCCTAGCGAGTAGTATCCCCCCTCAATTCTTCTTGCCTTCTGTCCCCTTTTTTGTCAGCACCGGCAGGAAAGTGGGATAGCTCCTTCTTATGTTTCGATCTTTTCCTTGTTGTTTGGGAAGCTCCGCGCTTTGAGTCGATCACCCCTACTTCTCCCACCCCCCTTTTTTCTGGGTATAGCCCGGGTCTTCACTGAGCTTTTACCCTCTGACTCCTGGCGCCACCCTCTCTCTTTCCTAACCTCGTTTACAATTCCACAGATCTTCCCCCTTTTTTCCCCGCACCCGATGATTGCCCTCTTTAGGTCCTCTAGGGGTGACACTTACGAGACTCTCACGTCGGGTTTCAGTCAATACCTCCTTTCTCGAGGAAAATCGCTTTCCTCACTCTACGTGTCGGATTTCCCCCTCTAGACGGCCGTGATTAGACCTATGTTCGGCCCCCCTGCCCTTCACTCTTACTAGTATCCCCCTACCTTTCCTATTTCCCCTCGGCTGGAGGCATTCTCACATGTGTGAACCCGTTGTATCTTTCCCCCATAACGTTTCCCTTTTCTCATTGAACTTGGGACCCTTGAGATTTGGCAGCATACAGACACTGTGAGTAAGGGTTCAACGACCTCCGGTCTTACTTCTACCCCGATTCGCACGTCATCGAGAAACAAAGTCTTGTTCAATTTTTGTCCCGTTCAAACTCTCCGTGCTCGTCTCTCGGCATCCAGTTAAAAATGGCCCTTGCTTGATCCCTATCCCTGGTACGTCTTCCATTCTGAAGAATCCCTGCAAGAGCTGGTGGCAAGCGTTAACCTCCCTGTTTCCTTTCTATTATTGAGCCCCACCTCCGAAAGGAGGATGGAGTACACCTTTATGGGTTCGTAGTGTTTTGATGCCGGAGAGCTGCCCGGTTATTAAACAAATTTTCACCCCTCTGTTCATCAGCCCTTCACCCCCCCTACCACCACCAACTCTTAGCCGACGATGCCTAAGCATAGTGATTTCTTTTCAAATGACCCGCAGCCCTTCGCTCTTTTGTTTTGTGGTCCTGGCGTTTGTTTGTCATATCTCCCCGTGAGGCCCGTTTAGCGTTCTCCTTCCCATCCAGGTTCCCTCGAGTGACGTTCTTCTGCAGGGACACGAATCCTTTTTTTCTCAGTCCAATAAATCACTGTCCCGCGTTGCAAGAGTTGAAGGAATCCGACGGCTGCTTTTTTTCACCCCCATTTCTAGATTGCCCTTTTCTCTGTTTACACAAGCAAGTACGGTCCCCCGACCTGTTCGTTTCCATTTCTCTCCCATGGGCCTGCATGGCGCGTTATTTAGGAAGTCGTACGAGAACTGACTCCGGCTCACGTCACGATGCGGTTTCGCCCGACGCGCCGTGGGTAAATCCTTGTCGACTTATGCCCAGAGTGCATGAACGAATCTTGTCGCAACCTTCAAAGATTTATTTACCCCTTATGGTATACTTCCGGCATCCTATACCATTCCCTTGTCAGTTTCCACCACTCACTTCTCTGCAAGTCGTACAATTGTCTGCAACTCTGGCCGTTTTTTCTCCACCCGGTTGGTAGTGTCACTGTTCATCAGAGTACTCCCCGCAATTACTTTTCTCGAGCCAACGCGTCATTGACCGTTCGGACGGGTCCGGCAGGATCGGAAGGTTTACTTACCTACTAAAGGAAGGCCCGGTTTACCCGTATCTGGGTCTCCCCCTCTTGCCCCCCAACCATCTCTTTTCTCTGACGGACTCCACTTACGCATTCTTCTCTCCAGTATTGATCTTGTCAGTTCCCCTTGTTCTCCTGGATACGTTCTCCCGCCATCCGGTTGTGTAAGTTTCTGATGTTTCCGCTGTTTCCCTCGCCTGTCGTGGTCTGGGCCCCCCTCGATGCATCTCTCGTTAATTGCTGTCTGACGTTCTGGTCCAAGGCGGAGTGGGAGCTCTTTCCCTACAGTCCCCCACTTTCCTTCAGAGCGGACCAGGTAACCTGAAATTCTTTCTAGTACTATCGTCGGTTCAGCGCCATTCTACGGTTTTCCCAGGTTTCACTTTATTGCTTCTTTATTTTCCCCACCCCCCCCTCCTTCTATTTTTCTGATCAGTGGTCGGGGGGAAGCATTCCTTTCCGCCTTGATTAAAGCGTACTCCTAGACCTTTTTGCAGCACAATGACGCTCCACCCTTATTTCAGGAGTGAGAAGCCCTGCCAATACCTCAACGTTGAACGAGCTTTTGCTGATGTCGCTTTTGACTTGCGGACCACCTCCCCTCCGGTCAACCTTATAACGTGGTGTCAAGCCTTGGCATCGTAGTTATGATAGTAGGCCTGCGCCCCCCCCCACCATATTTTCCGACCTTGGTCTCAGCGGTTCTTACCAAAACACCTCATTAGAATTCGCTTCTCCCCTTCAGGTTTCCTCGTCAGAGATTAATTTACGACGTTGCCTCCATTCCCCGTGTACTGGGCTCCCACCAATTTCATCTTGCTGTACGTGGGGATGCGTTTTCCTACTTAGATCCTTGGAACAGGGTTTCCGAGCGAAGCTGAATTTTTGATAGCGTTCTTGAACGGCGCACTGTCCTTTCTGGAACTAATTTAAGCCTCGCTCTATGCTTCTTGTTTTTTTTACCTCCCCTCTCCCTGCTGTCAATCCGGAACTTCGGTATTTCCAATCCTGTTATATATCCGTACCCCACGACTAGGCTCTTTTTTTTACACGCCCGCCCGTTTCACTGTTCAAACGTCTTTATGTGAAGTACCTCGGCTATTTTCACTCGTGGCAGGATAATCTGCTCACGTCCTTTTAATCTACTTGGACATTTTTAGGCCCATTTCCTTTTTTTTAACTGGCATATCGTTCACGGATTCGCCCCGGGGTAATTTTTATTCGAATTTATTAGCAATAGAGCCTTATCCTCTGACCAAAATGTACGTTGCCGGTTTTTCTGTGCCCTTCTTCTTTTTCTATTTTTCTAAACGATGACATGCAGTACCCGACTCGTTTTAATCGGCATCCGCTCTCTTGCAGGCGTCCCTACTGATCACAATCCCTTTCTCAATACTCTCCTGGTTTTGTTCCTACTACGGTTGAACGCACGTCTCGTTTTCCCCTGTTCTGCCCTTCCCAGATTCAAAGTCTCTACTCAGAATCAATTCAATGGTTTTTCCGATGGTACACTCCTGTGTACCTCTTTCGACTTTTTAACCGCACTCGTTCCGCTCCCGTGGTTTCCATTGCAGTTCTCTGGCACTAATGATCTGCCCTTCGTATTAGACTAGGTACACAGACTGACTCGAACCTCTTGCTTAATACTACCGGTCACGGACCCGATCCAATTCCCGCTATGTCTTTCCTGTAAGGGTCCCCCCGGATGTTGTGCGTCTTTCCCTCACTCATCGTTGACCCGCTAGTTTCTTTTGCCACGGTGTCTATATGCACAAGTGCATTTCCCTCCTTTCTGCCCATACCTCCGGCATTGTATCTTGGATTCGATCCTTTCCTCACCAAGTCACCTGTGAACTTCCAAGCCGTTCGTCCCTCCCCTTTTTTCCTCTACTCCGTGGGGTTGGTGCGCGAGAGGGTCCGAACTCTCTTTTTCATCCCGTTTTGATGTTTAACTTATCGCCTCAAGATCATCTGCTTCTTCCAACCTGTCTGCGGATCTCTCTTTCCTTTGATGCCCCCCCTTTGGGAACTTAGGTCACCCTCCCCTCGATCTTTCAACCTGATTTCTTCGTTTCATGGGGTCCCTCCTTCACTTCCCTTGCCATTGGAAATGCCCATATATTTCCGGTTATCGGTACGCCGTTTCCACTCGTTCGGGCAGGTGTCTTTTTTTTACCGAGCTCCTCCCTCTGTCTCCGCATGAGTTCAATGATCATTAAGCTCACCTGCTCAGATGCCCCCCTAGATCCCTGAGTCTCTCCCTGCTCGCCTGACCATTTCGATTCGAGTTTTAGTCCTTCCTGCTTTTTCCTTCCGTCACCCCCGATACTTTTCGTGCCCTGATTATCTCTCAGATTAGCCTTTCTTTTCTGATTCTGTTCCTGCTTCATTCTGCAGACGTCGAGATGAAGCTCAGTCCAGGTGTCTTTAGGCCTTTTTTCACTAAACTAGTCCCCCCCTCCGCGCAGGCACGAACGGCTGACTACTCATATGGCTTCTTCTCCCAGTGTCTTGACGCTTTCTTGTTCCTATTCATCATACTTTCATTTCCCGTCTCTTCCCTTCTGCCTCGCTATGCCCAGGTCTTCAAGATGTGTCCTCATCCCCCCCTCTCTCGCACGTCTTTTGGCCTGAATCCTTTTTCTCGTCCGCCGTATTCTTCAATGCCGCTTCCCGGGCCTTCGCGTATGCTCAAAGCTCCCTTTTGCCCCGTTCCCGGCTCGTCTGGTTGAGGTCTCTGGGATCACGGTAGCCGAGCTTTGGATGACTGGTGGTTTGACATAACGGTTTTTTTTTCCCCCTCTTCCACCATCCTTTATTTCCCTCCCTGATTTTTATCTCGTTGACCCGGTCACTCCGAGCAGCTCTTCTAGTTTAATCGTCCCCTCCAGGTAAAGTTTTAGAATGCCGTCCCCCATTATCAGTCCCCCCCAACTTCCAGCTTGTCAAGAGATATATTTCACCCTGTCCTTGCCTGGATAGATCTCTGAGGCTGACTCCCCAATTCGCCAAGGTGAATGGCCATCCCCTTTAACGTGCTCCCACAGATCGTACTTTTTTATGGAAACTCGATAACTTACCTTCCTGGGCGACTCCCCCATGCATTAGGCTCCTCATCGAATGTGAGAATTCTTTTTTGTAGCCTTCCATTTATTATTTACGCCACATATTGTGGCCAACAGAGGCCCCAACTCCTCCTAATAGGAGATTTCTTTTTCCCAACATTTCTACAAGTCGAGTTCTGGCGGGCCGGTCCGATTCAAAATTCAGCCCCGATCATCCTCGAAAAGCTACCCCCTATTCCCGCTTTCCTCTTTTCACTTCGACAAAATTCCCTCCTTTTGGTTTCAGTACCAGGGGACTTTCCCCCCTTTATCGATTGCTAGTCCGCGCCCTTTTTCCCTGGTATCAACTAAGGAGCAAGGATTCCCACCCTCCCTAAGCTCTCCAAGATGACTTTTTTCTTCGGGTTTTCACATTAGCATCGGCAACTAAAGCCTACCCTTCAGTTTTGAATGCCTCCTTTCACCGTTTACCTCTAAGGCGCGCCGCGTACACAGAACCGCAGATATTTTCTCGCCCCTCCTTTTACCTTAAGTAGTCCCCCCCATTTCCTCTTTTGACACATCCTTGGCAAGAACGATCGCCTCCACTTTCCCCTTGTATCGCGCATCGAGGCAGAACAACCTCCATTTTTTGGTCCCGGTTACACATTCTCCCTTCCGCAGTCCGTATTGAAGTAGTTCTAGTCCCCAAGAAGTGGCACTTGCAATGGAAACAGTCCGAGTGACGGAGAGATTTGGTGTCCAATGTATTCGCTTCCATTTCCTACCCCCCCCCCACTAGTGATTGTCGCGGCTTTCCAAGTCAGATACCTGCGAAACGGACGTCAAGGTAGGAGACCTCGGTACGCCTTTCCCCCATCGCCAGTCTTTCTCCCAAACCCGAGTTGCTGGATCTCCAATTTTCTTCGTTTCCATTAACCAAGCTTGACATTTCCCAATGAAGTCACGACCCACCGGTGATTTTTACAACACCCTTACATTCCGCCAAAAGCGGTGCTGACTCCCTTATCTTTTCTTGTTTTTTTTTTTTTTATTAATTCTTCTGACTCGGTTTCCCACTCCCCATGACGGCCGGGGGGAATGACCTAGCATTCCCCCCGTTTCTTTCCCCCGCTTCCGCAAGCTCGCTATAAGTCCGCCTCCCATCGTGGAGTATGTCCCAGATTATTGCACCAGGTCGATAGTTCCCTAGTCCCTCCACTTAGTCGTGAGCGGATCACGTTTCTCCAGAATCCGATGCCAATCACAAACGGCGTACTGGTTCGCCTTTTCCCATGTGGATGTCCCCACTTTACTTGTCAGTGTTCCCCCGCCGCTACCTCTCGAGTGTCCTCCACCTCAATTCTGATTCCATTCCCGCTTAAACGGTAAAGTGAAGTTAGTGCCTCCCCAGTGCATTAGCAGGCCCCCTGCCCGGATTCCCCGGGCAGATCACCGTCCTCTACGTTTGATGGTCCGTGTCCTGTGGTCGCAAAGGTCGCTTCCCTTCCAAGAAGTTCCCCACCTCCACTCACCACCTAAGACACCCGGAGACGGCTCTGTCCGTCATGGTGAAACAGCATCGTATGTTGCAACCCTGAGGCGCAGTCTCGTCGGCCCATCCCTTTTGGTGGTGTTTGAGCTATGGACGGAATTAAGTCGACCAGGTCGGGCTCCCATTTTTTGGAAAACGGCGTAGACTCAACCAGACCACTCATCAGACCCCACTCCCTCCTGATTCCTCTATGGTGGACTCCTCAACCGTACTGTCCGGTTGCCCTCTCGTCCTCCTTCTTCGTTTGTCAACACGGGAAGTCCCCCCCGTACCGAGTCGATGCGCATTGCTTCTTTTCCCTCTGCTCTGTAACTGAGTCCTCTGCGCGCGCTCCCATTATCCTTAGCCTCTTTCGGGTGAACTTTGCGTACCGCTATTCCTCGTTGTGCGATATAAGTTCGACTCGTTTCTGTGTCCCCTTCCCTCGGTCTCTTTGAACCCACTCTCGCACTCGAGCTTGGTATTCCGGCCCACATCCCATCCAGGTACATCCCCCCCGGTTGCCTCCTAAATGCTTTTGAGGGACGAAGTGCTTAACTTCACCCCCCTCTTTAGCTGCACGCCCGGCCCGCGGTGGTCTAACTTATCTTTTCTCCTTTCCTGAGCGGCTTCGACTCTTCTGACTGTTTCCAAAATCCGGTCAGACGTTCCTTGTCCTTCTTTCCCTTTTTTCATCCAGCACATGTAAGTTGAGGCGAGCTTTTTCTGAGCCCTTCCTGATGGAATGTGCTCCCCCCGGAACAACTGAGTGACGCCGTAGTCAGTATCACCACTTACATTTTCCCGACTCCACTGACAACAGGGTCCCCCTCATCTGTCCCTCTCCTGCTCAGTCTTTCTCTGTGATATTTCACAGATGGTGGGTTTTTGTCATGGCCGTATATCGTTTTTGTAGCCCTCTTCTAGTCATCTACCTATCACGTTTTTCCCTTTCTATCTTTTAACTTTCTCGAAAAAATTGGTGAAATCACCCGTCGGCAAGTGTCTAGTCCCAATTGCCTCT
>Ga0179593_1388217_pt1 | contig 13190 bp, 9 predicted proteins | sample CZODoug2_1_08_16_FD_185931 | JGI IMG/M metagenome (GOLD analysis project Ga0179593, IMG submission 185931) | Vadose zone soil fungal communities from Angelo Coast Range Reserve, California, USA - CZODoug2_1_08_16fungal (PacBio error correction) | ecosystem: Environmental > Terrestrial > Soil >... | reverse complement strand
TATATTTATTTAGAATCCTGGACATTCCTCCCTTCGATTTTCGTCAGCCATGTGGATCTATCCGCCGGTCTTGACTTCCGGAATCCGATGTGGAGCCGTGAGATTCGTTCCTTTTTTCAGCCCTGTCAGAAGGAGATCACCCGTCGGCTAGATTGTGCCGGAGCCTCCTTCTCTCTTCTCGTTGTCCTCTTCTTCTTAATTTTCGACGCCGGCCTTTCCATGTGGGCACCCCCTGCGTTAGGGCTTTCGCCTTCTTTTTTGCGGCCATGGTTGGCCGTTTTTCGCATCTACTCTCTGCATTCCACCTCGCCCCTTCGACGCTCTGACCACGGACGACGTCCCGTCCGGTACAGTGCCCTGCGGCCAGATCTTCGAACACGTCGCTGGTACGGTCGATGGAATTCCGGTCCTTTTCACTCCGTCGACCTTTCACGTTATGATGTTTTCTTCCTTTAGTCGCGCCCCCCTTTCCTGAAAATTATGCAGGTCCACTTATGTGGCGTCGTGATCTCACGCGTCACACTAATCTGGATCTTCCTTTCCCTCCCTCCTTGCCGGCCCTATTGATCCTCGAACCATTGTTGGTCTGATCCTTTTTCCGTGCTTTTTTCTCTGAATACTTTGATCCACGCCCCATCATCCCCCCGTGGCGTATTGCCTGATCGCGTGGTTCGCGAGCTTCCCCGACGTTCTTTCGCACCATATGTCGGTTTAGACTTTCCCGAGACCCTCCCTCTCACCGTAGTTGTAATCGTTCCGAACCTTCCTTGTCTGCGGGGATTGGTCTTTCTTCTTCTGGATGGAGGTCGGTGCGCATCCGCGTCGCGAACTTGATCTCCCAAGCATGTCTTCTGCTCGGGCGGCTTTCTGGCAGCCGGCTCCCCCCTTTTGCTCCCCCAGGGTGCCTTCCGTCTGAACACACCCGGTCCGCTCCATCTTCTCTCCTCGGGACCGTCCAAGCGGCCGCCGGCCATTTGCGGAGGGTGTCCCTTCTGGCCCAGTCGACTTTTAGCGCCCCTTCCCAGAGCATGTTTCAGGTCGGTTTTTCTTTACCTCTACAAACTCATTCCTTCACGACCGCCCTTTATGTTGCCAATATCGATCCATTTTTTTCCCCAACTCTACGCATAGTGATCCCTGCAGAGTCTTTTTGGCGAGACCATCGGCGCCTGGGCGTTTTTTCCCTTTCTTAGCACGCAAGTTACTCAGCAGCTTCCTTAATTCCTTCCTGTTTTTGCCTTCCCCGGCTGCGATTTCCCCTGTCACCGCCGCCCTTCAGACCCCGGCGCGCCATACTCTATACTTCTGTCGTTTTCGATCATGCTGGCACCGGTTGCCCTTCACTAACCTCGGCCCGCCATTTTGGCTTTTTTTCGGACCGCACTTGGCGGCATGCCGCCGTATTTATGGAAATCCCCCTTCTTTTTCTAACGCCGACGCCCACTGACGGGTTTTTTCCCTGATCTGCGCCCGCGATGAAGGCATAACCCCTGAAGATTTATTCTGGGCCATGTTCTCGCTTGCCGTTTCTGTCGGCGAACGCCCTGACGTTTTTCTTTTTCCCCTCCCTCCTGACGCAGCGAACGGCCTATCCGACATGATCATGGCTGTCACCTGGTCGAATGGATCGAACTCTTCCGCCGGAGTCCCGTCTTGGGGAGGTCGAATATTAGGCGCTCCTTCCTGTTATCTCTTCTTTCCTCCTAGTTGGAGATAAGCGGTTCTGCGTCCTAATATCCCGTCCCTAAGCCTCCGATTCTCTGGCTTTCCTTTCTCCATTCGCCTTCATCTCCCCAATAATGTAGTTCCCCAAGGCCTGGCGAGCTACCCTTCGGTGAACGCTACTTCGCATACATCGCTTGCCTGAGCGTTCGCCGAACAGACCACTGGCCGACTGGGCCTTACATTCAGCCCTGATCCGTGTTCCTTGCTTTTTTCTCTAAGCCCCGGAAAAATGCCCCTGGGCTGCGAGGGCAAAGGTCCCCTTAGGGATTCTCGATCCAATGCCTCCCTGAGATTTTTCCTCGTCCAATCCGGGCGGCAGGTTCGTTGAGTTGTCCGATGTGTTTTTTCCCTCGGTTCCTGTGCGATTCAGACTCAGCGTAAGGCTCGAGCCGACATGGCCAGTTATCTTTCTCGCGGGGTCGTGGCGCGAGTGTTGATTCTCCTCCCCCTTACAACTTGCGTCCAACAGCCCTCCTTGCGCCTCCGGAGTTTGTTGTGATGGGTCATTGCCATGTGGCTTTCCTTACAACGCCCCGCATGCCCGCAAGGCGTTTTTGCTCCGCGCCCTTTATGATCAAAGTGCTCAGTCCCTTTGGACCCTTTTTTTTCGGGATCCTTAGCAACAGCCCCTTCGTTTGATTTTGGTTTCTACAGACCCACATGGACTGATGTCCCCTTGGGTTTGGACCTCCCCTCTATTTCCGAACCTCACCTCCCCATTAACCTTTTTCAGCGGCGTTTATGATGCGTTTCCCCCCCCCCCTATGCGCACTTTTTGCGGTTCTCATCGTTGGTTTGAATTATCGCCCGTCTTCGCGTCGTCGGCTGCTGCTTCACTTTCAAGACCTTCTCCTTACGTGCCCGTCTCTGGTTTATTACTTCCCCCCATTTTTCTTTCCCGTCCCGATGTAGCCTCCCCTGCAGACTTTAGATGGACCCGATAACCTTACATTTTTCATCAGTCCTCCCAGTTTCGTTTGTTCGACTTAAACGCACCCCCTATAGACTCCGCTGGCCCCCAGCATTTCATGTCTGTGCGTCACGCGACCGCCCTCCGATCTCCCGCGGTCTCCCTCGGCGGCAAGATGAACTTTGCTTGCGGGCCCCCCCCAAGTGTTAAGCCTCCCCCTGTACGCAAGTCTCCCGACCTGGTCTGGACATGATCCCTACTGCCTTTCGTTGCGAGTAAGAGTTCTATATGTGATTGCAGCCCTTGCTCGATTGAATCCCCACATCTTGCACCTGGACCTGCTAGCCTATTGAAAGTTCCCTGAACCTCGACCGAATCTTTCGCTGCTGGCCCTGTGTCCTTCCGAGCGCCTTTCCAGCTGTGTCTTTTTGCAAACTGACCTTTGCGGCCACGGCCCCTTGGTTACGGCGCTTTGGCGTCTTGGGGTTTTTGCGCTTGATCCCCCCGGCAGACCCTTTTGAGCAACGGAGTGTCCCTCGCTTGCATGCTTGTCGGTACCCTTTCGTTCATCGTCCAAGAAGTGGAATCCGCTGACCGCTGTCACGTCAATTCCTTTCAGCCAGGCTTTATCCTGCGAAACCGGACGGCGACTCGAGATTCCTTAGTCGCGCGCATTTTTCTAGGAATGCGTCCATCCAATCAATGATGACTGACCCTTTAATCGGTGATTGAGCTATCTATTTTTATCGCAATTTTACCCTCCTCCTCCGTTTGTTGTTTTTTTTCTCCTATAATGTAACGCCCAGACGCTCAATCCCGTTCCCTTCACATTGATTTTTTGACCCCCGTATTCCCCTCCCGGTCGCTGCGTTCGTTCTGTGCGCAGTGTTCCCTGAGTCGGTGGCTTCGCCGCTGAGATCAAACTGACGTCGGCTAGGACATTTTATTGCACTAAAAGCAGCGTTCGAGCTCTTGCCCCCTTCTCGCTGGGGGCCCGTACCGTACTTCCGCCTTTCATGTCGGCGTCTGGCGCCCCGCTTTTAGAGTTCCTGGCGGCCTGATGCTGCGATCGAGCAGCTGTTTGTACGTCGCCTTCCACCGCACTTCGCCCCCCTACTCTGCCCCGTTTTTCGCTTAAGGTCAGGACACTTGCGATCATTGTCCGAACATTTCGTGCTTTGGTCTAGCACCGCGCGGTCCCATCACGGGACCTCTTTTCTCTTTTTCGAAGATTGGTCGCGGCTTCGCCTTATTTGTGTTGTACCTTCTTGATTTTTTCGTTAGAGGTTTTCTTGAACGCGGTCGGCCTTTATCTTCCGGCAACGTTCCTGCACTATTCCCACCTGCGTCCATTGACCGATGTCCTTGTGATCGGCTGCTTGCGACAATTTTTTTTTGCTGTGGGATTTCCTCCCGGTTGTCTATTTTTCTCCATCAGCGTGCCCCTTGGCTTTTCTCGTTTCAATGCCGCGTTTCGCGGAGCGCCTTTTCCTTTACGTTCAGTCGCAACCCTTTGATTTAGTCCCCCAGCTGACCGAGCATTTGATCAAAGTGGGTGTATTCGTTCGAGCTCCCCTCTTTCCGAGCGGCTCGCGGGGATTATGCCTTTTGATTTTTCTTCCCGTTGTCATGCAGCAGTTTCTTTTCCCCCTTGTGACGGTCTTGCGAAGAGCCGGATCTTTTTTTGCCAAGCAGATTGAGATTTTTCCGAGTCTGAAGGGCCGTGTCACGACTTTTCAGGGTTCTCTTCCCAATTTTATTGAAGACCGTTCGATGCCGTCGGCGGCGCGCCAGAGCGCGCGCTTTTCTTCCCTGCGCGCGGATTAGGTTCCAATTTGTCTGAGGTGCGTGGGTCCTGCCTCCGCTTTCAAAGACACCGCCTGGGTAGTTTTCCTTTCTAGGCTCCCCCCCTTTTCTGAAATCATTGACCCGCCTATTGTTTTTTAATATCGCAGCCCTTGTGTCCCAAATATCATTGACCCTGTTCGTCAACTGCGCATAAATTGCAATGGCACAGGTGCTCGTTTTTTTTTGAGCCATCCCGCTGGTTGCTGGTACCTTTTATGCATCCCTTTTTTCCATGAAGGACCGACACTCCGTCAGCAAGACTATTCGTATTGATCTTTCGGTTTTGAAAGTTTTTTTAAGGGTGACTTAGTTTTCCGAGATTCTTTCACGGGCTTCCATCATGTTTTTTTCCCTTCGATTCCTGTTGCCCTGTCTGCGCCCGGTGCGCAAAAGTATGGATACCATGCATCGTATTCACTGATTCCCCTGCAGGCGGACGTCATATTGCCCCCCCCTTGCCATCTGCGGAAATCCCCTTGCGCTACTCTGTTTTTTTTCCCCGAAGGGCTTTTTTCTGCCCCCCGCGCGTTCCGAAATCGATACGTCTGGTGAATGTCTTCAATCGTCTTTCTTGCGACACCTCTTTACATTGGGCCGTGTTGCGGCCGGTGACTTTGTTTTCCTTCACTTTATGACGTTTCAAGATTCCCCTGGGCTAACTTCCCTTTCCCAGATGATGGAACCCGGGTTCGATGGATCTGCTTAACGTTTTTTTGAGAACGCTGATTCTCACTTAGGCTCCTTTCCTGCGTTTTTCTTTTCCTCCCTTGTTTCTAGAGATAGCGGAGCGTTTACTACTAAATACAAGGCTTCCTAATTCTCCGCAGCTTCGATCCCCCTGACTACTCGCTGTTTCGTTTTTTTTTTTTTTTTTTTTTTTTTTTTTTTTTTTTTTTTTTTTTTTTTTTTTTTCTTTTTTTTTTTTTTCCTTGTGTTTTGGTGTTTGTTTTTTTTTTTTTTTTTTTTGTTCGTTACGTAATAGGTCGTGAACACTTTCGTAACCATACCCCTTCGTTCGCCATGTATCTTTCGCCGTAACCGAAAGGCCCGCATTGTTTTTTCCCCCCCTGACCATGGGTCCGATTAACCCTTTGATATTTTTTTTTTGGTTTTTTCACCCTTTTTACCCCATTTCTTTCGTTACCGTCGGCGGTTACAGCTTTGAACCTCGGAAAATGCACATTTGCTTTTTGCCGGGCCGCGAGGCTGCTCGGACAGCCGGAGTGTTGAACCTTTCTCCGCGATGATCAACATTCGCCTTAGCCGTTTCCGCCGGCAACATTGCCGCAGAATGGATCGTTGATGATCCCTTCCTGTGCCGTCCATTGTGGAGTCCTCATGACTCATTGAACCACAGTATCGACCTAGCGCAGCCCCCCCCTCCGGCGCCTCCTGTGTTTGCCTTGAAGATCTCTTTCCGAATCCCGGTCAAACGCCCAGCTGCGCGACCCGTCAGTAATAGTTGATGTGATGGCCCCCCATTTTCTCATTTCGCCATTGTTCCATACACTTGCACCCCACTCGCGCACTTCTTTCCTTGTTCTCCGCGTTTGCATATAGGCCCTGCATAAGATTTCCCTTCCCCCGGCCCCCGCTTCGTCCTCGCCCCAAAAATTATAGGGGCCCCCCGCGTTGTCGTTTTTCTCATTCCCCCCTACTTGACGGCACACTGTCCCTTATTGCGCGGAATTTTAACTGGTTTCACCTCCGACACCTTTTGACCCGGCTGTTGGCGCTCTTCGCCTCTCCCCTCACCTCTTCTCGCTTTACGGCGGGTGCGGCTTTTTTTTATTGGAAGGCATCGACTATTTCTTCCGCCCTTTCGTTCCCTTTGCTGGCCTTCAAGACCCCGTGAAAGGCCTACTTCATGCTTGTGGCGTCTGTCAGCCATTTTCAGATCCTTTTTCGCACCGTGATAACGGAAGGTGACCTACATCCCTTTCCTAATCCCCGCGAATGACAAGGGCTTGTGCTCTGCCGTAACTACATTATCGTTTTCTGAGTAAAACGCCCCCGATTTTTCGATCCCGGCGGCTTACCCGACCCCCCCAGCCCGTTTAATGTGCACAGTTCCTCCCTCGATTGCAACCCATGGTTTTTTACCTACTGACCCCTGATCCGGCCCCGATTCGAAAAGTCCTGCTCTCCATTTTACCCTGATCAATTAAGTGTTCAGTGCCAAGTTTTTAGTTTCCGGTCTGATTTCCCGGTTCGTGAAGTCAAGCCTTAGTTTGGACTTCCACGACACAAAACTCCCTCACCTTTGAATTATCCATGGCGAGTGCGAGCCTTTTGTAATCCTGACCAACCCGCAGCAGACATCTTTTCTCAGTGACGACTTTCGGACGGTTTCCCCCAATAACTTTTCTCCCCGACGGTCGTGATCGGTGCACCCCCACTGTAATTAGCTTGCTGTTCGTTCTCAGGCTGTGTGATGACGTTTTCAGCTTTGCGAAGACATTTGATATTAGGGAAGGCAGTTTCTATCGTAGCCTACGTGGTGTGCAACCTCTTTTTTTTTCTGAGGCACTTTACCCAGAACATAGTGCCAGCTGGAAGAAGTGGTACAAGATCCCGTGATGTATTGCACTTCAACCTATTGCCTTTCTTAATTTTATCTCTTCATTCGCGAGTACCCGCGCTCCTGCTAGATCCCTGCCCTTTCTCCCCTTCCTATATCGTCGCTTGTGACATTTTTCTCGGCCCTATCCTCATTTGACGAAAACTTCCTCCCCCGCGTTATTCCATGACGATTTCGATAAATCTCCTCCCCTTCATCCTTTCATCATTTTTGGTGAGAGAAATACATTGTGAATTTTGACAGTCTAGAATACATAGGCTTCTACTTTCTTTCCAAGCATTTGATTGTGTGCGCAGCATTCGCAAGGTACGTTGACGGATCCTGTCACCCATCGATTTTTGCGAGGTTGATTGTTTTCGCGTTTTCATGTTCCGTCAATTCAATGATTCTGGCTATGGAAGGGTCCTTTGCCCCCAATAAATCGCGCCCCCTCTTTTCGATATCGTTCCCACTTCTTGCCGCTGCCAAAACTCAGTAATGGAAGCACGTCCGACTGACATTTGGTGAACTGGGTGGCATCCGCCTTTTCTCTTTCGGAATTTTCTTGGTCGTGAAGCTGGTGGCGAATTCTCTCAATAAGCCTACCGCGGCGATCGACGCGCTTCGGTCCTTTTGCCCTGCCCATCCCCGATGCTCTGTACTTCGGCGGTCTCGATTTCTTCGCCGCGGTACATCACGGTTCGATATTCCTCATCACCCTTTTTCGGCCCTTCAGCATTCTCCCTTTTATGTTGTGCTGTCTTTGCGATATTTATAGCAACCTGCCCGTTCTCTTCCCACCGCTGTACTAACCCTGACTTACGCCATCAAAACGGCAAGTAATTTGCTATCTTTCGACCAGGATTGATTGATCTGTGTCCAACTGACCCCATTGGCCTTTGAATCATTGTGTCTCGGGTAACGAACCGACGTTTTCCTCAGGGTTTTTTGTCCCTCTCCCATCTGCGTTTTGACGTAGCGCAGAAAACGAGTAGATCCGAGAACACTTGTGTGGGTTTTTTTGCTATGACACCTCTATCACTCTCGGTACCTATTTTTTCAGTTTTGAGCCCCTTTCAACCCTTTAGTTTTGTAGCGGAGATTACATCCCCTTCTTTTCGTCTTTCGGCCATCCCTCGTCCACGGTGATGCGTTAGCAGCTTCGTCGCGACTTTGACGGCCATCGTTGCACTCTCGCCCTTGCCTGCGGGCTTCTTGTCAGTGCACCTCCGCTCTCCCTTGGGCGCGCAACGTCCCCGGACTATGAATCCCGATGCCCTTCCCACCCCGCCTTTCCTTCTTCCAAGAGTTCCCTGGTATCTTCCCCGGATCCAGGCCACGTGGCCTGTTTGGTGTTTAATGGTCTTAGTGCCCTGGGGTTTAACCTTTGAGCTACGCGCCGACCCTCCCTTCCGCACGTATCTTGTCTGGTTCTTCTAGGGACTTATACCTTAAATAATTCGTCCCCTTGCGCCCTTTTTAGATTCCGCGCCAACTAGTTTCCCCCAATCTCCGACAATTGTCCACTTGTGAATAATAGCCTTACTCACTCGGTTCAATTCGATCATCCCTGGCGATTCTGGTGGAGTCCGGGTTAATCAAATGCACCCCTGTGACCAGGAGAAAGTCCCCCCTCAGCCGCCCGACACTTTTCTATTAGCGTTATGGCTTTTCAGTTTCGCGGGCTTTTTTCGTCGAGTCTTCCACCGCTAACCGACCGTATTGAGGATTATTTTAGTAGTCGATCCTTGGATAGATTACCCCCGGCTCCCCCCCGTCTGCGGTACCTCCTCCTCCAAACTTTTTTTCCGTCATTTGCGCCTTTTCTTGATTGGACTCCTCATGGGAGAGTCTCTATGCCCCCTTTAACAGGTTACCCTCTGACTATCATGCAACCTTTTTTGGCATTTTTACGTCCCCCCTTGCGCAGTTGAAATCACCGTCTCTTCAGTATATGTCTTATGTCTCCAAGTCGGGCTGCGTTGTCCCGGCGAACCTTTTCGCTCTTTTTCGTTTTTCTTCGTTTCTTTTATTGACCTTCAACCTCTCCTTTCTCCAACTATCAGATGAGGAAATGTTTTCTTCTTAAGCTGCGAAAGAGCAGGAATGACATGATCGATTTTTCTCCTCTTCGCTTATCTATCTTTCCTCCTCCTCCGGTTGTGGTGGGTCTTTTGACCGGCTGGCTCCTCTTCCTTCCCTCACGATTTTTTTCGCCTGGCCCTTTAGACCACCCCTCCGTGGCCCATTCTTTCTTTTCTGATATTCCTGAAGCTTGACGTTTCCTTTAGGGGTCCGCAGGGCAACATCTTTTGCGTCCGCCTTGTAGTTAGCACCCCGGGCCTCCCCTCCTTTTGAGAAATTCACGATAGGATCTGTCTGATTCTGGCCTGTCTATGTCATCTCTTTAAATCCAGGTCAAATGTTCATCGTGCAGCACCACAACCCCCCCCACAACCCCGGCGAGAGCGCCCAAGTAGTTAAAGCCGTCTGATTATCGTTCGTCCGTTGAGACCTGAGGTTGAGTTCTAATTTTTTTCAGGACTTCCTGATGTCCCTTTCCGTTATTTTCGATTTTGGAGTCTCTTATCCAGACCGGGCAGAAGTTTCACCCAGGACGATTAATGCCTCCTTCTTTTTTTTTCTTCCCCCCGGCGCGCCGTCGTGCGGTCAGCTCTCTCAGACCACCTAACTTTCCGCTTTTTAACAGACCAAGGCTTCACCCGACGACTGTCTTTTGTTTTTCGCTCCCTTTTCCTTTTCATGCCCGCCCACCTCGTCCTCCCCCTTTTCGCGGGTGTCTCCCCGCCTTCTTTGTTTATGAAGCAAGTGCGTGCCAATGCCAGGCTTTCCTTATATATCTCCCCCACGGCAAGGGCGTGTTAATGATTTCCTTTTACAGTTCTAAGAACCCCACTGACCGACGTTACCTCGGTCGTTGGGCTTCGGCCTGACTCCACCTTGTCCCGCAGTTGGCACTCCGGACACCCCTTTTTTCACCGGTGTCCGCGGCGTCTTTGCTGATGCTCTCTTCTATGCTTACCGTCCCGCATAGACCTGTTTTCTGGGCTTTCGATTTGACTGAAGCGTTCCCCCCTTCACGCCTCCTCTTAGTACTTGATCGCACTTAATGGACCGCTCACAATCAAGCAATCTCATTGATGAGCGCCATGCCGTTCATTGCGTCTGATCCTGTCACGTGAAGCGCTTCCCCTCTCCCCCCCCGCGCTTTTCCAACTGGCATACTCCCCCCCAGCAAGACTCTAAACGTTGTCCTCACGACAACTTTGATCTGTATGGCCAAGCGCCTCATTGGGCGATCTTGCCCTACTCCCTTTGTCTTGAGTCGCGCCCCCTCCCTGGATGAGGACAATCCCGCTTTTCACCCGTTACCTTTAATGCTGTTCCTTCTTTACACCCTGATTAAGACCTCACAGACGTACTTCGCCTCTCAAGCTATCCCCCTGAGTCCAACTTCTCCATACGTGTTTACAGCATTTTTTCCGAGCCTTAGGTCACCTTGCTCTTTGAATTGACCTTTTGTTGAATTTACCGCCACCTTCATCAGTCAATTGACAACTGCGACTGGCGGACGCCCCCAACTTTGCTAACCTTCCATCCCTTTCTAGACTTTTCGCCTTGCTTTTTTGACTGCCGGGTTCTCTCTCCGTCGGTTAACGTTAGGTCGCATTCCTTCTCCGCCTGGCAATCCCCACGTTTGTCGTCATTCCCATTATTCTCATTGTGGCTTGATGACGGTTTGCTAGAGTCGACATTGCTCCCGGCAGACCCTTTGTAGAAGGGAGTCTCTGCCGTCTCTTTTGCTGTTGCAACCTTCTGCCGGGCGTAGGACATACTTTTAGGGAACTTTTGTGGAACACGTCTCAGATCATCCGCTTTCCCCGTTTCACGTCCCCTTCCCTTATGCCCGATCCCTGTCATTAATGCTTGCGAAACTGCGAACCCTGATTGACCGCTTGCCACGCGCCTCGATTCCTAGGCCGCCTTGCGGACAGTTTTGGACAGTCATCACTCATCAATATGAGAAAACCTTCCCCCCTCTTTTTGACTCCTTCGACTCTTTAGATAACTCTAATTAATGGATCTCTCTCTTTTTACCCTTTGTGTTGAGATAACTTTCTTGAATGTATCGCTTTGCTCATGGACGGCTTCCTTTTCGCATCCTCTTGATGCTATGCGTCTCTTGTCCATCCCGTTCCGACCCTTGCTGCATTATTCAGGTATCTCTTCGGCAGGATGTCGCGCTTAAGGTTTTTCCTGCAGTTTCCCGCATGGTTCGCTTCCCTGGAATTGCTCCAAGTCATCCTTCGGGAACTGACGTTACGGACCGCGAAGCTTCTCCCTTCCCTTCAACCTAGATGTCGCATCCCGGCTTCATTGCCCCCGTTCTGCCCTCCCCTCCGCTTTCAGTCCTCCTTGCAGGGTTTGTGGTTCTTCTCTCCTGCTTTCTCCTCTTTCAAATTTCCTTTAGTCCCCCTTGAGCGCCCTTTCTCGTGCTTACGACGAAAAGTTCATTTTCCCTTCCCCCTCCTTGCCACACCGCTTCCTCGAGCTTATTATCCTGGGCAAGGTCCTTCCCATTCGTCTTAGAAGTCTTTTTTGCTTTCCTTCTCCTCCCAAGTTTCGTCCATGCTGATTGCTTTCTCGATATCGGCAGAAACTTGTTTTGACTGATCGGGATATTTCTTAACGCGCCTGCAAATCAAGAAAGTACCGTTCCAGATTGTTCTTCTCCACCAGTTGATTTTACTTCGTTTGAAATTGATTACGCATGTTCATGTCCCTCCCTCCATGTTTCCTGGCCAGATTTGGGATGATTTCCCTCCCTCCCTAGATTCTGATCCTCCCGACCCCCGATGTCTGGCCTATGCCCTGATTTTCTGCTTGGGGGTCGAGCCTTGGACAATCCGGCTCCAATTGACCTTGGTGCCTGTTCCTCAACCTTCCCTTTGGTCGCGGTTGACTGCGGTTGGATTATGCCATTCCGGTGGATTTGTAGATTAGTTTTTCTGCCCCCTTCTTTACCTGCCGCGCAGCAGCTTCTCCGAAATGGTTTATCAGGTCGCCACCGCCTCCCTTCGGTCTGCTCGGCGTTTCCCGGTTTCTTTTCTTTTCTGCCCCGCGAGAAGAAGGAGTAGGCGTATACCCCGGACTCCCCCTTATTTTCCCCCCTTTCTATCCGTCGGCCGGGAGCGTTTTTTTTTAAGTCTAGTCCTAGCTCGATAAAGAGCCTCGGCCCCCCTGTGTCACAATTGTCTTTTCTTTCCGCGGCCCCAGGTGAGGTATTCCTCGAAGAATCCCCCGACCCGTGGTTTCCGTCGGGGTCAGGTTCTTTTTTATACACATCGCCATCATTTACAGGCCCTTTTGCCCTGTTTCTTGATCGCGAAGACCCAGCGGTCAAAGTAGCCCTCCCCCCCCCCCCCATTTGCATTCACTTTTTCAAATAGTCGCCTTCACAGGCGTGGGTGGCTCAACCGGCCGCTTTCTTTTGAGGTTGGTCGTATGTTTTGAACTGCCACACCACATTTAGCTTCTACACTGTCCCATCTTTTGAATGCTGTCGTGTCCTGCGCTTTGGCGTTTTGAAAACATGCCGTTTTGTTCTGACTGATTTTCCCCGCTCCAACTGTTTTTTAGCTTCGTGCTCCCGAGAATGCGGTCTTCGGTACTTTTTCCCCTGCTGAGTAATTCGGCCCACTTGGGAACCGATGCCAGCTACCGCACCTTGTTCATGCAAGAATGTCCCTGCCTGTGGGATTACCCTGTCTACCGGCTTACTCCTGAGGTAGATTCCATCCTAAGGATTACGAATTTATGCCTCTGATGCTTCAACCGATTCATTTCTTTCCTCTTTGACCTTGAGAGCCTGCTCCATCTGCCCTTTTTTTCCCGTTTTCGTGTCCGAAAGGGGCCTTACCGTTTCTTTTCGGCAGTAACGCCATGGCCGCGATTTAGCCCCCCCCCTTAGTGCCCTCTTTCCCTCAATCCTGAATCAAGTCCTCCTAGTCCGTTCAGCCTATGCCCACAACTGTTAACCTTTTAGATGACGGAAATATGGATGACTATGGAGCCCGGAACAAATTAGAGGTTTTGATTGTGTTTAATATTAGGCCTCGCCCCCGT
>Ga0179593_1345161_pt1 | contig 13190 bp, 22 predicted proteins | sample CZODoug2_1_08_16_FD_185931 | JGI IMG/M metagenome (GOLD analysis project Ga0179593, IMG submission 185931) | Vadose zone soil fungal communities from Angelo Coast Range Reserve, California, USA - CZODoug2_1_08_16fungal (PacBio error correction) | ecosystem: Environmental > Terrestrial > Soil >... | reverse complement strand
AGCACCAATACGTCAACAACGACTGCCGGTGCCATCGTCCTACTTCCCCAATAATAGTCGTAAGTCCTTTCTCCTCCTCGACGTGCCCCTTACTTGGAATTCGAAACCGTGATGTTTGCTCGCCACCCTTGTTTCAGTGTGAATGACTTACCCTTTCTTTATATGTCCTTTCTTATTGTTTTTTTTTCTGGTCGCGGAGACCGGTTTACTGACTATTGAAAAATATAGATCATCTGATTCTTCCGTAACATCCTGCTCCCCACGATTCCCTTTTCCGTTCATGCATTCAAACGTGGATACTCTACTCATTTATTTGCCGTGAGTGAGCAGGCCTGTTCTCTCACTCCGAACAGCAGTCCCTTACGTCCCAGACCCCCCCTTTACGATTCCCAGGTGACCAATTCATCGCCCCCTATTTCGAAGGTCGGCATCTGGAGTATGTATGCAAACGACGCCCCAAGAAACCTCCCACCTTTGTTTTTTTTTTTTTCAGGAACTAGAGGACTGGAGAGAAAGTTGTCAGCTCAATCGGTCTTGCAGCGCCCAGTGCCGCTCCCGGATGATTAGTTGGACTCGAGCCAAACGCGTTCAAATCCTGTCTTTTGAAGTGTAAGCTGACAGGGACGATAGACAGTACCAACGCGTGTGAACGGCCTTAAGGAGGCCAGGCCACCTTCCTGTGCTTCGCGTAGCAGGGTTCGAGCGAGGTGTTGAATCGAGGCCGGTCCTCGATTTTGGGGCCCTTTCCCTCTCTATCTCGAGACTTGTCAGGACGCGTAACCTGCATGCTTCGCGATCAACGCGAAGGCGTTGATCGGTATGGACGGATCTGCGTCCACGCGCTCCGTTCCTGCCCGTGATCCTTTTGCTTCCATGAAGAAATGATGACTGCTGACGAATGTCAGCGAAGAAATACAACTCTTCAGTGTCTTTGGTTCTGTTCTCCTCGTGGTGGTCGAAATCCCAGGTTAATTTGCCAATATTTTGCATTCTGACCCCTATATTGTTGTGCCGGACGGTGGTACCTCCTCGGATGGCTACAGGGCTTTGCCCCTCCCCCACCATTCGCCGATTTACCTCGCCATCCCGGCCGAAGGTGGCTTCCTCCCCTGATGGGGTTTTGCGATTTTTTGCGTGACACCTTTTTCGTAATATTTATAAGGTGTAATCGAGGGAGTTCTGATGTTCGACGTGGCTCTCGGTCGAGTGTCAGCTGAGCCGAGTTTAAGCATTTTTTTTTTTCTTTTCCGCTTCCCCCCCCTTCCTCCCCTGCCCTGGCTGTTTTCAGGAGGGCTGCCGGTGAGACATGATGGCTCCTTGGCGGACGGTTCACAGTCGCGGACCCCGTTGGCGCGCGCCGCTGGGGTTCCCCTGATTTCCTTCCGTCGGATGCGGGTCGCACGCGCGGGATGTTTGGGCGGCCTATCCGAATTAAAAACTGGCCCCAGTGTTCCTTAAGGTACTTGGGATGATTCAGGTGTGATTGGACGCTATTAGGTCAATTTCGCGCTGCGGCGTTGCCAGGTTGGCGAGGGCCTCTCTCCATCCCGTTGGTTTTTTTGCCCTTCCAGCATTCTGAGATCCTAGGAGTCTGGTCGAAGACATACGTGCTTTGTCGCGTTAGAAGCTTCTTTCCCATCAGGATAGTTTTGCCCAAGGCATCACGACCATCGCAAGTAGAAGAGAAGGCTTTAACTTGAGGTAGATTAACTGAAGGGGTTGGTGGGCGGGTTATTATCGGGGTGTGGTGTGTTTTTTTTTTGGGTTTTTGTGGGGCGTGTGGGTTTGTGGGGGGTTTTGGAGGTTGGGGTTTTGTGTTGGGTGGTGGGTTTTGGTTTTGTTGTTTTTTTGGTTGCAAATATCAAGCTTGGAGCCAATCGGATTCGGCGAGTGCCAAACTCTTGGTCCTCTTCCCACATCCTTTGTTTTTCGATTGATTTTAGACCGAGCCCCTAGTTGCCAGCTAGAACACGTTTGCCAGCTTTGAACCGTCAGACCGGACACTATCTTTGGCCGCCCCTTGGTATTCGGTTTTTTCCTTATTGTAGACCCTCTGAGTGAGAGTACGAAGAGTCCTCCTCGCCCCCAAACTCCCCTCTGATGAGGTTCGATTTGTCGGAAAAGGTGATCGCCGCTCTCTGGAAGGGCCAGACAGCATATAGGGTTATAGGGTAACTGCCTCCTTTTCCCGGGTCCATTCCCCAAGTTTGACCTAGAGAAGCAAAGTCCCACCTGCCCTGAATGGCGTTTCTTCAGCCTATAGTCAAGCCCTGAATACATCGACGGCACGTCCGCGAACGGACCGTTACTCTCGGGGCTCACCCGCCGGCGTTCCCTTCCAATTTTGTCCTTTGATTCGTGTCCCCGGTTCGTACTTTCTACCTCACCAGGGCAGGCCATACGGTAAGTGACCGCCTGCTGGTTGCGGTTTTCCCTGCAAGCAAAGGATGACCCCTCATAGAGCAGAGAATAACGTTCTTTTCTGCGAACCCTCCCAGAGCCCCCTTCGGTTCATCCATCCTCGTGTCAGAACCTTTTTTTTCCTCGGTTCAGTGGTTATTAGCGCAGGCGGAATACCCCGCTCCGGTATCGACACTTGAGTAGCCGACTTGCGAGATGGCTGCCCGTATGGTTTTGCTTTTTCCCCCTTTTGAGGTTGAGTAGCCTTCATCGTTCTTTCCCGGAAAGGCCATTGCTGAGGGCTTCGCCTGCCTTCCTATGGACCTTTTTTTTTCGGTTACCATCCACCATGCCCCCCTCCAGAGCGACCCCGCCCAGAGCCCCCGGTACCGTGCCCTGTCATATTCCGGTAAGGTTCATCTCCTGGTCGCCATCCTTTAGAGCGAGGCGCAGCGCTCGGCGGCTTGGAACTCGGCCTCGCCGTCATAGACCAACCCCTCTTCAAAAAATTTCCCTTGTTGGCCGCCCCCCGCCTCATTGTACGCCTCTGTTATACCTGCGACCTTACTCTTTGCCCTCTTCCACCCTTTTTTTCCCTTTTCCCCCCCTCCCCCCCCCCTTCTCCTTTTTTTTCCCCTACCCTACCCCTCAGCGCCCCCCCTTCCCCCTTCTTCACTGTCCCCCCACCACCCCCAACCTCTTACTCTACCCAAACCCCCCACTTTCCCCCCCTTCCCTCTCCCCACCACCCCCAGCCCCCCTCCCCCCTCCTTCTCCCACAAAACGTCCCACCGGAATCGGCCTCAGGTTTCAGAAACCCCCTCATTCACCCCCCCCTCTGCTTTCGCCCACGTACCACGACCCTCCCTTTTCCTCCTCCTATGCCCCCCTCCCACCTCCCCCCCCCTAGTATAACCTCCTACTTTACTGCCCCCTCCCCCCCCCTTCCAGCAACCCCCCCCCGACACTCTCCCCTCCCCTCTAACCTGGTTTTACCAACTCCACTTCTTCTACTTACCTGCACACGTTTCGGGCATCGCCTTACTTCTCTCCCGTTCCGGCGTAGGTTCCGACTAGCTTCCTTTTTTCTTGCTGAGGCTCTATCCCCTTTAGATAAACCCCCTCGTTCCGTTTTCGTTCCCACCCCTGTCGCTTTACGGTTTATATCGCAAGAAATGTATCTTCCCCAGCCCCCCCTTTACTCCCCCCCCGGTTGCCCTTCAGGACAGGTTCTACTCCTCCCTTTCGTCGTTCGCAATTCCGCTCCTCCCTCCGGTGGGGGATAACCCTCACCAGGCCTTTCCAGTCGTCGTTTTTCACACCCCCTTCCCCCCATACGTCGCCGTCACCGCGTTTGCTAAGGTATTGATTCCAGAGGGGGGCCGTCCCGGATCGACTCGTCGAGAAATCCGAAAGCGTGCGCTCTAACTATACGTTCTTTTCCCTAGCTCCCGGACGACTTGACCCGAGGGGCAGACCCTAAGGCCAAGACCCTCGTAGTTCGACCCACCGCTCACAGGTTCCCTCCTCCATCTCTCACGACGTATATTTTCAAGGTACTTCCCTGTTCATTTTTTCCCCCTCTCCCCTCATTAAGAGAGACTCGGTTAACTTCCCCAGTTACGACAGATAGTTCCTTCTACTCTTCTCAATATGGCTGATCCCGTCCCCCGTCACCCACTTCCCCTCAAGCCCGTCTGTAGAAGGTTTGTCCTGCTTTTCCCCCTCCCCGAAGCCCTCTTCGGACTTTCCGGGTTCCTATTCCCTCTAAGGATCCTCCGATTTCTTCGCGACCTCTCTAAACTTTAGTTTCCTCAGCGACTTTTCCCTTCCCCCCAGTAGTAGGGGATCATGGTGGAAGAAAATGACAAAGGCTTGTTAGCAGGGTTAGGCCTTTTATGACAGAAATGCTCTTGATTCCATTATTACCGACCTAAATCGGAAAGTTTTCTTCCCTCCTAGGAAAATACCCACCCCCCATTGAAGTTTTGAAACAATTCCTTTGTTGAAGACAATACAGTCTATCCCGAGAAGAATTATCCATTCCCCCCATAGAGATTGCTCAACGCCTTTCTTTTTGCTCTCCCCTTTTCTACTCTGAACTCACGGTCTCCAACTCAGACTCTTCCCATCTTCTCTTCGGTATCCTCCAAGCCTGTCTTTCTTGGATCGACTAGTCCGTGTTTCTTTTCTGTGTTTGTTGAATTCCCGTTTTCTGCCAGAAGTCTTTCTGCGCCAATTTTCCCTTTTTCGAGGGTCTTTTTGCGACCTTTTAGGCAAGCCCCCCTAATCTTTAGTGGCAGATAGTAGGAGTTGGCGCCCCCATCATTGTGTGCTCGTTTTCCCGTCGGCCGGGTGGTATTTCTTCCCTCTCCTGTGGAAGGTCGGTCTCCTTTCGTGGGGGCCGTTAGACGTTTTTCTCCTTTTGCCTTTTTATCCCCCCTACGCCCCTCCTGTAGCCGGTCTTCGTGTCCCCACTAAGCGTCGTACGTTTCTGGCACCCTGAACCTTTCCCCGGTCCCCCCTTTCGTTTTTCCCCTTATTTACACTCTTTTTTGCCTGAAGAGATACCCCCTCTTAAGGAGGCGACACGTAGCGACGTTACCTAATCCCGCCCCCCTTCGCCAGCTTTGAGATGGTATTGCCATCCCCTCCTCCTTCCCTTGCAATTCTAGACGATGACACCGAAGTCTTCCCAGGTTCTTTTATATGTTCCATTCAAAGCTCTGGACCATTTGACTCCTTTCTCCGTACTCTGCATGACCGTCGCCAGGCGTAGCCTATTCCCCTTTCGGTGTTTTCCTCTCCTCTTTTCCCCCTGTGGTTTTCGACGAAGCGAAGTCTCGTCCCTTTCCCCGTCTAAGTCTCTTTCTTATGGCGTATTCCATTGTCTCCTTCTTCCGGTTTAACTATGATTATTTTTCTACCCACCTGGTGATCCGTTGTACCTCCAACAACACTTTCTAAACGTCGACTAAGAAATATCGCCCCCTTTACATCCTCCTTCACTGAACTCTTCCCCAGTCAGCGGACACCTTCTCCCCTCTCTTTCCTTGATACCGAATTTTCCTCCCCACCGAATCTCTGTTCAGACACCGGATTCGTGGTATTGTTTGCCCCTGCCCCCCCCCCTCGCAGAGCCTCTCCGCTTCCTCCCCCTTCCCTCCAACCTTTGGCTATCGGGAGAAGTCCTCGGTCCCGACCGAGGTTCAAGCCGCCCCATGGTCCCGACTCCTCCCCCCTTTTCCTCCCCCTCCTCTCCCGCGACATCTGTTTTTCGACACAAGATTGACCTTGACGCAGTCTGTCTCGAACCGGTTCTCTGGCTAGTTGATACCCCTGCTATTCTGTACGATCCCCTCCTAGCTGTTTGTACCTTTACCTAATTCTTAGCGGTCATTAGGGGTTTTTTGCCGTCAAAGGGATTTCCCCGGTCTTTTTCTTGTAAGGAAGGCGGCCGTGAGGACGGGCAAGAAGAAGGCGGTCCTACTTTTGATACTTTCCTACACTCTCTCCCCGTTAAGATCGACCGGAAATGATCCCCTCAACAGATGGATCCCGGCATGGTCGGACCCCCCCCCCCTGCCCCCGTCACTCCGAAGCGGTTGCGCTTTTTTGCTCTGCTTTTCAGGGACCTATATTCCCCCCTTTTACTAGTTCCGCCGAAGCTTTCGTTCTCCACATCAAGGCTACGGAGTCTGTTTCGCTCCTTTTCCGCTGGACAACCTCTCATCTTCGGATGGCCTTCTTTTTTCCTAGTGCCTGTTTTCTTTCTCCGACCGGCCCATGGGAATGATCTTTACTCTCCTCCCTCTATTGCTTCCGCTCCGTTGAGTAGGGCAGGTTGAGGCGTTCACTCTTCTGTCCACTTCCCCTTCGGTTGTGAGCCACCCTCGTTCGTCTGCCTCCTTTGGGCCAGGGATTTCCGTTGTTCCTGACACTACCCTCTTTAGGGTCCCAGTCTTAGCGCCCTCGAGCTTTGAATTAGTCTCCTTTCCAAGAAAGTTGTCTGATATTCACGCTTTCGATCCTCTGGACCGTGTGCTCGTTTCTACCCCCCCCCTTTTTTTTAAGATAATCAAGCTTTTTCAAGTCCTAATCTTCCTCCTGGCATGGGAAAAGAGACTGCCAGGGGTCTTTCCCCGGTCGCCCTTTTAGTCGTTGTCTTTGGGAGGCCAGTTTGATTATTTTCCTGTTAGAACTTAGAGGCGAACTGTGCCTTTCTATTTTTTCCCCGAGAATGCTCCCTTCAGATATGTCCGTCCAAGTTCCTGTAAGGGAGAGGGTTGGGATCCTTTCATAGCTTAACCCCTTTCCGAGAGTTGTTTACCCCCCCCCTCACTTGGTGATTGCTGTCTGCTGACCCTCATTAGTAGGGTGTTCCCTGAACGAAAAACAGTTGTTGATCATTCCTTCCCCCCCGTCCCTCCTCCTTTCAGTTCCCTTTTCCCCCTTCAGTAGGCATTTTGCGAGAGGAGTATAGAAGCTCAGGTTGATTTTTTTTTTCCTTTTCACCAAATGAATTATTTGCCTCCCCGTTCGGAATCGTCTTTACTCATCCCCCAGTTTTACGGACGAGCCCCCCCCACCATCCCGACTCCCGTCTACACAATGAATGCCCCCCCCCGTGACCCTCCTTTTATACTTCTGGTAGCCAGCGGTTTGAGGGCTTTTCTTTTTTCATGTCTAGACCCCTGCGACGGACTGACCTCCCTCCCTCCCTCGATAAGTACAAGCCAACTCTGAAGTCAGCCGCCTTCCGGAAGCCCCGTCTTTTCCCTCTGGATAGGCCATTCCTTCCTCCCCTTCCGTTATGGCTCGTTTCCGATGGACACACACCACCTATCTGTGTTTTCTCCTTACGCCAGCTTTTTCCTCCGCGTCCGCCAGCGCCCCCCCCCCCCCCCCCCCCCCCCCCCCTTCCCCCACTCCGACCCCCTTTGGTCTGATCCTTTCCGGTTGGACGGTGTTGGTCACCAGCCAGGACCCTTTCCTTTTTCTTGATTCCCCGGCCTTCCGGCGATGGGCTTTTACCACGCTTTCCCCTTCCCCATTCCCCCAAACTGTTTTCGTGGAGTTAACGACACTTGACTCCCTCACCGTGTATTCCGGCCTCCCTCTTAAGGCCGGAACCGTCTTGGCCTACGACCTTTCCCCCCCTTCACGTTCACATTTCTCCTTTCAATGCTTCCAGCTGCCAAAAGCACCGTCCTGAATGTATCGATATTTTGCTATTCTTTTGATGCTGATATTCCCTTCTCGTGCCGGAGTTCGATCCCTCCTGCCTCGGGTAACGTCTCCTTTCTGTTCTCCCTTACGTTTTCATGTCGAGAAGCCCGCATATCCCGTTTTTTTCAGGTCCGGCACGTCTCCCCCACACCCCCCCGTAGTCGACCTGGCTCTCCTGTCCAAAAATTGAACCTTGATTTTCGACGTTGCAGTCTCTGTCCCCCTTCCGTGAAGTGTATCTTCCCCCCCCTCCCCGAACTTTTCCTGTCTCTGGTGATTCCACCCAATTTAGTCTTCTCCTCGCCTCCCCGCCCTACCCCCCTCCTAGTTTTTAGGATGTTTTGGACGCGCTTTGTTGCTTCTCCCTTCCTCTTTCTGAGCGTCAGTCTGGTTTTTGTTTGTTGTTGGTGCTGGTTTGCATCCTCCATTCCCTGGAGTGCGGGGTTCCTCTCCGAAGGGTCCTTAACCTTTTTTCCTCCCCTTTCTTTGTCTTTGTTTTTTCCGGGTCGTTTGCGGTTCTTTTTCGTTGTCGTTCGTGAGTAGTCTTTTTCCCGCTGAAGGTGAACCGGCCCCACGGTCCGATTGTCGACCGAACTTCTCCCTTACGACCCCGGGTTCCGAGTGCACGTTATCGTCCCCCCAGTGTCTAGATTTTGAGCAGAAGTCAGGTGTCGCTTGTATTCAATGTCGGACATCACTTTTTTTCTTGTCGTTTTTGCCTCGGAAAACGCAGGCGGTACCCCTGGACCGCCGTGCCTCCGGATCCCGCACTGGCCGCGTCCCGCCTTGGATCCCACCTCCAATGCACCCCTTCTTTTGGCGGGAGTTACGTACCGTACCCATTTTTCCCCTCTTTGCCCCGATATTTGACTTCCCTCTTTTGTCTACCACCATATCTGATTTTTTCTCCAGTCCTCTTTTTTTGTTCATGGACCGCCCGCTTTCTACCCGGGAAGAAGTTTTGGTGACGCATATCAATCTTTTTCCCCCCCACCATAGCTTTTCGGGCGAGCAGCCCTTTGCAAGTTTCGATTTAAAATAGTTCCGTAGTGAACCCTCTTTCTCCGGACCGTGTCTTTTCCTTCTTTCTTCTTAGACCCTTATCCCCCCGGGATAGCGTTATTTGCCGTCCCCGTCGGCCCGCTTTCTTTTTCTTCGACCCCCACCTGACCTCCCCCCCCTTTTCCCGGTCGGTTCTTCCCTCTGCAGGGCGAACTGTCTTCCCCCGCTTTCTTTCCTCCCGATATTCACCGCCAGTAGTGGTCCAAGAATCTTGCCCCCCGTCGTCCGGGCGCCCCCCCTTAACGCCAGGGAGATTACTATTTCGTTTTTTCCCCGAGACTCGCATGGGTTTGAGTCGATCCCCTTTTCTCGATCCACTGCATTTGTACTATAAGATCTGTCCAATTCTTGGACGCCAGCGATAACGTCCCCTCCCCTCGAGTCTCGCCCCCCCGAGGTTGGGACGAGGTCCCTCAGGCAACGACTTCCCCTTATTCGACCCCCCCCCCTTGAACGCCTCCTCCCTAGGTCCCTGCTAAAGGAGACCAAGCCACGGTGCGATTCCCTCTACCTCGCTCTCATAATCCCACCCCGCTCTTCGCCCCCCTAGTATCTCACTTTTGACCGCACCTTGTCCCCCTGGATGCAGTTTCAACGGTGCCTCTTAGGTCCTGTTCTTTACAGACCATAGTCCCATAAGTATTTTTGCTCTTTTTTTCGACCTCTGAACACGCGACCCGAGCCTTCCCCCCACGGCTTCATCCGTCTCTGTCCGGTTGACCTTTTCTCTCCCCAGGGACTCCTCAGGTGTATGGTTCTTCTCCATGTCCTTTCCCCTCTCCCAACCGGTGTCTCGGCTTGGCAGTGCCTTATAGTCCTCCGTTCTTGGTCTTAGTGGATCACTTGTTAAGAAAAATTCCTAAGATTTTGTGCGTTTCCTCTTCCAGTCGGCCCATAATATTCCCCCCCCAAATGGACTGACTGAGCCTCTTTGAAAAACTCCCCTACGGAGGCGTTCAAGGCCCTTACGTTGAAGGAATAGTCAACTACACCCTTACTCCTGGTTTTTTCAATCCCGTGAACCACCACTCATCCTCCCCTCTATATTCCGACTGAATTTACCCCCACAGTCAGTTCAGCCCCGTTTTGAAAGTCTAACTTAGACGAATATCCTTTCACCCCCCGGCTCTGAGCCCTGCGTCAGTCGTATGTCCTTTGAGGTTTCTACCACTCTTCCCTGTTCGTGCTCTTGCGTGCTCTGGTTTTCCTACTACTCAATGTATCGTCATCCTCTTTCTCCTCTTTCATCTACATACGCGTCCCACGTCTTCGCCCCCTCCTGTCGCCGGTGTTCTCATATTTGAGCGCTCTCGGACCGAGCTTTCCTTGGCTGAATCTTCCCCAGTTTTAGGTGTTGGGAGACAGGGTGGTTGAAGTGTCTTGTCTCTATTTCCCTAGGGAGGAGGCATTGTTTCCTTTTCTGATTTTTCTTTGACGGCGTTGTTACTCCACTTTCTGCTTGGTGTTGCCTATGGCCTTCCCCCATGGAAATCCTCCGATCCTTCTACCTTGTCTTCGAGCATACCCGTTCCAGCTCCTTAAGTATGTCTCTTTTCACGACGCGGCCACCCCTAGCGTTTGCTGTTTCCCCCCCTTGGGGCCCGCCTGAAGTACCCCTTAGACTTTTCTAGCTTGAGTATCCCAGTTTTCCGCGGATTTGCTTACTCTCAGCTAGCGACCGAAGTCACTCAATCCTATTCTGTCTGATGAAGGCTCCCCCCTTTAAATAATCCTTTTTTTCGAGAGATCTTCCTTTTTCCCCTAGCACTGTACTTTGCCGTTACCTTCCACCGCCATGCAGGGTTTCGGCCCGGGGACCCCAGCCTTCTCCCTTACTCGCAACGGAGCGCCTCTAAGTATCCCCTTTTCTGACAGGATCTGGTGTTAAGCTCCGTTGGCCCTTCAGTTTAAAAATGTCCCGAAGCTTTTTGATTCTTTCTAGGTCCCCCCATTCTAATTCTTTTTGTGGCGCTTCGTCTAGTTCCCTACGGTCCCGGCTCGTGGTTTCTTTTTTCAATTCCGACCACATGTTCAGTCCTTTTTCCAGTTAAGCGGCCCCGACGCAGCTGAATCAGGCCCCCGTGGTTTTTCCCACCACAAGCCTTGATCATCTATCCGGCCTAGGTCACTCGGCCTGTCTTTTAGCAAACTGTCCCCAGCAGCCCTTGCCCGACCCCTAAGGCCCACCCCAAAAGCTCCGCGAGACCTTCTCCCACCCTACACGCCCCCGGTAGATGTGTCTCTCCTGAATGGAGGACCCCTCTGCATTTTGCCGCCTCGTCCCTCTCCTTCCGTTTTGAAGGTTTTTTCTCCGATCACAGATCGCTTTCCAGACGGCGTGACCCCCCCCCCCCTGGTTAAACCCCTCCCTCCCTTCCACCTACCTTTTACCAGACATTCAGTCCAGCGATACATACCTGTCTCCCCCAAGAAGTGATCTGACACGACGGCGTTTCGGTTCCGGGCTCGATTGTACTCTTCGGAGACCCGATTTCGGTCCCATGTATTCTGCCCTCAGGTTGCTTATCCCCTGTTGAAAGGGCAGAAGGCCAGGTTTTGATAGGCCGTTTTTAGGCGGTCTTTGCGTGCCCACTTTCTTTCCTTCTCCTTTTTTTTCTCTGATCCTTATTTTCTTTCCGGCAGTTTTTTTTCTGTGAATTGCCCGACGAGTGTGTATCTCGCCTCCGAGGTCAGTTTTTTTTAATTTAATGCGACCGGGCTTTTTCAGCCTTTTTTTTTATTTTGGTTTCCCCGCACCCTTTCCTCCTTCAGGGGAAGTATTTCGACTTCAAAAAGATTTTCAATGACTCGTACTGGGATTCTGCCCCTCCGGACGTCCCTTTCCGACTCCTTCCTAATTCAGATTTTCGCCCTGTTTGAAGCCTGACTTCCCCGTCGGGTTCCGGTGATGGCGGGTTCCTTGTCTCTTTCCGCATTTTCTTTTTGCGTCTTAAAGCTCGTCGAGACCTATGCGCTTTCCTTTACCGTTCAAGGGTACCTTCCCCTGGTAGCGGTTCTCGGCTCCGGACCCGTTCCCCTTTTCGCTGCTCGATCTACATTACTTTGTTCTAATGGAGCGTTCACGGAGTTCTCCGGTCGCACTAACCGGGAGTGTCGCGTCTCTCCCTGCCTCTCTTTTTCGTTTTGATTTTTACCCTTGCATGATCACGAGACCCCTCTTATGTTCGCTTTTTTTTTTCACGGGACGCCGCCCACTAGGAGGCCCCGCCCCTTTAGAACCACGCGGTTCCCCTTCTTCGATGGACCGGGTGTTGGACAGCCCCTTACCGGCGTTTTTTTTACGGTGCCACCCAGCGGGAGGCCCTTTCTTTTTTTCTGCGGGCCCTTTCTTTCCTCCGGATTTTCCTTTTGCCCCTGGATTTTTTTTTTTTTGGAGGGGGTGGGGGTTTTGTTTTGGTTTTTGTTTGCCAAAGGGTACAGGTTTGTGTTTTCTGTTTAGTTCGTGTCGATCAGTTTTCCCTCCTGAAGAATTTCCCTTCGATGACCATTTGAGGAGCCGACGGGTTCTTTTCCTCCGGGTTCAGTAGAGACGATATCAGCGATACCCATGTTCCGCCCTTTTCCTGTTTTCCCATACCTCTTGGGAGAGAATCCCGTCCTTTCTTCAGAACTCTTAGCACCGATCTAGCGCCGAACCCATGGGAGCGACCCATGTCCGGACCTCCCCTTTTCTTTATTCCTGCCGTTCCCGCTGACCAGGTGAAGGGTCTCTGCCCTCTCCCCCCCTCCTAAGTTGTGTGCTCGCGGTTCTCCGCCTTTCAAAGGGTCTTGAAAGTTGAAGGAAGCGGGTCCCAGTGGTCCCTCGAGCTTCCTACACCGCCAGCCGCCCCCCCGGTTCCCCCTTCTGAATTCCTGTTTCTATTTGGTTCCTCGGCCCCGCTTTTTTTCTTTTCGCCTAGCTTCTTCTTTTTTCTTATTCCGAGAATGGGGTTCACCGCACCTCTGAAACTCGACGCCTCCACCCGTTGCTCGCCTGACCGGACGCAAAAGGCCAGTTCTTCGCAATGGGTTTCCTCCTTCGGGATTTGGCCCCTTTTCGCCGTGGCTTCTTTTTTTTCTCTGGCCCCCCCCCGGACACCCCTATTTTTCGACGCCTTGGCGACTACGATTACTCGCTCTAATTTTTTCTTTTTCAACCACCTTGGGACTCTTCACATCGAAATAGAGGCTTATGTGGTTTTTTTACCTGGGCGAGAGCCCATTTGATTTTGATTCTCCTTTTTTTTTTTCCTTTGCCCTGGCTGGGCTTTTTTTTTCCCCGTGTCCGCTGAATTGTCAACCTCATCCCACCGTGCAAGACTTATCGCCTGCCGATTTTTTTTTGGAGCGAAGTTAGTGCTTCGAACAGCCCTCACGGAGCCCCACCCGACCGCGTCTTGCCTTTCCTCCTCCTTTATTAGGACATTTCCTGTTTTCTCTTTTTTGATTTATACTTATCGTCCCACGTGCTTTGTACTTCCTTTCCTACCGCCCGTGCT
>Ga0179593_1314337_pt1 | contig 13190 bp, 17 predicted proteins | sample CZODoug2_1_08_16_FD_185931 | JGI IMG/M metagenome (GOLD analysis project Ga0179593, IMG submission 185931) | Vadose zone soil fungal communities from Angelo Coast Range Reserve, California, USA - CZODoug2_1_08_16fungal (PacBio error correction) | ecosystem: Environmental > Terrestrial > Soil >... | reverse complement strand
TATTTAGGGTCCTTGGGCTGTGTCATCTGCCAAAACGTACATCCCACCAGATTGTAGTCCCCTGCCCCCTTTTTTTTTTTCATTCCAAACGTTGGGCCCTTTTTATATCGCTCCCTCACAACCTGGGTTTCATTTTCCCCGCACATCTCCATTTGTACCGCGGGCGAAGGGTACCCTCTTGCTGGCTTCCGTTTTTCTTTTACATGACGTCCTAACAGTTTGTTTGTTTTCCATACTTCAAGGGTAAGCCGTTAGAAACGTGTTTACTCTTTGTTTGTGTGTCAGCATTGGTGTCGTTTCCGGGGGGAGTTAAGAACGGTTTTTCTGTTTTCCCCTTTACTTCCGCTTACCGTTCAGAGTTTCCACCACCTTCCTCGTTTCGAAACACCGTGGTCCATCAGCAATTGGGGAGTTTCAAGGTTCAGTTTTGTCCCCTGTTTCTCTTTTTCTGACACCTTTTGGCTGTTCAATCCTGCTTCCGCTCCTTTTGTACTGTTCGTCCTTGCTGGGCTCCGTTCATGTGCAACTGAGGTCCTTTCACCCCCCCCCTTTTTTGCACAAGTGCCGTGACGCCGTACAAAGTCGTAGGGCACCTGGTCCTCCCCCAAGCGTTTGCCTCACATGTTCCTCCCCCGTTTTTTTTTTTGCCCCCTGTCCCCACCGGGGCTACCGTCCTTCCTACGAGGTAGGCCGAAAACCTTCCGGGCTGCTTAGGACCTCCCCAATTTGCGCCTTCCTCCCCCGGGCCACTTGTCCCCCTCCCCGTGGACCTGTTCCGCTGTTAGACCCCCCCCGGCGTTGCAACCCCACCACCCTAGGGTCTTTTTATTACGGCACTTCCAGCACCCCGCTTGGGCCCGGTTCCCATACTCCCTGTCTCGTAGAGGACTTGCACGGGGTCCCCTCCATTTGAATATTTTCTCAATGCCGGTTCCGCCAAGGTCCGGTTTACGCTGGTCGGCCTTGTACTCCCCATTTCAAGATTTTTTTCCCCACCGATTGGACCCGTTGGTTTCTCTTGGTCCTTTTTTCCCCCCCCCCCACTATGCTTTGTTCAGCGCTCCCTTCAAAACCCATTTTACCCCTCCCGGCCTTTTTAGCGTCCCACGTTTTCCCAGTTTTACTGACGACCAAACCCCTCGAACACCCCCCCCACGTGCCCGGGGGCATTGGGTTCAGGACTTTGGTTTTTTTGAGGTTTCCTATGAAAGCCCTTGTCCCCCCCCGAATTCGTTTTTTAGATTGTTTGGACCACTGACTCTGATTGGTATGATTGCTGGGCTGTTTATCGTAAACCGCGGTTTCCCAGCTTCTTAGTCTCTGGCGACTTTTTGTTCCCCAGTGGACCATTTCCTTTTCGGTCCAATCTCAGCCCGGTTTTTCTCAATTGTAATCGAAAATGTCCCCTTCCGGCCAGGGCTTCAGTTATATGTGCAACGTACTCCTTTGTTTTTTTGCCTTGTCCCACCCCCACCCCACCTTCCCCTCTTCCGCTTCCTGGGCGGTGCTGTCTTTGTAGTGTCGTTTGTCCGTCAACGGACTTTAACGGACTATTCGGTTCGGTTTTACGGGCTCTTTTCCACCCCCCATTTGTGGTGCTGCCCAGTCCCCCCTCCCCAACAATTGGTGAGCTCACAACCCCCAACACATTTTAGTTGCCGATTTTTCCCACACAGGGTCCTGAGACTTTTTTTCCCAGTGTGAATTTCCCTGACCACTATTACCTGCCGGCGTTTTTTTTTTCTTTTTCCGTTCCTCTCCAGAGTCTCTAGTAAGTCTTCGCCGGGTTAAGCCGTTGTTTTTAATCTTCCCTGGATGCCAAGGACCCCCCGCCCGATTAGTGTATTCTTTTTTCTAACGTTTTTTTGAATGGTTCCCTTTTGGCGCAGGGCTTGCATCGGTCGGAAAGGTTTTATTTACCTGAAGTCCCCCCACAATGGATTGGCCCCCCTTTTTTAACTTCCCCCAGAAGCCCCCTCTGGTTTTTTTTCTCGGCGCGTCCTCTCTTCATGTTGGGCCCTGCATGCTGCGATGCACGGCCCGGGCCGTAACGTTTTTTCCCCCCCTTTGCCAGAATCCGGAAATGTAGCTCAGACCTGGTCTTCCACCCCCTTGTCTTTCCCTGGAACCCCCCGGTTTTCTTCACTCGCTGACACACCCCCCCCCCCCTCCACTGTCAGTTAACCCAGTGTCCCCTGAACCTTACCCCCTCACCAAACCCCCCTACTATCCCTCAATTCGGACGGGGCCGCCCCCCCTTCCTGTTTTTTGTGGGCGTGGCCAAAGGTTGATTTTCGGTGTTTTTTCAGCCATTTGGGGTTGCCGCCGTTAAACATCAGGGCATCTATACACGTCCTTGTTACCCTTTTGTTCCGGCAGGCTGGACCATTCGTTTTTTCCCGCCCACAGGCTTGCTTGACATTGGCCCGCTCGGCCGGCCTTTTCTTTCCTTCCTTCGTAACTGTATTCCTACGTCTTTTTGTTTCTTTTCTTGGTACTTGCCTTTGCCCTGTGCCTGCTCCCTTGCAGTATTTCCTCTTATCATCCCTTCCGGCAGAGTGCAACAGCGAGCTGCGTGCCTGACCCTGACGGTTGCACAGCTGCCCCCTTCCCACCCCCCCCCCTTTTGATGGTGTCACTTGTATCATACCCACCTGTTGCAGGCCGGTCCTTCTCGGGCCACACCACGCCCCCTCTTGATTTGCCCGCCATGCTTTTATCCCCCCCCTGGCACGCGAATCCGTTCCCCGGGCTCCCCTTCATCGGAGCCACCCCGAACCACAGACCAGCTCCATGTAGTTTTGTTGGCCCGGTTGTCCATACGCAGTTCAGCTCGTTTCGGTCATCCCGGGTTGCTGTTTTTGCTGTTGGCCTGTTTTATCTTGTCCTCTGGTGTGTTCCCCTTCTGACGCCGCTTAGTTTGTTGTTGGTCACCTGGTTTTCCCTCATTTCGCTCTGAGTAGCGTCTGGCAGACACGTGTGCATAGATATATGCCCTTGGGTCCTGGCTTGGCCTTTGTGCCTTTGGGTCTTCTTTAGCTGGGGAGGCCTCTGTCCGCTTCCGCGTTTCTTTCAAGCCCGCTGCTTGTCATCGCTTTTATACCTTTGGTTTTGTCCGCTGAAGTCCAAGCCCCTGCGTGCCGTAGCGTTTTCTCCCCTTATGTTTTTCTTCTCTTGAGCCAGAGGCAGGTTTGGCGCTTTTTTTTGGGCTCCCCCCCCACCTCGTCGAGCCGTTCCCGGAGTTAGCCTCCGTCCAGTTGCTGGGTTTTGTTGTGTCTGTCCATGGACTTGCGAGAATCTGCGTGTCTGTTTCCCCTGTTAACATGCACCCCTTTTTGGCACCCCAAATCGTTTTCTTTTCACGGTGCCTTCTTTTTCGTTTCGGGCCAGGTGGGCGTATGGCCTTGTTTTTCCGCTTTGGTATTTTATTGTCCCCCATAGTGGGGAGTCTTCCGTGCCTTTTGTCCCCCCTTGGTCGTGTGTAGATGCAGCTCGTGTCCTAGGCGGAGATATGTTTTCTGATGGGGCACGCACATCCCCTATCCAACCGACTCTTAGCCGGACACGTTATACTTAGTACAGTCGCACCCCCGTCTTTTTTTTTTGCTCCAACACGCTTGTCCCTTCCTTCTCCGGAAGCTTGATGTAGCAGCGGGGGCCCGGCAGCCCATCGCCCTGTCCTTGCTCCTTTTACTGATGGTCGGTGGGCCTCTGCAAGATGCCGCTGCTCTTCGGGTGTCTGTTTTTTTTGTTTGTGTTTTTTTGTTGTGTTTTGTTGTTGGCGTCTTATTTTTTGGCGCGTGGGACGGCGTGGCTGGTCCCCCCCCCTTCATATTCGGTTGTCTTTTTTTTTTGTGTGCTTCCTTGATTCACACAACCACGCTCAACCGGAGAGGGCCGTACCCGCCGGTTGCCTGTCTTTTTTTCTACCTTTTTTTTGGCCCCGGTTCCTTCCCGCCCCATTGTTGTCAGTTTGGCCCCCGAGCAGCCCCGACGTTTTCTACTCGGTTTCCCCGTTTCGTTTTCCATGGGTGATTCCGTGCTCTCTTTAGCGCCGTTTCCTTCTTGTTGCACGTCTTGTGTTTTCTGAACACCACCCCCGCTCCAGAGCATTCTCCTCTCTTTTTCCTCCTCTATACAGTTTTGGTTTGCTTTCTTTTCCCAACTTTTGTTTGTATTTTGGTATGTCATATGGACTTTCGGGGTTGTGGAGCCACTGGCCCGGCGTCGCGTTACCAGCCCGTGCCGGCACTGCCGAAACCCACCAAGGTGTGACCAGCCACGGAGGCGGGCTTCGTAGGTTAGTACACTTGTGCCGCGGTTTTTTGTGGTCACGATTAAAGCATTTTTTTTTTGCAACCCACATTGACAATCCGTTGGGTTCAGGCCCGTTCGTTGCCCCCCCCCCCGCAGCCTCCGGCCACCAGTTCCCCTTTTTTTGCCCCCCCGGTGCCTCCCAGCACAACCCTTTTTTTCCCCCCTCCGTTGGTTTTTTTCTGCCCCGTATAGACACGCGACCCACTGTACCAAATCCTGTCTTCTTGTCGGGCGTTGATTTGTTTCCGGGTTCCCAGACTGTGGATTGTCCCTTTACTGGTCAGCGTGTGGATGTGTCCCCGCGGGTTTTTGTTGCAGGTCGACCACCTGTATTCTTTTCAGTATGTTTGGATGCAATTTTTTTGTAGAAGCCTGTTTTCCTTCCCATTTCTTGGACAGAGATTCACTCCCCTGAACCCCAAAGGCCAGGAACACCCCTTCCCCTGACCTCCCATGGAGTACGTTGACTGTTCACAAACACTTCTCTTTCCCCCCAGACACTTTACGTCCAGGGATCCGCCGTATTCACTACGTTCGGTCTGGCGCCGCCCCCTCTCCCCTGTCGTGTCGACTGTACGGGCCGCGGTCTTTCCATCTCACAGTGTCTGACTTTATGGTTGCTTGTGATGTTAGTGTTATTTTGGGGTATCATGTGTGTCGTGTGTTTTTTTACCTCTGTGCTCCACTGTGCTCTTCAGGCGGGTGCCCCGCACAGTCGTTCCTCTGCGATTAGTTGTTTGCTTGTTCTAGTGCCACCGACTGTGGTGGAGTCTGTTTTTTGCCTTTGTGTTTCCTCCCCCCTTGCCCCCCTCGTGTACTACGTGCCCCCCAGACAAAACTCCCCTTTCCACAGGCCCCATGGTGCGCCAGTCTCTTTAACCAACACGCACTTTTTACGAAGTTTCGTGGATACCACCCGTGCCCCTGAAATGGTTGATACACGTGGTAATCAGCCCCGTTTTGACTCCAGCACCCTTTTCCCCCCCCTTTCGGATGACCCCAGGGCCCGTTTTCCTCTTGTTTGTGTGGCGGGGGCGCCGGATCATTCGCTTGATGAGGGCGCCTCGGGTCCTTTTTGAGTTTTCATTTCACGGTGTTTGCACCCCTGCGCCTTCCCCTTGCGTTGTCAGTCGTCGCTTTTATCGTTACAGGGGTTTTTTTTACCCCTTTCTTTTTGATGGCCAGTTTGGCGCCCACGGGTTTGATGCCGTGAGGGATTGACATTTTGTTTTAGCCAGTCCGCCCTCCCCCTCCCCCCCTTTTCCGGTTCCGTATCGCCAGGCATTGCGCCCCCAACGCTGGACCCCCCAGGCCGGTTCAACCCCCCTTGTAATACCTTAAGTTACAGTTAGGTCCTGACCAGATACCCCACCTTTTCACCTTGTATAGGGTCGGTTTTCTTTTTGGACCCCTTGGGAGGCCTGCTTTTTTTTGGTTGCGTTTTCCCCCCCTTTTTCAACCAGCACGCATCCCTATTTAGTTTCCCGGGTTTGCCATTCCCGGGGTTTCCGTGGAGTTTAGGTTTGTCGATCATGAAGGGACCTCGTACGCGAATCTCCCAGTAGTTGTGGCTAGTTTACTCTTCCCTTCCAATCCCCTTTCTCCGTTTGCTTTCCGCCTACTCCAGTTAGTCTTCCTGGCCTTTCAAGGCCCTGGCCCGGGAAGGCACCCTCCTCTTTAAACCCCAACTTGGGGCGTGTTTACTTTTTTTTCGTCAAACGCTTTCCCACGGTGGACCGTCTTCCCCTTCCTTACTATTTGCCCAATTCCGTGTGCTGAAGGCTATTTATCCCTTTTACAGTGTGGCCGGATATCTTGCCATTATTGTTTCCATTTTCTCCCCGCCCCCGTTTTTTTTGGCCCTTTTTTGCCCCGACCCCCCCCTTTTTTTTTTTTTGATGTCTCACCCCTGGGGCGTCTTGTCCACGTTTTTTTTTTAGTTTCCCACTCGCCGGACCTTCCTCTGATCTTTTATTGTAACAAAACCCGTTCATTCGCCTGGTGCAACCACTATACTGTTTGACCGTCCTGGTTGGGACCAGTTCGACCCTTCTTACGATGACCCGTGCGGGCTGTCCTGGTTAAACCCCCAACCGCTGCCTTCCGTTTTTCCGGAGGCCCCTACCCCCCCCCCCTTCTGATAAACATTCCCTTGCCTCTGGGCTGCGATGGTCTACTGACCTTTCATGTTTCCCCATTTCTCTTCGTTTTCTTCTTTTCTGATCCCTCCGGCACTGCGAGGTCCAGCCCGCGATTGACCCCGGGCCTTCTTAATTGCCTGTGAGTTGAGTTGCACCTTTTTTTCCTTCTCCCCTATGCCCTTTACCCCGGTGGCGGTGGCACCGGGTTTGTGCTGTTGGGCACCTCGTTTGTCGCTTTTAGCTTTTAACGTCTTCACAGTAACCTGGCACATGGTTTGCTTTGCCCCAATTGCCACCGGCAAATATCATGGGTCATTCGTTTTTCTACACGGTCCAACGCGGTTTTTCGTACCCGCCGTCCCTTTTCCCCAGTGTCGTCCCCCTTTTTGCGGAACGGGCTCGCCGTCTTTGGTGCTGCACCCCCCCCCCTTGCCCTTCTGTGCAAGTTTACGTTGCAGCGTTGTATGCCTTTGGTCTTGGGGGAAACTTGTTGACGCTCGGGCGTGACGTGTGCTTCATGTTACGCGCGCCCAGAGGGGTCGTGGGTTCGATTGCTCTTCCTCCCGCGTCTACACTCTTGAGAGCCCGGTAAGCACTTCGGGAGTTCCCCTTCCTTGTGTGGAATGGCGGGACGCGGTCAGCGTTCTCCACTACCGCCGCCCCCCTTAAGGGCCGCTGTTTGTGATCTGTCGTTTCTATTTCTCCCCCAGTTCTCGTCTTTTCTCCGCCGATTGGTTGGTTTTTCTTGTTTGCCCTTACCGGACTTTTTTGCCCCCCTCCGATGCGAGGGTGACCCTGCCCGCATTATTTGTGTCGCCGGTGTACCCTTTGGGTGTGTGCCCAGGTCTTTGTATCGTTTCCGTTTTGCGGTCCCCACTCTGTCCTCCTTGTGCTCAGCTCGTTATGGGGCCACTTCCCCTCCCCTTTGCCTTTCTTCCTTTGTATTCTTTTGACCAATGTGGGTCGGGTCGCCCTCTTTTTCTATTGCGGTTGTTTAGTCCGGCGTGGCAACCGTCGCATTTCTCCTGGCCCCCCTCGTTCTTTCCCTCTCCTATTTTTTCACGTAGCCAGGGTGTGTACATGATTGCCATTGTCCTTCGCCCCCCCCTTTTCCAATACGGTGTCATTTTTTTCGTCTCCCCCGTGGGTCTTACTTGCCTGGCCCGACCCCTGCACTTTCCTCCCTTGTGATTGCCCGGGTTGTATCCAGCGGGAACAGACACTTACCTGGTTTTTTTCGTGTCAGGGTCGTAATGTAGTTTACGCTAACTTCTCTTCTTCTCCCCGTCTTGTTGCGGCTTCGGCAGTGGTGACCCAGTTGGCACCATTTGTTCCTTTGTTCCTTTCCTGGCCGGCCGGCTACCCTTGTCCGTCTCATGGCCCTTGTTCACTCCCTGTTGTTGTTTGCCTCCTCACTTCCCGTTTCCGATCCACGTAGGTTTTTACACGGGTGTGAGTCGTGAGACTTATTTTAGTAGTACTGTAATTCTGCCTCCACTCTCCACTTTGCCCTACCGGCATCAGTCTCACCCCTGCCTTCCTCGCTCTGTTTCCCGGCTCCGCTTACCTGCGTATGTTGGACGCATCCGCTTGTGCGTTGTTTTTCCGAAGTCGGGAGGTTTGCTGACCGAATTTGTCAGTCCTTAATTTCCCCCTTTTTCTTGCAGCCCGTTTTGTTCGACCAGCTGGATGGCTGTCCGTTTTTCCTTGCGCACCCTCCCCCGTGGCCGTTTTTTCCACCACTTATCTCTCCCTCTTTCCTCTGGGTCCCTCGGGATCGCGCTTTGCGACCTCGTATTTTAGGATGTTTTGATGTGTGGCCTTTTTCCGCTCTTTGATAATTGTTTTTCATACCGTCTTTTTATGTGTCCTTGGTGCGCGGTGCAGCGTGGCCGACCCTCACAAAACTGCTGACCCATTGCCTCTTTTTTTTTTTCCCCTTCACTTCGATTTGCCTGGGGCGCTCGTTTTCAGCCCTTGACCCTGTCCGGGCTGAAGACGCGCGGACCTCAACTCATTTGGTCTTTGTTCCCCATAGGACAGGGTTAGCACCGGGGACGACCCCTGCTTTCCCTTACTATGGTCGTCCACCCCCGCCGAAATTTGGTCATATTCACCCCTCTCACCTCGGCCACGTGTCCCGCGCAGTTGCGTGTTTCTTGACAGGCCTGCTGCAGATTTTGGGTCCTCCGCATTACATCGGGCCGTGTAGCTGCCTAAGAGCGTCCTGGTTCAGACCTTTCTTCTAACAGGGGCTCATAGGGGGCTTAAAGGGCGGTGCATCTCTTTTGTACGGTCTGTTTTTAGTTTTGTTTGATTTTTCTCTTCCCCGGTTTCTTTTTTTCCAGGTTAGGTCTCCTTCCTGCGCGCTCCGCGCATCTAGCGGGCTGTTGAGTCGTCATCCACATCTTCCTTCGTTCTTGCCGTCCAACACCGTGGAGTTCCGTCCCTTCCCCCCCCTTTTTTTTGTCCGGTGGCGACCGCCCGGGTTTAGAGGGTTGCCGACCCCCCTCTCCGGATCTCCTCCAGCGCCTCGGCTTGTTCGTTTCGGCCGTTCGTAGGATCCCGCCACCGCCCCCGCTATGCTTTGTTCCTATTATGCCGCGTTGCAGTTCCTTATGTTGCCAATTTTGCCTGCGTGATCTGTGCTCCGTTTTTTCTGGACTTGCATGGCCCGCCCACATTGTTGGCTCACATGCGCGGGCTCCTGCGCGTTTTCGTGTCAAATTGCACTCCAGTTTTGCCCGGTCCTTCCATCCGTGGCTGCTTCCTCTAACATCTCTTCTATTTTCCTCCCCCTTTTTTTTGTTTTTTGAGTTCTGCACTTCATGTCTCTGTCAACCTCGTGCACCCCGGGCCTGTTTTGCCTCCGCAGTTTCGCGCTGCTCCCATGCTGCACTTTCTTTAATTGGGTCTGCTGTGCTATGTGTTGACTGGCACCACCGCCTTTTCTCTGGGGCCACTGACCCTTGGGCACTCGGACCGATGCAACTGAGTGTCCTCGTGATCCTCACCGGCTACCGTCCAGTAGCTTTCTGCTACTTTTCGTCCCAGGGACCCCCCCCAAAGCCTATTTGGGCCTTTTCTTCGTTATCAGGAACCTATATGTTACCTGCGACCTGCCTTTCCTCTTCCCCCGTCCACGATCGCCGTTGCGGTACCCGCATGTTCCTGCAAGGTATTGCGTCTTCCTATCGTTTCACCATTCCTACACTTTTTTTTTTCCCCCTAGGTTAGAACCACCTTTATAATTTGCATGGTCTGGCGTTTGACCCCTACCAAGGCGTTCTTCCCCTCCCCCCCCCCTCCCCCAAATTATTTGTTGAGATGTTCTTCGCGTAATTTGATGCTGTGTCCTGGCCATCATCAGTTTGTGTACACCGAGGGACTGCACAGTTTCACCTCTCTTTTGGCCACGGCACATTGTTCCCTGGTAGACAGGAAGTGTTCTCGGTTAGCTCACTTCTTTGTCGGTCGTCGTGGTCCTGTGTGAGGCTATTGGATTTTTGCCACCCCCGGGTTGTTTGGATTGGGGTGGTGTGTGTTGTGGTGGTTTTTTAAGTGGTGGAGGGGGGGGGGCGGCGCGACGTTCCGCTGGTGTTGTGTCCCTATTTGTTTTTGGCCCTTGTCGGGGGGCGCGGCCAAGGGGGGATTGTGGAAACATCATGGGTTTGTGTTTTTGTGTTTTTGTGCGGGTTGGTTTTGTTTATTTTTGTCCGCGCAAGGTCGCGGGGGGGTGTTGGATGTGGGTGTTTCCATCTCCCTTTTTGTCTGCGCCGCCCAGTGCTGTACGCCCAATAACTTAGCTGGTATCGGGTTTTTGTGGTATTTGGGTTGGTTTGTTCCCGTCGGGATGTAGGTGAGGTCAACTCGGGGACGGCGCGGGGGTGGGTGGGTAGTCCCCCCCCCCCCCCGTTGCGCTTTTTGGTTGCGGGTTTTGGGGTTCGAGTCCTTTGTGGTTGGGCCCCCCCCGCTGCTTGCGTAAGGGGGGGGCCCTTGGTCTTCTATTGGCCTGGCGGGTGTTCGTGCGGTTGGGGTTGTGCGTTTTGTCTTTTTTTTCCCGGAGCTGGCGTGGTCTGGGGGGTTGGGGGTGGGGTGGGGGTGGTTTAGAGTTGTTTGGCTGGTGTGCTCGGACGTGGGTGTTGTTGTGGTTTTTTTTTTGTTTGGGGTTGCTTTTTTTTTGGGTTGCTGACTGCGTTTCTTGTTTCTTTTTTGTTGTTTTTTGTGGGGGGTTTTTGCGGTTGAAGGAGAGGACACGTGGAAGGGCTAGGGGGGTCCCGGTTTTGGTTTTATTTTCATTTAACTTGTTTTCTAGGGGAGCGGGCGTGTGGTTATACTGGTGTTACCTGCAGTGAATTGAGTGGGATCTTGTCACGGTGGCATTGGCACTTTTGGGGGGGGGGTTGTGGGGGGGGTTGGTCGGTGTTTGGGGGGGTTCAGTTTTGGGGGGGTGTTCGGGGTAAGGACGTGTGGGGGGGGGGGATTCGTCTCGGGGGTTTTGGTAGGGGGGCTTTTGGGTCCGGCTGTGTATATGTGTTTCTTGACCCCCCCACCCCCCCGTTTTGAGGCCTCCTCCCCCCCAGCTCGTACACCATGTGGTTGAATACCTATCCCCACCAAAACCACCCAACTATTTGGCTTTTTTTTTAACCCCTTTCCCCTACCTCTTGTCCAGTTGGTGAAACTTTTCCGGTCCCCGTGGATTTCTTCTCCCTCCCGGCTTTTTCCCCCAGGCCATGTCGCTAGTCCCTCTCAATTAATCATGTGCGGTGTCATCTCCCTTTTGCGTTGATTTTTTCGGCTATGGTCGTCTGATTTTCTTCTTTTTTTCTTTTAGTTTAGGGTGGCTCCGTTTGGACAGTCTTTCCGTTCCCCTTCCCCAAGGGCACAACCCCCGTTTAAGACCCTCAGTGTGCTTCCCGGCCGATAAGGTTGCCTTCCCCCCCATGTGTCCTTTTCTTTTGGTTGGCGCAGGGGGCGTTTGACCGGTCTCACCCTTGGCCAGTGTGGCAGTGTGGCTCATTCCCCTTTTGAACCCGGTGCCATCTGTTGACCTTTTGGTGTCTCACACCCATTGTCACCCCCCCTCCGTGATCCTTGTCCCCGCTTGATACGGCCTATTTATTTCATTACTTGGTTTTTTAGTCTTCTCCCCCACATCCTTGACCCAGCCCCCTCTGTATCGTAGCGACTCGCGCTACAGGGCTTTCTTGCGTCCCGTGTATTTCGTTTTGACCCCCAATCCGCGCCGGGAATGCACATTGTTCCGATTCTCCTGACCAGGTGCGAACTTCCCGTACGACTCACGAATGTCACTTTTTTTGAGATGGTTGGTCGTTGTTTTGCGTAGCTACGCGCTTTTCGCCTCGGACGCCACAAGACAATGCCTCCTTTGCACCCAATCGACCCGTGCTTCGGTGGTCTTTCGGTCCACCCCCCCCCTGTGGTACTACAATCGTGTTTAGTGGCTTCTCTGGCCGCCTTTTTTTTGTCGGCCACCTTACTCTTCGCATTCCAAACTGTGTGGTGCGGCCTGTGTCTTTTTTTAGGCGGTCCTGCCGTGGTGATTTTCCCCGTCCCTTTCCCAGCTGCCGGGGGTACTTCCACTGGCATGGATGGGCTGTTAATCGCGATGGGTATCACGACTCGTCTATATTACTTTGTCGCAAGTTTTGCCCACCCCCCCACCCTGTGCCATGATCAAAGACCTGATCTACCTCCTTTCCGTTCTTCTTCCAACTTTTGTCGCCTTTGTAGTACCCCGCTATGTCCGCCTGCTCTCCCGTCCCCCCCTGCACCCGATTACGTTGCATCCTTTGCCGGTCTCCCCCCCCCCCCCCCCCTATTAGTTGGGGTTTTTGTGTCCATCCTTGGCACGTGGGCCCCTAGGTGGCTTTTTTGTCCACGGTTTTTCCTGGTTTCAACATTTTCTTTGATGGTTTAACTTTCAATTTCTGTTTTGGGATGTATCTGGCCAGTTTTTTTTTTTTTTTTTTTTTTTGTGCTGGATTGGCCTCTTTCTCGTGCGGATTAGTTTTTTACCGCGTGGTTTTGCCCCCACCGCGGACCCCTCCCGATGCTTTTCTGAATACCAAAGCTTTCCCTCTTGCACATTCGCCGGTGGAAGTTTGTATGGGGGGTTTAGATGTTGGTTCCCTTTGGTGGTTTCCTGTTTCCCCTCCACAATATCCGGCATTTTCGGGAATGTTTCTCTTTATTGGCCCCTGGTTCCCTTTCATCTCTCCCCCTCGTGCATCTTTCTGTTTAGGTCGGCCGTATCTATGGGGACTTAACACAGACAAAGCTGCCTCTTTTCCTTCTTGTTTCGGAGCCCCTTTTCACCCACGCTCCTTCCTTTTTACCCAAGCCTAGAACGTTAAATCGATCAGGTGGCACAGAATATGGCAGTTACCTCATGTGAGCGGTAGAACAGTCCCTGTCAGCCACAAGCTCCCTTCAGATTGGTTTCGGTTTTATTTACTTTTTCTCCGTATGGATTGGTTTGTGTGTTTTGATATTTTGTGCTTCTTTCGATTGCCCGTGTTGTTCCCTCTGCTGGTGTGTGTCATGGGATTTGCCCCCGGGATCTGTTTTCCGGGTTTTGTGGCCCTGGTTCCCTCCGCCGACCCGGGTTTCCCTAGCTGCAGTTGTGGGGCTTCCGGTTTTTTCTTGTCCCTTCTGCGCGTTTTTCCTTTTTGGCCTGGCTTTCCCCCCCCCCCCTCCCCGTCAACC
>Ga0179593_1309679_pt1 | contig 13190 bp, 11 predicted proteins | sample CZODoug2_1_08_16_FD_185931 | JGI IMG/M metagenome (GOLD analysis project Ga0179593, IMG submission 185931) | Vadose zone soil fungal communities from Angelo Coast Range Reserve, California, USA - CZODoug2_1_08_16fungal (PacBio error correction) | ecosystem: Environmental > Terrestrial > Soil >... | reverse complement strand
TAGGCTTCCAACGTCCTCCGCGTATGTGTCCTTCCGGTGGCGGTTGCGGGGCCCTTTTGCGTCCTTTTGGACTTTTCCCACTGAAAGCCTGCGTCTTCTTTTTTCGCCTCCTCTTCCCCCCTTTTTGCCGAGGTGAAGGTCGCCTACGTGCCGTCGTTTTGGTTTTGGTGTACCGGCTGACTGCATACCGGCGCCCCCTTATCGCGTTCCATCTTCCTAAGTCCCAGGCGGCATCTCCTCTCCTGCCCCCCCCTCCTCCTGGTGGTCGCATCCCTACTCCCACGCTGGCAAGGGCATCCTTATGAAACCCCGTTTTCTTCGGTCGGAAATGCCTCCTTTTTTGCACTTTTCTTCCCCTTCTCGTCGTTCGTATGGTCCTCATCTTTTCTAGTTTTGGTTAGTTGAACGGCTTTTTGTTGTTCTCGATCTCGAGGAGAACGACCAAGGAGGCTGTGTCTGGTCAGCTTTTCGTCCCTTCCTTTTTTCTTACCCTTTGTTGTGCTCTGCCGCGATTTCCGGCCCAACATGCATGCGGCCCGTGACACGGTGCTCCGCTTTCCAGACCGCGATTAGTTTTTAATTTTTTTCTTCCGTGCGCCTTTATGATCCCCTTTCCCCGCAGCAGTTCAAGCCCGAATCGAGGCTTCGTCTAGCGCCGTTGAATGTTCTCTGATTGAGGAAGCTTCTGGCCTTTCGGACCCGAGGGCCCTTCCGGACGATGTATTTTGCTTCCACTTCGCGCTCTCACTCTTACCCGTTGTCACTAACGCTTTTCCGGCTCCTCTTTGCAACCGCTTTTCTGCCATGAGCGAGGCCCCCTCTCTTCGCGGTCTTTGTCCCGCTCTTTCCTGAGGGGTCAGTTTGTTTTTTCACGGTCTTTCGCGAAACGTCGATTCTTCTTTGCCGTCCGTTTGACTCCTTTTGGGCACCGCTTCGCATCCCCTTGTGGTGCTACGGCGGCCGACGCGTCGACTTCCTCTCCGCAACCGCGGCGCCGGGGGTCGGGGTGTGAGGCCGCGTCCTTTCTCCGGCCCCGTTCTACGACTGCAAGATTTTTATGTGCCGTTCTTTCTTGTTTGAATCGTTCTCGTGGTCTGGTTTTTCTCAAGGGTGGTGGATGGACCGTAGGTCAAGAGGGAGCACCGCCGTCGCTTTGCTTGATGGGGACTTGGTGATGTTTTTTTTTTTTTTTTTTCCCCCCCTTTCCCCCTCCCGCGTGATTTACCCTCCGTCTTGGATGATGTCTCGACGCCGATAGGGCTCTTTTTCAGGTTCCCCCCCTACGCCAGAGTGTAAGACTTAGCTGGCCCCGATTTGTATCCTTTTGTTGAGGGAGTTCAACAAGATGGTCTTTGAGCTCGGCCATATTTTCACCTCTTGTCCTCCCGACCTCGTTCGACCCGTTTTTCCGATATGCGCAGCCGATCGCCCAGCACCTGCATTTTTTTTTTCAAATAGTTCGCGCGTGATTTGACCTTCCGGACCTCCGCCCGAGGTCGCCCCCGGTCGAGCGGATCGGCAGGCCTTTCTGCTCCCTATCCCTTTATAGGCTGACTTCTTTCCGGGTCCTCTTCTACAGTTTCCTCTGTTGCCTGTCCTCGAGCACGAGGATGCGTCAAGACCAGTGACAGCGATCCACACCTTCTTTTCTTCTCTTTCTGCCTTTCGTGGTCACTTCTTCATCACCGGGAACCCGGAGATCACCCGAGTCTTTCCCTTGGTCCGCAGAAACTGTCTGATCCAAGCGTCTACTCGCCACCGGCGGTCGGGTAGATTTGGCGCCGCCCTATCTTTTCCCATGAGCCCTTTCACGTTTCATTTCGGCGAGAGGTCCACCGTGACCCGATCGAAGTGTTGCTATCCCTCTTGGTCTGCGAGTTTTACGTAGGCGGTTTTCAGCTTTCCTCCCTCCCCTCCACGGCCCTCTCTCCTTTCAACCCCCTTGGCACAAGGTTTAGGTTGATTGTTCCGTCCTTGTGGGTCTCTCTTTGCGGAAGATGTTTTTTTTTTCCTTGCTCTCCCCCCGACCCTCGGGTTTTCATTCGTTAGACCCACAGACGATTTTGAACGCTTGTTGACGCGTTGCGTTATTTTATTGTTTGTACAACCTGTCCACTTTCGATCCCGTTTTTTTTTTTTTTTGTGAATTGTGCGTGGTCCAAAGGGAGCAGCGGAGTTTCGATGACGCCCTCGTCGTTATTCTGAGATACTTTTTGTCGCTTTTTTCTTTTTTTCTCCCATAACCTGGACTTGACGCACCGTCTACACTCTTTTTGTCCATTCTCTCCCTGGGACTTCCTTGAGCTTGCTTGAAATTACGGTCCCACTTCTACATTTTCTGAATGTGTGACCTTCCCCCCCCCCCTGGGCTTGAAGGGTTTGCCCCCCCCTTTGATAACTTCGATTTCTTGCTTTGTTTCTCTTTGGTGAAAAAGGGACGGGCTTAGGTTTTCGCCCTTCTCGCCCCAATGTTTTTTTCCAAAGTAGGTCTTGTAGTACAGACCACGCCTAGACCTGTTTTTCCTCCCCCTCCGCCTGTTGGCCACTACGTTTTTGCGGTTCGTGTTGGTCCTGCCATTCTTTTTAGGGTTTTCCCCTACGAAAGTGAAGGCTTGGTCCGTGGAACCTCAACGCAACTTCCCGGCTCCCCCCCCTCCCCAGGTGATCCCCCTTACCGCCCTTCCATTGAACACGATTTCTATCTCTTGGCCCCTTTTTATTTTACAGGTCTTCAACACCCTTTTTTCTTTCTCGCCCTTCCTTGATCCTCTTTTCTTCACGACTTGACGCCCCGAAGACGGACATATTTTGGCTGTCTGCGAAACTTGATTCCCAGACTTTTTTGTAGAACCGATGATGGTTAATCGACTGCTCCCCACCCTTTTTCGTTTTTCTTTGACCGTCCCTCGAGGTGCTTCTTCGGGTGTCCCCAAGTCGATCAACTGTTTTTGCGTGCAACCCTGCGGTTGCAGGTTCTAGGGTTTGTTGATCTTCCCACGGGCTTTCTTTCTTAGTCAGACGACGTTAAATCTTTTCCTCACCCACCCTCTTTCCTGGTCTCTCTTGCTTGTTTGATAGTAGATACTATGATCTTCGTGCCGGGTCTTATAGACGTTGTTCCCTTTTTGAACCCCTTGTCTCCGGGGGCCTTTCCAGTCTTCTGCGTCTCTCGGCTATTGCTCTTGCCCTTCCGGCCAGCGGTTTCTGCTTTTTTATTCTCTTCCGGACGCAGCGAGGTCCAATGCCGGAGGTCTGTTTGAGTTCTTAGCCGTTCCTTGCCTGCGCGCTATCGTTCTTTTTGATATTGCCCCCGCTTTCTCTTCTCCCCTCGTTCCCCCCGCCTCCTCTATCTCTTTTTATTAGCTTCTCTACTCTCCTCCGCTCCTATTCCCCCCCCGACTTTTCCTTTTGACCCCTATCGCTTCCCTCCCCTACTCTATCCTCTCCCGTCCCCTTCCCTACACCTCACTTTTTATTTCTTTTTTCTCTGCCATATCTTCTTCATTCAATTGTATCTTTTATTAATAGCATCTTTTCGTCCTGGGTGGATGCGGGCTGGGCAATCAACTGGGGTGTTTTATTGTACTTAACCTTCCGGCGATTGTTTTGGCATCCTTTACTTCCCTCTCCTTTAGTTCTCCTGGCGTGCGTGCTCCCTTGCTTTCCGGTCCCTTTTTTTTTTTTTCGACGTGCCTTTAAGACGTGAGGCCAGATCCCGCTCCTATTTTTTTTTTTGCGGGTCCTTTTTTTTTCACTCGTTGATCTCGTTCGTCATGGAGGTTTAGAGTTTGGGGTTTTTCTTTGCCCTCCCCCGTTTTTCTCATCGCTCGGCTTTCTCCTCTCTGACCCAGGTCTCAATTGAATCAGCCAGAACATATCGAACCCTCGTTGTCCTCCCTTGGTGAAGAACTTGTCCTGTATGATTCGTCTGCCCCTTTACTTTCCGAACTGTCGCTCTCTGCCAACCTGGCCGCTTTCGGCCCCTTAGTAACTGCCGGAAGCGTGTGCCGTTATTTTTACTTTTATGGCTTCTTTTTCAGTCCTCCTGAACTTTAGCGATGTCGCTCAAGAACTGCCCCCGGCTCGTCTTCTTTTCTGTGTCCCGTGCGGCTTGCCTTTTATCCCCCTGCGTGGGCGTTTGCTTTAAACCGTTTGTCGGACGCCCCGCTGTCGTCGTCTTTTGGTGCATCAAAGCCTCGGCTACCGCGACCTTCAATGGTTTTCTTGGCGCGTTGTCCTCCTTTCTGGGTTTTATTTCCTCCTGAATCACGTGACTATTGTCTTTCACGGGCTCCTGTTTAAGGACGTTGCAGGCGTAGACACGTTGCGATGTTCGCTTTCCCCTCCTTTTACCTTCCCACTTGGAAGATTAAATTTCTTTTTTTGGAATTTTTTCATTTTTGTCTCCCCCCTCCCTCCCGCAAGTCGTTCCTCCTCTTTGCCCCCACAGTACCTCAGTTTGCCTAGAGTCGATGGGCAGCCGTCATGCACTGGAAACAGAATGAGCAATTCTTTCTTTTCCCCCCCAGCGTTTTTTCTGCTTCCTCGTCCTTTTTTTGCTCCTACGTTGATCCCCTTCTTTTCTGATTTCCTTCCCCCTCACTTCTTCCGCTTCGAGTTCGACGGTTCTCCCTCCGTGTTGTGTTGATCGAGGCTGGCCGTCTTCTAGCCGGCGGCCGATTTCTTACTCGGACTGTGAAAGCGGTCGTTCTGTGCTTAAGGAGTATCGGGTACAACGTTACGCTGATTGTGCGCCTTGCTATCCTTTCCTTTCTTTCCCGGTATTGCAGGGCGCACTTCAACTGCTTCTTCCTTTGACCAAGGTGCGTTTTCTGCGTCCGAGTTGTAGCCAAACCTTTTTTAGTGGACCATTCCCCCTCCCTTCCCATCTTTTTTCCCATGAATTTGTGATGATCTTTGTGGGCATCGTTTTTTTTTTTTTTTATGGTCTTAACTCGTTTCTTTTTTTTATCCTTCGCCCTCCCGTTCTACCCACCTTTGCCCAGGGACTCCGAAGTTCACGGTTCCTTGCTTCGACTGTCCCTTTATTCTGTCCCCGGCCAGCTCCGACCTCCTCAACACTTTCATACACGTCGGCTCTTCCCCTTCCCCTTCTCTCCCGGACTTTAGTCCGACCCCCAACGTTCGTTTTTTTTTTGAATTGAATCCTACGCCTGCATCCAAAGAACGGGGCAATAAGATCCGCTTGCCTTTTTTCCTTGCGACGGAGCACTTAGGCGCCACTAGCGTACCCGTCCTTCCTAACCGGCACTCGTTTTAGTCTGTCCTTGCGAATCTTTTTTATGCTTCCGCTTTACGCGCCGGCAATGGGAAAAATACCTGCACTGTCAGTTCCCCCCCCGTGACTCCCCCACGCCTTGTATTGATATGTTCGGTTCTTTTATCTATTCTCTCGCGTCTTTACAGCGATCGACTCTAACCTTGGCTGGCCCCCTGTGTGGTCCCCCCCTCTCACAACCCATGACATCGAATGAGACACCCCCGATGTTGACCGGACTGACCGCCCTCCAAAAATGGCTTCTTCACGTAAGTCCCAAGCACCCGTCCACACCTCTTTTCGAACCTTCCTTCCATCCGCGACTGTCTCCGCTGATACGTTTTTCCTTTCTGCCCCAAAAATCTTACGGTTACATTTCCCCTTTTTCACCCCCTATCTTTGTCCCCGACTTAGCTCTAAGAGTTAGCGCCCGACCCTTTCATTACCCCTTTTGCTTTCTTAAGTAGCCAGGATCATCAGTCCAACCGGCACGCTCGGACTTCTCGTGACCCGACTCGCCCACAGGCAGGTTTCTCCTGTAAGCCCGGCGGACCCTTTTTTCTTTTCATCCCCCATGTCTCGAAGCCAGGCAGTCCTTTAATTACTCCTTCCCCCACGCTCGCGTCCTCGGAGGCACGTCTTCTTTTGATTTTTTTTTGTTCGCCACATTTGACGGCGTTCGACTCGCTCGAGCCTCCTTTTTTTTTCCACCCCCCCAATTGAACCTGGCACCCTTTTTTTTTTCCCCCGCCTTTTCTTTTCCCTGTTTGGCCTTACGTTCCGATCGACCTTCGCCTTCCTAATTTTGGTCACCTCATGTCATAAGATCCCATCTTAACTTCTTCGTGGCTCCATTGATTGTGCATTGTTACTTCCAATCCACCCTTGTGTTGTCACGCTTCAGTCTACGTCTTTTTTTTTTGGTCGGATCGCCGCCCCGACCTTTCCTTCCAGACCTTCCCCTGCAAAGGACATTTGGAAGTTCACTTCCCATCTGTTAGTCCATCGCCATTTTTGATCAGCTCACTTTTGATTTTCAAGTAACGAATCAGACCACATAATTTTCTGGACCACCTCAGATCTTCCTTTCCCCAAAGCCCTCACTAGTGTCCCCGCCCTTGTAGTTTGCCAACATTGCTGATGGACAGTTAGGTTTCAACACAGTACGGGTCTATTCGTGTTAGATCCCTGACGTATTTTTCACCCTCTTTCTTTTATTTTGCGGGAGTGATCCTTCTAGTGTTTCCACATTGAAAGCTTGCGTCTTCCGCACCCTCTTTTTCTTCACAAAATTGGTCAAACCAGTCCTTTTTGGCCCGTTCTTCTCCCTTTTTTCAGGTTTGTTTGTCAAGTCAAGCAGTCTTTTTTCCTCTCCGTTATCGTTCATGTGCGACGTTGTATAGGGTACTCAAACAGTTCGGTTTCTGTGAACCCCTCTCCCCTTCTCTTTCTTTGCCGTCTAGACAATCCGTCACGCCCGCCCCGGTGGGTTTCTGTGCGCCGTTCCCCAGCGAACCAGCATTACCAGCTCGGCAGGTCCTGCCCTCCCTGTTTCTTTTTTACGGCAACCGCGTCCTTATTGTTTCCATTTTTTTCTCTAAACCGCCTGACCGCGTGTTTTTCGATCGTCGACGAGGACCATTCGTAATCAAATGAGCCTTTTTTCCTACCCTCTCAATACGAACGTCCCTCTTCCCTTTTCTTCTTCCGCGAGGCGGTTTTTTCCGGTTCTAAGACTCAACACGTTGCGACCTCTTCCCACCTCGGCAGATGCGGGGCCTTTTTTCTCCTTTCCTTTCCCTCCGGGGACTCTGCGCGAGCAGTGAAGAGGTGAAAGTTCCCCCCATTGGCTCTTCCGTCCTTCCCTCGACCGACAAGTGGTTTTTTATCATGTTTTTTTTTCTCGAGCTTTTTGTTGACCACCCTTTTGAAGCCCGCTAGTTCTTGGCCCCTGGCTCGTAGTCTACGACCACTCCTTCCCCATGAACGCTGGGTTTTAGTCCTGCTTCTCCTTTCTCTGTCTGACAGGACTGCACGTCGAAATAGCGCCTACGTTCTTTGCTTCCCGCTTACCGACTCAAGTCAGCTGCCCCGTTCGTTCTTCTTTGCGTTTTCTCCCTTCTCGCCTGCTCGACCCGGGTGCTTCCTTTTCTTTTGCTCGTCGTGGCTCCTAACACAGTATCCGCTATTCTATTCTGTTGCATATCCGCTAGGCGTGAGAATCATCGTGCTATTTTTCCCCCGCTCCTTGTAGAGTTCGCCCCGCGGTCTTGTGTTTTTCTTCTTTCTTTTCCCGGCGAGTTATCGCTACCATCATTGTGAACGCCAGCGCCAGATTCAACCACTTCCCCTTCCCCTTTAGCAGGCTCACTGTTTGGGTTGCCTTGGCCATAGCGAGTCGGGTCGGACCTTTCACCTTTCTTCATCAGTGTAGGAACGACACCACAATGAGGTTCCCCTCTCGAAACGGCGCTTTATAAGTTACTGACCTTCTCCCATCCTTTGCTTCACCAGCCCATCACATTCCCTTTTTTTTTGGTCAGTCAACCGCGGAGAACTATTCTGAACCAGTATTTTTTTTTTTTGAGTCGGCCCTTTGGCGAGCGGGCCGACTTTTTTCTTCTCCAGTTCCCGACGGTTGCTTCCCCCTTGGTGTCTTTTGCGTGTCGCGTCCTCGTTAGCCCACACGTGGACAGTCGTCTTTTCACGTTTTTTCCCCCAATTGAGACTTATTCCCTCTTTTCTTCCATCGGCGTTTCGTGAGCCCTCCTTCTTTTGTGTAGACCACACACATCGAACCAGCATGAAGCTTGCCCTCTTGTGCGAAGGATTTTCTCTCGGTCGAACTACGGTCTTGATTTCTTGCCACTTTCTCGCCCTCCGCTTGAGGACTCGGGTTGCGATTTACGTTCCCAGAAGGGCAACGAGCAAAATTTTGTTTTCCTTTTTTTTCAGGTTCGGGCCGGAATTCCCTCTTTTCGCTAAGCGCATGAAATGCGCTTCTTCGCGGTTTCGTGCCCTTCTTCGGACATTACGTAGTCGTTGCGCTCTGTCTCTCTAATTCTCCACTTTTTTCTCATTATTCTAGGGAGGTAAGCATGTGCGCTTTTTCCCGGTTATTCTTTCCTTCTGCTACATTATCGTCGAGAAGGGTCTCTTTCTGATGACCGACGAGGTCGGGGACGAGGCAGCAATTCCTTTTCCTCTACGGGCCTTCAGCGGCGCTTTTCCCCGCACGCCTTCCTCTCTCATTTCAGCGTGGCCGATGCGACCAGCCCCTATCTCCGAACCCTACGATCGTGCGTTCCCCCTTTTGGCTGGCCCGCTGAGCCGGATGCATTGCAAGCCTTCCCGTAATCTTTTTTAGATCTTGAAATTGCTTTATTCGTTTATATGCATCACATGAGGTGATTCTTCCCTTTCCATTGCACTCTGGCCTCTTTTTCTTCGGCCTCTGAGGCGGTTATCGATGTTGCCGGTTGACGGTCACCGCCACCTCCCTCGTCTTCGCGTCTGAACCCTTCCACTAGACGCAATGTAATTCTCCTTCCCTACAAGTGCGAGTCACGGACGACGCCGTGCCCTCCTTTTCTACAGAGGCAGCTGAAATCGTACTCCCCGCCCCGCTGCCTGCCGAAAAACCTAGGGTTCGTTCTTTTCTCCTTTTCTATTCCTTCTCTCTCCTAGTTTTTGAGTATTCTTCCAACTTCACCGACGCGTGGGTCGTTAGGCCGCCTTTTTAGGTTTACCCTCGTCCCGATTGTTTTTCGTCCCGCCCTTTCTATTCCTTCGTTTCCCCTTGCGGCACGTTTCGCAGCCATCACTTTCCTGTCTTTGAAGGTTTACAGCTCCCGTCTCTATTGTTTTCCGGTTAAGGAAAGAACCAGTAAATAAATGACTGCATTCCCTATCCCTGCCCAGCATTCCCGAAGACAACTTCCTTCCATCGTTCAATGACCGAATGACAAATTACCCCCTTTTACTGGCCTTTCCAACTGACTTCTCCCCTTCCTCCCCCCGCGACAACCCCTTTTTCTGTGTCCATTCCTCCTGCTCTGTTCACACTCCTTCTTCTAGGTCGTGATTCGCTCCGACTACGACTTCCCCCTTCGTTTTCGGGCTGAGTTGAGTGCTTTAATTCGATGCAGCTTCGTGACTTTCCTTTTCTGTCGTTCTCGATGTTCGAGCAGCTTCCACGAGTAGTACGTATCACCTCATTCTCCTTTCGACTTTGCCTCGAGTATTCCCGGCCTTTGCACCATCACTTGTTCCGTTGCTCATATGACCGAAACGCGACTCGGATTCCGGAAAGCTTTTTTGTCTTTGTCGTCTGTACCTGACGACGACATGACCTAAGCAGGGTCCGCCCTTCTCTTCTTCTCGTGCATCGTCGTTGTCTTTAGCTTCCTTCCTCCCTGCGAGGCCGCTGGAAACCTAGGACGATTTTCTTTTCCGGCGTTATACCTAGACCTCCTCCCCCCAACGAATTGTCCGCCCCCTTCGGCGAGCCGTTGACTTTTAGTCTTTTCTTGGCTCGAGAAGTATCCTATTCGACCCGGGCCTTTTTCACGAGGTTCCCATTTCTTTTGCAGGGGGCTACACTCCTTGAGGTTCTCTCTCCCCACAGTCGATTGTTCCTTTCCGTCGCTTGGGACCCCCGACGTTTATCCCCAATTTTTTTTTTCCGCGCTACCGACGCCTGCTTTTGCTCTTCCCCCCCCCTCCTTTTTCGTGGGGAGTTGTCGTCTAGTGCCAGCTGTACGTCCTCTTTTTTTGCCTCCTCCCGATCAAGGACCGGGTGCATTCATTCGCTATTTGTGCAGTTTCAATGGCTTTTCAATGAACCGTCGTTTTTATTGCCGTTCTGCGGGATCATTTTGTCTTCTCTGGCCTGGTTCTTCGACGCGGGGATTTCCTTATCCGTTTCGTGAGATGTCACGGAGCTCAGCCGGGTCTGTGCCCCCCTTTTTTCACCCGACAAGCAAGTTGCCCTCTTCTCCGTTCCTCTTGTTTTTTTTGGGATGTCGGTCAACAGATGTTCGGCTGATTTTCCTCTCACTACATCGTGCTCCTCTTCCTTTTTTGTCAAGTTCTCCTTTTCTTTTGGCTCTCGAAGACTTGTCCAGCGCGCCTCGATGTCGATTGCGTAGGGGATTCCCAGATCGCACTCATCCGCTGATGATCGCACAATGCTGATCGGATAGGCACTTCTCTTCAGATCCTTCTTCTGTCGAGGGCTGTGAGTCGGCTGCTTTTCCTCACGACCGTGAGATCGGTTCTCCTTTCCCTCTTTCACGTGAGTCCCCTCAGTTTCTTTTTCACGCGAGCGTCTACCATCCCACGCTTCAAGGAGTAGTTGTTCTGGCCTTCTTTCGTATTTGCGACCGGCGCTCCAGCCAGCATGTCTTCTCAAGATCCAGAGTCACTAGTTTTTTGCTCACCAATGCTACGCGAACGCCGTTTCCTCCCCTTCTGCGTTTAGATTTTCCGTGTTCGCGGCACGCATTCCCCATCTGCCGGGCACCCGGTCTGCGATCGCCGTCTTTTTCCACCGTGACGATCGCGTGTTGCTCCCCCCTTCTCTCTAGGTTTCCGAGCTTTTCCTGAGGTCAGTGAGTTTTCAGCTCTGAGTCTCTCTCCACCCTCCCCCTTGTTCGTCTCGAAAAACCACATTAGTTTCCGGTGCCTTGTTCGGCCGTTTTACGCCTCTTGATTCATTTCCTTGTCATCTGCGATTCTTCTGATTGTCCTCTTGGCCGTCAGGTGATACCCAAGACTGATGTTTTCCCTCGCTGTCACGCGTTTCCTTTTCTTTCTGCCTTCTTTGTCGACGGCTGCCGTCTTGTTTTCTCTGTTGCGCTGGGACGTGTTTGTAGTGTTTTGACGCACCGCTGGTGACGGAGTTTTTTTCTCTTCCGGTTCCTTATAGCGTTTCCTCTTTTTTTTCCCCGACATGGACCTTTTTCCGATATTTCCTTGCACATTCCAGTTGGGCGCGACATTTCGAATTCCTTCCTCACTTGTATTTGGCGACGCCCCCAGTCTCTACTGTTTTACACTTTGAAGCTCGGACATTTCTTTGGCCCGCCCCCTCTGTCCTTGTTAAACCTTTACGCAGAACCGGCCTGCCAGCCCTTTCTCGCACTCACTTTGTTGCACCGTCGGCGTTTAGTGGTTTTCAGACACGTTCGTTTTCCCGACACTTTTCCCCCTCCCCCCCATTTGGCCCCACCTATTGCGTTTTCCTTTGGTTTACCTTTGCGTAGGGTTTCCCATCCGAAGTAATTTCGTTCTGATAGTTCGTGAAATCCGCCCACTTCGTTCCAGATTTTCCCCCACCTCCTTTCTTGATGGCCTTTTTACCGCTTTTCTTCTGTTTTTATCCGCTTTGCATTGCGTACTTGGCCAGGTTTTTCAATTTCACTTAATCGCGGCGCTAAAGTGCTCTTCTCCTTCTCTTACTTGAAGAGAAAGACGCCCAGGGCTTTCGTCCCTCACTTGATGCTGCAATGTCGCCCATCGACAGGCGGTTAAGATTTGATGTTTCCCTTATACAAAATTCGTTTTTACGTACCCGACAAGATGAGAGTTTCTTTTTACTTCCTCCCCCACGCTATCCGGTGGCCGGCGGTTTTTTCCCAATGCTTTTATTCAGTTTTTTTTTTTTAGATGCGCGGCACCTGACCCGGCGTAAGAGCGCGTCGAGCCTGTCAAGCATTTCTCTCCCCTGTCTAAAATCGTAAGGTCGGACTGTTCGTTGCCGTCTCGCCGTTTTAGTTTTCGTCTCACTTTAGGATTTTCGTCGGTCTTATCGACTCTTTTGAAGGTCGAACTGAAATTCGCCTTTTTCTTCAGTTTTCCATCCCCTTCATGTGCTTTTCATCGTTCTTTCGAGACTCCTTTTTTTTTGGTGTCCTTTCTGATCCGGTTCCCTTCAGCCTGGCAGCGCCTCAAGGATCTGTTTGTTCTGGGCTTCGGAGCGTGAAGTCGCCGGCGTTCCCATCTGTATGAGAGATTCTTTTCATGTCGGATTTCTTTTTTCATCCCTCCGGGGACGATCGCTTTCTGTCTTTTGGCCGAAATTTGTTATTTTAAGTGTGTTGAGTTGGGCGACGGGCTGATAGTTAGCGGCCCGCCCCTTTATTTTTTTTCTTTCTTTCTTGTAGTACGTGTCAGTAATCCGTCTTCTTCTCTTTTTTTTTAGCGTTCTAAGGTTTTTGCACCCACTCCTTTCGTCCAGCACAGGTTTTCGCGTTATCTCTTTCCTCCCTCTATTTTCACCCGGATACTTGCCAAGTAATCCGGACGAACTCCTGACATTTTTAATTTTCTTTTGGTAAGTTGACGACCTTGCAGGGAATGGTGTTCCCTTATCTGGCCCTAAGTTCTCTCATAGACCTCTTCCGCGTAGCCCTTCCTTCTTTTTCGGCTGTTAATGTTTTTTTCCTATTCTTTTCCTTTTGAAAGTGGTCTTTCCAGACAGGCAAGTTTTTAAGTTTTCCCCGTTCTTGATGGCAGGCTTAGTCTTGCTTTTCTCCTCCTTGATGGTCGACGGTGAACTTTTTGTCGTGCGCTGTCTCTGCTTTTCCATTTTCTTCAACTCGTTTGAATTTTTGACCGCGACCTAACGGTGTCTGCGTTGGGAGCGTTTTTTCTTGGTGTGTCCTTCCTATCCCAGTCAAGGACTTTGACCTTGCCTCTTCTTTCCACCTGGATTCAGCGTTTGTTTGAATTTTACCTGCCAGGGCGGTGACTTTCCTTTTTTCCTGCCGCCGCTGATATATTCACACGGGTTCAAGTTCCTCAGGGAAGGAATTATGTCCCTTTTTGGCTACCCGCGACGCTGCCCGCTTCCTTTTTTCTATCCGCTTTTCACATCTTAGTCCATGATTGGCTTTTTGACCGCGTTCAA
>Ga0179593_1639705_pt1 | contig 13191 bp, 29 predicted proteins | sample CZODoug2_1_08_16_FD_185931 | JGI IMG/M metagenome (GOLD analysis project Ga0179593, IMG submission 185931) | Vadose zone soil fungal communities from Angelo Coast Range Reserve, California, USA - CZODoug2_1_08_16fungal (PacBio error correction) | ecosystem: Environmental > Terrestrial > Soil >... | reverse complement strand
AACCCCTTCTCCGCTGGTTTTTTTTTCCCCTGATGGGATTTTTTTCATGGTGGTGTCTCTTTTCCGTGACCCTCTCCTTTTTGACTCGACACTTTTCTGTTTCACCATTGTTAGTGGTGGATTTTCCCGAGCCTGGTCGTGTGTTTTTTGAAGTCTTTTCCCCCTCCCCCCCTTATATACCCCCTTTTTTCTTAGTCGGGTATTTTTTCCGGAAGTCTTTCTTGCAAATCTACAACTCTTCCCTTCTCACCATTTTTAACGATTCCTGTCTCAATCATCGTTCCCTCCCTTTGCAACGTGGTCCCCCCCCCTGCCGTTTTTTTTGCTCAGAGGCTTTTCTCTTTTCGCGTCCCTCTTCCCCCCACAAAGATCCTCGGAGTGGGTGACCCATGTTCTGTGTCTTTGTTTTTTGCCCTTGGTCGGCGATCCTTCGCACCCCCTCAGGGATTTTGTTGGAGTTGATCCCCCTCCCATTGGTTTTGCACTTCCCTTCCCATTTTTCCACCTCTTTTTATCTCAACAGGTGCCTTTTTTTTGCGCTATTCCTGAAATATGTCCCTTTCTCTTCTAATTTTTGCACTGACAAACCCCCAACCCCACGTTCCCCCTTCTTTCCTCCGTCTCTCCTTCGGATGGAGCCCTTTTTTTTTGAATGCACGCTCCTCCCCCCTCCCTTTGGTCTCTCTCCCCTCCGATTTCTTTTTCTTGACATCCATCGAGCCGCCCCCTTCCCTTTGTCCGCCACCCCCCCTTTTGCTCTGGTCCAGTTACCTCTCCCTTCCCCCCATCCTTCTAATGTCTTTTTGGCGCCCCCTTTGCTGGGTGTGTGCCTGTCTTTCCTTTTCTCTTCCGCGTATTCTCCCATTCACCCCCACCCTCGTCTATTTTGCCGTCGGTGAATTCCCACGCTATGCACGAAATTCCCCTTTCCTTGGAAGACCTTTCGATGGTCTTGGCCCTGAAGTCCTGTTCCTTTCCGAGGACGCCTTTTGTAGGGCTTTTTTTTTTCCTGCCCTTTTCAGGCACTTGTCATCTGTTTCCTTTTATGCTTGTTTTTCTTTTCCAGCTCACACTTTACCGCGACGCTTTTCGCCGTGGCCGTCGGTTTTTTTCGATATCTTTTCCTTTTAGGGCCATGGAGCCGTGTTCTCAGGTGCTTTGCCTTTTTCAGAGTTTTTTCTTTTTTACTCCTTCCCTCGTGTTTTAGGAGATTTGCGGGTTTTTTCCTTTTGTTGCTGACCTTTTGATATGTCCTTTCCCATCTTTTTTTTCTTCCCTTCGCTCCATGGGCCACCTTCGGGAATAGCATTTTTTTTTTTCCGCCAACACGTTTTTCTTTGTTTTTCCTCCCCCCCTGCGCTTGTTTCTCTTTGTGTCAAGCGCGTGGTCCCTCAATCGGGCGTTTTTTCCCCTTGCCACTGTGAGTTTCTTTTTTTACCCTGGACGGGCACCCTATTTTCTTCTTTTTCACTCCGCGATCTTGTGCTTCTGTGCTTGTTCACTGTGGCCCCTTTGGTGTTTTTCCCCTGGCCATGATGTTTTCTTTTCTCGCGTGCGTCAGCCCCTGCACCGAGCATCACGGTTTTCCGTTGCGACCATTCTTGGGATGCCCACGACTGTCGGTTTTCAGCAATCATTTTCGTGTCCCCCTCCCCATGGACCCCTTTTTTCCTTTTTGTGGAGTAGCTTGGTTTGACAAGGAAGGCTTGCGCATTTTTAGTGGCTCCCCCCTCGGGCTCTTGTTGGCTTTTTCCCCAGATTTTCCTTCTTGGGCGCGCCGCTCCCTTTTCCATGAGGAATTGTTTTTTTTTTTTTCAGCCCCCCTCTTCGCATTCGTCTCTTGGTGTCCTGTTATTTTCCCTCTTTTTCTTTTTGTTTTTTTCACTGACTGTTTTCAGTCCCACTTAAGAAGGATTTCAGTTCCTTTCCCTTTTTACATTGAGCTATTTTTTTCCCCCCCCCCCTCTTTGTTTGTTCTGCTTGGTGGACTTCTCCCACAGGACCACCATTCCCCTTCGTGTCAGAGACGTCCCCCTGCAATTTCTCACGTTGCTATTTCTTTTTGTTGTTTTCCTTTCCCCCGTCTGGCTTTCCCTTTTTTCCCTCTAGCCGTCTTGGTGGGCTTGCTTCATGAAAGTAGTTTTCCGAGGATTTTTTTTTTCTTTCGGATTTCGTGGTCTTCTCTTTTTCTTTTTCATTCGGGCTTGCCCAGGGTTTCTTGATTTTGAAAGCTTCCTCGCCTAAGCAATGAGCTCCTTTTTTTTTTCCCGACTTTCCTTTCTCTCTTTCTTCTTGGCACCCCACCCCTCCCCCCCAAGCCGTCGCCATTCTTCGGGGCACGATCTTCCCCCCCAGCTCCATTCTCTTTTTCTCGAGTGCACCCTTTTGACGTCCTTTTTTTCCCCGCTCCAGTGCCTCTCCTCCCCTCTTTTTTTATTCCTTCCCCTCTTTGCACTGGTTTTTTCTTGGTGAGGCCCCCTTTTTCTTTCCAGTTCTGCGCTTGTGTGTCCACCACCGTCCCCCCTGCGTCTTGCCTTTTTTTTCCGTCAGCGGAGTGTACACGGGTTTTTTAAGGTTTTGGATCTTCTGGGTGCTCCCCCCCCTCCACCTGGCCCTTTTTTTTCTTCCCCCTCACCCTTTCCTCGTGATGACCTGGCGTTCCCTTCGACCATCTGGCTTTTTTTTTTCTTTTCATTGCTGTTTTTCTGAGCCCACCTCTGTAAATCCTTTTTTTCCTATTCCCACGGTCGCCTTTCAAATTTCATCAGTTTTTTTTTGGCGCGATCTTCTTCCTTTTTTATTTGGATTTTTCCCTTAAAACCCTTTTTCCCCCACCCCCCCCATTTTTCCTTGTGTTTTGAATCTTCGATTTTGACCTTGACCTCCCCTCCCCTTTTGCCTTCGATCGCTTTTTCCTTTTTGCATTCCTTGGATTTTTTTATTTTCCTTATTTTGCTTTGGCCTTTTTTACCGTTTTTTTGAATGATTACCAACCCCTGGTTCTTTTCTTCACCTTTGGATCGTGATGGCCCCCCCATCTTTTTAATTAAACCCCCCCCCCCCCTCGCCAGGTTTTTTACCTTTTCTTTTGAAAGACCTTTCCCCTGTTTTGCTGTAAGCACTCCCTTCTTCTTTTGTTTTTTCTTTTTTTAAAGTTCTCTTCCCAGAGTGGGATAATGAATGTTTTTTCTGATTGTCCTTTTTGGGGCGCCCTCATTTTTTTGCAAGTGGCCACCCCATTTTCCTTTTTGAGGAGCTTTTTTTTCTTTTTTAACTTACTGACCCCCCCGGCTCCACCCCCTTTTCCCCTTTCCCCCAGTGCCCCCGACCCTGTTTGGCCACACGGCGTTTTTCCGTGTGAGTTTTCTTTTCCCACCGGTTTTGGCAAATTTCTTTTGCTGGTGTTTTTTTCTTTTTTCCGGCTCTCCGCCTCCCCCCGATAAGATTCGTTGCTTCCCCGACCCCATTCCTAGAAAAAACTTTTCCCACCTTTTTTCCCACATTGTTAGTGTTTTTTTGCCCCAAAAAGGTTTTTCGATGTTCAGTCGTTGCCATCTCTTCCCATCCTTTAGATTTTTAGTCTCCTTACTCTTTCGTTCAACTTCCTGCAACTCGAGTAAGGCCCGTTCCCCCCTTCCGATATCTTTCGTCTTCCCCTCTGTGCCCTTTTTCACTGAGTGGCATCCCACGCTTTTTTTCTTGAACCCTTTCTTTCTTTCCGACGGCACCCACCCCTCTTTTTTTCCACCTGGCGGTGCCCCCTTTTTTGACAGACTGGTGATCTTTTTCTCCCCCCAATGGATCATTTTTTCTGTGGATGTTAGATTTTTCCCCCCACTTCCCGCCCCACCTCCCCCCCTTTTTTTTTCCCACGATTCTCTCTTTCCTCAGCTAAAAGTGCGTCTTGTCGCCCTACTTCTGCACAATTTGTGATTACAATTTTTCCCCCCCCACTCAGTGGTCCCTTTTCCCCCCCCAAAAAAGAACCCTGCGGTTTCTTCGTTTCCCATTCCCTTGAGGTGCATGTTGCCGTTTTTGAAGTGCCCACTTTTCCCCCCCCTCACCCCCCTCATGGCCCTGGTTTTGCGCGAAGATTGCCTTTTTCCCCCGCTCCCGCAGCGCACTTTTCCTTTCACCCGTCGCCAGTTTTTTTCGTTCCGGATTCTTCCCCCACGATACTCACCCCCCCATTCCTAATGGGCCATGTTTCTTTTTTTTTTTCCGCAGCCCTTTTGCTCTTTTTTTTTGTTCCCCCCACCGACCCCCCTTTAATTGTCGCCGAGCGATGGTGCGTTCGTCGGGGGCTGATTTCCTTTATTTTCAACCTTTCCCCTGGAGCGGGCGTCCCTTTCCCCTGGGTCTTCCCGATTTTTTTTTCCCCCAGAGCAGCCACAGCGCATTTCCCCCCCACAACCTTTTTCCCTTTGCCGTCGGGGCTGCTGGCCCCCCTTCCCCGTTTCATGTTCCGTTAGGTGGTCCGCCCCTCTTTTTGGCGCTCTGGTGTCCCAGAGCCGAAATTTTTGTTGCCAATTTCCCTCCTTCGTTGACGTCGGGTCCCTTTTCCCCCCGCCCTTACTTTCCCTTTCCCTTTGAGGCGGTGCGCGCTTTTTGCTGGGCCGTTTTTTCCAGAGCCGCAAGAACCTCCTCCTTTTTTTTAGCGGAGCTTTGCTTGTTTTTTTTTTTTTTTGCCCCCCCCCCTTCTTTTTTTCCCATCGTGCGTTTTGCCCGATCCATGGCCCCTTTCTTTTTTTTTTTTCCGTGAATTTCCCCCCGACGGCAACCTCGTTCTCGTTTTGGAAGGTTGGCGACAATTTTTTGCGGCTGCCAAGTCTCTTTTCCCCCCATTGTTGGTTCTCCCCCTCTCCCCAGTTTTTTTGAAAAATTGGTGTGGTGGGACTTTTTTCCTTTTCAACTCCCCGGCGACCGAGCCGTGATTTTTTTTTCCTTTTCTTTCACCCCTTGTTCCCCCCCTTGCGCTGCGGGCCCTTTTTTTTTTTCCTGCACTCCCAGCCCAATCGGGTTTTTTTTTTCCCCATGGCCCCCTTTGAATTAAGCGTGTGCCCCCCTTTTCATGTTTTTGGGTCCCCCTTTTTTCGTCGTCCTTTTTTTTTTTTTGCGACCATTCGCTGCGGGCTTCCTTTCCAAATCCGCCGCCGGCGCCGCTTCCCCCTTTTTTTCTTTCTTTGTTTTTGCTTCTTCCGACGTTCCCCCCTTTTGTTTCTCGGGGAAGTTGGATCCCCTGCGATGTATGTCAATTCTGTTTTTCAATCCCGGCCCTCCCTTTCCCCTGGCCTGTCTTCCCCATTTGTGAGGGGCTCCCGTTTTTTCTTCAGGCCCCGCTTTCTTCTCTCCGGGGGGAGGTGATCTCTTTTTTTTGTTTTTTTCCTTTGCACCCTTCCGAGGGGACTTCCGGCAGATTTCAGACCTTTTTCTGGCCCCCCTTTTTCCCCAAGCCACTTTGCGCTTTTCCCATCGTTTTGGGCTTTTTTCTTTGTTCAGTCGTGTCTGGAAAACCCAAAGGCCCCTTTTCGTGTGCTTTTTCCTTTCGCCGGCCTGTGTCTCCCCCACTTTTTCGCCCTTTTCCCCTCTCGATCTTTTTTTTCGTGCGGCGAAATAACTTTTCCATGCCGCTGCTTTGAGATGCCCACTTCATGGCCAGCCTTTTCTTTTTTGAATTCCTTATTCGATGATCTTTTTTTTTTGTTTGGTGTTGCCCGTTTTTTGCCCCCGGTATTTTCTATTTTTCCCCCCCTAAAGATTCCTCGCCTACCGAATAGTTCCCTAGGCTTTGTTAATTCCCCCCCGCTCACTCTTTTTTTACCCCACTCCCCCCATCCCCAGCCCTCCTTGAAGAGTTTTCTCGGCCCCTCCCAAATCTCCCTTTCCGGAGCCACATTTCCCATTTTTTCCCCTTTTCCTTTTCCCTCCCCCCCGGACTTCTCTTTTCTGGGGCGTGCTTTGCACTGGCCCTTTTTTTGAGCCGGAGCCCAACACGTTTTTTTCCAGACTCCTCTTTTTCCTTGCTTCCGCCCCCCCTTTTTCATTTTTTTTTTCTTTTACACAGGAAAGGAAGGCGGCCCCTTTTTCTCTTCGTCCCCGACCTCAACGATCTTTCCCACAGTTTCAGTCTATGGGGTCCTTTTTCAGCAGTTCGACCTTCCTGGGCGATGGGTTTTCTGGGTGTGCCTTTGATCTTGTCCTGTCCCTGTATAATCCCCCTTTTTAGCCTTCCCCTCATAATTTCTTTCAACGTATTGGCGCTGCAATGTTTTTTTCTCTTCTACTTTTCGTCCTGAGTGTTTCCCCGGACCCCCCCCTCTTCCTTTCTCATCAGTTGTTTTGTTTTTAAATGAGAGACTTTTTTTTCCCCTCCCGCCTCCCCTTTTTTACCTTTTTTTTGATCGAGTTCCCCCTTTCCCTCTCAATATTCAACGACCTTTTCTCTGCGATTTGTTTTTTCCCATTACCAACCCGTTAGTGGACCCCCCCCCCGGGGCTTTTACCATCTCGGCCCTTTTCCCCCGAGCAATTTTCTCGAACGCCCCCTCCCAAGTTTTTTCCCCCTTTTTTGATGACCTGATTCTTTTTTTTTTCTCTTTGATCCCGTCCTCTCCCCAAAGCTTTCCTTTCTCCGCGTGCGAAATCCAGACTTCCGGGACGGGCTCTTTCAAGTTCCCTTTCTGTTTTTTCGGTCTTTTGTCCTTTTTTCCGCGTCAGACCTTGACAAAAATCTTTTTTTTCCCAAAACCTTCTTTTTTTCCCCCGCTGGGAGAGTCATGGGCCGGTTTTTTTTTTTTGTTCCAAAAGGATTTTCCTTCGTCGCTGGGGATGTTTCTTTCTCTTCATTCTTTTCCCCTTTCGTTTTCCGGCCCCCCTCCCAGAAAACCTTTCTTTTCCCCTTCTTGCTTTAAGTGGTTCTCCGATACATTCTTTGGGTCGTACCTTCTATAAAAAAAAAGCCCTGCGAGTCGAGGAAGTTAGTCTTCATGGGTTGTCGTGCAATGGGACCCTTTCCCCTGTTCTCACCCCCCCCCCCTTTTGCTCATCGAATCAGGTCCGTCTTCTTAATATGTTCTTTGCCTTCTTCTTCTTATTCCAAAACCTTTTTCCCCGGAACCACAAACTTCGGAGTTTTGATTGCGCAAAATTTTCCTTGTATTTTTTTTTTTGCGGGACTTTTTTTCGGGTCGTTTTCCGATTTCATTGGGTTTTCGAGACCCCTCCCACTTTACTCGCAAAACCCTCTCTCCTTCTGCAAACGTGAGTTTCTATTTTCCCCTTTCTGAAAATCTTCTCCCTCTTCAACCCTTTCCGTTTTCCCTCCCACCCCCCCACCTAAAAATGCTTTCACACCCTTTCCCCCTCTGCAGCCTTCTTTTTTGGATGTGCCATCCCACCACTTTTCTTTCTCCCGGGGTTTTTTGGTGGCTGACACACTTCTTTTTTTTTTCACTTCCCCCCAGAGTGGCCTTTTTTTCCCCCCCCCCCCTTTTCGTCCGACCCCCCCCCAGACGCTTTTGCGTGTTTTTCACGGCACAAGCCCCCCCCTAGGTTTGCACCTTTGAGCTTCCTGGTGTCCTGGTTTGTGGCAGCTTCCCTTGGAATCAAGTTTCAGCGGCCCCTTTTCTTCCCCGAGTGTCACGATTTTTTTATTTCCGGGGATGACCTTTCGCTTAATTACTTTTTTTTTTTTTCCCTTTCCCCTATTTTTTCCTGAGGAGGCTCTTCCTTTGTCTGGCGATACTTTAGACTCCTTCTTATTTTTTCCCCGATTTTCTGCCTCCGGGGCTGTCCCTTTCTAGACCCCTTTGGCCCTTTTTTTGGGGGGCTGCTCTCTTGACTGGCCGGTTTTTCCCCCTTCTCGCGGCCATTCCCCCCCTTTTCTCCCTTGCGTGACGGCTTTTCTTTCCTTTTTTATTCACGAAATTTGGGCCCATGGAGCGGAGCTTTTGATTTTTTTTTCAATCCCAGAAGCCGTGCCCAGTCTTTCTTTTTTCCTCTAAGTTTTTTTTTTCCTTCGGTCTCTGGGATGCCAAGTTTTTTTTTGGGGGGGGGGCGGGACAGCCCATCGGGTCCTTTTTTTCCCTTTGCCATGAGTTTCTTTTTTTCGTTGGCTTCCCAGCCCCGACCTTCCCACTTCCATCGTTGTTTTCTCACACCTGTCTCTTTTTTTTGGGCCAAGACTTCGTCAATAGCGCTTTTGGGCCTTTAGTAGGGCGTGGCCTTTCCCCCCCCCTGCCACTGTTTCTTTCCAAGTGGCTCCAATGCCTTCTTTCTTGTGGATTCCCTTTCAGGCCCCATCGGTCTGCTTTCTTTCCCCCCTTTGCTCCTTTTCCCAGAGTGGGCACCTTTTCCCTCCCCGGCCCTTTCATCGTCTCTTTTTTTATTTTTTCTTTTTTGGGAAGTGCGCCAACTTTTTTCGGATATGGGATTGTTCCCCCAAACTTTTGCTCCATGGTGCCATTTTCTTCTGTGATTTTCCCTTTCCGGACCCTTTTTCTCGGGAAAGTTTTTGTCTTCCCCTTCTTGCTCAGGCCTTTTTTCTCCTCAGCGGTTTCGCCGCTCCAGTTTCCCACGATAATGGGTCTTTCTTCGTTTTTCCCAAGACGGGGCCTTTTTTTTTCCCCGTTGGAGGTTTCCCCTTCCGCATTTTCTTTTTTGTTTTTTTCCCCCCTTTTTGATTTGTTCCCCCCTCCTGAAGTTACCTCCTTTTTCCGTTTCATATGGCTACCCAACTTTAGCTATCCCCATTTCGTTTTTTTCCCTGGGTTTTCGTTTGTTGACCTCAACGCTCCGCGTTCGTTTTCCTTCCCGCCCCCCTTCGCTTCAATCCCCCTCTTTGTCCACTTCCCTTGTGGCCTTTTTGTCCCCAAGTCCAGTTTGATTTTTTTCTGTGCTTTCTTTCGTAGTAGGCCGCAGGAGGCCGTGACTTTTTTTTTTATCGGTCTTGTGTTCCCCTCCCCGTTCCCCTTCGATTTTTTTTTTTGCGGACCTCTTCCCCTCCTCCTAAGCCTAGTCTTTTGGAGGCACCGAATTCACTCGTTTTTTTTTGGTGTTCTAACCCCTTTCCCCTTCCGTTGTAGATTTTTTTCTTCCCGATTCCCTTATTTTTTTTGTGGGCTCCATGGGGCTTGTACGTTCTTTCCTCAAGATTTTTTTTCCCCAAATTTGCCCCTTTTGACCTCTGCAAACTTCCTCCTTTGCTTGCCAGCGTCTTTTTTCACTGTACACGTCTCGGTCTTTCTTTCTTGGAGGGGCGTTGTGGCCCCAATACTTGCTACCTCCCTTTCTTTTCGCGGCCCGCCTTCTCGGGATTGCGGGAAAGGAGCTTTTTTTCCCTTTCTTTCGACGCTCTTCCCCCCCCCCCCTGACCTAACGTTCTCCTTCCCCAACCCTTTCCTCTTTTGGACTTGGCGTTCCCTCCGTCGGAAACCTTCCTGGGGTTCGATTGGTTTTTAATCATCTTTGTCCCTCTCCTTGGTAATAATCCCCCCCCCCCTTTCCCCTCCACCAAAATTTTTCAATCCCTTTTTTGTTTTCTGCGCGTTCTTTTCCTTTTTTTTTCAGTTTTCGCTGTGGCCCCCCCCCTCTTTTCCGCCCCATCCTTTTGTGTTTGTTGAGATTTTTTTTTGCACTGGTTGTCCCTCCACGGTTGCCTTTTCACTTTCGACGTTTGCGCAATGCCAGTCACGGACTGACCTTCTTGTCGGCTTCCTGTGGATTGTCTCCAAAACGGTTTTCCTTGCTCAAGGTGCTTCTTTTTCCCTCCCACCATTTCTCGGCCCCAGAACCAATCGCCAGTTGGTAGAAACTGCGGGAATTGCAGTCACCCTTTACACGGGTTTTTTCTGGTCCTCCCAAGACTTTCGTTTTTTTTTTTTTTTCTTTGATCCCGAACTTCCCCAAAGGCCGTTCGCTAATTTTTTCCTTTTTTCCAATCGATGAAACGGGGCGTGCGTGCTTCACTCGGTTTTTTCTTTCCTTTATGGAGGCAGCCCCCCCCCCTGCCTTCAAATTGTAACCACCCCCCCCCTTGGATCAACTTTTGGCACTGTTGACCCCCTTTTGATCCCCCTTTTTTTAGGGACGGGTGCTTTTTTTCCCCCGTGATTTTTTTCCCCCCCTCTTTTCCGCTGGGATGTTCTTTGGGGAAATTTTTCTCATGGACGCTTTGAACCCTTGCTTAGTTTTTTCCCTTTTTTTTTCTATCGACGGACTGTCCCCTTTTCGTGGTTTCTTCCAAGAGAATCTTTGCGGCGATCTTTCAGTTTTTCCCCTCCCAAGATAGGCTTAGCTGTAATGTCCCCCCACTTCTTTTCCTTCCCCCCCGTTGCAACTCTCCCTTTACCCGGGCCCATTCTCACCACCCCCCCCCCCCGATAATCGAATCTTTCACGGCTTTCTGACTCCTTTTCCCCCCCTTTCGGCATCTCAAGGCCAGGCGGCTTGAACCTTTATTTTCATTTTTCACCCACCAGGCCTTCTCGGGACCTTTTCCCCACATGGATTGAGCTTTTTTGGCGCCTGGGCAGTTCCCGTTTTTTTCACTTCTCGCCTTCTTTCGTGGCGTTCTTTTAAGAAATTTCTTGAACCTTCTTTTTTTCCGATTCCGGCCCCCTCCTAAGTCGTTTTTTTTTCTTTTCTTCCCTGCAATCTTTTAGTCTTCTTAAAACACTTTTTGCTTGACCCCCACAAAACAATTTCCCCAGCCCACTGGCTTCTTATCCCCTCCCGAGACCGGTTCTCATTTCTTGTTTTTTTTACGGTTTTCCCCTCAACCCAATTATCCTCCCCTTGAGCGGCTTTTCTTGGACCCTTTTGTTTCTTACAATCCCCCCCTTTTCCTTTCGTCCCCTTGATTGGACGTCTCGCGTGTTTTCCGGGGTGCTGGCCCCCCCCCCAACTGATACTCACCCCCCCCCACGGACGTTTCTGGGGGGCTTTCCCTTCCCCAGAGCCGCCCAGCCGCTTCGCCACTTCCACCTCTTTTTTTTTTTCCCCTTTTTTCAGGCAAGGCTCCGGGAAATTCAATGTTTTTGGCAGCCTCTTTTTTCCTGCTCTTTGGCAATCCAAGGTTCTCAGGCTTTGTCGCCACCTTTTTTCCGCGCTTTTTTTTTTTTTTTCCGTAGGTTTTGACTCCCACATACTCACACCTTTTCATGGCCCCATGTTTTTTCCCTTCCGCTTTTTTTCCTCTTTTTTCTGCATCCCAGATTCCTCCCGCATTGTCCTTTTTTCGATTCCTCTTTTTTGCTGGAAGTTCTCTTCTCACGAAATCCTTTAAAGAGGTTTTTTTTTCTTTTTTTTTTGCCGCTCTGGCATCCCCTAGTTGCCTTCTCTTTTTTTTTTCTCTTTTGTGGAGAGAGATTGCTTTTTTTTTCTTGGGATCCAATCTTTCTTGCGCGGTCTCCTTGAGGATCGTGAATTCTCCTTTTCTTCTTCCCCCCCTGGCATTCTGGGCAATTTTTCCTCCGGGCTGCGTGCTCTTTTCGCCAGAGCGGCACAGGTCCCCTTAGGGACATTTCCTTGTTTTTTTTCCTTCAGCCCCAGGGCCGCCTTTTCGGGCCACTTCGTTTAACGTTTTCCTCCCCCTGCGGTCTTTCCCGGCTTCCTTGGGATGGCCCCCTTTGCCAGTCCCCTTTCTTTGCTTCCATGGCCATGAGTTGACTTTTTCTGGTGGCTGGCCCCGGCCCCGAAATCCGTCTCGTTTTTGAAGTGGCGTACTTTGCGGCTCCCTTTTGAGGCCACCAGCCTTTTTTTTCCCCATTTTTCCCTTTTTGTTGTCACCCTGTCTTTTGGGGGGTTTTCCTTGGCTTGGGCTCAGTTCACTCCTTTTTTTCGTTCTCGGGGGTTGCATTTGCGACCATTCTTTTTGTTTCCCGAGACGGCCCTTTCCCTTTCGGGAGAGTTCCCATGATGGTTTTTTTTCGCGTGGCCTTCAAGCCCCCCCCCTGCGTCATCGTCTTTTTCCGGTTGACGATCCTCTATTTTCTTTTTTTTTTTTTTTGGTCATGCTTTTCTCCTTTCAGCAGATTTCCTCTTTCTGGGCAAATTCTGCCCCCCCCCCCACTCTCTCGAGAATCGTTTGTTTTTTTGTTCCAGGCGTGGTTGTCCCACGTCCCCTTCATAGCGATCCGTGTTTTTCCCTTTTTTTTCCAAGTGTTTACCCGTGTTAATCCGTTGCGCATTGTCCTCTCGAGCATTTTTGTTCCCGGTCCCTGTTCAAGCGTGCTGTCCTTTTATGCCCCCCATTTCTTTTTTTTTTTCCCAATGAGGTCACTTTACTTCTTGATTCGATGTTCCCGTTTGTGTTAGACGGTTGCTTTTTGCCCCCTTTTTTTTTTCTTTCGGAAAGGGCTTTCCCCTTCAAGCTAATTTTAGGGCCCCCTCTCCGCCGGCCATCTTCTCCTTTTCCACCTCAATTTTAACCTTTTTCCCCCCGTCGAAGAGTTTATCGCCCCCTCTCTTCTCCTTGTCAACTTTTTTTTTTTTCGTCCCCTCCCCCCTGTCCCAGGAGGACGAATTTTTTTCCTCTTGGAACTGCCAACAAGTTCCCCCTCCTTTTTCCAGCGTCTTTGCACCCTTTTTGCTTTTGCCTCCGTTATTTTTTTTTTTTTTTTTTTTTTTTTCTGCGAGGGTTTAAATTTTTTTTCCCCTTGCCTTCCGTCCTCCCCAGTTTGGATTTTCCGGCATAGTCTGTCTCTTGGGCTATTCTTTGATTGACTCCCCCCCCCCCCCTCTTTCTTTTCCCCAAAGTTTCCTCCCTTTTGGACTGCGTTTACAGACATTGGCGTTCTTTTTCCCTTTCTTGGGTGAGATCTCGAGTCTTTCCTGTCCCCCGAACCGCTTCTCCCCCCAATTTTTCTTCAGCATTTCTTTCAATCCGTATCCCCTGCTTTTTTTTTTTTTTCCTTTTTCCAACCGTGGGAGGCGCTTTCCCCGGTCACACCTTCTCCGTTTTTTTGTTTTTGAGATTTTTTTTCCCGGTTGTTTTTCACCCCCCCCCAGGCCTCTTTTTTTTGGTAAAGCCTCGAGGCACTTTTGCTGCCGACCTTTTTTGGCACCCCCTAAAGATTTTCTTCTTTCGTACTTGTTTTCCACCCCCGTTTTTCAATAAAGTTTCCCCCCCCCCCCTTAAGGGCTCGAGATCTGTCCCCCCTTGGCCTTAAACCCTTTTCGAACTTTCTTTGA
>Ga0179593_1518324_pt1 | contig 13192 bp, 11 predicted proteins | sample CZODoug2_1_08_16_FD_185931 | JGI IMG/M metagenome (GOLD analysis project Ga0179593, IMG submission 185931) | Vadose zone soil fungal communities from Angelo Coast Range Reserve, California, USA - CZODoug2_1_08_16fungal (PacBio error correction) | ecosystem: Environmental > Terrestrial > Soil >... | reverse complement strand
GATTTTGGCGTGACGCCGTACGGTCTAACAGAGAAAGTACTCGCGAGTCTTTGGACAAGACATCAAATACGCTTCTTTTCCGACGACCTGTGGTTCCTCCTCTCCCGTTCGGCCCGGATTCCCAAGGTGGCGTATCATCGCGATCTTGAAAAAATGAGAGCCCTTCTGAGGTTGGCCTTTTTTCCAGGTCGATACTCTCCCCCCATGGGCTTCGGTCGAATTCTGTTTTTCCACCCCATTCTTGCTACTTCGTATGAAGGTAATGTTAGTGGCCCGGGTCCTTATGATCGTCAGGTCTCAACTGTTTTTTTCGAATCGAACGTGTGTTACGGCTTCTCGGTTGTGTATTTAATCTAACGAAGTTTTTTGGGCAGCTTTTGGTCGCGAAAGAGGTGTTGTGATACCACTGGCTCTTTTTTTTTTCTCAGTCTTGGTCCTTCAAGCCCACCTTCCGTCAGAGGCCCTCTGTTTATTCCTTTTATTCCAATCTTTGGACCTAGACGAGTGACTCTCAGAGTATTCGTGGTGAGTTATCCCACTAGGGTCGTTTTTTTTTGCACCAGGCGGCAGCTATGCAGGACCGATTTACACGTCCTAGTTCACGCACGTCGTCATTTGTTCCCCCTCCTATCTCCCTGGGGTTCATCCCCGGTAGCCCTATCGTTCAAAAATTTTGTTGGTTCAGGATCGGTAGGTAGTAGGATCGTGCTCGCAAAAGAATCGAGGACCCAATCCAAACGTCTTTTCTCCTTTTTGGTATTTTCGTCTCTTCGGCTGCAGGTCCAGCGTATTTTCCCGAGAAGCTCAGACATGAGTCCTCTCTGTTTTTTAGGCTGGTCAATGGTTCAATTCAGGTTAGTTTTGAGTTTTCTTACGGGGTGTGGAGCTTGCACTGTGACAGAGCACCTGATGGAAAAAAGATAGCCCCCCGTTTATCCCTCGGGGTTTCTCCCGCGAGTTCGCCTGTATATGAGCCCTTGGGTCCTCCGCCCAACGACTCCTGCTTTCTCCGTTCGGGGCCCGCCCCCAACCCCTCTCCCCGTCGTCTACCCCGGCCACAACTTTTTCCTCACGTTTCCTGCTTTTCAGCTTTCGTGGTCCCCTCCACTTTTTTCTTCAAACGATTTCTCTCCAAGCCCCCGTCCGTTTACCCCGCGGGTCGGACGCTGAAACGCCTGTCACCCGATTTCAGACCTGCCTTCTTGCCTTTATCCTTACCCATGCCAGGCGTGCTGCCTTGGAGGCGCCGTCTGTTTCCAGCGCGCTTGACACATCTATTCAAGTTTTTTGGGTTAGTTTTTTTTTCATTTTCGACGTTCAGACTCACGGAGCTCGGCATCGACTTTCGACGTTTCTGACTTCGTGGGGGCTTACTCCATCTCTTCCACTGATCCTGGCGGCCACCTGGCCCGAACCGTTCCTCCCCTGCCCTCGGTCAACTAGAATCCCCCCGAGACCCGCCTGCGGCCGTTCCTTTTTTTCCAACTGTTGGCGCTCGCAGACCTACTTGCTTGGTTTTGCGGCCCGCTCCGTTCCTCCCCGCATCACCCCAATTTGGCCCCCGCGGCGAGGAGATGGCGTCCTTTTAGCGCCAACGGCGACGCGGCAGAGTATGAAAAGCACGTGTAAAATTCATCTCGAATCTTCGGCCCCCCCTTGCTCCATCCCGCTGTGGTCCTCTTCCAAAGCTTCTCCCCCGCATGGTGAGCTTCTTTTTCCCAACCTGTTTTTTTTTCCTCGACACGGTTGATGGTACCGCCGAAAAATTGTATCAATTTCAGCAACGTCCCGTTCCCCGTAAGGCCCTGCGCGGTCCGGTTGGGTAGACCTCTTTCGTCGGTTGAGTTCTCATACCCCCACATCTTCTCTCGGATGCAAAACACTTTTTTTTTCTTTGGAGGATGGTTAGTTCCTTACCCCGCACGAAGACCCTGACTACACCACACCTGTTCCCCCTTTTTTCGCGTGGGTTGAAGCATTACTGATCTAGACACTAGCGGATTCCCCCGCCGCTTCCTCTTAGCGACAGACTCCCCATCGCCCTCTAGGCCCACACTCTTTTCCTCTCCGTTTTGTTGAGAGCGCTCTGAGACGGTCTTTCGAGCGGACTGGACTGTTTCCTTCGTCGTATCCCCACCAGCCCTCGCTGGCCCTTGCGGGAGTCCGCGCGGGTTTACTTGTGGATATGTTGATCCGGATTCCCCCCACAACCCGAGTCCTCCCCTGTTTTGGGAAACTGTGTAGTTGGGATTTCTGTATCGTGTGTTCGAGCGGGCCCCCCACACAGCTTTCCCCAATAAACTTGAAAGTTTTTTTTTCTGGTTTTGTAGACCGGCGCATGGAAATCTATCAACGCCTCTCGTTGACACAACCGTAGTTTAGCCATGCGGGCCCCCCCCCCTAGGCTGAGCGGTGGGTGGTCCGACCCATGAGCCCCACGTTGGGTCGACCCTCACAGTGTCTCTGATACTCGGTCTTGGCGACGCCGCGACCCCTCCCCGGCGCCCCTGGCGTGGGCCGCCCCACCATCGGATAGGCCCGCGGACAGATTGCTGAGAGTACTTAGTTTCCCGGTGCGTGGTTCTCCTGCAAGGTGTTTTCGACGTGGCCTTTTTATCACCGCTCCATCGAATCTCTGATCGGTCCCCTCCTTTCTGGTCCCGTGCTAACTTATCGGGCAGCACCCAAAAGTTCGATCTGCTCCCTTTTGCCCCGTGACGAGGCTTACGGTCGTACGAGTTAGGTTTTGCTGCTGCCTGTCCCGAGGAGGTGTACCCTTTTTTTCATTTTCGCCCGGCGTAGTAGGGCCCTCTTTTCTTTGGAGAAAAAACAGCTCTTCGAGGAGGCTCCTTTGTCGAGGAATCTCTCCCTAGTCACTTTCGAACCTCCCCCCCAAGTGCACTAATAGTTGGCGAGATGGAACTCCCCCAGCAGGCGGGACTCCATGAATGCGCGTTCCCATGGCATTTGGTCCTTCTTCTTTCCCCTTTTGCCCCGGCTTTCCCCTGACAGCGTTCATGAGTCGTAATTAGGTAGGAAGGGTATCTTCTGTAAAACATAGGTGAAGCCCATGAGTAACCCCTTCAGCCCGACTCAGGACGAGGCGCAAACCTTTACGTGCTGACTTACCTCGTGATGGATTTTTTCGAACGGTCACCCCCAAAAGGGAGAGGATGAATCCCCCCATTCCCATTTAGATCTTCATAGGGATTCGCCGGGCTATCCCCTTCGTTAAAGGTCGCGCTTTTTTTCCGGTCAAGGTGAGATTTTTTGGCCCTCTGGTTACTCAGCCCAAAAGTCTGACACTAGGACACGAGTGTCTGAACCCGATTGTGTTCTTTTCCCCCCTCCCATCTGTCCGTCCCTCTTTTTTTCCTATCCCATTTCTTTTTGTCTCGCCGCTTTGCCCTAGCTCTCCTCGCCCACCCTATTCCCTTTTTCCTTCAGCCTCTTTCCCCACGCTTTTCTGTGCACATTCTCTTGTGTCTTCCTCTCTGCCCCCCACCCCCACTGCCTCCCTCACTCTCTTCACTCACCTTCACTCACTCACTGCTGTCTTGGCCGGATTTGAGACAGCCGACCCTTCAACGGTTCTATGCGGAGCCTTGAGCTGTGTCTGACGGTTGTGCGCTTCCAGGACCTTCCGCCGTTAGATAAACTAAGATTTTCCTGTCGAGGGTTTTGGTCTCGCGTTCTTTGATAGCCTAACGGAGATCGCTGCCCGAAGAACGGATTTCCTCCACCAGTCGACTGCCTCGTTTTGTGGAGCCCCCAGTCTGGTAAGAAACTCTTGCGTTAAACAATGCTAGGTCCCCTTTCGGTGCTGCCACGCGGCCTTGTAGAGAAGAACTCGGTTTTTCTTTCCCTGTGAGCGCCCCTAGTGTTTCTAGAGTTTCTTGTATCGTATTTTATTGTCTCCCCCCCCTTTCCCGGTTTTTCTTGAGGCTCAAGCGGGCTCCCTTCCAGGTTTTGGTCCCACGAACAGCATCTTTCGGTTTTTTTCCTCCCAATTTGCCACGTGGAGCACCAGTTCGGGACATCGCCCCCCTTATCGGTTTGACCCGAACACCACGCGTCCGGGAAGTATTCAGTAAAATTTTCCCCTCCTTCAGGCTGAACGTTTCTCACCGCAGGAAGATGTCATCCTCTTCTCTTCCCCTAACAAGTAGCCCTTCATCGCAGTAGCCCCCTGTCTTTTGGCGTCCCCACTCCGCTGGCCGCCCCAAATGTTTGTCTTCTCCAACTTCTTTATAAACCCACCCCCTATCCGTGATCTCCGTTGAATTACGGGAGCTCGTCTTCTCTTCTTACGTTTGGCCGCACCTTCTCCTTGATGCCTTCTATTCTAGTTCCGCCTGCAAAGCCTCGCGTGATCTCCAAGTACCTCGACTGAGCTGTAGACAGTTCGGCGTTCCACTCCTCCACGCCCGGCGCAGCTCTCTTTTTCTCCGTTTGTGTTTTTTAGATGGCCGTTCCCTTCGTGCCAGGTCCGAGACTGGTTCGATGCGGTCTGGGCCACGACTATCAACCGCTCTGCCGTCTTTTTCGACGTTTTTTTATGGAATGTGGTGTCCTCCTTCGGTCGGCCTCCGTTTTCCCCTTTCTCGCAGCATCTATTTTCTCGTCGGAAACCGCCCTCCCGGTGAGCACGTTCGAGGTGGGGTACTGTGTATTCTGGTCGTTACTAGACAAAAGGGGCGTTCGGCGCCTTTTTTCCCCCACCGGAGGCGGCTCCTCTATATTCTTTCGTCCCCTTGCTCGATTGAATCTCGTCCGGGGCGGGGATCTTTTCTTCCCCGGCCGCGTAGCCCGTGGTGCCCCCCCCAGCATCCTGGTGGTAAGACGCCTTGTGTTTTCGGGTTCCCGTTTTTACGGTTTTGGCGAGGTGGTCGCGCTTTTTTCTCAACGTTGCATGACGGCCACGAAGAGCTGGTCCTTTTGTTTGTTTTCGCGCGCCGCGGTGGGCCAAATCAGAGCGACTCCATACAAACCACCCGGTGCCCAGTTGGCCGCGTGCGCTTCGGTATGCGATGCGACTCCCCCCCCCAACCCCCCCCCCCCCCCCACTCCCCCCCCCCCCCCCACCCCCCCCCCCCCCCCCCCCCCCCCCCCAAACCCCCCCCACCCAACCCCCACCCCCCCCCCCCCCCCCCGGGAGTAGAACACTAGGGTCGGTCACTTCCCCTTTTGTCAAGCTATGCCTTCTACCTCTTTTTCTTTCTTCACTGGTCCTTTTTACTCTATCCAGGGGTGCCCTTTTGCCAAGATATCGGTTTTGACCCCCTCTTGGGGGATCCAGCCCGCCCCCCGATGATAGAACCCCTACGGTTGGGAGAAAGATCTTTTTTTTCGCAGACCAATCGGTACTTGCGACTCTCAAAGACTCCCCCCCGAGACCCGATCCCCTTGCACGATATGTATCGACCCTGGAAGGACGTTTGGGCAGAAGGTACACCGATTTCCCCCTTCCCTTTAAAGCGAAGACCGAGTCGGTGGTTCCTTCTTTTTGTCAATTGTTAAACTTCAAAGAGGCGAGAATGAACTCTGTCCTGGCCTGGTTGTTTCTTTTTTGGATACTCTCAGCTGTGGCCCGAGTTCCCTCACAATGACCCCACACCTCCGATGCAGGGTCACTAGCGGGGTTCTACTGCCTTCGACGACTCTCAGCGACAGAAAGGCCTTCCTTAGCTCAACCTACTCCCTAATGCGCCGCGGGGTTAACCGTGACCCTTCCCATCCTCCACGGGCGTCCTAGTCTGCCTGTAAGTCACTTGACTCCCAGCAGGTTAGAAAGATACCCTCCGGACCCCTGGAGTTACGCGCTGGTTTACCTCCCCAGATGGCCCCCGACTCATTCCCCCTTGACCGCCTCCACCTCTTTAGGAGGCCGGTTCGCTCTCTTGCCCCGAGATGAGTTGGTAGAGGTTGACGTGTTAGGCAAGAGACTCCTTTTAGTGCCTTTGGCGAAGTCCCCGTCCGCAGCGCTCTTGTGTTTTTCCAATAGTCTTCACCCTACGAGTCCTTGATCCCCTTAGTTCCACCGAACCGTTCTCCACAATATTTAAGGATCTGATTCACTTTCGATGTTTCAAGTTGGTCCTCTGCGATGGCCCCTCGTTGTTTTTGTAGAGAATTCAGTTCCTCCACTCCTCACCCGACTGCGCCGAGTTTTCTTGAGCTTACTGAAACACGAGAGGTTGCCTGCCCTTGATGAACCCGCACAGCTACTTCAAACCCCCCCCGGTCGGACGAGGGGCGCCGCTCCCTGAAGAGCCCCTGCCCCTCGCTCCCGCCGGTTTTTTGCCCTTCCAATTTCTCGCCCGGACACGTAGATGCCTGAGAAGACTCCACTGTATTTTATCCGCAACGTAGCACTCGGTGCCCCCTTCGAGTTTGTGGGTTTAGACTACCGCTTTTTCTTCTCGGTGATGTCTACCTCCATCTCGACACTCCCTTTCTGCCCCAACCGCTTCAGTTGTTCCAGTGGGTGACGGACTTGGTTTCGTGCCGCCCCCGACCGACCACATCAACATTCCCCGGTTGCGCGTTTGTTGTTCTTCCCCTGATCACTAGCGCTTTTCGCCCCTCGCTGGATTCCCTCCTGGTTACGTCTTTTATCGATCGACGAGGCACGCCCTTTTAGCGGCCACACTCATCTCCTCCCGTGTTGTTGAGAGAGATGTTTGTGAGGGCACCTGCGCAGGCCACGTTACAATCCACACCGCGGCCTCCGGACTTCGAGGGCGACTGCGTCTAGGCTCGCCGTCAACAACACGTCGTTTTTCCTTTTCAAAGTGTTGAGTTTGGTACTAGGTAGTAGCCTGATAGAACTCCTCCCTCCGTACCCTGTAGACCCCCGAACCGACTTTTGGCTGCATACCTCGTTCCTGGTCTTATGGCGTTTGTCCTTAGCTGTCAAACTCTCTTCGACCACCGTTCCGTGCAGAAAGGCACTCCTTCCTGATGGTGCGGGGACGGGTTGCCTCTCGTTGTCCAGGGGTCGATCCTAGAACGTACGATTGTCGAGGAATATTGGCAGATTCAGCATACTGGGCGTGCCCGCGTTGTTTCAGCTTCCCCCCCCCGCTAGGCAGGCTCGGGCTGATGAGTTTTTTTTATGGAGTTTTTTTCGTTGCGTTTTCGGGTAGGTCTCCTGCAAGGTCAAAGATTTCGACCGTGTCATGAAGCGCCTGCTTTGTAGGGTTCCCGAATTTCTGCGTTTTCCGGAACGGATCGTCCTCACCGCGATGTTGCGGCCGCCAAACCGAGTTTACTCCGTTGTCGTCAGAGTGCTTCCCCGATTGGCCTCCTAGGAGGGAGGCACCGGTCATGAGTCAGTGGTGCCCGCCCGGCCGTTTTCTGTGAAGATTTCTGCTGGGGTCAAGCCCCCCCAGAGCTCCCTCTTAGACACCAAGGCCCTCTCCCCGGCTTCTTGAAGTAACCACCCTTCCCTTCCCCCCCACAACAAGTTTTCCCCTTGGCGGGCGTTGATGTCTTACCCCGGACCTCCCCTCCTCCGAATGCTCGGGAAGTGCCCTGTGAGACTTTGGTTCCTTTTTTGCAAGGATTCCCCTCGTACCCATCGTCTCGTTCCCCCAGGTTAGTCTGTTCCTTCCCTTCCTCTCCACATTAAGACCTTCAATTGGAGGTACCACGCTTGTTCGGACTCCTAAAAAATTTGGAAGTTCGGCGGACAGCCCCACTTGTGATGGAGAGCTTTCCACCCAACGGAGAATTACCCCAAAAGTTCGTCGTTTTTTAGCTGATCATCCAAAGGGCCCCGTCCCCCCTCTACGGCCTATAGGAGAGATCTCCGGGCTCCCGTTCCCTTTTGGTCTCCGTTGGGGCCGTTTCACGGTTTCGGGAACAAGTGCAACTTCCTCCGTTTCCCACCCTAAAGGAAATGAAATTCTCTCCCCAGAAGATGGCCATTTGAACCTGCGCAGTGCCCCCCTATTCGCTCGGGCCGGGCTCTTTGCTCTGGTGAAAAGGTTTCCCAGACCGTTTATTTCGGGGTCCTCAAGGACGCTGTCTTTTCCGCGAAGTGTTTATTCTTTTTTCTTCTGGTTACGAGTCTTATTTAGAGTCGTCCTTCCGAAGAACACGACCTTGCTAACCCCCACCGGTTGTTTCGATGCTTCGGTGGGCTGCAGCCCCAGTGATTTTATTATCGGTTTCAACACCTGGCCCCAGGGCGTGCAATGCACGTGTAGCGACTCACCCTTCCTGCCTATTGGAACATTTGACTTAGAAAAGGTTCTAATACCACGCTATGTTTCCTCCCCGCGGATCCAACTTTCCCGGTGCTGTAGGGAAGCTTAGCCTCTTCTTTTTCCCCCCCCGAGGGAGACCCGAGACGACCGTTCCCGCAGGTGATTGTGACCATCTTATTTGGTCCCCGCGTCATTTTGCCACTGGAAAAGGAGAACCCTCGCCCCCCCAATCCATCGGGCCCCCGAACACAACGGCTTCGGTCCGCGGATTCTAGCCCCCCTTCCTTCCTCTTTCGAGACGGTTCTCCCCGCCCCGGACTTGTGATTCCTCCCTCTTGCCTTCCAAGACATTCTCTTACTAGAAGTAGCCCGCGACTTGGTGACACAGCCTTTGAAGCCGTCCCATTGCGTCTAGAACTCTCGCCCCGTAAAAAAACCGTGATATAGTGGTGAAATGCGTTTACTCCCTCTTCTGATCTCCACTTTGGGACATCCTTAGGCCGTCCTCCCCTCTTTGGCCCTGAAGAACATTTCTCTTCGCAGACTGCACGCCTAGAGGTATTAGGGGCCAATTCCTCGACTCGAACTGAGGTATCTTCTCCTTAGTTGTTACCCACGACTTCCGCATCTATTCCCTTCCGTTTTTTTTTGAGCGGAGACGGCTGGTCACTTCTCTAAGTCACCCGAGAACAGCTGTTTATGATTTTTAGCCCTGATGAGGAGTTGATATTTCTCGCATGTTTCTGCGGATCGGTCGGCCCCGCCTTTTGCTTCCAAAGGTGGGTTCCTTCCCTCGATCTCTCTTCCAAGACACGGTTTCGAGCACGGACGATGTGTGGTTTTTTAATTGAAGGCTTGGCGTGAGTACGTCAAGTTTCTTCGGAGTCCTTTTTCGCCCCAAGGACGGCGGCCCTCTATAAGGTGGCGACCTTTGGAAGGCCGTCTCGATGAAGATTTTCTTTAGGGGAGTAGAACCTGTCGACCCGGCGTTCCACGCCCAGAAGTTTGTCTCTATCAGGAGGTAAAAACGCCCCCGTTGTTCTGGGGCCGATCCTCTTGAGGAGGTGTCTCCGCCTCGGTGGTGATCCCCTTGGAATGAGGACGCCTCTTTTTTTTTCAGTCAAACAGAACCTTTTTGTCGCCACGCGTTTCTGGGTTTTGTCGGGTCTTTGTTTTTTTTGTTTCAAACAGTCCCATTCTTACTCCACTTCAAGTTTTGATAAGTTTAAGCCGGTATTGACTATTCCTTTTGTAGTACATAGGAAATTTTTCATCTCTGAGATCTCTACCGTTCAGTTCCCTCCCTTGAAGGAAGCCACACGCGATACGGTTTTCAGTTCTAACCACTAAGATGGAATCTCCCTTTTGTGTTTGAGCCCTTACGGGTATTCTGTTTTCGCTGAAATGTCTTTGCTTTGGGCCCTAGACCGACAACATCGGCGCGTCGTTCCCTGCTCGTCGTTCTAGGGCGTGCCGTCCCGTATATTGTTTTTTTTTCTTTTTTTTTTTCTGGAATGCCTTACAGCTCTCCACGGCCTGCATCGCTAACGAAGGGGCGGATGGAGACCCCGGTTCCCCGTCCGGTCGTTGGTGTGGATGGCCGAGGGCCCTGTCCCGTAGTACTTTTGAAGTGGTTTATACCGACTTGCCCCCCAGTGTCTACCCGTTCCCCACCGGGGCTCCATGTCTCCCTGCCTTTATACTTGAGCCGTATCTGTACGTGGTTTGCTTTTCTTCATCCTTCCCAGCGCCCTTTTGGAATGATAGTTGAAGAAATATACCCCCCGTAACTGTCGACCCCCATTCTCCTGGGTCGCTTTTTCTTTTCCAGCCTTCCGTGGCCCCCCCGAATGTTTTTTTTTTATCTACCTAGTCCTGAGCGGTACGCATGTTCTGTTTAGGGGCAAGCCTTTCCCTGCAGCAGTTTTACCCATGTACCCCCGAATGGGTCGTCTGGAGGCCCGCCCTGGAGGTCGCCATCTCACCTTTAGCGTGTGTTCTGTTCTCGGTTTTTTTTTCGTGAAAGACGCCGGATGCCTTTGGTCGAAGTCGATCTCCGGTTTCGAGTGGTGGTGGCTCCCCATAGGGAAAGAGTACCGATGAAGTGGGCCCAAATGGCAGAACTCCGTCCCCCCGACTCGTTCTCCCATTCCCTAGAAGCATCTTGCCCCCGGCTGCCTTCGTCACGTTTTGGCGATCCATGCTCTTTGATCAGATCTTCCTCCCCGCTAACACCCCCCACTTTGCTCTACGAGGGATTGATCCGTTTAATTCCCAGATCCTGTCCTCTTTCATGATCCTCTCCCCCTACTCCCAGGTAAATCTGCAAGCCTGGCCGAGGAGATAGTCCTCGCGGTGCGCGACCCACGCACCTCATCGCCCAATCGGTCTTCTCTCCCCCCGAATCGCCTTCTCCCACTTTCTAGCTATGTAATTCCGACTGGCGGTCTCTACCCTCTACCCGTTAGCCTCTCCTATTGGCCAGCGGCTAGGGGTAGAATGAAGAGTTTAGGGCCGTTGACTTTAGGACCTGCGAGTGATGACCAACCCTGTATTGTTTTAGAAGTGGTGACCTTTTTTCTTTTCGGCTATCCCACGGCGACGACTAGATACCACTCACACCCTTGTTCAACAAAGTTTCCTGCTTTTTGTGGTCAGTCCCCTCTTACGGTGTCCCCGGATTCCCGCTTTTCTTCTGTAAGTTGTTTTCTCTAAGACGGAAGAGGAGCGCGGAGCAATATTTTAGTCCACTCTATAATTACCTCCTTCCTCCCTTGGTTTTTCTCGCGCTCGTGGTAGTTAAGCAGCGGCCAGGCCTCCTTAGTTTAAACCGTACCGCTAATGCAAGTGAATAAATCGTGGCTCCGTTCGTCTCTTCCCTTAAACCCCGTTCATCCTCCCCCCGGTGGGAAGCGTGGTGAGTTTTAGTAAGTTCTCAGGAACTTGTTTAGATTTCGCCACCTCCCTGTCACCCACTTCTCCCCTAAAGTTTTTCTCTTCTTTTAGGGATAGAGTCTTTAGTATTAGAATCACCCCCGAGCGCTCTGTCTACCCCCCCGACTTAGGGACTCGTAATGACTGGTGCTTTAGTGAGTCGCTATTTCAAGTTGGCCATTCGTGTTCTCTCCCCCTTCTAGTTCGATTCCTCTCTCTTATGAGCGGCGAACGCAGCCCCCCATTTTTCGATGGCCGTTCGTTCCACACAGCTTTTTAGCGTCAGGGCCGACGGTTCCTTATTCCTTTGCGGTGCGGGTCATTTTTCCGACCGGTTAGCCGTTGGAATGTATTAGACCATAGAATCGTTCCTTCCGCAATTGGAGGCGTGCCGGAAAGGTCCCGTTGCCGACCCCCCCGAGTTGCCTCTGATGCTGCTGCTGGACCCCCTGGTCTCCGTTATGACCGCATGATTTCGTTGCTTCTATGCGGTTGAAAGGTTTAGGTGTCGTCCTTGACCTATGTTAGTTGTGACGCGGTATGTCCTGTTTCGCCCACATCTCTGCTCACTTCCGCCTCGACCCACGCCCATCCCGACTAGGCGTTTTACGTCGTCACACTTCCCCTGGCCTTAACCCAGCGCTCTGCTTTTCAAGGAGCTGCACCCGCCCTTTTTTGCCTACCTCTAATCGACGAATGGGTCTTCTTTTTCGTGTCCAATGCATTCCAGGCAGTTCGTCCATTTCTTCGTCATGGCGTCAGCTCCTGTAGGTTGTCCTTTTCGAGGGATTATCCACCAACCCCTCCTTTTTGAAGACATCAAGTGGACGGGTACACGTACATCCGCTACGTACTTCGCTGCCTAAAAACACTGGTGGTCTTTCGTCCTTTCCGTGTCTCCGTTGAAGAGGGCACGACCGGCGCACTTACATCTTCGTTTTGTTCGGATATTCCCACTGGCCCCCCCTTAAGATAGCCTCACCTCAAGAGAGATATTCGGTTTGATCACACCCCCCTGATTTCAATGGTAGACATCTTGGCTCCCGCGTTTTTCCACATCCTCAAGGATAGTCACCCCTTGTATAACGTCCAGCTAGCAACCTTTTGCTTTGTCCATTGTCACCATTGAGCAATATGCAAAATCTCTTTTCTTCTAGTGGCACTCTCTGTCATCGCTTTCCGCTTCCCTCTCCCTCAAGGAAAGAGGTTCATCCCCCTAAAGGGCGAATTGTCCACCGATGGTTTGGTGATTCTAGCTTTCTATATTAGCCTAGAGACAGGATTATTCCAACACCAGATCCCTTTCTTTTACCCCAACAATGTTGTTCTTTCAAATGTCTGTTTCTTCGAATGCCTCCTTGGGTGCCCAAAAATACCGGTTCAACTGACTTTGTACCTCAGAAGTGTCCCGGTAATAGGCCTTGCATTGGCACAGTTTGTTCTACTCACCCTTAGTTCTTAATTTCTTTTTCTTCGGTCGAACCCCGGCTTTCAAAAAATTTCCGTTGTGTTCCAGCTATTTTGCCAACAGTGGTTTGAGCCCGCTAGCCCAGTTTCTTTGACATTCACATTTATGTTAAGACCGTATTCCCCTTGAGCCCCCGGCGGCCTCCCCCGCAATCGGTCGGGCACCCAGAACCAATTTTCTTCCTTTACCCTCCGGCGATACTTGCAACCTTTCCTTTAGAATAGAATGGTTATAAAAGACCGTTTGGGGATTCATCCGATCCTGGTCCACGAACCGGAGCCCCCTTCATTCTAAGTACACTCCTTTTGGCCCTCCCCCATTTCTGCGCCCTCGCCCCCCACTTTTGACCCTAGTCGCCCTCGGTATCCCGTACCCCAAAACGCCTATCCCGTGCCCCTGGTTTCGACTCTCTTCGGATTGTGCTCTCCCGTTTTGCATCTCTTCAAAGTACCGATAACGCGGATGGAGATTCTGTCGCCCGACTGCCAACCCTCGTTATGGGCACTTTTAAAGCGATCTGACGAGCTGTTTTTCCTTTTCTACCTAGGTTTCACGACGTTTCAAGTAGTTTTTGCGC
>Ga0179593_1365525_pt1 | contig 13192 bp, 16 predicted proteins | sample CZODoug2_1_08_16_FD_185931 | JGI IMG/M metagenome (GOLD analysis project Ga0179593, IMG submission 185931) | Vadose zone soil fungal communities from Angelo Coast Range Reserve, California, USA - CZODoug2_1_08_16fungal (PacBio error correction) | ecosystem: Environmental > Terrestrial > Soil >... | reverse complement strand
GTTGTACCATGCTCCTTCTTTTTCTCTCCCCTCCCTAACCTTTTTTAACCAATCTCGAAGGGGTATCGCTTGCTCACGCCTGCGCCAAAAGCGAAGAGGCCATAAGCTCTCCTTGTTCCCCCCCGCACCCCTTCTTAGGCATAGCAGGGAGACTAAGCCCCTATTCCCCTTACCCGCTCCCCTGCGGCGTCCTTTTGCCAGCTCCCTCTCCACGTACGCGTTTTGAGGGACAGACTTTTCCAACGGTATTCCCCTCTCCTCTTCCTGTCTTACCTGTCGAATTTTTTTTCCGCGGTTCACCTTTTTTTACACTAGCTCACCTCCACCGCCCCCCCTTCACGACTGTGTAAAGAGTCACTTGCTCCACCCCATTTCCTCCCCGGGGTCCCCTTCCCTCCCCAGGGACCCATGGGTGAAGTTTAGTTCGGACCGCCCTCATTTCTCCTATTAATCTCTGTTTGTTCCAGGAGACCCGGGGTCCACCACCGCACAGTTCGTGCCCCACCAGGTTAGACCTGTCTTTTTCTCAGCCCCGTATGACGTTAAAACGGGTGATCCCCCGCAGCAGTCATCTTCTCCCCATGGATTACAGCGTGGCCAGTATGCATCCCCGTCAGTGTCCCATTCTTCCTGAAGCTTATTGCCGTACAAAAAATGGTCCACCGGTTGCCTTTTTCCCTCCTATCGCAGCGAGACCCTCCGTCTCGGTCTTTGCGGCCCGTGAAGGGTCGGCCGTTAAATGCAGTTCTCATTGGGTTCCCCCTTCCCCCGACCTTTTTCCTGAATATTTTTCTGCCCGTTCTGAGTTTTCCGTCATCTCCCCCCCAACAAAAAACTAGTTTGCTCCCTTTGTTTTTAATTATTAACGGAGTAGCCCCACGAGTGTCGGTAGCGACAGTCATTCAAGCCGGTTTTTTTCACCACTCCCGGTCATTGAAAACGGCCCGTATGACCTGGACCCCCACTTCCTACCGTGATGCTGGTTCCTATTTCCCGTCTCCAAGCGACGCCCTCCTTCTCGGTCAGCCCAGACGTTACAGCGGTTAATTTTCATTTTCCAGTTATGTGATTTTTTCCCACCGTTCTTTCCGGTGGCCCCCCTCCACACCTTCTGCCGGGAGCCTGTTACTAAGCCCTGGCTGGTTCCATTGAAGACTTCTCCTGTAGTGGCCTTGGACTTCCCTTTGAGTAAATTAGAATGTGAGGTATCCCCCGCAAACCCCCGGGTGAATCTGAATAACCCGGGGTGTTAATTCTACCCTCCCCCTGCCGCCCCCCCCCACTATGGGAAACGGCTTTGAAACACTTTTTTTTTTTGAAGTTGACGTGAGTCAACCGGCCGTACTCTCTTCTATTAGACCTGCGGAGACCCAAACGTCCCCCTTCAGGACTTCTCTTCCCAGGGGCTTGGAAAAAGGAGACGTCTTCCACCCCGGCTGTTTTTTTTCCGAGTCCAGGCCGGCCGGCCCTCCACTAGGTCCTCCATTTCGTGTTTTAGATCGAGTTGCGGGCTTTTTTTTAGATTTCTTGTCGAGCGGCACCTTTCCTTTCGTTATTTTGTGTGACCACTTTCCTACTCCCTGGTAGGACGAGGTTTTCGTTCTGTCGTTTTCAAGTCCCGACGCTGGGAGTGCACGCCCCACGGCCTCCTAGTTGCTGCCCCCTTTTTCACCGTCTCTTTTGTATGTCACACGACGGCTGCATGCCGTCCCCGCACTTTTTCCAGAAAAGGACGCTATCGCAGATTCTTTGCGTACTGACCGACTACGCCCCTGATGCCGACCCCTTTTCATTGGTTAGACCGTACTAATCCTCAGTTCATACCCACCGACCGCACCTCCCCTTTTTCGGCTCGTTCTCGCTGAGTTTTTTCCCGGTCTGGTTTGTCATTTGATTTTTCTCCGTCTATGTTTTCCCCCTGGACTTCATCGGCGGCCCAATGTACTTCATACGTGACTCCTTCCCCTTCGTACATCTCTCATCTTTTCCGTGCCCCCCTTTCTTGCGCCGGGCTATTTCTTTTTGCCCGCTTACCCCACTACCGGTCCCTCACCTCGCGGCCTCTGTAGCGGTACTATTCCCCCTCTTCTTTTCCACCACGTTTATTGTTTTCTTAACTTCCAGCGCTCAGAATCCTTGAAACATGATTTCTCTTCTGGCTTCGGATCCTTCATCTTCCATCCGCGGATCATTTACTTTCCAGATTGAACCTCATTCAGGCACCCCCTTTTAAGCCCCTCCCTTCATTTTCCTCGACTTGATTCCTTGCCTCAGTCATGTCCATTTCTAGTCCCCCGCAATGCTTCCGAACCCTTCACCGTCGCCGAACCACCTATACTGAACCTTAGCTGGCTAAGGATTCGGATTCCTTGCGTGCGACTGATAAGCAACCTTCCCACCGGCTCCTTTTCAAGACCTTCCAGGTCTGCGTTCGCTTGTGTCCCCCCAAGGGAATTCGTTCGAACTCTTCCAGTTCGTTGCACCTTCTTAATCCCGCCTTCCCCTGACTCTTATCTTTTTTCATCCTTTTTGTTTTTCCTTCTGTTCCTTTTCTACCTTCCTAATTCCCTAAATTAGATCGTCGTTTGAGACTCCCTTGTTTCCCCCTGTACGCGCCGTTTGTAGGTGTCTGCGAAATTGTTCCTGATGTTCTTCAGGGTCCCAGTTGCCTCCCCTATTTTTTAAGCCTTGCAGGACCCTTTTTGTCTAGTTGTTCTGTCTTTGAACAGTGTTATTAAGACTTTCTCTTGAGTCGATTCCACAGGCCATGACTCTTCCTCATGATTGCTCTTTCTTCCCCTTACCGCCTTCTGTTCCCTCGTTTGGTGCTGAGCTTGTTAACTAATGCTTTTTCGCGTTTCCTTAAGGACGCTAGATTCCCCTCATCTTTTTTTGTGAAATTCCATTTTTCTGCCGCCGGTCGGGTTTATTTTGGGGGTTTTGGGTGGGGGTTGTTTCTTTTTGGGTTTGTTTGTGTATCCTTGTTGATCTTTCCTTCTCCCAGAATAACCTTTGGAGTAAAATACTTTCGTTTATACTCGTTCCCCGCTTCCCCGCAGGGGCGGCCGGGATTTTTTTTTTCCCGCGGTGCCCCTTTGGTCCCATCTCCATTTTTCCTCCTGCGAGGGTGTCCTCTCGTCCCCCTCGTCGGTTCTGGTAGAATGTTGTCCTGGCTTATACATTTCTCCCCTTTTTTTAGTACTCTTGACTTCTTTCCTCTACTGGCTCCCCTTTCCTTCCAGGTGGACTTTATCAGTAGAAGTGTTTTATCTCAGAGCGACTGCACATTTTTGATTTGACTTCCGTCTGTCTGACCCAACGAGTTCTGTCAGGACGGGGGTCTTTTCTACTTTGGCACAATCGGTTCCTTCCTGTACCCTTATGAGATTACATTCCATCTTCTTGGCCGGTGCGGATGCTGGTGGGTTCGTAGGTACCTTCCTTCTTTTCCTGAAATTGACGATACCAGTTGTCAGGGTCATCGATCCTTTTGCCGTGACTCCCAACTGACTTTTCGCAGGTTTCCGCGCCCGCCCGGCGTACAAAAGCCTGACCTCGGCGCCATTTCTCCACTTCTTTCCAGCGTAGGTGCAGCTTCTCATTTTTCCCTCCAGGACGAGAACTTGACTCCTAGGACTTTCCATTTACCTCGTCTGCCGGTGTTAAGGAACCCGGCCACTTCTGGACTATTTTCCTTTTTTCCTTAGGCCAACCCTTTCCTTCTTTCATCGCTCCCTCTTCGCCTAACCAGATGGTGGACAGTATCCTCAAAGAATCTTTTTCTTTTTTACACGGACTTCTCCCCTGCCCTCGACGTGTTCCCAGACTTTTTTGTGCAACATCATTTCTTCTGGTTTGGTTCCTTGGTTGATTTTATCATCCAACCCTTGGTTGCTATTAGAACGGTTGTCTGTTTCTTCCTTTTTTCTCCTTCGCTTCCCCAACGGTGGACGTCCTGATTTTCCTTCCCCCCCTGCGCTTTCCTTTTTTCCAAGGCCTTTCTTATTGTCGGCCAGTTGATAGACTGGGTATCGGTTGAACCACCTCAGGTCCATCCTCCTCTTTTCCCTCTTCCCCCGCCCCATCCCCTCTCTCCCCTCTTCACCGCCGCCCCCTTTGCTTTCCCTTTTTCTCTTTCTTCCTTCCCCCGCTCCCTCCCTCTTCCCTCCCTCTGTGTCTCTACCCTTTGCTCTTCCTCTCTTTCTGGATCTTGAAACAGTCACAAGTAACCAAAATGAACAGCATTCCGTTCTTCGTCGCACTCTGTGGAAACTTGGAGCGGTATGTTTTCTGTCATTCTAAACCACAAGAAAGGCTCCTTTGTTCGAGTCCCTAGAATGAGTCCTCCCTTCTATGCTTTTTTCTTCTCTTTTTGTTTGTGTGTTTTTTTTTTGGTGTTTTTGGGGTTTTTGGGGTTTTTTTTTGTGTTTGTGTTTTTTTTTTTTTTGGGGGGGTTGTTGTTTTCTCTCCTTTCTTTTCTGCACGCGACCGTCAACCGCGGTTTTGATAATGTGACAAGATTTTCCGCACCCCCACACCCTATGTGGTGTGGTCTGTAAGGGCCAACTTCTTTCTTTTTTTCACCCTAGAGTGATTGTTGGAACTTTTCACCAGCTCCCCGTGATTCTTTCTCCGTCACGCCCTCCTGGACTTTTTCCTCCGAGCTTTCTTCCCCCCCCCTTTAATGACATTGGGCACTCAACGTCTTGAACTGTTTGTCCCGGTAGTTCTGTTTACAGTCTCCCTTCAGGGATATGGCTCCCCGTCCTTTTTCCCGAGTTGTCCTGCCTCTTTCCCCGTCTTGTCGAAGAAATTTTTGACCTGCGACCGTTCGTCCCCCATTCCAAGGTTGATAGCGCGGTGACGTTTGGGGGTACACCAGCACTTTACCGTCAATAGATCTGCGCGTCAGTCCTGTAAGACCCATTTTTAGCCCTCGGTTCCGTTTTGATTTTTACGTGGTCACCAGGGGCCGGTTTCCTACTTTTTGAAGAGGGCGAGGTTTTCTTCTTAAGTTTTGTGCGTGTTCCCTTGGAGAGCTGTGTAGGACAAGGATGCTGACTTGCGTTTCCGGCTCCTTCTTTTAGGTTGAGTGCACTTTTTTGCAGGAACATGCTTTTTTGTTTCCGTGTTTTTCCTCTTTTCCTGCCCCGGGAAGTGGTGGTTGGTTTTTTGGGGTTTTTTGCTTTCGTTCTTCTGAACTTTTGTTTTTTTTCTTGGTTCTTTTGAATGAACTCGTCTCCGTCTCACTTTTCCGGCTCTCTTTTGTGTACTTCCTCTTTTTAGGGCATGGATCGGGCGGCCTTTGTCTTCTCTTTCCAATTCCTTCCCTTTCCTGCCAGGGCCGAAAATGGAACCTTTTTTGGGTCCTTTCACCTCCCCCGCGGAATGTAACTTTATCCAACCGCTTTTCCCCTTCCCTCCGTGTTTTTTCTCTCGAGTTCCATCCATTTTCCCGCGTGAGGAGATCCCCCTCCGTTTCGTGCTGCCATGATTTGTCCCTACCTACCTCCAGACCCGCCAGAGATGAAATAAAGAACTCTTTCAAAGACGGACCCCTCCTTAGGAATTAGTGTCGCCGGGTGACCCTTTCCTCCCAGCCTCCACAATTTTACCTATCATCACGTCGATGCGTGCGTTACTCCCTAGCCATCAATTTGGTGCCGGACCACGACGTAGAAACCCCCTTCCGTAAAGAGCGCGGTGCCCTTCTCTGCCCCCCGCACCTCTTAGAACCGCTGGTTAACAGAATTTTTTCGTGCACATTCTCTCCACCGTCCCACGCCACCTTTCCCCACTCCTTACGCGCTTCCACCATTTCCTTAAAACAGGTCCGATTTTCCCCCCCCTTTCAACCCCACCCTTAACGGCTTTGCCATTGTAGAGGACCAAGAATCCGTATCTCATCTTCATATTCCTTTTTTCCCGTTTAGGTGTCCAACCCTATTTCAGGACCTTTCTAAAGACACCTGTTGATTCTTCCGGCCCACGTCCTATTCAACGTGAGGCGCACTACACCCCTCCTCCAGTTGCTACAAGAGGTTGTTTCTTTGGAGACTCCCCCCTAGAAAAGGGCGGGTCTTTTTTATGACCCTTCATCTTTCGGCGCAATCAACCCCCCCCGGGGACCAGTCATGTTCGTCCCCCCTTCAGCAGCTGATACTTTCTTTTGATTTTTCAGAGTGAATTGTACGGCACCCCCCTTGGCCCAGAGTTTCTTCCTTTCCCCGCCCATTCACGAATCATTTTTTGGCAAAGCCCTCCCTTCCGAAAACTTCCCCCTACCCCCAAAAGAGTTGTGGCCGTATTGTTTCAGAAGGGATCCAAGGTTTCCCCCGAAGCGGGTTCCTTCTCGGACTTCCTTACCTCCATGTCACAAAGATCCGTGCCTGCACCTTTTTTCTTTGACGTATCCCCCGTCATCCTTTCTTTAACTGGTTCCCGATTGCAACGTGCCGCCGAGCTCTCCCAGTCTCCCTTTCCGCCGCCCCTCGACGCGGCATTTTTGTTTTTGATGGGTGCACCCCCTTCAGTGATTTTGCCCCCCTATTTTTCCAGCAGCCGGATACGACCCTTCCCTTTCCCTTTTTCACCCTACTAACGTCGTGTAGGCCCGGTCATAGAGGGGACTGTACACTTTTTTTTTAGAAATCGCACGTAGAGATTTCCCCCTCCCAACAGGTCCCTCTCCACCGTTTCTGGTCAATCCCCCTACCCTCCCTGGACTCTCCTTTGGGAACCCCCTGGCGGGCCAGGATAGTCGGGATTCCATTGTTTCCAGTGGGCCACGACGCCGCTTCGTTTCCGCTCCTGGACCCCCCTTCGGAGATTTGCCGCTGCACTCCTGCCCCGGTGTGATTTGGGAAGTGTCCCGGTAGCCGAGATATTCCCTCAACTTCGGAGTGAAGTGTCCTAGTTCCTTCTCCCGCGTTTCAAGGCTTGGGATACTCACCTGTTTCTCTTGATGTTTCGCCCATCGTTGCGAGGATTCCCCCCCCGTTACGTATTTCTCCTCTTTTCCCATTGCGTCTCTTTTTCTTCAGGCGATCGCCGAGTTTTCGAGGACATTATAAACGTTTTTTTCTCCGACCCCGGCTCCTCGTCGGTTTGGACGGAACCGTTTTCTTTTTCTCTCCCAAAGTCCTGTGAATGAAGTTCCCAGCACCCGCCCTCCCCTTACAGGAGTTAGCGCGCTGTTTTTCGGTGCACCTTTCCCTCAATGAAGGCACCGATTTCTTTTCGTGGGGTATTTCTTGGTCAGACCGTAAGCATCCGCCATCCCCCTCCGGAAGAACACGTGTGCGTCCTCCTTTCCCGGCGACTGCTCTCTTTTGACACCTTCCCTTGCTTTTTTTAGTCCCTTTCTCTGGCCCCTTTTTTCACTCCCCGTGCCTTTAGACCTGTTTCTATTTGGTTCGGCACTTTGAACCCTCTCTCCTAGGGGCGCTTCCCCCTCCGCCTTGCTCCTTTGCTGGTGACCGTGGCATTTCCCCCCATTCCCCGTAGCCCTCCAGCGCCTTGCTTTCCCCTTTACCTTTCTCAGTCCGCTTACCCCACTTTTGGAGCTTTCCTCTTGATCATGACCCCTTCCTAAGACCGAACGTTCAACATTTTCTTCGATCCGGTTCCTCTTGGCAGGGAAATCCGCGTGATTCAGTCTTTAACCGCTCAGCCCTTTAATGGTCCACGCGGTCAGCTCGCCTTTGTAATGGCGACGCCCGGGACGGAATCTTCTTAATGAACTTAATGCCGTGTCTTCATACGCGTTGATTTGCCCGACAACCTCCCTCCCAATTCGTCCGTACCTCACTCCCGGACTTTGTCTTCTGTCGGGCTGTTCTTCCCGGGGCGGCCAGCCGTAGGCTCTCCATATTTCCAACTTTGCTCCCACCCGCACTTTATCTTCTTTTTTTGCCACCCTTTCCTCCTGCACCGATATCCATTCGTCAAGTGCTCCTTCAGTTTTCCCACTGAACAGGATATCTCTTTCCTCTTTTTTTGTGATATTCTTCAATGCCCTTCTCTGGACGTTTTCTTTCCCTTTTTCTTCCTGTGGGCGTCATTGGTGGATAACCAGCGACTGCTACGTTTCCCGGTGGCTCGCCAGTGTTTTCGAGGTTGGTCATTCTTCGCACGCCACCGTTCTCCATCCTGCTGCAAGCCACCCTTTTTTGAAGGATTCTTTTCGGCTACTTTTGATGTTGGTCTCTTTGGCTCGATGCACCGGCCATTTTTCCTTAGGACGCCGTGCGGCGTCAGCAGCGCGGAGCGCCGAGGTGGTTTTCCTGATTCTTTCCTAGTGGTTGAAACTACATGATCCTGCGGTGTTTTCCTCTTCTCCGAGCTTCCCGGCCTCCCTTTCGGACTCATGGCTTATTTTCTCGCGCTTTCATGATACGAAGGAAACCTTACTCCCTTGGTCTGTCAATCCTTTCCTTTGATCAGAGTTTCCCTCCTTCCCCCCCCTTGCGCCGCGCTTGCGAAGTCCTTTTTCTAGGAAACAAGCTGGACCGAGGGCGCCGACCCTTAGAGGGTGGCGATCGTCTGGAGAGTTTGGTAGACGGTTCGCCGTACATCTTCCCTTTCGACGATGACGTCCTTCCCTGCGACCAGCACCTTAATCGGTCCCCTTGTACCAGCCGCTTGGCGCTGTTTGACTCTTCTGAACTGTTATTGCCGAGTCGTCCTTGGATTGCGTCTTCTGAACCTGAAACAAGGAACAATTAATCGTTATTTAGGCTTCCCCCTTTTCCTTCAGCATTCCTCCTCTAAGTCTTCCTTATGTTCTTTGCTGTTTACCTGTCTTTAGGGAGTGTTAGACATTTCTACCCGACTTTCCTTTCGCACCTCGTCCGTCCTGTTTGGTAGGTACGCCCCCTTCGTTCTAAGGTCAGCGAACGTCTTCTCAATCCTCCGAACTCTTCCTGCTTTTTTTTTTCTTGAAAAGCTGATCCCAAGACGCGTGTTCCGCTTCGCACCTTGAGATTTGGCACATCCCTATCAAGGATATCATCCTTCAGGTCTACCCATATTGTTTTTTTCCCCTCCCCCAGACTATTTTTCGCCCCTCCGGCTCCGACAAATCCGCTGGCCTCGTCCCCTTCAGGCGCCGTGAAACCGATTGCCCCCCTGCCGGCTCGAACCATCGGCGTTTTCTTACCACGGCCCCCCTCTCCAAGAACGAGCTTTGTTCCCCCTCTTTTCTGCATTGGTATCTGTCCGTGGTGGGGTCGGCGGCTGTCTACCACCCTTTTTTTTGCTATCGCAACCTGTTTTTTCGGGGCCTTCTTGCTATTTATAACGTTGACCAGGCACGCGACGAATGTCCCCCCCCTGTCTACAGCTTCCCTTTCATATACGGCTTCTTATCTTCCACGGCTCTGACGATTTTTGACAACATCACGGCAGCTTTTGACCCCCCCCTCCCCATAGACCTACCCATGCCCTCCTTCTCGGGGCGGTTCTTCCATCTTTCAAGTGAGCGGAGCGTCTTCCTTTCCCTATGGAACAACATGAAAACCAAGTTAGTGGTGGGCGACGGCATCTCCTGTTTTTTTTTCATTACGGGTATTCTTTGATTGTTTTCGCCGCTATGTTTCGTGACCTTTTTCCCCGCTTGGAGTTCCTTGAGCTGATGACAACAGTTTTTGCGGCACCCACTTGTGGTGTTGTCTCGGTTGCTTTCTGTCCTGCGTGGGCTGTCCACCTCTGATTTTCTGTAGTGGAGGCAAGATGTCCAAGTTTATGCGTCCTACCGTTTCAATTTCTACTTGTACCCCCCGACCTATCTTGGATTTCGATGATCCCCTTAGTGGATGAAAGTTTTTGGCCTGGTGGTCCCCCTGCGCCTTGAAAGCTTCTACCATGGTAATTAACCTTCCCCGGGTGCAGTCTCCTGCAGCCACCTGGCCCTGACCCCCGCGGTGTTAAGCCGCTGGGACGGCTGCGGGGTTTTTCGTACGACCTCCTTTGTTGCCCGTCGACTGGCTTCCACTTCCCCAGTTTCTCTCTGACGCTTGGGTCCCGGCTGGTGGTGGCCCCGCTTCGTTCACCAGATCTACAGATGAATTTTTTTATAGGTCGGTCTTGTGACCCTTGCGCCCGCGGCCCGGTGCGGGGCAACGACCTCGGCATTGTTAAGACCCTGTTGTTTTGGGTTTCCTTTCGTTTCATTGTTCGTGTTACCTGGTGAGTATTTGCCTACAGTCTTTTTACCGAGTGCGCAGTCCACGAAGTTCTTTCCGGTTCGTCTTCACGAGACTTACGCGTATTTTTCCCCTTGGGCCCCCCTCCGGCTTGTTTCCTTGACCTCTTGAATTGTTAGTTTCGTATTTTCCTCCATGCCGCCTCCCGTGATGATAGGGTCTTTCTGGGGTAATACTCTTCTCCTTCGACACGTCCTTCCCCGCCTTTAGATTAAAATTGTATGACCTTGCGCGGGCGGTTCCCCCTGCTGTCTTTCTTCCAGCGAATACAAGTCTCGCGTTCCTAATTACTTTCTTCGGGAATATAATAAGACTCATTGCATTCTCCCATCTCCTATCTTCTCTCCTCCGTTTTTTTTTTTGAGCTCTGGGCCTTACATGCGCGTTTCTCATGCCCTCGAAACCCTTGCGGTCACGCTTTTGCCTTTCTTTCCTCCCGATTTTTTCCCCCTCAAAAGAAGGCCAAAGACCCGAGTGGCAATCCCTCCGCCTCTTCCCTCATAACATCGGAGTTTGAACCGTTTTTCATTTTTAGTTTCTCCTCGTACTTTCCCCGCGACCCTTCCCATATAATAGCCGTTCCTCTCTTCCTCTCTCACCAGCGCCAGTACGTCGTGTGCCAGCCTTATTCCCCCCAAGGACCTAGCAAGCGAAGCTCCTTGTCAGGTGCCCTCAAAAAGGTTAGCCTCGGCCCTTGCCCCCCTCCGGTAATATTGGTAGTGTCACATCCTTTTCCGGTCACACGCCCCCATCACGTTCCCGTTATCTAGTAACGGATTCCACCCCGGCCTTTTTCCCACGTGCACGACCCGTACCTGTTTGCTCCAGGTTGATCCTCTTCGAGCGGAACTATATTTCTCTTTTCCTTTTTTCTCTTTTGTCAACCACGACCGTCTGTACCATGCTCTCTCAGACCCCCTGTTCCTTGGACCGCCACGTACTTTCCCTCTTTGTGATCTCCCGCATCTTCCCGGGTAACAGTGGTTTTTTCCTCCTTTGCTACTCAGCAGCACGAGGTAGCTCTGCCCCTTGCAAGCGGTCCCTCCCCTACCCCCAACTCGGGGCCAGCTTTGCCTCCCTGTCAGAATCAGATGACCCGACCCGATCTGGGAGGAGTACCGTCGTTCAGCTTTTCCAGGTTTGGAGACCTCTTTGCAGCGGTGTGCCACCTTTGTACCCCCAGCCGGAAATCTTTGTATACCCTTTGTCAACGCCCCTCCCAGGTGCGCCTTCCTCCTTCACCCACCCCCCCAACCAAAGCGTTGTGAATGATTTCGAAGGTCAAGTATCTCCCAGAGGTTCTTTTCGGATCGAGGTAATTCGCTTCCCTAACCCCGATCCTTTACTGGGACCCCCTCCTCGGACTTCCCCTGCCCCCTGTTTCCCCTCTTGCTCTGGGGCAATCGGAACGTTTTTCCCGACTGGTTCAGCCAGTTTCTTGCCATCCTTTACCGCCCCGTGCTACCGTTTCTGTTTTCCCGTCCCGAGGGGTTTTTGTCCCCTTTGCCTCGTTGGTCAAGACCACACTCTAGCATGCGCTCCACTATCTATGGGCACATGGAGTTGATTGTCAGTGTTATCCCTTTTGGAAGTCCACTGTTTCCCAATTCACTTATCTATTTTCTCCCCTAACCCCCCAAGGTTTTTGCCTCTTAGCCCCCCCTTTTGATATCCCAATCCCCGTGCCCCCCCCAGGAAACCTTTGCTGTTTTCACCGTGTTGGTGTGACCCCCTTAACCTTTCCGTGGATCATGCCGTGTCCCGGCCTCATTCGTTTTCTTCGACATCTTGTGACCCACCTTTAGGTTTCGGGCTTGATCGTCCATCCTTCGGTGTTTTAAGAAGGATACGAATGACCCCTTCTTTGTGAAGGCCGAGGCACGGAGACGAGGTCTCCCTGCTCGGCGATCGAACTTGGTAGCGGGCCTGGTCTTTAGTTCTTTGTGACTCTCTTACATTAAGCTTCGTTGATCAGCCGTTGAAAACTTTGGAGCGACAGAGGTCTTGTTGTGGTCGCCTAGTTTTTCCTAGGCATGAATTCAACGACGCCTGGGTTTCACCGACCACCCCTGCTTCAGAGGTGGCGGACCGGCCCTTATCGGTTTTTTTTGATAACACCTCCCTTGCTTTTTATGCGGCCCACCTCCCCCCTCCACCAGCCACCGAATTTATAGTCTCGTTCGTTTCGTTGCGCCCCGAAAGACTAAGTCAACTTCGAATCCCTTTCCTGTGGTCTCATTGGTCAGCCCGTCCTCCTCGTGCCCCCCCACGACTCAGGCCAAGTCCCCCCTGGAAGTTTCCGTTCTCAAATTTTCGTCCTGAGCGCAGCTGACCTTCCAGGATGGAAATGTATTTTCTCCCGTCCGCGGGACCATCCTTATCGGCGCCATGATACTCCCGTCCTAACTTGCCCATTAATCGCTCGAGGGGCCCGAAGCCCCCCTTATTCTGAGCTTCTTCCGGTGACCTTGTCGTGCACACCTTCCCGGGTCCGCCCGCGTATTCAAGCTTTTCCCACTCCATGATCCCCCCGGTCTTTATACCGTTTAGCTTGCTCTTTCTTCTCAGAGTCCCCCCCCTTTTCCCTTGCACGCTGTTGCGAACTGATGTCCGCCGATAAGGTTCCTCGTCTTCTAAGGCCAGCGTAACACTCCCCCTGATGATGGTTTAACCCCCTCCCTGCGCCTCTTTCCTTTACACCCGCTTAGATCCGCGGTCTTTCTCCGGCGTTTGCCTGGGCGCCTCCTTCCATGCCCTTTTTCATAGAATCCTCCCCCGCTTATGTTAACAACTTCAGCCCGTCGCTCCCCCTTCCTCCTGGACCCCATGTCGGCCGTGTTTAGTGACTAACATCGTGGATTCCGCCGCGTATACCGGTACTCCCATCATGACCAACCTTTCATCCCTACATTCCCGTTAGTGGCTGTTTTTTCCCCAGGTGAATTGCCGCGCCACGATCATTTTTTGCCATTTCCCCCCCCTCGGGA
>Ga0179593_1519094_pt1 | contig 13193 bp, 15 predicted proteins | sample CZODoug2_1_08_16_FD_185931 | JGI IMG/M metagenome (GOLD analysis project Ga0179593, IMG submission 185931) | Vadose zone soil fungal communities from Angelo Coast Range Reserve, California, USA - CZODoug2_1_08_16fungal (PacBio error correction) | ecosystem: Environmental > Terrestrial > Soil >... | reverse complement strand
GCCACAGGTAACCCTAACCCCTTTTCCTTTTTCCGCCCCTTCCCCTCGGTTCAAGTCGCATTCTGAAAGAACCCTCGCGATACCCCCGCGTCAAACCGAGCGCTGAAACTCCCCCCTTTGCCCAAAAGAGTCGACACTACTTGGCGACGCTTCGTGCGCAGCGCCAAACCCTACCATAACAGCAACTTGACGCCCCTCTTGTTTCGTTGAGTTCGGTGTCATGGTCCCCAATTCACTCAGCTAAAGCCCCTCGGGTACAAGACCTAGTCCTCTTGGCGGATCCGCCCCTCTTTCCCTCAAAATTTCCGTTCTGCTTTTTTTCCCCTGTTTCTTTCGAGGCTCCAGAATATGGATCCTACCCGTTGAGAGCGCGCGTTGTATTTCAGTTTCAAACCTCTTGGCCTTTTTCTCTTTAATTTGTCAGTGATGGTCCCTGGTCCAGCAAGTAATTTTGCGCGTCCCCCCGTGTTGACACCCTGAAGTTACCGTTCTTTTTAAAGACGCTTGTTGACTCCCTCGGGAATTTTCTTCCTCACCAAACCCACCCCCCTCATCGAACGTAGGCATCGGGAAGCGGAACGGCCTTTGTCCCCTTTTTGACCAATTTTTTTTTTTTGGGAGCGCCCTTTTTCACCTTGTACCCTTATTCGGTCCGTTGCCCCCACGTCCAGCCAACGCTTGAATGTTTGACTTCCGTCAGCATCGGACAGGATACCCTTCCTTGGTCTCTTAAGTCATATTATAAAATCTTCTTTCCCCCTACCCTGCCTGCGGATGTCTTCTCTGGTTTTTTTCAGTTGCGGTACCCCCCCAAAACCACCCCCCCTTTCTTCCCGTCCCCCCTGCAACCTTCTTTCACGCCATCGTTGCAACATTAAAACAAATCCCCCCCCCGATCGCTCCGAGCGGACCCCCCCGCTTCCGTTTGAACCTTAATTTTCCCCAATACTTTCCACGGCTTCATCCCAAAATGTGTCGGCCCGTCCTGCCCGTTGTATAACAGTTGTGACCAGTCTAGTGTGGACTTGGTAATTAGGGCATTTTTCCCGAACGGTCTTTTCTCTTGTCCCTTTTCCTTCCTCCTACCCCTGCATCCACGGCCAGCACCAGTAATATGGTCTGGAAAGGTCAACCTAAGGGTCCGCCCCCTTCCGATTTTTCCTGAAGATCCTATTCCATCAACTGCTTGTGCGTATCTGCCCTCTCCTCTTCGTAGATGAAAAATAGGTCTCCCCAAAGATTGACACCACCCCGCAGACAAGGTCTAGTTTTTGCAGTTTCTTCGCTTCACTTTGCGATCTCCCCCCGGGTAATTTTCGCTGCGTTTTTCCCCAAATAACCCCAGATGATGTAAATGTTTCACCATCCCTTAAAATCTTTCATACTTCCCTTAAACTTTTCCCTGACCCCAAGAATATCCTTTCGGCCTTGCCTTTAACATATCGGATTCCCCAGCTATGCAATGGTTTTTCTTTTTTTCAACGATTCTTCCTATTTCCGAACTTGAGAAATTTGATTCCTTTTTGCTCGTGTTCGATTTTTTTGTACCTCCCCCCAAATGCATGGTTCCATGTCCAGGCTTCAAATCACTTTTCTTTGTTTTCCGTCGGCCCCTCCTTTTGCTGTCCTAACGCCTTTTTCCAAGTGTTTCCCTTCTCAATCCCCCCCAGTCTCCTTTCAATCTTTCCCTATTTATAATTGTTTACAGACACTTTGTACTTGATTTTAGACCAGCACCCTGGAATCCTTAGACTCGGTCCCGATGGCCCCAAGGTTTTTTTGCGTGCTTCTCCCCCTATTTATTCTTGGTCTCTTTCTTTTTCCTTTCTTTCCGATGACTTAATAGGTGGGAGTATCCACCCCGCGTTCAACATTTTCTGGCATTGTACCTTTCCTGTTGGCAGGCAGAGAATGACCTGCTTTTTTTCGTCCTCGATACCCCGCCCCTTCGTGGGTCCCTTTTCCACCATGCACGGGCTACTTTTTTAGTGAACTTGTGCGCACCCCTTCGTGCATCTTCCAAAATTTTTCCCTCCGTTCAACCTGCAAACCGAACGGTCAATCCTCGGACTTTTCTTTTCCTGGACGTTCCTTTTCTTTGTTTTTTCTTTGTTTAGCAACTTTGATGACGATGTGGCGTGCCCCCTGCTGATCGACCTTTCCCTGTAGAACGACCGCGATCGCATTGACCTTGCCCCTCGCTGGACGAAAACGAGGCTTTGGGGAGAACAGGACTCGCTTTTTTTTTCTTTCGCCGGCTTTTTTTCTTTTTCCTTTGAGGCCGGAGTTTTCGCTCCTAGTTCTTTTCGCCGGATTCGTGAGGCGTGTAATCATGAGTCTTTCCTGCAGCAATAGAAATTGGGCCCCGCGTCTCCTTCCCTTCTTTTTTTCCCGTTCCAGGTGATCGCATCTCTTTGTCCGCATCTGCGAGGGGATTGAGCACTTGATACTGAGTTCGAAGCTTTCCTTTCTCCTGTCAGAACCTTTTCGAACACCACCTCGAGGTATGATCTTCTTTACGTCTTTTTTTTTTTTTTTACTCCTGAGTCCCCTTCGGATGATGAATCCGTCGATTTCCTTTTTCCCCGCTCTCCGTTTGTGTCACTTCCAGTTAATGGACATTCGCTTCCGCTTCCTCACTTTCCCGGATCGCTCACTTTACTTTTTTTCTTCTCTCCAGTTAGTCCGATCCTCCGATTTTCCCCCGACAAAACCTTGCTGTTTCATCTTCGATTCCTACCTCTCCGTTCGCAGGAGTACCTCAAATAGGCAGACCTTGCGTTAGAGACCCTTTCACCTTCCCCTTTCACTTCTTCAGCCCCCTTTCTCACCCGTCTCCTTGTTCTAAACCCCCCGGATATTGTAGTACTAGTCGTGCGCTCGCTGTTCGTTCTACTGTAATGTAATCAGCAATCTCAGATTTAATCAAGGTTGCTAAAAGCCATTAGCCTCACTTTCTCCAACTGAACCCCAGCGTGCCCTCGCGGCTCCCTCGGCCCCCTTTCACCGGTCTTTCGAGGCGTGGTATGGCGATGCACAAGTTCCTCCCAGGCTCCCCCGTAGCCCTGCATCCTTTCGTACACAGTGTCCTGATAACACCTTTCACTTCTCACCTTCCTTTTTCCCCGGGTGGTTCTTCCCCATCGTATTCTCCCCTTTCGTCATGCCCAACTATGGAATACCTTCGAAATTTCCCGCGTGTCCCCTGTCCTGACCCGCTTAGTACCTGCATATTATTTCCCCTTTACGTCCCCCCTGCCCTTTTTGGTTGCCCCTTCCCGAGTAACCCACCCTCTGTCTTCTATGCACCTCGATTTCCTAAGGTTCCTTGCTGGGGCTGATCGAAACCCAGCTTCTGAAGTGTTTCTTTTTTTAAAGAAACTCTACCTTTCCCTTTACTATGGCTTGGTGATTTGCTTTCACGGAACACTGTTTCCCAGAGTGTGACCGCAACCCTTGGCGCGGCAGAGATCCTCCCCATTCGTTGCCTTTTTCCAAATTCCTCTGAGGTAACCTCTACATCTAAAAAGGCCGACCAACCCGCTCTACTTTACTACTTCTATGCACGTGAATACCCCCCCCTTCGTGCCGCATACTCTAGGTCTCCTCTTCTCCAGACCTTTTCTTCACCTCAGAGTCGGGTGTTGTGTGGTTGTGTTTTTTTGGTGGGTTTTTTAGAGCTGGCTCCAGATGCATTCGAACCCTTTGGTCCCTATTGATTCTAAGTTTTTATTTTTGTGATCCGGACATTCTTTTCCCGGTATGCAAGGCCGCAGCCAGCTCATTCTCCCGGAAGCGTGCTAGCTCACTTAGAGAATCACTGCAACCCCCTTCTCCCTGTGCTCTCTGTTGGGTCCCCTTTTTCCCTTTTCCTTTCCTCAGAAGCCGGCAGTAACGCCTTTCGTTGATGGTCAGGATGGCTGACTCAGTTTGTTGACATGAACAGTTTCGGCGCTTGTCTTTTCCCTTCTCTTCCCCTTCCATCGACTTTCCTTCTCTGGAGGTCGGAATTTTTTTTTTTCCGAACTCCGCAGCCTGCAAGATTCCGATTTCGGATCAAGGCTGGTCGGGCCCACTTCCCCCCGAAGCGTTTTCACAAATGGTATCCCCGTCGGTTGCATTTCCCTTTCTTGTGGTATTGTTCCGCTTTTTTTTTTCCTGAGTGAAATGACCAGTGTCTGCGGTTGCATTCCGCCGCGATTTGGGGGGTGTTCGCGATGTTGCTGGTGTCCTGAGGCTCTTGCTGGTTATTCTGTTAACGCCCGGGCACCGGCTCCGAGTTCCCTCCGAGGAGGGTGGACTTTTCTGAATAAGATGTTCTTGACTACGTTCCCTAGAGGTTTGCCCGCGTTCCTTTTTTCTTTCCGGAAGCCCCATTCCCCCCCGAGATCCTTGTGGAAGTGTCGCCCGAAGAAGAGGTACAACTATGTGCGATTCCCCGCGCCCCCAGTCCCCCCCCGCTTCTTTTAGCCCCCCCCACTTCTTTCCTCGACGGAGCCTACGCTCTTTTTTTTTTTCTTGGACGCTTTCCTCTCCCTGGGCGGTGATGAGAAAAACTGTTCCTCCCGGAAAGTCCTACTTTCGTGTTTTTCCCCTTTCTGAACTCTTGCAAATTTTAAGCGCCACCCTGATGGTCCCAGTGCCAATCCGTGCCAAAGCTTCTTCTTGCTGTCCTTTCTCTCTTCCTTGACCCCCTCGAGCTAAGGAGGTATTCTTTTTCTTCTGGGGACCGCGCGTAGAATCCTCATGGCAACCAGATAGGAAGACGCTTTAATTGGAATTGGCTTCTTAATCGTCGGGTATGGCGTCCCGGATTTTTTTCCCAGATTTGGGGCTGGCTGTTCTTTCTGTGGCCATGCCACCGAAAGTCAAATGGATCGAGATCGTCCTTTTTCCGTTTTTTTCCTGGCCTTATCAGATTTTTTTTTCTCCGCTTGATTGGTTCGCCGATGTTGAAAGGGGACGTTTTTTTCCTCGTTGGAAGTCAATTTGCCCGACGTCAGCTTGTCTTAGGGCCTTGCGTCAACTCTCTGAATATTATGTTGCTCAGCGCCGTATGCTTTTTTTAACTGTTGCGTCCTCAGAGATCGGTACACTTATTTTCCCTCCTCTTGTTTCTTCTCTGGAATCCGATCCACCAGGTTCATCGAACCTACCCTGCGACGCGATCCCCCCGAAATTCAGCGGCAAAGCAGGTCCTCGCCCTCCCCCTTAGGCTCTGAGTCCCCCCCGGCGGCATTCTTTGCCTCCCCCCTCCCGAAAATTCCCTTGTCCCACAAGATCACAATTCCCCCCCCAGCGTCCTCTCCCGTGCGCATCACAACCTCCATCCCTTTACCCGCCGGATCGATCACTCCTGGCGCGGGGGGGGGAGGCGGCACACTCTTCCCCCTCCCGTTTCTTCTCCATCGCTTTCCCCCCTCCCGCTTTTCTTGAGCGCCGCACACCCAGCGCGCCCAATTACAATTACGTAAGCTGCTATGGTTGACCCATGATGTCTCACCTCCTTCTGCGTTCGAATTCTTCTTCTTCGAGCGTATTTAAGTCTAAACCTCTCGCGCAACGACATCTGTACCCCCCTACTGGCGAGTTTTTCACTTTTCATCCCTTTGTCCTCTTCCTTTTTCAGTTTTTCCCCATTGTACTCTCTCCTTCCTTTCCCCCGGTTTCAAGAACTGTCTTCTTCTTCTGAATTTCCCTCCCGCTGGCCGCTAGTGATCAAAGAACCAACCCCACCGCCTTCGTACGATCCCTCTTTCCCTTTTGACTTTCCCTTGTTCGCTCCCCTTTGGACTTGCGGATCTTTCCGGTCGCCCTTTTTACCTCTTCTTCGTCTCGCCTTAAAATTTCCCGCCCTTCTAACTTTTTGGTTTGGCTTCCACCCTTACCCCCAGTTTATCGTACTTTTGGAGACCACCTCCTTTGTCGAGATTCTATGCAGTACGAAACCGTTTTTTTAACCCCCCTTCTTCTTTCTCCCCAAGTCCACCCTTTTTCCTAGCAGTTTTTCCTTGTACAAACCCCAAAAACCCCCGAATAATCCCTCCCAAGAGCCCTCCATTCACTTTTCCAGAGGTTTTTTCCCACCATTGAACAAACTCCCGACTTTTTTAGCGGCCTTCCACAAGACCCTGAGAAATATTTGTAATTTCCCTTTAGTTCCTCCCTTCTGACAACTTTACCCCTTACCCCCTTCTCGGCCGCTTACTGCACTAACGGTGGGTGACCGCATTCGTGACTTGTTCGATACTCTGATTCCGAAAATTACGGTCGCTTGCTTCTCGCCCTTCCCCTTTCTGCCGGCCTCCCACGTTTCTCATTTATCTTTGTTCTGGAAAGGATGTTGTTTTTTTTTTTCTTTTTTTTTCTTTTTTTTTTTTTTTTTTTTTTTTGGGGTTGGTTTCGGTTTTTTTTTTTTTGTTATTGTTGTTTTTTGTTTGGGGGGTTTGTGTGGTTTTTTCTTCTGTGGTTGGTGGGGTGGGTTTGTGGTTGTTTTTCTTGTGGCTTTTTTTTTTTTTGTTTTTTGGTGGGTTGGTTTGGTGGTGGTTTGGGGTGGTTTTTTTTTTTTTTTTTTTTTTGGGGGTTTTTTTTTTTGGTTTTTTTTTGTTTTTTTTTGTTTTTTGGTGTTTTTTCTCTTTGTGTTGTTTGTTTTTTTTTTTTTTTTTTTTTGTGGTTTTTTGAAACGACCTTAGAAAAGCGCCGAATTGTCAACTCCCTAGCTCAGATCCTTCCCTATTCCATAAACTGAGCTGGTGTTCTTGCTTTTGATTCGTTCGTAGATGCCCAAATATGATATGCAAAGATGCCCCAAACTCGACAAATTCTTTTTGCATTTTTCTTTATTTTCAAAGCTTTTTTCCCTCGCTGAAGGCTTGCTGCGATTAGGTTCGTGGATTACCTCGGATTTCAGCGTTCAGGCAACCAATTCCCCCATACCCCCCATTAACCTTTCAGCCCCGACTCCAAGTCGCGGAGTCGCCTTTCCCTTTATTTTCGTAGCTTTATCCTGTAAGGCGCCCTAAATTTTATTATTTCTTCAGATGGTTTCTTTTGTTCAGCCGTGCTTGAAATTGTCGGCTCTACGATTCGCGCATGGTGTGTCCCCCAGCCTTTTTTCTTTCCTTTCAAACAGCTTTCCCATTGTTTTTGTATTCTCCGGCGCTCCTGTGTAATCTTTCCCCGTGTACATTTCCAAATTCCAAAAACCAATCTATTCTGATAAGAACCACTTTCTCCCCCCCCACTATTTCATGTTTTTCATCAGTTTTCTTTTTCCCTTTAGAACAGAGGGGAATCCTCTCTAGATTCCCCTCTTTCTCAATACATAGGTTCAGGTAATACGTGCGTCTCTCTTCCCCCTCTGTTCCGCCCACTTCATTTCCTTGTCTCTGGAAATTGATCAGTTTATATGCGGTTATAACTGGAGTCAGGGGCTGTGATTCCCCCCTACACCCTTTTCTACCCATATTTTTTTCATGTACGAAATCCTTGGGCTTTTTTGGGGTTCCCTGAGGAGCGACACCACGCCTTGCACAGAAGCAGGTTGCTGATGATAAGTTGGTTCCTGTAACCCCTTCTCCATGATTCCCCCTTTTAAGGGTTTTTTTCCTTGTGCAGAAATACCCCGGAGATTTGCTACCGGTAACCCGAAAGGACTCCCTCCACGTGTAGAATGATGTTTTCTCGGTACCGCCCTTTTTCCGTTCCCCTTTTCTCTGAAGAGTCCTTCCTTTTTAGAGCCTTACAGTACACGAATCCCATCTCGCATTACGGACTGTGACGACCAAGATTCTTTTGTTGGGAAAACATGGATCAGGAGGGGTAGTTTTTGAGTCCTTCTCTGCTCGTGTAGAATTTGCGGCTTTTTGCCGGATTTCCTCCTTTCTTCTGTCGCGGTAAATCTTTTCTTAGCCCTGTGTCCCAGCGAGATTCACTGACCGGATTTGGAAAATCGCGACTCCAGCTTTCCTCCTTTATTTTTCCTATCATGATAGTCTTTTTTTCGTCCGAAGAGAGGATTTTAATTCCATTTCTAACACGGAATCTTCTTCGAGCGATTAAAATAGAAGTTCTCTCCATCCCCGACGAGCTCTCTCCCACTCATACCCGTTTTTTTGTTGTAGCTTTTTTTTCCTCAAGTCGCCTTCACTCCTTTTTACGTTTTCTTTCTGCTACGCGCTGATTAGAACCAGGCTCCCATTCCCTCCCATCTGCTGAGAATTTTGCCTTTCCCCAGTATCAGTTCCTCTTGATTCGACGATTTTACCCATTCCGGCACGCCACCCCCCCTTCTCTTTACTCCTAGGGATTTCTTTCCGATCTCCCTCCGAGGTATTTCCAACTGCACCTCCTATAAATTCGTCAGCGGCCTGCTAATCCGGCTCCTCCACCGCCGATTCCTTGTTTTTCCCAAAAACGGAATCTTTGTCCAGCGAGTACTTTGATCTCCTCCTTTGTCCCTCCTACTTGCTCCCCCTCTCTTCCGGTTTGAAACGCCATGCACTTTTCAACTAAACTCCCAGAGTGCGCCGTCGATGAGACCCCCATCCGGCGAACAAGTCTCCTTTCCTTCCTTTCTTTTTCCCCCCGTTCCCGGTAGCATCCTTGTATGTCTTTCCGGAAGTCCCTCGGCCATGGCTGGACTTGGGCATACCTTTTCTAACTTTATCCATCCGCCTCATAACTGTTGGTGTTGCAGTGGCTTCCTATCTCCAAAACCTTGGCAGCCATTTCGGCTGCCCCCCCCCCCCTATGGATCCCCTCCCCCTGTCCCTCCTCAACCCATCTACTCAGAACGCGCCGAGACAATTTAATTCAATGAATGGGTCAGCTTTCCTCCCCTTCATTCAAAACATATGTAGGTCTCATCGTTTACGATTCTAAGGATTTTCCCTTTGCTGTTCTCCCCTCTCTTTGAATTTTTCCCCCAAGATTCTAACATATAATTGAACGGTTCCTTTATATTTCTATTAGGTTTTGATTCATTTGCAACATGTCCCCCTTTCCAGTCGTGAGTCAGCAAAAAGGAGCGAGGCGTTCAAGTCGTGTCTTTGCCCCCCCCCTCGCTTTTGTGAATTTTTCCTTTTTTGAGGTGACATCGAAAGGCCAGCCCTAGCAAATTCCTACTACTTATCAATTAAGCCATTTCGCCGCACTAATACGCCCCCTTCCCCCCCTGCTTCCCTTCGTATACTTTTTTCCCCTCCCGATTCTCCCCGAGATTTTTCTTAGACATCCCATTGCCTTTTCTTGAAGCATGACCGGATGTTAGGCCTGGTTCCTATTTTTTTTTTTCTTCACATCTTTCTTTAAAGGACCTTTCTGCCAGAGCCAGCGAGCGTCGCTTTTTTAGCTGCGACGCACTCGAGCGACTTTTTCCACCAATGATCCAGTTTTATGTTGGGGCAGCTGAGATCCTATTTTTCTTTTCCGAATCCTCCTTCCTAGATCTTTATGTAATATTCCCCAGTGTGCTGATTGACCATTCCGTTCGTTTAGCCCTGTTCCAGCCTCCCTGCCCCATGTTGTGCCTGCGTGAGGTGGAGGGAGTTTTTCGGAATTTACTAGTTTCTCACGTCCTCTCCCCTCTTCCGGACTTCCCTCTCCGGTTTCCCCCCCAAGTCACAAGAAGAGGGACAATGGTCTCTCCCCGTTTTAGCCCTTTTTGTTTGGAAGAGCTATGTCAGAATTAGAATATTGGCCAATATTTTCTCCTTATTTGGAATTTCCCGCGGATAGATCGGGGATTTTTCATGTGCCTATGACTCCCTTTTCCCCCTGTCTATTGGAGTGTTATAGGGTTTGACGCTTTAATTTCCCCCTTCTATGCATCCACATCCGGAGGATGGTGGACTTCTAAATAAGCTTTAAACTCTTCCATATCTTTATAGATTTTATACTGTCCGCGCGCTGGGTACTCACCACCGCCCCCCAGGTTTGATTGCTGGAACCTTGATTCTAGTCTGTCCCCCCAGCTCAGATTTTTTTTCCCTTTTTTCCCTACAAATACACTCGTCTTTCCCCCTGGACCCAATTCAGTGACGCTGACGGTGGACTATTTCTATTCTTTTTTCTTTGACTCAGATCGCTTAGGAAAATTTTCTACAGCAGACGCTCTTTTTTTTTAAAACAGTAAAGGGAATTCTCTTCGAACGTTGGTCCTCTCACCATTCCTGATCTTTGTCCCCTTGCAGTTTTTCCCCCTGCAAGCTTTGGACGATCCCTAGCGTTGACGCCCCATACGCTCTCTCTCAAGGAGGTCCCGATATATTCTCTTCCGCTCCCCTGGAGACCCTGTCTCCAGAGAGGAAGCTTTGTATTGGAATCCTTGAGTGGAGGGCTTCTCTCGACTCTCCCCTTTTTTGGAGGCGGAGTAAATTCTTGGCGCCCTGACCACCTCCCCCAGCGTAACGGATTAGTGATCCGATTCGCGGCACCTTCTGCCTGCATGTCTCCCCCTTATATATTCGCCGATTGATTGTCAGACTGTTTGACATTGCGACTTCAAGCATTCCTTTTTGCCAGCGGGTTCTCCTGCTTAGTTTCTCTTCAACTCTTGCCCAGCTTCTAGGTTCTACGTCGACGTACCGTTATCGACCTTCTTTTCCTTTCCACTCGAGATCTTGTCAACGATTATATTTTCCCTCTCCGTTTTTGTTTGCGTCTCTCTACAGTTTTTCCCAAAAGAACCGCAAGACAGGAAGAGAGACCTTTGCATGATCGCTGTCAAAGAGCTAATCCTAACAGCCCGCCTGAGATACCGACGGTCAACGCTGATTTCCCTTTTGCTGAAACCCCCCCCCAAGCCGACAATCCCACGTGGCACTTCGCTCACTCACCCCAAATCCATTTAGAAAAGTGACCCCGAGATCTTCCCCTCCTCCTAGTTGTTTCCCGCCACCAACAATCGTTGACTCCGTCGAACATCAGGTAAAGCACATATTTAGGCGGATGAGCTCCCATTCCCCATCCCCCGACCTATCCCATTTCCTCAGCTAGGTTGACGCTGGTTTGAATTGAGGATCCACCTTGCTGTACGAAGACGATAGACCATTGCTGCCGTATTTTCATTTGTCAAAACTGCTTCGCGAAATCCCCTGTCCCATCCTTTTGTCCTTCTTTCTTTCCTCCCCCCCCCACTACAGCCTGTGGTGAGTCCCAACCCCGTTTTTTTTTTCGTCCAGTAAAGTTTCTCGTTTTTCAAGACGCGGTCGTAATTCACAGACCCGCGGGTCCTATCTCTGCGTCCCCCCCCCACACAACCCTCCTCTCAAGGAGAATCGGAAGACGGACGGTGATCCCGTTTTTTCATCTTGCTTGTTTCCTGGGGGACCAGTCGCTCCCACTGCAAGAGTCTTAGGCCCCTCTCCTCCAAGTTTTTTCAGACACCCCCTTTTCCTTTCTTGTGTTCCAGTGGGGCTCGGAAAGTGAGAAACGTGCCCCTATCATGTCTTCAGGTACTACCGTAGTCTAACCCCCTCCTTTAGCCCAAGTTCCACCCCAGCCTTCCCTGTCCCCCCGCCGCTTTTCCATTTCCCCCCCCCAAAACCGGAATAAGACAGAATGCAATCACCGCCAGCACCTAGAGACTGGAACTCCGGACATGAAACAACCCCTCTTTACCCCTCACCTTCCCATTTTTTAATTTTTAGTTCGTCCCTCAGATGAATTGCTCCAATACCCCCCTTCTTCGGACGTCCAACATGAAAAAGCAGAGGGCTGTTTTTCCCCTGTTGTGTTTTTGGTCATCCCTCCGTTCACCCTCTTTGATTATTCCTCCCTCAATTACTCAGGCCAGCCTAACTCAAGCCATCCCATTCATCTTTTTTTTTCCATGGCTGAACTTTTCAAGGGAGCACCTGCGCCGAAACCAATCCCCCCCCGTCCCCTTCTCAAAATCTCTTCTCCTTGTATTCAGTAGATGAACTTGACAATCTCTGTCCCCCCCCCGCGCCAACAGAAGTTTGTTGCAGTTCTTAAGTTAGACGATCTACGCCTTCCTCCCCCCCTTTCCCGATTCCCCTTTTTAAACCCCCCCCCCCCTTCCATCTGGATGAAGGCATTCCGGTTTGGGACTTTGACCAACACACCACCCCCCCCCCCCTATTCAAAGGCTTCCAAGCTACGAGGGTGAGTTTCGGCCTTGCACTTTACCTTTTTCTTCTAGCGTTTCCTCCTCTCTTGTTTTTCCCAGACTTCTGCTCGGAAATAGTACTGTATCCTCCGCCTTTGCCCTTTTTTCGATGTGAATGGTGGACAGTCCCTCCCTTCTTAGCTTTGGGTTTCCCCCCTTGGTCTTCTGCAGGCCCCCTTTTCCGTCCTCAACGTTCCCTGTTGAACTCCCAGAAAATCAAAACCCATCCTATGAAAGTCCTCTTTTTTTCCCCTTACCTGGAGAGTATTTATCTGCCCTACCCTTCCTTTTTCTTTCTTACTCCAACCCGAGGTCGGTGGAATCTTTTTTCCACCCCCGGTTTTTTTTCGTCGATCGACCACCGCCTTCTTCGTCCCTTTTCGGTGGAACTTTCTCTTCCTATTTTCCTTTTGATAACGGGAGGGTGGGCGATCCCGCGGTTCTTTTTTCCTTTTTTAATTTGTCCTCGGACGCCCTTCCCCGCCTTCATTTTGAGTAGGAGTCCCGCCTTCTCCCGATGCACGCCGGCAGGTTCTCTTCTTTTATGTCTACGTTTGATCCGGATGCCAACACTGGTCAAGCATCAGGCGAAGGGTCGGCCTTTATAACTTTTTTCCAAGTCTTCCCCCCGGAGTTCCCCCACGACGGAATTCTAGTACTGTCGCATTTTGTACCGCACGTTTTTGTTTTGTCCTTAGGTATCGGGTAGCAACCCGGGATAGCGTGACTCTCTGATCCCCCTACCCCTTTAGTCCTTTCCCTCTGACTCCCCCCCCCTTGGTTTGGACAGGAATAGGGTACGTAGCATTTCTCCGAGCAGGTGGGAAGTTGGCAGCTAACGAGGTTCGCCTTCTTTGCGTGCTTCGCCCTTTTAGTACAAGCGATTTTCAAGAGGTTTAAGAACGGTTCCAATCTCTCCGCCAACGCTTACTCGAACTGGAGCGCAATCTGAAGCCTCTGGTTTCTGCGAAAATCTGATCGAGACTTTTGAGATCTCCCTTTTAGGACTTTTCTCAAACCAGGCTGAGAGTCCCCTTTAGACTGACTTCTATCCCTCCTG
>Ga0179593_1519071_pt1 | contig 13193 bp, 21 predicted proteins | sample CZODoug2_1_08_16_FD_185931 | JGI IMG/M metagenome (GOLD analysis project Ga0179593, IMG submission 185931) | Vadose zone soil fungal communities from Angelo Coast Range Reserve, California, USA - CZODoug2_1_08_16fungal (PacBio error correction) | ecosystem: Environmental > Terrestrial > Soil >... | reverse complement strand
CCTCTTTCCCCGTCTTTGAAGCTTTAGCGAAACCTCAGTTTCCTTTTTTCCTCTCGCCTCTTTTCCTGCCCAGCATCCGGCGTTAGTACGGAAATCTGTTGCTTGTTCCCTTTTCATCAGGCTACTTGGACCCCTTCCTCCGTCGGTTTTTTCCTATGCTCGAAAACGTCGATCGTCCCTTCTTTTCCCTTTTTCCCCTTGATGAGCGTTTTCCCTTTTTCCCCCGTTGAAATTAGTACTTACTCTCCCTCGATACGTGGCCTTTGGTTGCCCCCCAGCTCTCCCTTCAATTCAGGGTACTTCCCTTTTGTCTCAGCGCCCCTTTCTCTTTACCGTCCCGAAATTCTTCTCGATTTACTTAGGTCCTTCCTCATGGGTACAATATGATCCCCTTGACGGGTACAATAGTGTGAGATATCTCTCCTCTCCCCTTTTGTTTCTCTCTCCACGCTTCTCAGAGCCTTCGTGCCTCTTCCGTTCTTTCCCCCTCTGAAGACGCCCTTTTCTGAGGTCCGCTCAAGAGGCACGATCCCACTCAAAGAGGTTGGCTCCCCCTTTCTGCACTTTTTTTGAACTTTTGGAAGTTTTCGCTTTCTTATGGCCGTTTCAATTCTTCCGATCGGTGAGAGTTGCCCATCTTTCAACGATTCCCCTCTCTCCCTTCGGTTTCCTAACGAGGGTTGACTTCCCTCTGTTGCCCTCTCCTCTTTACTCTTTTTGACTTGTCCGTCCCCCGCTTTTTTGAGCAAGACTTTAGCCGGCACCACAGATTTCCTTTTCCTCCTCCGGTCTGGTTTTGTCCTCTTGTTCTTCCTCTCCCCCCCTCTGATTTTCAATGACCGTCAAATGACGGTTCGCTAAGAATCATTTGATTTCCCGATTTGCACTTTCCCCCTCCCCTTCTTTTTCTTCGTCCTACACTTATAGAAGGTTTCTTTTTTCCCTTTCGGACGCTAGATGTTCGCGGAAACCCCTCTTCCCCGAAAGTTTTTTTCCCCCATGGAAAAGCTTCCTGACACTACCAGTAATGTGTGGGTCAGGAGCGCCGGGCGCCCCCCCTTCCCTACGATGCCCAACTTGTTACACGGTTTGGTGGTCCCCTTTTTCCGACGACCTGTTCATCATCGCCGGGGGCAGATCCCTTTTTCCTCCCCCCCACGCTTTTTTTTTCTGTAGAAAACACCGAAAAGGGATGCGGCGTTTCTTTGGCTACCCTTTTTCCCCCCCCAGCTCCCCCCCCCAATGAAATTCCTCTTCATTTCGTCACGATTTTTGAGCACGTCCTCTTTTTTTTCTTTCCTCGAGCATCGGCATGATGGTTTTTTCTATTCCTGTCCCCCCCCCCTCTTTTTTTTTTTGATGATTTTTTCCCCCTGGAAGCGGCTTTCCCACCGATTCCTCTCTTTCTCCGGCCTGACTCTTTCTTCTCGCGTTCAGCATACAATGACCGCCGAGTCCACCGCACAAGGGGTTTTATCAATTTTTTCTTTTTCCTCAAACTTGTCCAAGGTCTTCCTCGCTAGAAGCCCCCCCTTTCTGTGACTCACAGCCGGGTTCCCGTCTTCTCCCTCCTGCCCTTGGATATGTCGCTAGCAAGCAGGGATTTTCCGGATGAGTTGCATTTTTGTTCCCCCTTCGGGCCGTCCTGGTTGTTTTGAAACCCGGGGTGGGATTTGGACACCCCCCCCCCCTTTATGACCGCGCTTCCTTTGGACACAGTTTCCTCAATTCCCCCGGAAATCCCCAGTAAGGTTAATTTCCCGCTTTCCAAGGCAAGGTTTCTTATTCCCCCCTGTATTTTTTTCTTTTTCGAAGCCTGGAACTTTTCCCCAAATTGCGGGATTTCTGGTTTTCTTTGTCTGGCCTTTCCATTTCCATCCGGAAAATTTTCCTACTACCTTCGTTTGTCGGAATCATTCAATAAAGGCCCCCCCTCTACGAGTCCCCCATCTTTATCTCTGTGAGTATCAAAGCGGTTTTCCCCCTTTCCCTGCCACCGTAAGATCTTACCTTGGCCCCACAATTTTTTTTTTGGAGTTTCTCTTTTCCTCTGGATAGTAGGTGGCTGGTTCAAAAGAGTTGGACGTGTTCGAACTCCCCCTGGTCTTCTCCGAGTCGCTTGGTTGTCGTCTTTTTAGTTTATTCCTTCAACCACGGCCTTTCTCCCCTTCCTTAGGATTTCCTTCCCTGACGTCCCCAGCTCCTCTCTCCCATTGTGGTCTCGGTTCCTTCTCCCCCCCTGTTGTTCTGATCGACGCTTCCATCTTTTCATCAGAAAACATTTTGTTTTTCTTTCGCGCGGTCCCCCCCCATTCCTCACTTGGCAACCTTTTCTGGTTTTTTCCAACTCTTTTTCTATCCAGTTTCGGCTCGTGCTCCCCCTCCCCCCAAACCCTTTCCCCCTATCCCAGCCCCACCCCCTTCCCCTTCCCTGAAATAGCAAATGCAATCAGCACTTACAGGCCTTCCTTCTCTCCAGATACTCTCTTTACCTTTTGTCGTAAACCCTCCCTTATTTGTGCGTATTCGAGTCTTCCTTAAGCTCGTCCCTCTGTCCTTTTTTTCTCTCGTTGATATCCCCCTTAGTAGCAGACCCTTTTGCGTGTACTCGGGACGGGTGTGACAGGATACGCTATTATTCCAAGCCCTTTCCCTCCTGGCCGGTCCGTTTTTTTCTTTCCTCATCACATTGCTCCTTTTTCTACTGTGGCCTTCCCCCCTCTCACCATAATTGCCCCTTTGAGATAGGGTAGAAAATCCCCACACTCCTGTTCTTTTTCGCCACGACCCTTTCCCTGTCCCCTCCTTTCCTTCCCCCCCATTTCGTTTTTTTTGCTATGTTCCATCTTTCGAGCTTTTTCCCCGCCGTTTCCCTCCCCCCTTTCGTTTCAAAAAAGTGGCGACGTTGAAGGAACTTTTTGATGGCCAATCTGCTTTTCTGCCCTCCTTTTTCCTTCCTTTCTGATGACGTTAGCTTTTTTTTCCAACACCTTCACCGCGCTTTTTGGAACCTCTTTCCTTTTGGGTTTTATAGTAGATTAGCCTTGGGCGCACTTCTCTCCTCTTTCCCCCCACAGCCTTCTTATTGTCGTTCCTTCTTCTTGGAAACCTTTTTTCACTTTGCTGTTCTCCCTCTCAATCCTTTCTTCCGCCCCATACCCTTTCCTCCGTTTTTTTCCCCTCCCTCTTCCTGGAGAGTTCTTCAAATCTGAAAAATCGATCAAGCTTCTGCCCCCGTTCCAGTTGACGGTCCTCCCCCCTCTCTGGCCTTTTTCCCCAGTTCCCTTCCTCTTTTTTGCATGCTTCATTTTTTCCTGTACACGCTTTTTTTTTCGCGATCCGGTCTTCCCCCCCGATCGTCCGAAAACTTAGTAGTTCGGAACTTTCTCTTCACTCCTGGACTGCCTCCTTGTAGTTGACCTCTCCACGCTCTTCCTTTTTCCGCGGAAACATGCTCTTCCAGGAATTCATCCCCGGTCTGCCTCCTCCCCTCTTTTGTCTTTTTTCCAGTCGCAGCGTATCTGACCGCCAGAAAGTTTTCGTCTATTGTACCTACCATTCTGCCGTCCTAGCGCGGAAACTCTTTCGTCTTCTCTTGTCCCCCCTCCTTTTTTGTTTTTCTAGAGATCACAAAAGAGGTTCCTGAAGCTTTTTTCATATGTTAACATTATGTTGGCATCCCCTTCCATCCCCCCTCTCCCCTCCTCTACATTGCGGGCCGCTTTCCCTTCTGCCAAACCTCCAAAGAGTTCCCGCCCGCAGTTCTCCTCTTTTTCTTTTCAGGCCTAGAGAGAGGTTGCTTCCAATGTTCTAAGATCGCGTTCTCTTCAGTTTACTTTTTTTCCCCTCATGCCCCTTTTTTCTTTTGTTTTTTTCTCCCTCCCTACTTTTTTTCGCTGACCTCTGTCCCTTGACTCTGGGCCGCCCCCCCCTCGAATCCCCCTCATTTTGCAGTAGATTGGAACCCTGACTTACTGGCAAACAGATCTTTTCTTGAACGGCATTTTTTGCCTTTCTTTGTCCCCCTAATGATTTTTTTTTTTTTTTCCCTTCAAAGGCCGGTTCGACTCTCACCTGTCCCCAGCGATTTCCCGTCTTTCCCCTTTTTCCCTCCCTTTTCACTCCTAGGTATTGGACAGTTAGAAGGTCCTTTCTTTCGGACGCCTTTTCGTATCTTTTCTTGCAATGACAACCGCCCCTCCTTTCCTCTCAACTCCCCCCCACAAATTCCCCCCCTTCCTCCTGTAAACTCACTTCCATTCTTCTGTGGGAAGAAGGCTCTTGGCTCCCCCGGTCGCTTTCTCTGACCCCCCAAACTCCCCGCTTGTGGGTTTGGTTCCCCCTCGCCGTACAGATGTAATAATCGCTCCTTTCTTATCCCCCTTCTCTCCCAAACCCCTTTTCCTTTCATTTCGCCCTTCCCTCCACAGGTGATTTTACGGGTTTTCTTCCTTTCCCACCTTCCCCCCCCCAAAACCCCCCGAGAAATGCAGTATTCACAGAGAGCCCTTATCGTGAGAGCCACTCGCCGAGTTTTTCTTTTTTCCTTGAGCCTCTTCTTTTTTTTCTTTCCTGGTGCAATCACACTCAACCTCATTTTTTGTGCTGACCCCTTCCCTTCGACCCTTGATCTCCTTTAGGCCGGCAGGACTATCCTCGCGTATAGGTCATCAATGTTCCTCAACTCTTACCTCAACTTTTTTTCTCTGTTGGTTCCCCTTTATTTTCGCCCCCTTTTTCTCCCTTCACGGAGATTCATTTGAACGCTATTTGAATCCCTCCTTTTCTTTCCCTACCCTCTCCGGAAAGTTTTTTCTTCGACAACAGTTTTCCTCCTTGATATGGAGATCTTTTTTGGGAGTGCCGGTGTGCTTCTGGTCGAGTTTTCTTCTTCTTTTTTCTGGATATTTTTGTGAGTGGATCCAGACCCATCTTCTTTTTTTGGGATGTTCCCCCCTCCCCTTCCTCAGAAGACCTAGAAAGCCAGGTTGCCCAAGTTAATTTTCCTTTTCACTCCCTTCCCCTTCCTGCTTCGCAACACTGTTTCTCCACAAAACAAAAAACGTTTTCCGATCCCCCCCCAACCTTTTTTTTTGTCTCCGTCCTTCCTTTCCCTTCATCTTATAAATAAGGGCTTCTTTCTGAGCGTTTTTGTCGGCTCCTGTCGCCTCTGCCCAAAATCCCCCCTCCCCACATAGTTCTCTTTTCCCCGGGGTTTTCCCTGTCCTCCACCGTCTCTCGCCCCCTTTTCCTTTCCCCCCTCATAATGTGAGAGTCTTTCATTTTTTTCTCGGATGTAGGTGGCAGGGGCCCCAGCTTTTGACTTTTGTCACCTATTCACGATTCCTTTCTCCTTTTGGCTCATGGCAGCCCCCCCTTTTTTTTTTTTTTTGTTTTTTCGCGCAGGCGTCCGCCCTGAGGTGATTTTTTTCTTCCCCAGCACCCCGCAATCGTGGTTGGTCTCGGAGTTCTCTGTCTGACTCCCCCTCCTCGGATTCCTCTTGCCCCTCCTTTTTTCGGTAACACCCTTTTTAACGGCTGGCTTCCCTTTCCGGAGTACAAAACCCTCGCGTACATACCCCGTTGACTTTCTTTTCTCCCCAACCCCTTTTTTCCCCCTGAGCAGTCCAAACATGAGAAAGACCCAGAAAACTCATAAGGACTCTGCGTTATCCTTCCTTTGTCTCTTTTTCAGAGCTTTCTTTCCCCCCTACTTAGGTGGCGTCTCTCAGTCACCTGAAGACGGATCTTCTCTCCTTTTTGCTCGCCACCCTCCTCTCATCCCCTTGTGCGTGTACTGCCTTATTGATATGACGGTCCCCTAGGATGAACAGCCTGCTTTTTCCTCCGTTTCCCCCCATCCCTTGAGTGGCGTTGTTTATGCATTTGGCCCCCCTCTATCCCCCTTTCTTCGATGCTTTCGGGTCGAAATCCCATCCTGGGCGCTTGCCGCCCCGCACGAATTCCTTTTTTGTCCTATCTTTTTTTTGGTGTACTGTGGTCCATCGTCCCAAGAACTTGCCAGTAAATACCCTGGTTGAACCTCGACCTGTCCGGAATCGTGGTTTTTCAAATAGATGTTAGCTGCCGTCAGCGCTCTTCTTCTTTATGGTTCCCAGCTTTTTTCCCCCTCTCAGGGTGGGTTTTATGCTCGTGCCTTGGTCCCTTTTGCCTTCGCTCCCCCCCCTCCTCCTTTCTTTGATGTACTTCTTTTTGAAAAGGTTGCCCTCCCCTTGGGATGTTGTTAGTTCCTTTGATCCCCTCCTACGCTGCCTGCCCTTCCTTGCCCTCCAAATTGTCGTTTGGACCTCTTTTCCCCTCTTTTTTCAGGTTGCTCGTTGAGTGACCAGTTTTTCTCAGGAAAAACAAGTCAAAGTTTTCTCCTCTTCCCTCCCACCTTTTTTTCACCACTTTTCTGCGTAGTACTGAGGATCTGGGTTTTCTGCTACCTGTTTTCTTCTCTCTGCTTCACCTCCTCTCGAGATGGTCCTCCCTCCCCTGTAGGAACTTCTGTGAAAGCATCGACCCCTTTTCCCCTTCTGTAGCGAGTCTTCTTCCCCGCACCTCCGCGATCGCTTTTCCTTCCGTCCCGGCCCCCCTCCTCTTACCCCCCTTTTTTTCAATTTAAGGGTTGAAGAAAATTATGGAGTCCATGATTTTTTCCAGCCTCCTTTTCTGACCCTTCTCCCCCTTCTTCTGAGGTTTTTCCTTCTCGGAACCTCTTTCCATATGGCAGGCGGACCTCGTTTTAGGCTTTCTTTTTTTTCCCTTTTTGGGGTTAGAGAGATCTCACACGCGTGTCGGCGTCCCTCCATTTTTTTTTTCCGGGTCATTTTCCTGACCTACGACACGCGTGAATGCCTCTTCCCTATACCTTTTGTCCAAACCACTCAAAATAGGGAACGCCCCTTCTTTCGGCCAATGTCCCCCATTGACTTCCCCTTTTTTTTTTTTCGCTCCCTTATACTTCTTGGCTTCCGTCGCCTATCCCCCCCCTTCACGCGCCTCCCCCCCTTCTTTTTTCCTGGACCGGTGTGTAACTACGACGTTGTCGCTCATCTTCTGACGCTGGCCCGCTTTTTGGACTCTTTGGCGCTCCTCCCCACTGACGGAATCCGGCCAACAGATATCCGTTTTATCGTTTTCTCTTTCCAGATGGTGTGCTGCTCTCGCACCCACTGATCACTTCGTAAAGGACGGTTCCCTCAATTTCCTCCTCCTCCCTCTCCCTCCTAGTTTCCTTTTACCCTTAGACAGTGTACTGGCCTTTCTTTTAGGATGTTATCTTACGAGAAACTTCATAGGTTTCCCCCGTCCCCCCCTACCCACCCTTTCCCCCTCCTAAACCCTCTTATTCGCGACTTTTCCCCAAAAGAGAGACTATTGACCAACCCCCTTCCGATCTTTTCTTTTGGGTGACCCCAGAGACTACGTTTGAACTATTCATAGCTCGGCCGGATTCCAGTTTTTCCGGCCTGCCTGCCTTTTTCCCCTACAGTTTCTTTCTTTTCGCTACGTGCTGGGACACCATTAAACCCAACCTCCTCCTCCTGATCCCCTCCTGCTCCCAAATTAATTTGAGTGCTGCCCTCTCAATGAGTTTTACGCACCGATCTTCCCCCCCGGTCTTTCTCGGCGGTTTTCCCCTTTCCAACCGTAGCAAACTCATTTTATGGTCCCCCCCCCTTCCTCTGCGGACCCCTCCTCAGATCAGGGTCGGCTTCCTTTGTATACCTTTTTATCCGTTTCATATCAAGAGTGCCTTCCCAATTTTTTCATTTTTTTCTCAAAAGGATTTCTCCCCCCTTGATGTAACGAGGCTTCAGTTGACTCGTCTCAGCCACCTTTTTCACTGTACTCCTTTAACAGCGTCGCTTTATATGGAGCTCAGTCAAGGCGTGGGAGGGCAGCTTGAGTTGATTCGAGGGTTTCTTTCATTTTTTTTTTTGTGGGGCCCCCCTTCTTGGAGCCCCTCTTCCTTCGACCTTGTTCTGCTCTCTTGTGTCGGGTGGACCTAAGCGCCTGTTTTCCCGATGCCAGCCAGGTTGCCCAACGTTACTCTCCCCCTCTCCCCCCAAGGAACCTTTCTTTTATTCCATAGTCTTTCCCTTTCCTCCTTCTCACCTGCAAAGGACTCGATCACCCTCTCTTTTTTTTTCTCGATGTTGTTCCCCCCCCCTCCCCGAAGGATCCTCATTTTTTGTTCCTGATGCGCCCTTTTTGTTGTTCGGCTCCTGGTACTACCTTTCAGTCACCGCCTCCCCTTCCTGCCCCTCCGATTTAACTCCCCCCGCAAACCGCGGTGCAGTCCTCCACCATACCCCTCTCGCGGTACAATTTCCCCCCCTCCCCTCTACTTTTTTTGTCGAGAGATGTGTCCACTTACCTCTCCTTTCCCCTGTGTCGGGAAGTTCACGGTTGCGTTGTCCCGATCTCCCCTCTCTTTTCCTTTTGGGGGGTTTGTTTTTTTCCTGGAGTCTCCCCCCCCCCTTCGCAGCCTACAGCCTGCTGCTCCTTCTGTACTTTCTTTTTCTTCCCTAAATCCTCAAGGGTTGGTTCGGTTTTTTTCTTGCGGCCTTTTCTTCTCGCCTCCAGATCCAGAGGTTTTCTGAAACCTTTCCGCTTCGGTCCCCCCCTTTTTCAACCTGTTTTTCTTTCCCCCTTCTTAATCCAGTTGCTATGATATTGCTCACCCCACCCTTTTTCCCTTTCTCTGCCCCACCCCCCCCCCCCCTCGGCCCGCTAACACATCCACAAATACAGCCGGCACTTTCATTGAGTAGCGACATATAACAACCCTGTTCTTCCTCCTTTTCTCAGTCTCCCCCCAGAACTCTTTTTTCTTCCTCTCCTCGTCCACCGAAGCGTTGACATCTCCGGCAGTCTTCCTCGTTGTTCAACCGGTCCCTTAGCAGACCCAATGGTGAGTGTCCTCGGCTTTTGATATGACCGGATACCGCGCTTTCTTCCCCTTCCGCCGGCTCCCGTCGTTCGTTCCTTTGACTCGTTCCTCCACCCCCCCAACGGACTAACGGTGGTCTGCCCTGTGTCCACCGAGAATCCCAAATGAGCTCTCCTCCCAAGGCGCGGTGGACCCCTCCTCCCCCTCTGGACGCTCTGTTGACTACTGGGGCATTTGGTGGTGTGAATTTTAATTCCTGGTAGCGTCAACACGTACGCCGTCCCCCCTTTCTTAACCAATTTTTTCTCCCCTTCCGGACATTCTTTTTGGTGCACAATTCTTCGTAGTCCTCTCCCCTTATTATGACCCTCCTTTTATGGTTTTTTCCCCCCGACCGCTGCGGGAACAGATTTAAGGGTGCCCTCTCTTCGTGCCTTTTTTTTTTTTGGAGCTCTTCCACCACAGGCATTGAATGATTTGGAGTGTAAGTAGTCGTGTGGTGGTTGCCCCCCTTTTCTTCACTTTGCCTATCACCCCTAACGCGTGCGCAAGGCCCATTTTGGTTTCCTCTCCCCCCCCCTTCCTGAGCGTCTTTCTTCCCCCCCCCTTTTGACCTAGCTTAAGTGAAGCGGGCGAACCTTCAGTTACTTGGTATGATATTTCGAACTCGCACCCCCCTCAGTGCCCAGCATGCCTTCCCCGTTTTTTAAGTCCTCTTTCACGATTCGCGGGCTGGTCAGCCTATTTTTTTTCCCATCATCTTTCCCCTTCCCAAATCGTAGTCGTCAATTAGGTGCCAAATCCTTGGGAGCGCTCGTTTACTTTCCGTCCCCCTCCCCCCCCCCCCCAGCGATTCTCCTTTTCCCCTAGAGGCTTCTCCCCTCAGGACTTGCCGCTGGAGTCCCTCTTTGATTTGTCTCTCCCTCTCTCTCCGCCCGCCCTTTTTTTTTTTGTGTAACGTCTTTCCAATTCCCCGGTATGCGCGTTTCATGAGTAACTTCTGCTTGCTTCCCCTTTTTCCTATCTCCTTTGTGAGTCCCCTCTGAGTTCCGCCGGCATAGCATTTATTCCCTTGGCGGACATACGTCCCTCGCGTGAAGACGCTTGAGGGGATGTACAGAGCAACACGCTTTCGCAACACTCCCATCGGGACGCCATTCCTTTTCGGTCCCTTCTTTTTCTTTTTCCGGAGCGATCTTGGCCCCCACTGTCTACTCGCGGGTTCCTTTTCCTTTTTCCCCCCTTTTCCCAAGACATGCCCCTCCCCTTGAGGTGGAAGGTTTTGAACCTCATGTTTTACTGACTTGTCCTGCATAGTCTTTTTGATTCTTTCCCGGATCGCGTACCAGGCCCCTTGAACGCTTAAAATTCCCCCTTCTCTTCCCCCAATCCTCTTTAAGGGACCCTCCTTGCATGAGGGGCGGATTTTTGATTGTTGTTGCTTGCTGATTACCCCATCTATCAAGACCCGTAACTTCTTCAAGCCCTTTACTCTCATTTGATCTTTTCCAGCAGGATGAACCCCCTTGGTTAAACTTACTTCTTCCTTGCGGCCGGTTTATAATGCCTTGGATAAAAAGCCCCATGTGCCGCGCACACCGTGTGTCCCGGTGGACCCAATTTTCCCAACCCCATTATTCTTTTGCTCTTTTCAAACCCCCCCCCCTTTCCCCCCAGGCACTTTAGCGATGTACCCCCCCTTCCCCTCTGTTACCCCCCTCCTCTAGGTTTTAAAAAAACAAGAGAAGCCGAAGCTTCATTTGCTCCTTTTTTCTTTCCTCTGTGGTTCCCCAAGAGGTCCCTTCTTTCCCCCCCTGTTAAACGCAGGGAGTGACCCTTGAGTTCGATATTTTTTAACAAAGTTTCACCCCCAACCATCTTTGACCCTGAAGGATGCACAGCGCGCATTAGTTTCCCCTTCCCTCGTGGTTTTTTCTTCGTCTACCTTCCTTCTTTTCCTTACGGTGCCACTGGAATCTCAACTCACTTCTTTTCCCCCCCCCCGGCACCATGTCGTTTTTCCTCCCCCTTCCTTGGAGCCCTTCCTGGTCCCCTTTTTTATCCCGACCGCTATTAAAAGTCACCGGCCCCCTTTTTCATCACCCTTCCTCCCCCATGCCTGAAGAAGACTGCCCACTTCTTTCAGGTGAATCTTTTTTTAGACGCCACCTAAGTTTCTTTTTACTCGGCGTCCCCTTCCCCCCCTGAGTCGCCTTTTTTTCCCGCAAGGCGGGTGCCTGATGCTTATGTGAGTGGGAGTTTTTTCTTTGGAACCCCCCCCTTTGGGGTCGTGGACTCTCTTCTCAAAATGGATTGTTTCGAGCGGGGGCGGTTGGTGGATCGTTTCTCTAGTCCCCTCGATTTTCCTTACGAATCACAGAATTTTTTTCCTTCTCTTTCGAGCAGTCCCCCTCAAAGCCTCTACCAACCCATTGAGGCTTTTTTGTATAGAGATGCTTGTCTGCCCACGCGGTCCACGAGGATTTTTGTCAGACCTTTTCCTTTTTTCTCGTGTGTAAAACTCCAGGAACCCCCCTCAACGCCTCCCCCCCCCCTTCGAGAAAGGTTGATTCCTTTTCCCCCTTGGTGTTTTCACCTCACAAGAGGGTTTTGCACGCCACGTAGATACGGGACCCGTGGCCACCCCTTCCTTCCTACTTTGTTCTATTTGGCACGGGTCCGACTGATGTCGGTGGCGTCCTGGAACCCCCGCTTTTTCCTTTTCCCCCTCTTCCCCGAAACTCCTACGATTTTTTCTCTTTGTGGCGGAGGTTGGTAATGTTCTTTCGAGGCCGACACCCCTCACCCCACGGAGATCCCCGAGTTTTTTCTTTCCTGGACGAGCAAGATCTCGAGAACCAGAACCTCCCTTTTCTGCGGTTTCTTCCCTCCCTTTTGAGAGAAGTTTATCCATTGGGAACTCACTTGAATGATACTTCTTCCTTTTCCCCCCTTCCTGATTATTTTTCGTTATATTCTTCTAACAGCCCACCCCCACCCTCTCATCAAGTTTCAGGATATTTGATCCCCCCCCCAAAACCCTTGTTACCCATGAGCCATCCCCCCTGCGTTCCCTCCTCCCACATTCCCCCCCCCCTTGCACTACGCTGCGTAGCTGAGATTCTCGTCCTTTTTACCAGCCGTTTTTCTTTTAAAAAGAAAACGCGGTGGAGTAATCGAGATTAACCTGTTTGCTCGTGGACACTGCTTCCCTTTTCCCCAGATAAGTTGTGCCTTTCCCGGGTCTCTCTCTTAGGCTTCTCTTTTTACGGCAAGAGAATGACAACAGTCTTTCCTAACCCGGATCTTCCTCCTGGGTAACGCCGGGAAGGATTGAAGACCTCCCAAAATGATTTGGACTGATCCCTTCTTCAATTTTACTTGCTTTCTTTAGAACCCAAATCCTGTTTGTGCGCTCCCCTTTCTCCCCCGCTGTGTCCTTACCTCTTTTGTGGTTCTAATGTGAGTACCATGTAGCAACCCTCCCCTCCCTTTTTCTTTGACCCTTTGCTACCCTGCGTCCCTCGTGGTTGGTCTACCAGTCTGCCCCTTTTCTCGATGCTGTTCCCTCCCCTCCTTCGGGATGTTCCCCCCCTGAAAGCGCTCAGCCTCAGGGTGGTGTGCCTCGTCTTTTCGTTTCCCCGGTCTCCTTCTTCCTCCTTCCTCTTTTCCTTAGTTGGTCCTGGTGGGCCAATTTTTTTTTCCCTATGGGATTTTTCCTTTCTGCAGATACTCCTCCAAGAGTTTAACAAACCAACAACCCCCCCCCAACACCCCCAACCCCACCCCCCCCCGCCCCAAAAAACCCCCCACCCCCCCCCCCCTCAGTCGTTCTTTTTCCCCCGAGTTCCTCCGATGCTGTTCCTTTTCTTTCTAACATGGGAATTCCCCGTGAAGGGGAGCCGAACCGTCAGTTTCATTGATCAGGATGGTCCTCCTCCCTACACCCTCTCTTCAGCATTCTCCCTGATCGGCTGCTTCACGCATTCTCCGCCTTTTTGTTCCCTGCTGGTCCCATCCCCCCTCCTTTTCCAGCGTCCCCATGTGAATCATCTGAGAGACAAAACAGAGTCGTAACCTTCGGTTCCCTTCAATCCTGGAGTCTTTTCTTGTTTCCTTTTCTTCCCTCTCACTCCCTCCTTCCTTGTTCAGCGGCAACATAGCGCCTCTCCCTTTCTGGTTGCATAACTTATGTCTCGTGTTTGCAGCCTCTTTTCTCTTCCAGAAGAAAGTTCTTCCTTGAGAGTGGTACGTAGTTCATTCCTGCTTTTCTCGTCATTCCCTTCTCTCT
>Ga0179593_1360449_pt1 | contig 13193 bp, 10 predicted proteins | sample CZODoug2_1_08_16_FD_185931 | JGI IMG/M metagenome (GOLD analysis project Ga0179593, IMG submission 185931) | Vadose zone soil fungal communities from Angelo Coast Range Reserve, California, USA - CZODoug2_1_08_16fungal (PacBio error correction) | ecosystem: Environmental > Terrestrial > Soil >... | reverse complement strand
CCAGATCGGACCACGCCCCTCTAACTCCCCTCTCCCTTCAGCAGACCGGTCTTCAACTCTTCTAGGAATCTCCTTCCTCCCTTTTGTTTCTTACCCACTGCGGCCCACTGTTTGGGAGTGAGGTGGGAAGACCCCCTGCCAAAAGTCTCTTCTTTGACATTCTTTACCTCACCGAGCCCCTATCTTTCCCCTCTTCATCCCCCTCTGATGTTCCAGACACCAACAGCTGAGGATCGACTTCCCCAAGATTTCCTTTCAACTAGTTCAAACGGATTTACCCGGTGAACATCCCCCCCCGTTTACCTCGCTCCAGAAAGGCGCCTTTATGTCGAGCCCCCTTCTGTAAAAGAAGCCGACAATCAAGCCTCCGCAAACCCTCCATTGTCGCCTCCTTCTCCCCCAGACCCTCATTCCCGGTCCTAGTGATCAACTTCTCCCTTTTCCCCCCCCCCCCCCTTCCCGCGCGCGTCCTCTTAGGTCGATTGGGCGACGACCGTAAATTCTTTTGGAATTACCTAGAGATCCTCTCCTCGGGCGTGCGTCCTTCCCCTCTCTTTTTTCCCATGTCGTGCTTTTTTTTCCGACCAACCTTTTGACTGGAGTTTCTTCTCTCGCGTCCCCGGTTGTGAAACCCTCTGTTAATTCCAAGCCGGGCGGCTGAACGTCACAGGTACTTCGCTCGCCCGCACTGTGCTTTTCTTTTTTCCGGCTTTCTTCCTTTTTACGACTTTTTCTCCGGACGTTTTTACCCCTCTCCTCTCGTTGCCGATCCCCCCCAACGCGAGAAAGAAGACGATGAGGCCAAATGCGACCAGGATAGGACCTTTCGAGATCCCGACCCTTTTTTCCTCACTAAAGAGACGTTTGCGCGTCTCTCTTTTTTCTTCTCGTCACATTCAAGTCCGAGTACTTTCTCGTTTAGTTCCTAGCCCCGCTTGCTTCATGCAGGTTGGTCTCTCTCGGCCTGCCTGCCTTCTCCTGTCTTTAACGATCTCGCTCACTTTCTCTACTCCTACTAAGAGTCATATGAGCGTCACAAGGAACGTCTGAGTTAGTCCCTCCTCGTCTTCGTTCCTATCCCGTGCGAGCTCCTCTTTTCTCATCTTGACCGGGCTGCTTCAGCTCTTTTTTCGAGAACAGAGAGTGAGAACCTGAGGCAAGAGAGGCGTCTTGTTCAGACCTTCCACATTTCTCTACCGATGGTATCTCACTTCTTCATCCTTCGTTTTACCCGAAAAATATGAACTGCCTCTCCGGTCAAGCCTTTAAAAGGTCTCTTCCCAGTGCCCGCCCCCTTCGCTTGTTGTTTTCGTGATCTTTTTGTCGCCTTTTCCCTTTCTAGTGTTGGGGATGTACGCCCTCGATCATCTCGCAGCCTGATTCTTCCCCTGATGGTTTTGGTATTCTCTTCCTTTTTCTTCCGGCAGCCAAAACCTGAACGTTCGCGCGCTTCTCGAATCCCCTTTTCCATGTGCATCTTTTCCCCCCCACCCCCTGGGGATCCGCATTTTCCTGTCTTTTATTCTTTTACAGTCTTTTCAGCCGCAGCCTTCCTCCGAGGTCGTCTCTGAATAGAACTTTCCTTCCTGGACATTCAGTCTTTTTCTTCTTCCACTCACCCTGGATCCCCCCGCACCTCTTTCGCTTCGGAGGTCCTTTGGCCCTTTCTCCCACCGATTGCCGATCAGATCGAGAAAATGCATAGAAGCTGTACCCTAGCGTTCTTGTAGCTTTTTCGCCCAGACATTCTTTCTTTCTATGAACAGAAGGATACCTCTTTTGTTTCACTTCGAGCCGGTTCGCTCCACGAAGTTGACTAGGTGTAACCCTCCTGACAAGGCCTTTTCCGAGTTTGCCCCCCCTAGTTTTTTCATCGTCTTCCCTCGTAGCGCCGCCCACTTTTTTTTCCCTAGATTATTCGAGTAGCGCGAGCTTCTTTGAAAAAAGTCCCCCCAGACCGTATCAGCAACTCCAAGTTTTCTCTTTTCCTGCGCTTGGAATTCAGGCACCCCCTTGTTCCCAGGAATGAGGGATGAAAATCAACAGCTTTTGCCTTCCCTTCCGCTTTCTGATCCCGTCCAACAACAAGGAAATTGGCGTCTTCCCCCTCCCTCCCCGCAGACTGACGAGAAACTATACATGAGAATACGAGTCCGGGCCGCCACGTACGATTTTTTTCCCTTTGCGACCTGCTCTTGACAGCGGCATGCTAGACAGATTGTTTCCTTCCAGGCGCAGTCTGAGAGAGGGAGAACGTCCCCTCAAGGCTCGGGGATTCGCGCAGTTAAGTTCACTTTTTAGCACCCTCGATGAAAGCGCCCCTGTTCCGGCCCCTTTCCCCCCGTTTTCCCCCACACACAAACCCCCCCAAACCCCCCCCCCCCACCCCCGCTCTCCCTCTAACATCGGTGTGATAGGGGCGACCGGCGATCAGTTCTTTGAACTGCGATACCATCGCGACTTTCCTCTCCAGGCCACAACCCTTGCCATTTTTTCGCCGTCGTTTGGTTTGGCTACGCCTTCTGACCTTTTTTCTGGTTCCGGGCTCTCTCGGCTATGGGGGACTAGAGAGGTCTAGCGCCGGTCGTTTTGCAAAGTTCTCGCGGGCTTTTTTCTTATCCACCTGTACCTAGATCCAATTTTTCTGTTCGTCCTCGTTTCTTCGACGATGGCGTATCCAGCCACATAAAGGTTTCTTCATTCTATCTTTCCATCCTTTTTTTTTTTGAGAGGTATTTAACATTGTACGGTGCTCTCTGTCAAGTCTGAAAGGAACCTTTTCCTTTTAGTACTGTGACGGATTTTTGTTGTCCCAAGTCACCACCGAAAGGCAGATGAAGATGAACCCTATGCTCGGCCTAGACCTATCTGATTTCGAGATGACTCTTTTATTAATCCGGCCCTTCCCAGTTTAGTTGGTTGATAGATAGTTGATGTTCCAGGTCCAACTTCCCCAATTCAGCGCTTTCCCTGGGTTTGTTTCCTTTTTTGAGAGCTCGCCCCTTTTTTTAACCAGTAAAGAGAAATAGCCCGGTAAAGGCTCTATCACAGCCCCCAACATGTGTATTTCTCGGTAAGATTTTTCCGGACTTGGGCAACGGGCGACCATTACCTTCCCCCCTTTTTAAAGATGGTTCCTATTGGTTAAACCTTGCGCCCCCAACCTTTCTGGCCTGACCGAGGCAAGAATGCCTGCTAAGTGATTCCCTATGGAGTTCTTTCCTCCGCTGGCATTGTTTAAGGTTCCGTGCTCCTTGCTCACTTGCGCAGGCCGTCATCCCTTCTTTTCCCCCCCATCGAGAGAGTCTATGAGTCTGGGCTAGTGCTCACCGTCAACCCTTGAAGTTTTAGCGTGATCAAGACTCTTCGATTCGGAAGATTAAAGACCTGATGTTTCCTTAACTCGGTGTCTATTGCTTCCCGACTGACTGAGCTGAAAAGTTCCCTTGAATGTTTCTAGCGGCGACTGGGTCGTCCCCCCCAGTTCGTCGTCTCTCTCCGCCTACCCCCCGTTTTCCACACCCCACCCCCCCGTTTGCGTTCTTTTCCTCTCCGTCGTCAAATCGAATCCGGATGCTCGTCCCCGAGTCCCTCGGACCTGCGTCAACGGATTTCTGTTGCTCCTAGCAGTCCCGCCTCCCCTACGCTCTCTTTCGTTTTTTGGTTCACCTCTCCCCTCAGGGTGCGAGGCCATAACTCTATAGTAGTCTCCGGTTATCTTTTCATTCTTCTCTCTGGGCTGCCTTGCCACCTGATTGACTCCCTGGTCCCTTTTTTCATTTGAAATCACTCCCTCCGATATGCGGGTATTTGATGGAATAAAGGTGTTAGTTTCCTTGGAAGTCTGCTCGTCCTTCTCCTGCTTCGATCTTTTTACAGAGAGTAGCTGCGGTTTCCCCCGAGGCTTTACCTGAGATTTTTCGGAACGGACGCGCCTTATTTTCCCTGTTATTTCATGCCGTGTCTCGTCCTCTCTGTTCAGGCTGTCCACGTGAGCGTCCAGACCGACCTCCCCTTTAAGTTTCCCCTTCCCTGGTACAATCCCCCCTTCGAGATTGTGTCTCTTATGCAGGCCCACAGGCTAAACCGAAGGTCCGGAGAAATGTCAGTTCCTCACCACCCTCTACGAAGTCTTCTGATGTTCACTCTTTCCCGTCTTGCTCCCTTGATTTTTCCTCCGTCGGTTTGTCCCACGAGATGGTCGCTTCCCATCTCCTCACTTTTGTTACCTTTTCCAATGGCAGTCATGTAAAGTTACCCCCGACAGCCTCAGTACGATATTTAAGGAGTTTGGAGAGACCATTGCACAGCATCATCAAAGCTCCCGAAATCTTCTTTTACGTAGACCGCCTTTTGAATCCCGTTTGAGGTCTCGTAACCCAATATCTCCCTGGGTACATCGACGAAGCCTATCTTTTTGTTCTCTCATCGATCGAATTAGAGAGAGATATCTTCCCTATCCTCGAGAAAGCTCAGCCCCGTGTCTCCATGGTTGGAGAAACGCAGAGGTACGAGCCCAAAGAATGGTTACTTCCTCTCGAACAAACTCGCTCTCCCTATGGAGCGCTGTCGATGTCGATTTCCTTTCGGCTCGTTATAGGTAGACCGGACATTATAATGGTCGCTCTGTTTAATCACTTTCCGTTAGATGTGTGGTTGTGTCCCTGCTCCGCTTTCTCGGTCGGAGGTTCCTAGAAGTGACCGCGATTGTAAGAGCCCTATCCCCCATTTGGTCTTTTCTGACTTGAACCCCCCGTGTGTTTCAGCCTAGGATGTTCCCCTGACCCAGGGTTTTTTCCACACCCCAGTCTCCTTTGGCTCGGCAAGGAACATATTCTGCCTAGATTGTTAGAGCCGAATTTTCTGAACCTCCCGGGAATTGGTAGCACGCAGTATTTTTTTACCCTTTTGCGATCCATCTCCAGTTTGAAGGCCCAGACGCTGTCGACGTATCCAACTCTTGACTACGCGCATTGACTCGCTCTGTGGACTTGAGGGTCTAGCCTTCCGATTTTTGATGAAAGTTTCCGTTTCATTCATGCTTTTTTGCTTTGATTAGACCAAATTTCAGGATGACGGTTAGGGCAGCGTTCTCTGGTGACCCGACGGTGGTGGATCCTGTTAGAGCTCCTTTTTTTAACTTGAGTTCTCTCAGTTCTTTTCAAGCCTTCGACGGGTGGAGATGGATCGGAGAACGAGGTCCTCCTTTTCGCATTTTTGGTCCTGTCACTTTATGATCTCTCAGCTCAGGATGGTGCTCCCTTCCTTTGGGAGGACTTCTTTTACACGCATTTTTCTTCTGTCGAGCCCAACAACACAGAGAAACCGTGTGAGCCCTATTTTTTACTCCCCGAGTTTTTTTTCGGTATCCAGTTTATTACTCGAATGGCTCTCTCCCACTTCCTTTCCCGCCGCTTGAGATTGGCGGAGGAGAAGGCAGTGGCCAGTGGTTAACCAATCCTTTTCCTTTTCTTACCTCCCCGTTTTTGTTGGATCATCTCCCCCTTTTTCTTTCCTATACCTAGTTGAGACTTCGTCGTTCCTGTTTTTTTTTCCCGTTTAATAAGTGACCCCTCCTGAGCCGTCGGGTCTTAGTCGCCAGGTGGCTGCTTCTTCTTTTTGTTCTCGACAGTCGCCCTTTCCCCTTTCCGGCTCCCAAGGAGCACCGCTCTCTCGTAAGATTTTCAGACAGATCTGGTCCTAACAGGCGATCGGCAGCAATGATCAGAGACCCCCCTGCGTCCCAACCGCAACCCCATCCCAGTCCAGCGATACCACGTTGACCTCCGAGCGTTTCCCAGCGTTTTCTGAGTTCCCCACCCTGGCAGCCCCCAAGACCTTTGACCCCCTCCATCCCTGCACATTTCGTCTTCCTCCAGCAGTCCCCTGGTAGCCCCTTATCAACCTTTCTTCCGCATCCTCACACCCCCGACTCCCCCCCTCCAAAAGCGTCGATAGACGAAGAGGTCGGCGTCCTTGGTCCTTCCCCTTTTTCGAGCTTTTTTTGTTTTTTCGGGAGATGATTTCTGACCTCGTCTCTTTGACCGTCTTTTCACGTCACCTTTTTTCCTTTGACCACCCCGGAAGCGGTCCGATCCCTCGCCCTTTTTTTGTTCCAAAGAGGTCTGAAGACTTGTCGAGCCCATTGAAGAGTCGCCTCTCTAGCACTCTCACTTTGATCAGGAAGTGCCTTTTACTCTTGCCCTTTCCTTACTCCTCCGCGATTTCCCCGCAATTTAATAGCCCCCCCTCAGACCCGACTGGCACCATCCGTCGCCCCCAATTCTCTCCCCGGTATCCTTTTTCTCCGTTTTACCCCTCCCTTTCAATCCGAAAGTAGCTATTCCCCCCTTATCGACTATTTTGGGTAGAGATTTTTACAACTCATTCGTACTGCTTCCTAATCTTTCCCAACACTCTCTTCACGCCGGTTTTGGAGTGAGTGGGCGTGTCCGGCTACGTTTTCCTCAGATCTCAAATAAGGTGTAGATCGACCGCTATAAGAGTTAGTATGCCCCATTCTTTCTTCTTTAGTCGGATCTCACTTTGTAGCTAGGTGTTCGACCCTTTCCAGCCTGATTTTTCCCTTTCCGAAGGGACTGTGATGAGTCGTGCAGGTTTTTCTCAGCCCACATCGTTACCAGAGTCAGAGTTTTTCATTCTTGCCGTCCGGTTGACTCTTTAAATTTATTTCTTTTTCCCACGTGGTAAAGCACCTCTTCCCCCCCTCCCCCCTCGAACTCTACTTCATAAAAGCCCTCCGGCCGTCCTCCCCTCGTTTTTAAGGAAGGTAGATTCCCGTTAGAGAGAGGTGGCACGCAGTGTTGTGCTGTCATCTACTCTCTCCCCCATCCCGGCGATGCTTTTTCCCGCGGGTTTTATTAGAGGAGTTCCGTGAGTCAAAACTTTTGTCTCCCAGCATTTTCCCCCCCCCTCTGCAGAGTACCCGCGGTGCTCCATTCCGTTTTTCCTTACCGTGTTTGGCAGAACTACTAGGAGAGCCCCTGCCTCTGTGGGCCTAATATCCCTTTCTAGCCTCCTCGACCTTTTTCGGCCCCCTTTTAAGATATTTAGTCTTAAACCTTGTGCAACGAAATGAACCGCAGAGGTAGCCGAAGGATTTTTCGACTGTTCACCTATTTTTTAGACACTGACATCTCACCTCCTCGTGGTCCTCATCCTGAGGTCCATTTTCATTTATAGGACCCTTTTTGGATCGGAAGAAGACCCTCGATTCGTCTCTTCGATTTCTGACTCGGCGCTTTTTTAAGCTCACAAGACAGCATTTTTTTTCCGCGGTTTCTCTGCAGACAAGGTACGAGCATAAGCGAGTCCGTCGGTTCCTTCTCAGGACCTGTCGCCATCCCCATTTGGTGGGTGTTGTTACCTCAGATGTCTTCGTAAGTTGGATACGTTGACCGTACACCCCTGTTTTTCTACTCTCTCCAAATTTTTCTTATCAGTTTCTCGGCTCGTTGCACTCCCTTAGTAGTCCAGAGTATTCGAAACTCTACCGGTCGTGAAAAATAAAGAGTTTTCCTCACTGTGTAGTAGTTCCTCCCGGACCACCGTCCTTCTTTCTTTTACTTCATAAGAGCCGACCTCCGAGACCAAATATAAGCTTTTCTCTGATCCCTTTACTTTAGCACAATTTCTTGGGGTAATCTCCGTCGCCCCCCCTGATTTGAAAATACGCGGCCGATTTGTGTTGTTTCAGAATGAGCTCTCTCTCGCGTTCGGGGCCGTTTTTTTTCCTGCGGTCATTAGAGACAGGTTTTCAGCCACTCATTTCAATTGTTTCATTTTTCGGCCCCTGAAGCCACGTGAAAGAGATTCCCCTCGTGTGTTTCAGGTTTCGCCCTGGAGATTCGGTCCCCGCTCTAACCGTGGATGTTTCCTGCAAACCTACCCCCCTTCCTTTCTTTCTCTTGGCGGAAAGGATAATCACTAGGAAGAAGAGACGGGCTAATCCTAGTTCGTGATCCCCTCATATAGTGGACTTATTGCCCTCGTTGCTGGAAGCGCCTCTTTCGTGGGAACCTTAGTTTCTCACTTTGTTCCCCATTGTTCCTTGAGAAGTTACCGTTCTCCCTGGTGCACCGCTCCAGCATTGTCCCCCCTTAATCCGTTTTTGTAGCCGATGCCCCAAGGTCTTCCCAGGTTCGACCCTTCCTTCTTTCGCAAGTTAACGCTTTTGCCCATAAGAAGCCTACGATTTGTTTATCTAACCCTCCGGCTCTTTCTCTTCACCTACTCCTGCTCGACCTCCGTACAATTATATTGCGATCCAATTATACGCATAGACTTGACGGATTCTTCTAGAGCTTGATTTTCAGCCAACGCAACTCAAGGCTCATAGCTTCGGTTCAGCTACGGACGAGGATGTGAGGCATCGAAGGTTCCTAAATTTCCCTCTACATCCCCCCCATAGGTGAAGATTTTTTCCCTCGGACTTTTCCGAAGTATGGTGCCCCGATGCGTATCCTCTCTTCTTGTCTTGCCCTCCCCGCCGCCGTCGAATCGGAGGAGATGCTGCTCCCCGATTTCCCCCCCCTTTTTCTGCCGTTCCCTCCCTTTGTATGTCTCAGGTCTTTTTTTGCGCTCCGTTGCCTTGCCTCCTTTTCCTCGTCCTCCGATTTTGGAGGATTGGTTCCCTCTTACGGATGTAGTGCGTATCAATGTGTCATTTTCTAGTCTCTTTTATCAATTGAGGCCTAGGTTTTAAGCTTCTTTCCCACCTAAATCATAGATTCAGAGTGTTGCCTACGGTATAACCGAGAAGAGCCGATCTCTACCCCCACCTCGAAGTGATGCCCGCTGCGCCCTTGGTTTTGACGAAGTATCCCATCGATAGAAGATTCTTCCTCCCCTTCTCACAACCACAAAACCTTTTTCATCTCTTTGAAGAAATTTGCCCCCTCCGCGTCTGTACAGGGACTTCCCACATCGCCCAGAACCCCACGTCCTAGTGGAGATGAACGATCCCCCCCCGGCTAGAAGTACATAACCTCTATTCTCGAAGACCTGAGTTTGTAGGAAAGAGCCAACCAGAGGGGTCATATGGGACTCCTCGCGCAGTGATTCGTAGACGTCTTTTTTTCGCTTACTTTGGCCACCCTCTATGAAGTCCCCCGAGCCAATTTTCCGCGACTTCTTGTAGCGGGCCAGTTGATTATTTTCTTGAACGAGCCGTGCGCTGCCATCAGTCATGATCCTCCCCCCGCCGAGATGATAGTAATCTCCCTCCTGCGGACGGAGGCCTACGACTAACTTCTTCTTATCGCGCCTGTTTCCGAACAATGTTTCCTGATAACCAGCTCTTCTTCAGCTTCGGGCCCCGTGTTATCATTTACCTTTCCCCAATTACTCCGGGGAGCCAACTTAGGTGACTTCCTCTCCTCGAGTGCGAGTTTCGAAACGACCTTGCACCCCTGAGCTAGAAAATGGACTTCTACCCTTTGGCCTCTCTCTCACCAACCACTCGTTAGTCTGGTTCCTCGACGCGAAGGTTGTTTGGCTTGTCGAAGAGGTGCTTTTACCCCCTTCCCTACTGTGGGACTAGTTTCTGTCTCGGCCTTTTTCTTCTTCCCCGTATTGCTCTATGGCGGTTCCTATTTTGCGCGAACCCCCGCGCACCCTTCACATCCGGTCCGGACGACCTTCTTTCTTTCTTCTCCCTGTCTATACATAAGGTAGAACCATAGAATATCCTGGTTTGCGCTCCCGCGCATTCGGAGTTCGTACCACCTTAGGTTTCCCCCTCTACCTCGACTTTTTGGCTCGTTAGAAAAGACGCCAAAGGCCTTTCTAAAGAGGCTTGTGTATGGACTACTGGATTTCCCCGCGCGCTACTTTGAATCTTTCACCACCCCCGCCTTAGTTAGTTGCGGGCGCGTTTTTCTCGTTCGGCTCGACCCTTTCGACCTGTCTCCTCTTACGTGTGAAGTCCCTCGTCTTGACTTGGGGCACCGATTTTTTTTTTTTTTTTTTGGTCGCTTTCTTGTAACGGCCGAAATGACCTTTGAACTTCTCCTTCTTCCCTTCTTTCCATCTGGCTTGGTCAAGTTTCTGGTAGAGTGCGCTGCTTCAATGAACATCTTTTTGACAAAAACCCCCGTTTTTGTTGCGAGGTCTCCGAACCTTTTTTGAATCTTTTAATTCGAGGAGTTCCTTCCCGTCCGAGGTCCCTGGAGTCCCTTTTTTACGACTTTTGGCCCCCCCCCCCCAAAAACCCCCGAGTAGCTCATCTCATTCCCTTTAAGACAGCCTGCCCCCTCAGCTCGCAGCTTTCGCTACTCTTTTTCCCGCGAGCTGAGTCGGTGGAGGAGAAGGACGTTGCCTTGTTGATAACGGTATAGCTGGAATGATGTCGTTGTCTGATTTCCTTCTGTGATATTGAGCTTTTTTCAAAGATTCTTTTCTTGGAAAGACGTTTTGTAAGACTGTTTACTGATCGGAGGTATGTGTTATCGCTTTCCCCCCAAGGTGCATCCGGGCTTTCTTGGCTCTCATTTCCCGAATTTAGGCAGCGGTTGAGCCGGTCTGATCGAGACTCCACCTGGATTTCTCTCGTGAGGCTGCTGCTCTGATCCTCTCCCCCAACCCCCCCTTGCCCTAGGTTTGTAGAACGACGACGCCGTCTTTCCTCACTTGATTCCTCTACTCCTTTTTTCGTTTCTCCGATTTCCCCCGAAGAACTGATGCCGAGTCCTTTTACCTTGGGCCCAAACCCTCTCTTCATCTTTATAATACTCCTTGTTGTTTTTTTTCTTCATCTGGGGACTCTCTGGTCCCACTTTTCCCTCTCCTCAATTTTCCCTTCTGCCGTCTCGTCTATTTTTTGCTTATCTAATCAGTGCTCCCTCCTCTCTTCTGGGTTGCCCAAAATAGGACACGGTTTTTTTTTGGTATTGGGTTGCGCGACAGGCTTTTCGCGTTACCCGTTGTTCAAAGTTCGATACCGACGTCTTCCTATTCAGCCATGAAAGAAATTCCCAAAAAGATTAGGAATCGGCTAGCTCAAGAGCACCCCCCCCCCTCCCAACTTTCCCACGGCGGACCGGTCCGCAAAAGGTCAGACCTCCCGTGCTTCTATCGCCCCCCTCCTTTCAGTCCAATTCCTCCTTACTTTTCCATTTTCCGCAGACACCGCAGTCTCTAAGATTGCCTCCCCTCCTTCCCAACCCCGACCTTCGAAATACCCCCCTCTCTCGCTCTTCCCCTTCCGTCTCTTTTTGGTGCGTTTTCGGCACAGCCGCGTTCTAACTTTTGAACTAGGGCTCTCTTCTTCACCTCTTCTCTTTTTACTTAGACCTATGAGACGACCCAGAAGAGTTCGGTTCCTACTCCCGGAGCTGACTGGTTTTGCAACATAGGTTTCACTGAGTGACCAGCCCGCGTTCCTTCCTCTCCTAGCCCTTTGATATAAAACGTATTATCCGGTTCCGGTCTTCGCGACATTCCTTTTGTGTCCCATCCTAGGCCATAAGGCCGCCCCCCCCCCCAGAGCGCCACCGGATTCAGGTCGACTGTCGACGACTCTTATAACTAACATAGGAGCTTTGCGTCGATGACTGTGTCCTTAACAGACGTCGTTTGCGTCCATTTAGTAGAGAAATGCTTTTTGAGAATCCGTTTTTGCCTATCGTGGAGTTACTTCCTTCTCGATTGACTTATCTCGATATTACACGTGTAGAGTATACGCCAGGACTCCCTCTGAGCGCACCAGGCAGTAGTCGGTAGGGACTTCTTATTTATCTAGCTGGTGAGCCGTCCTCAACTTCACGTTTTTTTTTTCGCCTCAGTTCACGGTGATGAGATGTTGCGAGTTCTTCCTCCCCCCCACCGAGACCCCCCAAGACGATTCTGGATTGCGGGTACAATCCCGACATGACACGATGTGGTTAAGTCCACCAGCGGTACCGCCCTTAGACGCTGCCAATGTGCGTGCCCCTCTTCTATGAACAGACACTCTCCGGTCGATTTTTTTTTGGCTGAATTTTTTAGCGGAAAGGTCTCGGCCGTCGCGGAGCTATGTCCTTCATTTGTCTCTCTCCCACTAAGAGATTCGATTTTTAAGGTCTAACTAGTCCTGGCATGGCAACCGTGGAGCCCGCTTCCCGCTTGACGAGACGCCGGCTTTCCATAAATTGTGATCACAAAGGCGGGTCTTCACGCCTCAGAGACTTTTTTTGTCATTCAGCTCGTCCCCCGGTCTCTCGTCCCACTGCCACCACTCGTATCATCGTTTACCCCAATGAAAAAACCTCCTCGAGTGCGAATTTTAATGACCTCCTTTCCTTCCTTACGTGGCCGATCTCCTCTTCACCCTCTTTCTTTATCCCTCTTCCAGAGATGGACATACCAGCTTTGCTCCGTGATGCCGACAGCCGATCGGAGCCCGAGTTCCGGGCCCTCGCAGTTTCATATCCCATCTTTTCTCTTTCCCGACGCCGGGTATTCGAATGCTCTCTAGTTCAAGTTGTTTACGCGACCCCTGGTTGCCGCTGATTCCGCGTCTGCGACTCTTGACTCTAGGGCCGACCAATTAGTAAACTTCGAACTGTAGCGTAATCGCGATAGAGACTCATCCCCATTAGCGTCCTATCCGACTCGTTCTTTTTGCATTACGCCCCCCCCGTGCCTACCATGATAAGTCTTTCTCACTTACCTTCAAACGTTGTCCCTTTAGGCACCTAGCTTAGTACCTCCGACGATGATTGCCTCTTCTCCTATTTGCCCTCCCGTCAGGCTTTCGATCAATTAGAGCCTTGATCTGCCAGACTTGTATCTTCCCCAAGCTTTTCTTAGGCTCCTGAGCGTTCCGCTCTACTTTTTGATTAGAGATTTTCAGACAGAAGCCAATAGATTGAACCCGTTCCCTGTTGTCATGGAGCAGCCCCAAGGCCCAAGAAGATCCCTTTTTTCTTGTTATCTGCTTCTGGACATTCCCCCCAGACCTTGAGGCCGGTTACTTCCCCAACCGAACTCCTCTAGGGTGTCTGTTTTTTTCCCAGTCCCCTAGTTCTTCAGCCCCGCTGACGCTGGACAGGCCCCTGCTTCTATCAGGCGCCGGTTCTTGCGAGGCCGGCTTCAGCATCGACGTTTCGGGGTGCGGATCCCCCCCGAAGCTCCGAGAGCTTAGGATGTCGCTCCCCCTTTTCCTGGAATCTTAAGCGCATCTATAAAAGGTT
>Ga0179593_1551303_pt1 | contig 13194 bp, 18 predicted proteins | sample CZODoug2_1_08_16_FD_185931 | JGI IMG/M metagenome (GOLD analysis project Ga0179593, IMG submission 185931) | Vadose zone soil fungal communities from Angelo Coast Range Reserve, California, USA - CZODoug2_1_08_16fungal (PacBio error correction) | ecosystem: Environmental > Terrestrial > Soil >... | reverse complement strand
CAGGTTTTTGAAGTTCCCACCCCCCTGTTTATGACACGGTTTTCCCCTGAAAAACTCGGTCTCCTGACCCTCTTCTTATATTCTCTTTTTGTTTTTGTTTTGTTTCATTTCCTCTGCCTTTTCCTTTTTTTCATTTTTTTTTCCTACAAACCTTCCCGCAATTTTTGTTACCCTCCCCGCTCTTTTTGCTAGGAACCTTTCCTGGCTTCCCCCGTCCTCATATAAAAAGAACCTCACTCGCACCCTGGTCCCTCCTGAACCTGGCTTCCTTTGCCTGATGCCCCTTGCTTTGCACCCGCAGGGGCCTTCAAACGTTCCCGTACTTGTTTGCTCTCGCACATTTCTTTTTTTTTTTTTTTTTTTTTTGTTGTTTGAAGTTTCACCTGCGCCCTTGGCCGTAGAGGTTATGGCTTCTGCCTTCCCACTTGTGCTCCTTCACCCCTTTTTTCCCACAATCGACCTTCGCAAGTCGGTCGAACTTTCAGACTCCCCCATTTGCCGCCCCCAATGTTTAGCTCTCTCTTTTGTCCCTTCAGAACGCGCGCTTTGCATTCATCACTGTGATTTTTCTTTGCTTTTTTCAAAAACCCCTTTTTTGTTGCAAAAAGTTGCCTGTCCTCTCATTCGATTCCTAGAGGAACAGTTTGCAGAAGACTTTTCTCCACAAGATCCCGTTCCCTCGGTGTGGCCGGCCCTTTAGAACGCCTGCACTATCCCCCTTGGGGGCTTGCCCCCAAAAAAATATGCCGGCGCCCCACGGTCATCCTCCCCCCACGGGGTCTGTCCAGACTTTCCTGACGAATTCCGTCAGTCGGCGCCACTGACTGCCTGACCCCGATGCCTGTGGTTCGCTTTCTTTGACTTGAAAGTTCCTTCACCCCCTCGCGGTTCTCTAACCCCATGGCCTTGATGCAGAGCTTTCCCCCCATTTGTCGTCGTGCCCGCATAAACTACCGCTTGGCCATGATCAACGGTTTTGTGCGTTTGTACGCGTCGGACTGACCCCCCGAGGTCGCCCTTCTTTCGCTCGGTCCATGCCGTCTTTGTGACCCATTTTTTCCCCTTTTTTGCTGTCCCGGGATGATTCCCCCTTTTCTCAAAGTTTTCCACGTGCGTACCCTTTCGCCGTTGGGCCATCTTTTCCCCATTGCCCTTTTCGAAGTTCTTCAGTCCCCTGTGAACAAAACTTTATTTATTTCCCCCCCTTTTTTCATGCAACCCCCGCTGACGCGCAAAATCCCCAAGAATTTTTTCTCCTCGGGCTGGGACGCTTTCCCTTTCAGCGTTTCGACCCGGCGCCGCAATTGGTCCTTTTTCGGCGGCAGTGACAAGACTTGCCTGCGTACATTCCACCACGTTCGGTCCCGTTGATAGGCCCCCCACAAAAACAGGCCCGATTCAGTGGGAGTGCGTAGTCCCCGAGGGTCTCCTGCCTGCGCTCCTCCATTTTGCCACCGTATTGCTTGCTTTTATCGCCGCGTTTCCCCCCCACGCGGCCTTCCCTTTTTGACCCCGGTTTTCCACGAAAGTGCTGATCATTCGATGATTGCTTCGTTCCGTGTTCCAGCAGGGAAACACCTTCCAGAAAAAAGACAATCCCTCCTTCCCTGCCAAACCGCCGCGGTTCCATCCGACTCTTTCGCGTGCAGCAGGTTTGACCCCTTGCTGAGGTGGATTATGGGTCCACACTGCCGTCTTCCCCAAAAGCGGACTTCTTACTTCGGACAGCGTTACCCCCAAGCTTTTTTTTTTTTTTTTTTTACAGATTTCCCCCCCATCACCATCGTGGTGCCCCCAAGTGCCCGTTTTTTTTTTTTCCCAAATTTTCATTTTTTTGCTGTTCCCGTCATCCCCGTTTCTGAAACCAAAAAGGCCATTTTCTCTTGGTTGTTGGGCTTTTCTGGCATCGTGCTACCTGAACCATCGCCCGCATCCCCCCTGGTTTTAGTATGCTTTTTGCTGGGCCAACATTTTCGGTTTCAAGCCCGCTGCCGGTGAAGAGGATTTTTTTGAAGATTGTACCTCCCCTTTTTTTTTTTTCCCCGGTTTCCGATACTTTTTCAAAGTGAGGAGACGCCCTTAAGTTTTCGCTTCTCTCTATTTTTCCCCTCTACCGTTTTTGAGTCGTCTCTGCTTCCCGTACCACCCCCGTGGATTTCCCTCTTTCCCTTGTCGCTTAGTACTCCCCTTAATCTACTTCACCCCAGGAGATTGTACCCCCCAAGCCGGGCTCTCTTGCAAACCTGTCTCTTTTTTTTTTTTTTTTTTTTTTTTTTTTTTTTTTTTTTTTGGTTCCGATGCTGCACCTGACGATTCGGGAACATATTTCGAACACTAGAAATGGGTAAGTTTTTGTTACCTGGGGGACCCACCCCCCCCAAGGGTTTATAACCAGCGCGCATGATTTTTACGTTGTCTGCCCCCCTGGTTCTTTTTCCTTGATCTTTCAAGGACCATTTTCCCTTTCTTTTTTTCGCTTTCGCCCTGTCGGGGGTACCCTTTTTCGAATCCCTTTTGAATTTTTGCCCCATCGCCCCCGTTCAGCACACGTGGGTTTATTGAAACTGCAACACTTTCTTTCTTCTACATGCCCCGCTCTTTTCGTCGCGGTATTGGTTTGTTCTTTTGATTTCGCGTTCCAACTTACCGATTTTATTCTGGTTGTTTTTGCCGCAAGTAACCTTTTCCTGAAAGCACCCCTTTAAGTTGGACCTCCTTCCCACAGGTATTGAGACGACCTTTCTTTTCAGTTTTCCTTTGCGACCGGGCGTTCCGGCATCTGGCGTGGCTTGGACTTTTTGCCCTTTTCTTGAAAATTTGCCGGCCGGACCCCCCTCCGCTTTTTCCTTGTTCTTGGTCTTCTTTTTCCCCCCCACTTCCCCCCCAACCCAGATGCCCCACCATTGTCTGTTCTGCCGGACCATGTAACTTTTTTTCTAGTGAGACTCGTTCCTACACCATCACTTGCTCCATGACGTAGCCGCTTACTTTTCATCCAACGTCTTGTTGCAGGAGTCGGAATCGGCGTTTGATTTTTTTCTGTCGCGTTTTTTTTGTGACAATGCCCTCCCATAACTCAAATTCGATTTTTTTGGATCGACAACAATTTCCTCGCCAGGCGCCACCCCCCTCCCAAGTTGAATCGGTTGGTATTTTCGATGTTTTGGCAAGTGCCCCCCCCTGTTTTTTTATTTTTTTGCTACGCAGAATGAAAACAACCTTTTCTTTTCCCCCCCGAGACTATTTTTGGGAACCTCCGTTTCTGTCCCCTTGGACAAAATGGTCCATCTCGTTACCCGACGCCTCCCCCCCCCCCCTCCGAGAATTCTTTTTTTTTTTTTCCCTCGTTCATTCCTTGCGCAAAAGGGGTTCACCCGCCCCTCCCCAGTGACCATCCTTCCATTAATTTTTTCTTAGGGATCTTTGGGCCGCACCAGCAGCGTTGCACCGCTTTCCCCCTTTCCCCCATCCCCTTTTTTTTTTTGGTGAAGGGCAACACGGGAAGCTGAAACCCCCGTTCCCCAAACGTCCCATTCAGGGTTTTACGCTTGTTGACGCGTGCACGGCATCCAAGCGCCCCATAATTTCCTTTTCCCCGGAGGTTTTTTTCAAAACCAGCTTCCGTCATTTCCCTGCCGCACGCCTTTGGATGGAAACCTTTGTTCCCTTTTTTTTTCATATTTTTCTTTCCGTCGGTTTACTCCCTTCAGAGGGTAAAAGTTTCCCTTTCCCCCCCAAAGACGGATTTGATCTGGTGCCTCTTCCTTTCACTCGATGATTTTTTTATCCTAGAAGGCATTTAACTCTTGTCGCTTTCCCTTTCCCGAGGACCCCCCCGACCCCGCTTTGTTTTTTTTGCCAGTCTTGTGGCAAAACCCCCCCCCCACCCTTCGCCAGGTCCACATTTCTGCCCTTTTTTGCCCTCTGACCCTTTTTTCGAGATGAGGATAATACCCGCCGCACTTCGAACCCCAAATGCAAACCCCGTTTTGTCTATTCATAATTAAAGTTCTGAAGATTGAAGACCCCCTTTTTTTTTTTTTCTTCGAATTTTTCCTTGTCGCACACAATTTTCCGGTCCCATTTCATCCTTTTTCCCCGGCGTTGGGGGAGTGACTAAACCCTTTCGGGAGAAAAACCCTGTGGTCCAAAATTTTGCCTTTGCGCTCACAGACCTGACCCCGGAGCCTTTTTTTTGTCGCTGCGATTTGCCTTGCCCAATTTTTCCCTCAGGGCCCCTTTGAAGAACGCGGCCCGTTTTTCCTTCCCTTTATCGTGACGGAACGCGTGCCTCAAGTCTTTTTTTTGCACGCCCCTCTCCCGCCCCCCCAACCCCCGACCTCTCCCTCCTCCCTCATCGCCCTCTGCTCGCTGTACACCCCCCTCCCCCTCCGCCCCCCTCTCCCCCACTTTCGCCTTACCTCCATTCCCACTCCCATCCCCTCCCCTACACCCCTATCCCCCACCTCTCCCGCTCTTTTTCACCCCCCCCCTCCTCCTCCAATTTCCCCCCTCTTCTACTCCCACCCCCCACCCTCCCATCTCCCCATTCCGCCTCTACTCCACCCCACCACATTCCGCCTCCGCCCCCCGTAGCCCCTCGCCCCGCCCTCAACCCCCTCCTTTCTCCCCCTCCCACCCATCCTCCTCCACCCATCACGAAACCCCCACTCCCGTCCCAGACCGCACACACCCTGACCTCTGCCCTGGCCCCCCCTTCCGCCCTTCTTCTCTGGTCCCCTCTATTTCTTTTCCTTTCCCCCCTTCCCCGCCGTCCACTCCCCTCTGCCTTCCAAAATGTCTCCCGACCATCCCCCCCCCCCACACCACTTCCTCCCAACCACCCGACATCTCTATCCGCCGCCTAACCTTTCACTCCACACCCATACAATCCCTACTCTCCCCACGACCACCCCCCCTTAACTCCCCCTCCCCCCCCACACTATCATCAAAGCCAATTCGCGCCTCCTTCCCCCTTCGCCCCATCCCAACCACATACATAAGCCCACCCCTAACCTTCTCCCCCACCTACTACCACCCGCCATAACCCCCCCCCCCCCCCCGTCATTTTCGGCGTTCCTCAGGCTACCCCCCCGCATAACTTCCGCTGGTGGACTATCCTCGGACGCCTACCCCTTCTTTCCCCTGACTATTGGAGGTTTACGCCCTCCTTGCTTGCTCTCTTAGCCTCCCCTCGCCGACCCACCGCCCCCTTTCTCTCTCTTTTGCGGTGTTTTTTTTTTTGGTTGTCCCTCTGCCCCCCTCCACTCGTCCCCTTCCCCGCACCACTTTTCTTTTTGAAACATTGGAAGAACTAGACTACCGGTCAGAAACCCCCCCCCCCCCCAACAACCTCTCCTCCCTCTCTACTACACCTACTCAACCCCTTTCTCCCCCTCCCATACCCCTCATCCATAATCATAACACAACTAAACCTCCACCCTCCTCCTCGTTCACACTCCTCTCGCACCATACTCCCTTTCCACCCCCCCTCCCCCCACCCCCCCTGCCTTGTTCTCGCTCCTGGGACTTTCGGCATCATCTCCCTTTTGGGGCTCTGGTTTCAGCTAATTTTGATCAAGTGTCTTTTTTTCCCCCACCAAGGTGAAGGTGCCTCACCTCCCCTTAGCCCACGGAATGCATTTTCTTCTCCCTCTTTTGTGTTTTTCTCTCTATCTCAGTCTTTTCCCTTTGCAAAAAGTGTAAACCACTTTGCACTTTGTAAGCGTGACTCTCTTTTTTTTTTTTTTTTTTTGTACCGATTCCCCGCCATTCCTGCCCGCCCACTCCCCCTCAGGCCGCCCGGCTTCCAGACCTTCCCTCTTCACTTGGTAGGGCACTCAACCCCCTCGTTTGCTCTAACCAACCAAACCGTCTTCCCTGCCCTCGTTGGAAGTCCCTCAGCCCACCCTTGTTCCATTTTAAACCACCTATCACTGCGCAATTTATGGCTGTGAACCCTTCCCTTTGTGCTATAAAAACTTTGTCAAATTTGAAATGAACCAACTTTCTTTGTTTAGGTCTTAACATTAATTTTAAGGACAATTTTTCTTCCTTCGTGTGACGGATTAGGGAATCCTCCCCCCCCCCCGCTCCTTTTTTCCCCGATTTTTCCATGCTCCTTTTTCGCGATTTCAACGCCCTGCAAAGAGCCTTTTCCCTTCTTTTTCATCATCCCCTCGTCTATGCCCCTCGTATGCTGTCCTGCCCCGGGGACGCCCCCCTTCACCCCCGGCGGCATCTTTGTTGTGTTGTCTGTCTGAAGAACGTACTACGGGGATCTCTTCATTCCCTCGAACCCGGCAAAATTATGCTCCGGCTTGAAAAGTTTCCCCCCTCATGAGTTCTGTATTTTTAGGACTCCCCCATTTTTACTCTGCCAGCTTCCAAGGTTAGTTCCCCTTCATTGCCCTCTTTCCGATTTCCGTTCCGGGTCTTAAAAGCGGTTCACAATCCGGTGGAGGCCATCGCGGTCTTCAACCAGTTTTTGCTTTTCTTTCCTCTGTTCCCCCCAAACGCTCGAGTCGAGTCACTCAGTCAATTCCTCCTTCTTTTTTTTCCATGTTGCAATTTCCAGGTTTTTTTTTGGGTTTGGTTTTTACTTCTTTGCGTGCGGGGCACATTGGTCTCCCCATTTCTTTTAGACTTTCGGCCGCCTCGAGGAAAACTTTCGTCCGCGTCTCTCCGCTTCCCGATTGGATCACGTGTTGTGTTTGCACCGTCGTGAAAGTCGCTCCCGCAAGGCCCCCCAGGCCCGAGTAACTGTGTCGGCCGTCGCGCAAACCCTTTAGACCCCAAATTCTTTTTCCCTTCTCTGTCAAGGGTTAGCACACCACCCCCTACCCCTAGCCCCCCACCCCCCCCCCAGCCTTTTGAAGGTCCAGAGGGGATTGGTACTTCCCAAACCTTCCTTCGGTCTCGACCGTATGTATCCACATTCTGAGGTTTTTTTTTTTTTTGCCAATCTCACCCCTTCCCGTTCATGGTGTTGCAATCACACCCTTTTCTGAGTGTTTTTCCTTTTTGCCCCAAACCACCCGTTACTCCGGATGGGCGTTACTCGTTCCCTGGTGTTCCCCCCCTCACTCATCGCATTTTGAGCCCCAGATGATTATTCTCCGTCCCACCACCCACACGACTCTCCCTGAACGTTTTTTCGTCGTCCCGCGGTGTCTCCCTCTATCGTCTGCGCGCTGGCTGCGTTGTTCTCATCAGAGTGTCCAACTTTTTCCCTCGTTCCTTTCACCCAAGCCCGCGGCCTTGACCCCTCACGGTGCATGGACCCACAGGCCGGTCTTTTGCAGAAGTGTGTCCTGCCCTTTTCTGCTGTTTTCCTTTTGTCGTGGGAGTTTTTGGGGGCCGCCACGGCCCGTTGGAACTTCTGTCGTAACTTTGTGTTCCCCCTTCTTCAAACCCCCTTGTCTCCTGCTGTCTTTACTCCCCACATGGACCACTTCGTGATGTCCCTGGTCAATTTAACGTGTTTTTTTCTGTTTTAGGTCGTTGTCCCGCAGAAAAAACTGTTCTGCTTGGTGCGGCAGTTCCTTCCTTCTTTCGAACAAGGATCTGTTTTCCCTCCGTTTTTTTTTTCCCGAAGCGAGCCTTTTTGCACAAGTCCTTTGGCCTCTTCGCGCAGGTTTGTCACCTCTATTGAAGATTTCCTGAACGACCTTGGCCTTTTATAACGGATCCTTTGGTCGTTTTCGATGGTGGGTATATTTGATAGGGTCCTTCATCCGTTTATTTTTTTGGTGGTTCTCTATAACCCAGGCATGGGCAGGGCCCCCGACGCAAAACCGTTCTGGCGTATCAACTTTCCCTGTTAGTGAGTAACTCTTTTTTTCCTTCCCCCTCTTTACGAAGGTCCTGTACTGGCCCCACTCTTTCGGCTGTAGCTTGCCCCCTGAGGGGGGGGGCCCTTATTTTTTTTTGATTTCCCACGATCCCCAGGTGATGGGAACCTTTCCCAGCAAAACCAGAAGTTCCCTTTCCTTTTTCTTTTTTCTTTTCCCAAAATTTTTTTCTTTTCTTCTCACATACCCCCCCTGATGCTGTTTGTAAGTTTTTGTATGGCAACCCTCACTTATTCTTTTTAATATCCCCCAGACCCGTCCCTTACTTTTTTTTTTTGTCCGATGATTTCCCGTCCCCTTCGAGTCTTCCGTGCGGGGGGCACATTTTCTCCAAACAAGTCCCCCTTTTCTTTACTCATTTTTTTCCCATGTTTCCATCTGAACAATGTCTCTCTCCCATGCCAAAGACGGTTCTCTTTTTCGGCGTAGAGTGGAGGGGTTGAGACCAGTGGAAGGGAAAGACCGAATTCGCATGGGAGACCGACCCCCCTCATTTCTAATGAATCTCCCCATCTGGCCGTCTCCCACTGTCTTGGACTGCCCCCCGGTGTTTTTCCCTCTCTCCATGCTGACCTTCCTTTCTTATTTTCGTTTGATGAGCTTCACTTTCTCCCTGGAAGCCTCTTTTTCCAGCTTCCCCCTTTTCCCCTGGTTTTTTTTCCCCCCCCCCCCCAGCCCAAAACCCCCACTTGAACCGTGTTGTTTCTTTTCTCACCCTGGACGTCTTGATCCTTTGTCGTTGCCCATTACCCTACCAACGAAAATTTTCGTCCCCACCTTCGATGAAAGATCTACAGCGGAACGTCCCCCCTTGCCCTCCCCGGAACACCCACTGATTGTAATGTCTTTTTGCTTCGGCCGTTTTTTTTGTTCTTTTCACCCACTTTGACCCCAATCCCCCTAATTTGGGGGTTCGTCACCCGGTTTTTTTTTTTCATCGAACCTGCCGGGGAAGCTGAAACTTTTCATTTTGAATTTCTCTCGCCGAGGGCCTTTTTCATTTCCATGAGCAGAAATTTACGCCTCCGTTCCGCGAATTGCCCACAACGGGTGCTCCCCACCTACGAGTCATCTCTTTTTCTGCCCCCTTTAACATGGGTTTAATTCAGCTACACCCGCCTCTCTCCGCCGGACTTCGACCATAGTCATTTAATGTCAAATTGAGCCCTCAGACGTTTCCTTTTTTTTTTCCTGACGGTCCCCCTTTATCCTTTGGATGACGTCGCTCCCCCAGCGATATTTGTCACATGTCCCACTAATTTTTTCATGGTGCGAACACCCCCCCCCCTAAAGTTCCCACCCGACAACAGATTTTCCGTTTTTCACTCTTCACCCTCGGCCTCGGCCGTCTGCTCCCCCTTTTCCGCGAATTTCCCACGGATTTGCCTTCCCTTTTCTTTTCTCTAAGTCTTCGTTGAAATTTTCCAGGAAACGTTCCCCCCCCCCTCTATTCATATTTTTCCTTTCTTGGCGGAACTTCAGCAGGGCCGGATTTTTCCCTTCCCCTGGTTCCGCAAAACCCCCGGCCGCCAGCGGGCCCCCGATTGTCTCGGGGGCAATCTTTACTTTTTTTTGAACTTATATTTCGTCCAGGGATTCAGAAACCTTAACTTCACCTGTCACCCCCCAATTCTCAAGTTCTGCGCGTTTACCTTTTTAGCTGAAACCAAGCTGCCCCTCTCCAACATGCCGGGACCCCCCCCTCTTTCACCCCCCTCGCCGCTGACACGTCGAAAATAAACCTAAGCCTCGCCCCCCCATTTTTTTTTCGATTGTAAGTCGTGTTTCAGTTTTCCAGACTTTTGTCTGATTTTTTGCTTTTGGACCATTTTTTCTTTCTCCCCCCAAAATTTTGACGGTAGCAAACTTTTTCCCCCTTCCTTTTTTTTGCCCCTTTGCGTTGTGCCATTCCTCGACAAATTTTCGGTGCACTTCACATCTTGGTGTGGGAGTGAATGACCTTATTCTTGTTTTTTCTTGCATTGGTTGTGCAACTTTTGTCAACCTTGAATAGTTCCCTACTCCGGCCCTTTTTCTTTCGGCCTTCGGGTTTTTTCACTTGACTTTCGTTTATCGTATTTCTTATATAAGGCCCCTTGGATTCTCAAGAGTCAATTTTTCTTTTCTGTTCTCGGATCCCTCCATTTCCCCTACCGATATACACCCAAACCCCCCCTCCCTCCGCCCATATCTAATCCCACCCCCTCTCTCCCCCGACATCCTTCCCCATCTCCAGCGCCCCCAATCCCTTCCCATTCCCCATACACCTCCCTCCCACCCCTCCCAACCATCCTGCCTCCTCGCCCCCCCCACTCCCCCCCATCCCTTACGGCCCCCGCTGAATGAGTAGAACACTCCATCTTCCGTCCCAGCTCCGACATCCACCACCCCTCCCCCCTCCCCCCCGCTTCCCCCACCCACAACCTCTCCGTCCTCAATTTCCCACCCATCACTCCCCTCCCCCGCTCCGGCGCTCTTGACCCCCCCCCCACAACGCGGCCCCCCCTCGTCTCCTCCCTCCTCTCTTGGGGCCTCTGCCCCCCTCTGACGGGGCCGAGGCGCTTTCCTTTTCTTTGCGCATTAGGGCTAGGTTTGGGTGTTCCCCCGTTTTTTCCCTCCCCCCCTTTTTTTGCCTTTACCATTGGGTGCAGGATTCAGACACTGGTGAAGGCCAAAACAATGTTTTTCCCTTTCGGCTACGGATGCCTTTCCCTGGCTTTTTTTTGTTTGAGAGGAGTTCCCGAGTTTTTCCTTTGCTTCCAAACCGTGTCCCAAAAACCCCTTGCTCACTGCCACTTTTCAATCTTTACTGCTTTTTCTTTTCCTGCCCTCTTCCTTCCTTTTTCGTCCAGTCACGCCCGCCCCGGGCTTCGTTGTTTTGCGTTCCCCTTTTCTATTTTTTTTTTTCTGATTCCAATTGCGGCCCCCACTCCCCCGGCGGGTAGCGACCCCAACTTCGCCGGTTAAGGGCAACTCTTTTTCTCTTTTTTTTTTGGCCGCAACCTTCTTTTCGCCGGCGTCATTTCCCCCGACGCTGAAACGATTTTTTTTTTTCTTCCCCCCCATTTTTTGCTTTGTTTAACATGCCCCTGCGAAAATCGCCAACCTGGGCCCCCCTCATTCTCTTCCCATTTTTGCGGTTTTTTTGGTGCTTTTTCCTTCTGTCGGTCGGCCTGATTGGGCCCCTTTGGCGATTTGTTTTCTGGGCGAACCCCTTTTTTTCAACGGGCCCTACTTCCCCCCCTCTCTCCTCTCCTGTTCTCTGCTGAACAGAGATCCTTTGAACGGTTCGGAATTTTCCGGAATGTTGTTCTTTTACGAACCCATGGAGCCCATTCTTCGAGAGAGTAAGGAACCCAGATACCCAAACCGGGAGGGGCTTTCCCTTCTTCTCTTGTGGGCCGGTTCCATCTTTGTGAGGTTTGCACATTCTCTTGTTCTCATCGTTATGCCCGAAACCGGACCCCAAGCATGAATTCCTCCTGGGCTGTTGGCAAAGAGGGAACCCAAGCTGTACCCCCGCCGTGCAAAATTGTCGGTTGATTACGGATCTTTGTGCATGATTTTTCCTCGGTCCGATGGCCGTGCGGCACGCTGCCCCCCCCCCCTGCATGTGCGGACACCGCGTTCCTTCACCATTTGATTCTGTTCAAACGATCTCTTAGCCCCAGTATTTTCCGTGTTTTCCCATGAACTTTCCCCCCTTCTTGGCTTTTCCTGTTGGCGCGGCCATGAAGTCATTCTCGCGGTCTGGTCTCACCCCTGACTCTTCATTTTTTTTCCCTTTTTGCGTTCTTTTTACCCACGGAATTCGATGGATCCTTTTTTTTCCATTCTTAGTCACCCTTTGTGCATTCCAGACGCTAACCCTTTTTTTTCATTTTGTTCGTGGTCGCTTTTACCCGAACCACCCTTGACTTTTTTTCTTTTCACTTTGTTTCAGGCCAACCCGTTGCTTGCCCCAAATCACCCCCCTACCCTCCCCGCTGGGCTTTCTCGGCTCCCCAATAAGGCCGGTTCCGGGATGTGCTACGCTTTTTGGTCGTTATTTCCCCTTTTTCACTATGATCAAAGAGTAATGGTTCCCCCCCTCTTTGTACCCCCGGTTGCTTTACCCACCCCCCCCCACCCAGGATCTTCTTTCTAAGCGTCCGGCACTCGCATCTCCCCTCATAGTCCCCCCCCTGAAGTCTGGATGCTTTTCCCTCGACCCCACAAACCCTCTTCCCAAGGACCTTGTTCCCAAGGTTTCTCCCCGCTGTCTTTCTGTCTGCCCCCTCCCCCTAGTTTTTTAAACTGACCAAATACAATACCTTCAACACCTCTGTGACTTTTGACGTCTGCCTCCTTGACCTTTCTTTCTTTTTTAATAAACATGGCTGTCTGCCTTGAGGCGAATGGCCTGAACGCACGCTTCCCGTCGTGAAATGTAGGACAGTACCCCCCAGGGCGCTGCGTTTTTTCATCCAGGGAACTGGTGGCCCTCCTGAAAAAAGTTCACGGTCTTTTTTTTTCCCCCTCTTGGTGTCCTTTACTTCACCCACGAACTTCCTCTTGGGGGATGGCCCTACCATGCGTTTGCTATTTCTCCCTAAACACCCAGCTCGGTGCCAGGAAACTTAAACAGCTCTTTTGTTCCGCTTCCCCCCTTGTGCAAATGTTTTTCCTGTTCAGTATTTTGGAAAGATTGATTTGATTTCCGATTTACTGCCCTTTACGATCGACCCCGGCTCGTGGGTGAGAACCAAGGAGGGGAGGAGAACCCATTTCCGTGCCGGGTTCGAGAGGGCACGCCTGATTTGGTGTTGTTTTGTTCCGATACCCTCGCCCGTTCGTTTTTTCCGTCCCGACCCGTTGATCCGTTACCCCCTCTTTTGTCCCCACCGTTACCCCTTACCCATATTTTTTCCTGAGATTGCCCCCATGATTTTTTTCCGTGTTGGACCCTGTCGTTTTGGCTAGTCCCCTCTTCTCTGACCCCCCTCTCAAGACAAACGTCCTTTTTTCCGTTTTTTAGGGTCGGCCCAACAAAACTCTCCTCCCAGTTTTCATTCTTTTGAGTTCGACCCCGCCCGGTCCGGTCTGTCAATACCCGCGCGCCTTTTTGCTTTCTTTCATCAATGTTGCCCCTCACCCTTTTTCCATCGTTCCATTTCCTTTGCAAGCTCCTCCACGCCCTCAGCAGGTTTTCACTGCACACCTTGCAAACCCTGGGGCGTCGCCCCTATTTTTCAGTTTCCTGCATTGTCTTTAGCCCGCGATCAATTTCTTTTAAATTACTTGATCTTTGTCGTTTTTGCGGACGCATTTTCCACGATCCCGAAACATCTGACTTTCTAAC
>Ga0179593_1484754_pt1 | contig 13194 bp, 13 predicted proteins | sample CZODoug2_1_08_16_FD_185931 | JGI IMG/M metagenome (GOLD analysis project Ga0179593, IMG submission 185931) | Vadose zone soil fungal communities from Angelo Coast Range Reserve, California, USA - CZODoug2_1_08_16fungal (PacBio error correction) | ecosystem: Environmental > Terrestrial > Soil >... | reverse complement strand
TCCCCTCTGCTTTTTCGCTTTTCGTCGCCGGCCCTCAACCGGATAACCGGAGAATTCGTCAACGGTTAATGCAGTGGCGGGGAATCGTCTTTTTTTGAGAACCAATTCTCTATGTTTGTCTAGCACTCAATGATTTTCGTTCTGATTGGCTCTGAGGCATCTCCCCTTTGGCGATTGTTACTTAAATCTGCGCACAGGCCGACGATTTTTTTTCCCCCCATTCCCTTCCCCTTCTGCCCTTCTCCCTCTTTTATGTCCCCCCCCTCCGCAGCGTGATGTCGTATGCCATCGTGGTCTTCATCTGGACCCTAGGTGAAATCTGTTTTTTCTTTTGCTTCGACTCGCTTCATCTGGGAATGCCCCCTCTCCTTTCTGCGGCGCTTGCTGCGTTACAGCCTGTTGACTTTCCCCCTCCTTTAGTTGTTACACAGGGATGATATTTTTCTCAGGAGTCCGGTTGGATTGAGTCCCTAGGACTATCGACTCTTAGCGGGAATAAGCTTCCTCCTAGTTCTTAGAGCAACCTAGAACCGTGCTCGTCGGATCCGGTTAACGTCGTGGTTTCATCATCGCTTCCTGTCTGTCAGCGTTTCCCACTTCCCTTTCGCCCTTCCCCAGTAGTTTCGGCAATCTTAGTAGAAAATACTCCGTTTCCCACGCAGTGTTCCCACCCTTCCCCCCCCGCCGTCCGCTCTGTACTGTTTTCCCTTGCCCTTCAAAAATGCCTCCGCCGTTTATTAGTTTGTCTAATACTGTGCGCCGTGTGGCTAGTCGGTAATCGTTCATCCCCCTGATCTAAGACGGTGAGCTTTTTTACCGTTTCCCCTTTGACCGTGTTTCTTGTCAGTTACCTCTTAAAAGAGGCAACATCTGTGATAACTAGTACTTGCGCAGGCTATCTTAGTCCCTGAAAGCATTCCCCCGTACCCCTTTCGGTGCATACACTTTCCTCTTCCCCCGTACTCAAGCCCCCGTAGTCGTGAGTCCAAGCGGGTTCCTTGACCGCTTGCCAGCATGAACTTGCCCTTCTTTGTCTGTCGGTATCTCTCTTTTTTGTCCAGTTTTCAATCCTTCCACCCCACTTCTCTCTCTATAGGTTTGGAGGACCCTATCCGTTGAGTAACAGCAATATCTCGTGACGGTCTTCGTCCCCCCTCTGCCCCCCTCTGCGTCCTCTCTCATCGGACCCCTCGGTAAGTTGGAGTTTCTCAATTGCTGCAGCAGACCCCCTCCCGCCATCACCATGAATTTCCTGTCTTCGTTCCCTCCTCAGGTAGCTTCTTCCCTTTCTCGCTTTTACACCCTTATTGTATTCAGTTTGCTCCGTGCGGGGCGCTCCGTTTTTTGTAGAGCCGTCGGTGATAGTTCCCCCTCCCGCCTGTCCTCTTCCTCCCCTCCCCCACACACCTTTCTCCCTGCCTTGTTCCATGAGGGATCTCCGACTTCCCCGTGGTTGAAGTTCACGTTTTTACTCTTTCCCGTCGAATGAAGGAACCTTTCCTTCTCATGAATTTTCACCTTCCCTCCATCTGTTTTAAGATCCCTTCGGTACATCTGGTATGGCCCAGGACAGCTTAGCAATCTGTGCGAGGCCTTGTTTTTTTTCTGTCCCTTTGGTTGTTGAGACTTGTTCTTTTTAGTCATGTCGTTCACCTCTTTCTCCTTTGGTGCTGAGGCTTTTATGTTCCCTCCGTGTCGTGAAGTATGCTCCCCCCCTCGCTCTATGGATCTCTCCCTATTCCGTTTTTTCCTTCCAGCCGTTTTTCGTTCCCTTTGTGTAAGAGGCACGGAGAGCTTGCTCTTTGGACCCCAGATTCGTCCCTTTCCGGTAAGGCCCATGTCCGCTTGCTTCCTTTTTATCACCACTTTCAAGATTTTTTTTCTTTCGTGTAATTTTTTTTCCCATTTCTCCGTCAAACTTGCAACTTTTTTTTTTTCGTGCCTCTATCCCTCCGACGCCCTCTGTTTCGTTTCCCCTTTACCTGAGGTTTCTCCTGGTAGTTGAGCCTTAGCTTTCCTCCCCCTTAGGTCTACTCGCTGTCGCGGGGTTCTGTCTGCCCTCCTCTTTCGGACCACAACCTTTTTTTCCCCCTGCTTTTCAGACTATTTCCTTTTCCAGTTGGATATTGGGATTGATTTCCCCTTGAGGACCGCCATTTTCGCGAAGAACAGTGAATTTTTTTTTTTTCCTTCACTCTCCTTTGTCCCCCCCTTTGCCGGTTTTCAGTCCCCGGTAAGAACGTACATCGGTCATTCCCCCTTCTTTTCAGGGCCGACCTCGCCGTTTACTGGCCGGTTTCTCACCAAGAACAACCGGAGTGAAGCCTGTCCTCAATCTCTTTCTGGTACTCCCTTCTTTTATGTGGTCCCCAGTTACTCAGTCGTACCCCCGATGACGCAGTCGACCAATCCCTGAGGACGAGATAGTTTTCCCTCTTTACACCTCCCCCTTCCCCAACTCCTCCAATCCCCCTTTCTTTGTTTTCTCCCCTCTTAAGGTCTCTTCGGTTGTTTTTGGAGATTCGATCTAGGTGGTGTTTTTTTATCGTCCCCCCTCGATTTATTTGAGGATTTCCCTTGCCGCAACCTTCTTCGTCTCCTTTCTTTTTTCCCGCGGTTCCCTTTGCCCCTCCTTGCCTTGGCAGATGGCCAGGGCATCCAAGTCGAACGGCGATTGCGAATGGCTTGGCCTCTTCCACGGTTTCCTTCTATTTGACTTCCAGGGGACACCTCCGAGCTTCCCCGGTCCAGCTCCCCATTCCTTCCGGTGAAAGATGGTTTCCTTCAATTCCCCATTTTTTGCTTTCAAGATATGCGAGTTAAGTCTCGTTCTTTTTTCGTTGCGTCAGATCACAGGCCCCATCGGATCACACTTTTCCCCCTTCTTCCCCCCTTTCCCTGACCGAAGTCCTTTGTTGGTGCCGCAAGCTCTTTAACCCGAGAGCGTTATCTTTCTCGGCGGCTCACCCTTTAACGGCACTGGTCACTTCACACAGATACCCCCGCAGTCTCTCCTTTTTCGCTGGACGTTACGAGTTTCCATTCGGTCCCTTCGCTGGAAGAAAAGTTAATCTCGGTTTGAGATTCTCCTCTGCGTTTGGCGTAACTGGGTGTTCTTGGACCCCCCTTTTGAACTCACGCCTTCCATTCTTTCCCTTCCCCTGTAGACTTTTTCAACGGGAAGCCGTCGACTCTCCTGGTGACCGCAATTGCATGCCCTTCCTCTAGATACCTTCCCCTTTCCAGCTGGAGACCCCGATTTCGATCGGTTCACGGTAACTGCCCCCTCCTTTGCTGGGGCTGTTTTCTCCCCACCGGTGTCTAGTCCGGGTGAATTAAGACCAAGCTTCACACCGCAGCCTCTTCCAGCTCTTGCCTGCTTCAATTCGGCTCTTTGGTTATTCCCCAGAGCAATCCCGGAATCGCTTCACACCGCGTTTTCTCCCGGACGTTCCGTTCGCGTTCTTTCGCTTCCTTCCCCCCCTCCCTTTGTCATTCCCTACTTTTAGTTACGCATCAGTCACCCCCCTTCTTATCCGTTTTTGTTTTGGTCGGGCAGAATGATTGGCGGTCATCCCCTCCCCTTCTCCTTCCCCCCCTTTTTTGCTCCCCGCGCACTGAAGCCCTTTTTTTTTTTTTTCCCCGGGAAGTCGATCTTTGTGGTACGATTAGGTCCTTGTTGCTTTTCTGGTGTTTTTCTTCAATGTCTCCCTGGTGACCGGTGGTTCCTCCTTCTTTTCATCCCGCGTATGGCATTCTTTTTTTCCTCTTGGTGTTTCGCATCCTCATTCGATGATATGGGTCCAACGGGCCACTCTATTGCCCCCCCCCCCCGCTTTGGAGCCGAATCTTTTTACCGGCTACCCTTTCCCAGCTAAACTAAAGCCCGTTTCGCAGTTCGCGGACAGAGGGGCTTCCCCTCTGCCAGGTCCTTTCCTTCTTTTTGTTCTCGTCTATCTTGTGACAAGGCTGGTAGTTCCCCATCTACCGAGGCTTTTCGGCGCTTCCTGCCCTTTATCGCTGCTCCATTTTGCCTGCTTGAGCCATGGTTTGCGCGGCCTTACCTACACTTCCTTTCAAAAAAGTTACCCCCAATCTTTTTCCCCCCCCCTATCCGATTTTCTGATTTTCCCTTCCCTTACGGCCTGAGTTAACCCCCCCATCGATAGCCACATTATGTTTTTCGCCCTCCCAACGATGGACTCGCGTTCAGCGGCCTTTTTTTCTTCTACGGTTAAACAAGTTCGGTCTGGTTCATTTTTCTTCTCCCCCCCCCCTTTTGCCTCAGTGTAACTGTACCGCCTGACGGCGGACTACTTCTGCTCCTTTTTTGATCCGTCCCGTCCGACCTCTCTGACCACCCTCATCGTTTTTTTCACAGCTTGATTCCCCCTTCCTCGTCCCTGTTTTTCTTCCCTTTCTCGACATTTTTGAAGAAGTATATACCCGAAGCTAGCTCTTTTTTTTGTCGGGTTGCGCTCTCCCCGTCTCCCTTCCCCCCTCCCCGCTATCTTCCTTGGACCTTCCCTCCACTCTTCAGTAGTCATGCTGGAGCACATTCTGACTTTGGGTGGCCCAAGATGAGTTGAGTCTCTTGATCACTCCGATTACCCTTTTAACGTTTTTCCGCTATGTAAGAAATGTTCCTCCTCCCCCCGCTGCCCCCCCGAACAAGTTGAGATGACTTTTCCTCTCCCGCTTTTTTTTTTCATTGGGTTTTTTTCCCCCAACACTCGCGGTTTTCAAGCTTTTTATTCCGAATCCCATTTTCACAAGTAGCGGCGCTCGAGGCTTTTTCGGGATTTCCCCTTTAGCTTCTGCCCTTCTTCCTGTTTTTTCCTAATAAAGAACCGAGGAAGTCGAAATACTTAAGGGAACTCCCCCCCTGGACGCTGGACTCTTTATCCATAGTCCCTTCTCCTTTTTCTCCCCTCCCCTTTTTTTTTTTGAGTTGTACGGGTTATAGTTCCTGAGTATCAACGGAGGATGACCTATTCGAACGTGCCGGGTTTGCGTATCGTCCTCCTTTTCGAAAACTGTCCTTGCCTCCTGTTTTTTTAATTTTTGGACAGATTTTCTACATCCGCCTTTTGGCGGCGGGCCGTTTGAAAAGCTGTTGAAAGACCCGTGTCTGTGATGTGTTGTGTCCCCCCCCGCCCGGACCTTCGCCGGTGTTTTTCCCCCTCCTTTTATATGAGAATTTCCCTTGATGGTGGCAGCAGCGCTTAAGGTTTTAATAGCTTCCCCTTGGGTGCGCTAAATCGGGTTCAGCGAACCGCTCATCCTTTCCCCTTGCCCACACCAGAGTTTTCCTCTTCTTTTTTTCCTTCGTCCAGCGTTTGAACGCAGTTTTATTTTCCCCTTCCCCGTGAGATATGTCTATCAGGAAGCCACTTTTGGTTAGGATTTCCCTCCCTCAGCTCGGTGATTTTTTTCACGAGACATTTCCCACTGGTTAGGCCCGCGGCCTGCACCTTAGACCCGGGCGTTCCTGGTATTCGATGTTTCCCCCCCCCCCCACCCCTCCTTGCGTGTGGATAATTTTGTCGTGCAGTTCAAGCGCTTCTCCGAGTAGCCCCTCCCTTTCACGTTTTCGTCGTACTGTTCCCACTTAATCGCCTTACCCGCCTTTTTCTTCCAACGGCCGCTATACTTGTCGCCCTACGCCCAAAAATTAGGCGGCAGTTCCTGCCCTCGTTTCTGGGGTGTTTGCCTTTCCACTGTTCCGATCTCGTTGGTCGTCGGTCGTCTTATCTCATTAGTTTCTGTAATTTCCTGCGTGGCTTTCCCCGTCGTCACCTTCCCGTCCCCTCCTCCCCCTCCAGGAACTTTCGCAGGTCCTATCTCCCTGACGCCTTCCCCCCGGCCGGTATCGGGTTGAAGCAATTTAGAACCCCCCGTAGCCCCGTAAACAAGAAATAGAATCCCCGAAAGCCGTACGGGTCCTTCATTTGACGTCTCTTTGCTCTTCCCTTCCCGGGCTGGATGGCTTTGACTTTTTTTTTAGGTATTGCACAATGCTTCATACGTCACCCAGGTCGATCTGACTCACCCGCGTTTTTGTTAACCTTCGATGAGTTTTTTCCCCTAACAGTGATAATGAGGGGGATGCGAACAATTTCTCCGCAGCGCTCGCCTCGGCGACCGCGTTCTTCTCCGTCCTTCCCCCCCCCGGTAACACATTGATTCGCCCCGCACAGCCACCTTCCCCCTGAATGTTATGTTTATTCAGGGAGACTCCGTCTCGAGCTTGCCCCCCCAAACGAATGTTATTCCTTTTCCCTTGTCGAGCGTTCTTCTCCCCCCCCTTTTGAGACTATTCCACCCTAGCCCTTTGAATGTACCCGACAATCCACCACAACGATCAGAATGGGTTTTCATTTTTTTTTGAGTCCCTCAGTCTCCAAGAACTGTAGGTGAATCGAGTGAACCTCGGGATTCACGGCGAACGGTTGACCTTTTTTTTCTTCCTCCTTCCTGCTTCCTTCCTGCAGCACCACCCTGATTCCCCCCACTGTTTGCCATCTACGCCACCAAGAGCTTAACTGACTTAAGCGTGCTGCTTCCTCGGCCTGTTGGAAGACTAGGTACCGTCTTTCCCCCTGTTCCCTTTCGTCCCCTTTAGGGAAGCCCGAATTTTAAAATGAGAATGGTCGCTCTCTGTGTTATGGATATGCCATAGCCTTTTCCCCCAGTTCGCCGTCTCCTCTTTTTTTTATCTGACTGTGCTTTGGTACAACCCTGTCGCTCGACGTGAAGATCTGGTCTTTTTCCGATGATGTTTCCTTTCTCTGTACGCGGAAGTTCCAACCCCCCCCGTTTTTTTAAGCCCCCCCAATCGTGTTCTTCGGTGCGAATGTATCAATTCTTACGTTTTCCTTTTTAGTCCCCCTGTCTACCCGCCTTGCACTCGTGTTTTATGTACCTCGAACTATCCATTCCCTTCTGATCTTGTTGCCCCATTGACCCAGATGTTTTTTGCGTGTGGTTTTTTTTTCGGTTGATGCGAAGCAGCAGTCTCTCCTCTCCGTTTTTTTTATCCTGTTCTGCGTACACCCTGCACGCTTGTTTTTTATTCCGGTCTGCACGGGCATATTACCCTCTTTGATCCCGGTACTGGGTTAGGAACGGTCCTTGCCCCCCCATTCCTTGATGGCACCTGCCGCCCTGCACGGCTCCTTCCGTAAACATCCCTTTCCCCCCTTTGCTTTAGCTCCTTGGAAATCTGTTCTTGGGTCTTTATAAGAACAACGTCTAGTTTTTTCTTTCCCCTCCGTCTTTGAGTCGCACTTGGTGGAATGCCGCCGTTTTCGCGATGTTTTTTGGCTGTCCCCCTCTCTTTGCGAATTGCTGACATTTGTGCAATCCCCTAGCTACTCTACTTGCGCATGTCCCTCATAGACCCCACTCCGCCTAAAAAAAGCTTGCCCTCTTCTCAGTAGTTCATTGCTCCAAGCTACTATCTTCTATTTCATCCTTTTATGCGAGATATGGGGAAATCCGAGGCCCCTATGCTGGGATTCTATGAGTCTTTCCCCTCTTTTCAACTATTTTCTTTTCTCGGCGGTCTTCTTTTTCCCTTGAGTGCCCTTTGCCAGCTTTTTCCCCTCCCGACCAGAATCCCCCGGCGACTCAAGTCGAAGAAGCTCCAATATTGTTCTTTGACTCGAAATTGCCCCGGCGCTTCTTCCCCTGCCAGCTACCCTCGGCTGGTTTGACCCCTTTTTTTTTCCAATTCCTTTTTTGATTTTTTCCCTTTGCCGAAGGGAGTTCAAGTCTCAGTTATTTACCCTGACTTCGTCGATCCCCTTTACTTCCTATCCCATCGGGACATTCCCATTGCCTGCCTATCTTCTCCTTTTTCTCTTTTATTTCTTACCAGCCTTTTTTGCAGACGATCTGGACTTCGCCATAACTCCCGCGATCTTTGTCCATGTTGGCAACTCCGTCATCGTCCCTGTAGCGGGCTGCTTCTTTTCTCCGTGAGTAATCAGGAGTCCCCATGGTCCTTTTTGGAAGATTGAAAAAGTACCCGCGGTGTTCCATTCTCCCCTATTCCACGATTTCCAACTGGGTGTTTTTTCCCCTTGTAGTAAGATGGGCCTTTCCTCTTCACAGAAGGTTCTCCGCCTGCTTACCCGTCCTTTTTTTTCTTCATCGCTCGTTTCCGGCGGCCTGGACCGTTCTATGCTGATCCCCTCCCTTTCTCCTTGTTCATAAGGCCCAACTTTTGGGCTGCGCCAAAAAAGGGATTGCCCCGGGACCCTCCCTCAGCTATTTCACCCCGTCCTTCTCCGCAGCTGCCTTCCCTTCTCCCTCCTTTCTGGTGGCTCAACGCACCATACATCGCGACGGTGTACCTTTCCGATTCCCTGTGTGCTTCGTCCTTTCCTTTCGCTCCGGTCCGCGGGTCCCCCTTCCCCTCCATCACGTTGACTTCGTATTTCATGCTTTTCCCCAACATCTGAGCGTTGGTTGGTCTGGTCTCAGGCCATCTTCTTCTTGTGAAGTACCCGAGCGGCTCGGCCACAGTTTGCGTTCACTGCGCCCCCCTGCCCCCCTGAATACCCCAATTCTTTGTCAAGCTCGATAGTTCTCTTCTTTCGGTTGACTTTTTTATTCAGGGCATTCTGGCTTTGTTTCTGTTTCTTGCCGATCCCTTTAGGAGGGTTTAATAATACGCGGTGCTCTTCTTCCTCTCGCTGTCGTTGCGCATGGCCATACTGTCTCTTGATTTCCTTCACCTTTAAGCTTTCAGCACCCCGAATGATCTCATTGGTGTACATACCCCCCCAACCGGAGGATTCCCCCCCCCTCCCGGAAGCGCGCAGTTCATGGCCCGAGCGGCTTTTTTCCCCCCCCCTTCCCGCCTTTTCCCGCGCCGTCTGTTTGACAAGGTGACTAAGCATGGTACCTAGATCAATGGCGGTTTCTTAGATTCCAATCTATATCGTGCTATGTGTTAAATGTGTTTTTTTACGTACTTTTCCTCCCCCCCTTCCTCTAAGCCCATCTCCCGTTCTTCGATGCTATGAACTGTTACCACGTTTTATCCCCCCCCCCCTCTCTGTTTCCGTCTGAGAGCACAGCACAGACGATGTTCCAGTAGAGGAGAGGAGTAAGTCCCTACTCTCGAACCGTTTTGCAGTGGATGCTACCTTCGTTTTGCCCCCTCTCTTCTGGCCTTGAAGAATAACTCTGGACTTTGTTTTTTCACTCGGCGCAAGTTGCTTGTTAGCGATGCGCCCCCTTCCGATGTCCGCTGTCGTTGGCCCTTACAGGTCCTCTCTCTTCTGGATTTATAACTCATCAGACTACTTTGTCTTATAGCGAGTCCATCGTCGCTTTTTTCTTGATCCCCCCACTTCTCCTTCGATCTCCGATTCTTCCGGGGTTTCCCACCCTCTATTATCCCCCATTTGGCCCAGCACCACAAAGGACCAAATTCTAGGTTGCCGGACAATGTGCGCTTTCCTTTATGGATGTGACCCATACCGATTTCACGTAAACCCCGAGTACTTATAATCCCTTCTGAGCTGAAATACTCCTACCCCTCCCAGGTGGCTTTGCTGCTCTTGAGTCTCGACAGAGGCTTTTTTCCGTAAGAGTGGTACACACCTTTGCCTTCCTTTCCCTTTTCCACCCCCTTCCCCGCCGCCCTGTTCGCCAAATTGAGATTCTCTTGCCCGTCTTCTTTTTTCGTCCCCTTAATGCGCTGCTAGAGTTCCCCCCCTAGTGTCCTCATCCGGCCTTTTCCCCCCCCTCCACGGCTTTTCCACGTAGTCATAGTTTTCCTTTTTTCGGCGACCTACATAGTTCATTCTTTTCTTTCCTTTCCTCCCCCTCTTTTTTTTTTTTTGATCTGATGCCTCTGTTTCCGCGTCGCCGGCCGTATCCATCTTCCTTCTTCCTTTTTTCACGACGGCCCAGTTTTGTGAGAGCAGGGGTGAAACCGTGAAGTCCCTTTTTTTCTTGTCCGACCCCCCTTATACTTTTTGTGTTGCCTCTCCTTGGCGGCGCTTTTTTGGTATTTTCCTAGGTGAGAGGTGTTGTGAAAACGCATTTACCTTTCCCCTTAATTTGCTACCGGGCTTTACGACCCCCAGCCTCCACCTGTGCGTGGTGTCCTTTTGTCAGACATGTGTATTTTAAGTTGGTAGGGTTTTCCCTCGTTATTTTTGATCCCCTTCCCTCCTTGATTGGAATTTCACCCCAATAGAAGTTCGCTGTCGCTTGCTGTTTTTGAGTCCTATTTCTCTTTCCCCCTTCCGTTCTTGTCCAGTTCCAGATATTTTTCTTAAGGATTTGGTCCGAAGTAATCTCAGCTCCCTTGCCTTGCTGGGAGTTTGCTTCCTTTTCACTTCGCCATAGATTTCTTTAGGGTAAAACGTAGACCGGCGCGTCTGGCTTCCTCTTATTTCCCCAAGCGCGATGGTGTTGGTCACTAGGGTTTCCCTGGACGTCGCCCCCAAGACTTTGAATTAGAATAAGGAAATTGTAGTTCACAGGTGTGCCCAGCTTCCTTCTCGGCCGATTTTGACTACACTGCCCCCCCGGCGGTAGACCTGTAGGAAAGTCCCCGCCCCTATCCCTCCTTCTCAAGTTTTTAGCCATTCGTCGTGCGGTGTGCCACCTTTTCTTTGTGTTCTCTTTGTTTCTTATGTTCTTTGAGTATTTTATGTGAGGATGTTTAAAGCTATTCGTGGGGTGTAAGTTTCCCTCCCCCTCTTCATTATTTCCTCTTCAGGAACTCCTAGGATCTATGATCTTCTTGGTCCTCGATAAAAATTAATGCTTTTTTGCCCAGCGAAAGCGCGGACCAGTGTCCCACCCCTCTTAGGCCTTGCTCCCCCGGCAAACGACTGTACGTTTTCCTTCCTCCCTTCAAAGCTGACATGGCCGGCTTTTGGCGGAGGAGGCGCAAGGGGCCATGAATACGTTCCCCCCCCCCCCAAGGTTGCTTCGCTCCACACGTCTTGCGGTGGTGTCGTTGAGAATCCATGCAGAATCTGCTGCCTTTGAGCAAACCCCTCTTCTCTCCCCGTCCTTCCAGTCGTTTTTTGACGCGTACCTCCGCTGTACCCCCCCAGGTACAGTCTCATTCGCGCCGCCACGCCCCTCCTCACCAGTATCCTTTTTTTGCGCCTGGTTTTCTCCCTAGCTGGACCCCAATTTTTAATGGGATTCATGTGCTGTCGCGTTGAGTTCCCCCCCTTTTTGTGTGATTTCCTTTCGGCCTTCCCGCTGCCCCGCAGGTACCGCGCGCCCCCCCAACGGCTCCAGCCACAGTGATTTATTACGACCGACGTGAGTCGAGTGACTCTCCTTATCCTATGCGAACGGCTTTCTTACTCGTCCAAACTTTTATTTTATTCAAGATTTGTGGCCCCCTTGTGCAAACAGTCCTGGACTGGATTCCTTCCTTTTGTTTCTTCTGCCCCCCTTTTGAAGATGGTTTCACCCGGTTTCAGTCCCTGGTGTTTGATTGACAAGCAAAAAATGCAGGAAGTGTTGCAATGCCATTACCCTTCTTATCTTCGTTCTGTACAGACCCCTAGTCCAGTTCCCCTGTTTTATTTTCGAGCAGAAGCTGTGGAGGGTTTTCAGCCCTTGAGTTTTTCGAGCGGTGCACTCTTTGCCAGCCTCCCCCCTGTTTCTTTTATTGCCCCCCTGTCTTAGGGCGGGGGGTCACCATGTAAACAGATGTGCTCGGTGAGGTGCGAATTTTCTCCCCTATCCCTTTTTTCGGTCCCCCGGGTTCGCCTTTTCCCATTGACCTCTTTAGATATTTTCCCATATGGGTGTGCAATTGAACACTTCGCGTTTTCTTTGTCTTTTGCTTCCCCCCTGCGAAGTCCTCCCCTCCCCCCCTTTCTCTTTTTTCTTTTTGGTAATCCAGAACTCCTTTGCGCATACAAGACTGTCTACGATTTTTTATTTGACATCCTTTTTCTCCTCTTCTCTTTTTTTCTGTTCCCTCGGGATCTTCTTCCTTTTGGTTCTTTTCCTCCCCTTGGACATTCCCAATCGTTGGACATGTGCAGAAGCAGCCCTTAAGTCCCCTATTTCCAACAGCCTGTTGTCGCTGTCGTGGATCCTCGTTTCCGGGTTTTTTCTCCCTTCTAGGAGTTGATCTTGACCAAGTAGTTCGTTCTTTTCAGTTCTGGTCTTTGTTTCTCCCTATCCCCCCGGCCGTTCAGGAGTCAACGGCCGACGACTTTCCTTTAAGCTGATCTTTTCCAGGGACCTGAAAGACGGCCCCCCAACAGTAACTTGTATCGATATGTCTGTTATCCCACTAAGTTTTTTCTTCCCCCTCCTTTCCTTTTTGTTGTTTTTTTATCTCTCTTTTTCCCCATTAATCTTATTTACTATGTTCTTCGGCTTACTGAGATTTTTTTTTTTTTCTTTTTTTCGGTAGTTGCAGTTACGGCCTGTTGCCGCTCTTTGCAGCCACAGGAACGGCACTTCCAAGTTTTTCCCGATTCTTTTATTTGTATGTCTTCACCTCCTGTGTTATGAGACCCCGGGCACAATGGTAAACTTACTGAACGCAGGGTTTTCTTTTTACCTTGCGATGCCCCTTTTTCCGTCTCGTACTTCCTTTTCTTTCCTCTTGCCCCTGCGTCCGTTGGACGTCCCTATACCATCTTGCCATCCAATCCTTCCCCCGTTCCAGTACGTCCTTCTCACCTAGCTTTCTTATACCCTTTTTTCCAGATAAGGGTGGGAATGACGCTCTCTTGCTCCTCTTCTCCCCTCCATATCGCCCCCTCTTTTGCCATGGCAACAGATCGCGGCTCCAGTTGGTTTTGCATATCGATTACGGTGAAGTGGAAGAGTAAAACTCCTACGGTGCGCCTTCTCCCATAAAGTTTCAACCCTCTCTTGTGTAAATGGTTTGGTACGAGAATCTAAGGAGGAACCGGACTTTGTCACCATCCCCTTTGCACTCTCCCTTTCGCTTCCCCTGTTACCACTCAACATCCGTTCCCTAGCCCTTCTTCTGCTTAAATTCCTCTGTACTACGATGACTGACTTTTTCTGGTTTCATCATTGCAACTGCCTTTTGATCATACCCAACCCTTTTTATGCTTCCGGGTGAATCGAAGCCAATTCACCCAACGGCATTGCCCTTCAGCTGTTAGGACAGTTATTTGAGCAACTTTCGCAACAGGTTTCAGATGGAAACTC
>Ga0179593_1407114_pt1 | contig 13194 bp, 13 predicted proteins | sample CZODoug2_1_08_16_FD_185931 | JGI IMG/M metagenome (GOLD analysis project Ga0179593, IMG submission 185931) | Vadose zone soil fungal communities from Angelo Coast Range Reserve, California, USA - CZODoug2_1_08_16fungal (PacBio error correction) | ecosystem: Environmental > Terrestrial > Soil >... | reverse complement strand
TTTTATTACTCCCCTTCTCCCCCCCCTAGCTGGCTCCCCCCACCCCCCCCACAAGGCCCGCCTGCTCACTGTAAAGCCCCCTTTGAGCGCTACGTCCCAAAGCCCGAACTCGCGCTGTCTTCTTTGCCAGTCCAATCAGACTCGTTTTCTTTGCTCTGTCACCTTGGAGACTTCCCCAATTCTCCGGCTGATGCTTTCAAATTTCCCCTTCCCAAACTTCCTGTGCCTTTGAATGTTCAAAAAATTTTCCTCCACCCCACCAAATCCCTCTTTCCAACTCCCCAACCCCTCTTGGTATGACGTATTCTCTTCTGTCCCAGAACGGGTACTCTCGTGAAAGGGCCCCCCCCAAAACAGCCCCCTTCCCGACAATTCCTGCCACTACGGCCCCCCCCACAACTTCTTTTTCACTTGAGGATTGTGTTTTTTCCCTCTTAAACCGGATTTAGAAGCAGTTTGAGTTTCTTTCCATGTTGTCATTACACCGAATGCGATACCATGCCCTTTTACGTCTTCTCGCCCAAGCCTTCTTTATCCTATTGATTTTATTTCAATGCATGCCTTTGCAATAGGTAACCCAATGTTCCCCCCCAAGCGTCAGAATGACTCCCGCTCTCGACCCCCCGTCTCAACTTACTCGTCTCCTTTCCACACTTTAAAGCAACTTCTATTCGCAGACTCAGAATCGCTTCTCCTCCCCCCCAATCCCGTCAGCCACTTCACTTCTCTTGCTCCAACCAATGTAATCTGTCCTCTTTGCTATCGTCGTGCTTTGCTCTGCTTGTCCTGGCTTTCCGCCAGTCGTGATGTCCCCCAAGTTCCTTTCCGCGTTAACCCCCCGTTCCCTATTGAATCTAAAGCTTCGCCGTGTTTTCCCTCCCCTCGTGTCTAAGAAACCCCAGTCCCACATCATCGTTTGAAATCCCTTAGTTTAACTTTTCGTTTGAACCGAGAAGTTCCCGATTCTCTTTGCCCCATGCGAGGAGAGATTTCGGAGGCCTCGTTATTGATAGGGCTTCCTCCCTCCCCGGGCTCTTTTCTTTCACGCCTGTGGACCCCGGTTGGCGGTCTGCCTTGAGAAGGCTATTTCATTTTGCGTCACATATTTTGGGACAATCTTGCCGCTTGCGGTGCCCCCTGCCGGGTCCAGACTCGCAGCCAGCCCCGGGTCAGATATTTTCCCCCCAGCTTTTTGCACGCGTTCTACGCTTCAATTTTCGCGATCTAATTCTCCCTCACCTGCGGTTCTCCTTCCATCCAGTCACTGCGCACGTACTGAGTCCCCCTTTCCCACACTTTCCAAGACCGGGAGGCGAGGATTGCGCATTTAGTCCTGAGAATCTGACCCGGCCCCTTGACCGGCTCATTCTCCTCCCTTCCCTGGTCCCGCATGCACCATCTCTTTTCCCTTGTTTTCTTCCAGTGACGTTCGTTTTCCTCATTGTCTTTTTGACTTAAAATGTTTCCTCCCCCCTCCTAAACTGCGTGAATTCAGGACAACCTTTCCCCCAATTTCCCCGTCCCCCTCCCTCCGCCCCCTCGCGGGCTTTTTCCCGTCCGCGAGTAGGACCAACAATGGCCCTAGGGAAGTGAAAACCGCGATTTTTTCGTTTCAAGCTCCTTGACATCGGGTCTCGTTTTTTAACAGACGCTTTCGCAGTGACTCTATCACCCACAGTCACACCCCCACAGCCAGCGAAAGCCAACTGCAGCCCCAAGGGCTTTCCGTCTTCTATTTACTTCATTTTTTGCCATCCTACAGAATCCACTCTCCTCTTCTCCTGAGCACTGAATGCAGGGGGACACTTTCCAACCTTTTCCTGACGCCGGCTTGAGTTTCCCCCTCCCAGCCTCGACCTCTCTTCCCTTTTTCCCGAGCTGCCAATCAGACTTGTGCTTAGGCATCAACCATTCCTCCCATCTGACCGGAATCACCCTTCCCGTCCATGTCCTGCCGATTCGCTTGCCTCCCGTCTCCGCTGGATTGTTCACGTAAGCGGGGCAATCAGTTTGTTGGTCCACCCTCCCCTCCTCGGCTTCTTTTCCCCCCGGATCTTCAGGCACGCCTTGCCCCCCCCCCTCCAACCCCCCTTCTCCCATTCCCTTGCCCCCGGTCTTGTCCCCTTTTCCTCCGACGTCCGCCCCCTGTGGCGGTCATCCTCTTCCCTTTGTTTCTGATATTTTCTTCCCTGGAGAAAATGTTCAGGAACTCTCTTTCCTCCGGCGGAGTCCTGGTTGCTTGACCGTTCCATCTTGCGGGTGATTTCCCTTTGTGCGGCATTCGGAGCAACATTTTTTTCGTCGTAGTGTTTTCCCTCACTACACGTCCCGGGACTTCTTCCTTAGTAGGTTTTAGGCTAACGAGGCGAGCCCCCACTCGCTCAACCCAATTGCGGGTTCCACGCTCTCGTTTTGTTGCATTCGCGGAGAGGGTTAACTTTCCCACATCTTCGTTTTCAATCCTGAAGTTCAAACCATTGATCCTTTCTCCTCCCCTTCCTTTACTCTTCCCAGCTGCCTGCTTCTTTTCGGAAACACTCTGTTCCTCCCCAATTGTCTTTTCTCTCCCCCCCACTTTAGCGAAAACCCCAGCAACCCCCTCCTCTCACGTTGCCCAGGCTCCTTTCCTTATTCCACACTGACGGGACCCAGATTGAATCGCCCCCGGGTGTTTCTTTCAAGTTCTTAGAGGTAAATTCCTTCCCTCCCCTAATTTCCGAAAGTTTTTCGTGGTACGTCCCTCTCTTGGCGTCCTTGGGCCCACTGCCTGCGAGAACTATACATGGTTAATGTTTTTCTTTCCACTACCAGGCCCTTTCATTAATGTCCCTCTAGCGGGAAAACTCGGTCCCTTCCGGAACTGTGAGAGTGAGATCACTACCTTCTTTCAGATTTTCCTTCTCCCCTCTTTCCTCCGATCCTTTTTTTTGTTGTTGAGATCGCTGCTCTGTCGCTTTTCACCGCCAGGTTCCTCGTTCCCTCCTTTACACCTCTCTACTGCCGTATCACCTTTTATTCCGATTCTTTCAGCTTCCCTTCTTTTTTATTCGCCATGTTTCCCCCGGACGCGTATCTAGGCCCTGAGCCTCACCCCAACCCCCGTCGCCCTCAGGAGTTTTGCCGTCTCCTCTCCTACCGTGATCCCCCGGCTCCCTTTCCCATATTTTTACATAATGTTGAGGAAAAGACTTCCTGGTGCTGGAAATGTCGCGGGGGTGCTCACCCCGTTGCGTGATTTGGTAATTCTCCCCAATTTTCAGGACCCCCCCAAAGAGTTTGTCCTCCCACCGAACGACCGCCTTCCACTAGGAATAGTTTTGATAAGCGATCCCCCCATTGCTTATTGCCCCCCAACGAAGCCTGCTCAGCATTTAATTACTTTCCCCGGACCCTGTTTACTCCGCATTGGTTGACTAGATGTTGAGGGTTTTCAACCTCTTGTGGTACGCCCATACTCCCACCTTCTCCCGGACGGAGTCCCTTTCCGTATCGTTTGACCCCCCTAGCCTGCGCCTTTGCTCCTTTTGGCAGCCCCTTTTTCCCCCCCGCCACCTCCAGCTTAGTACCTTCCCCCCTCCCACCAGTTCCTCCTACTGTGCTCCCCTCTCCTTTCTGGTTCTGCCCATTTCTACTTGATGCTTGCCGGGTTACCATCCTACATCACTTTAGCCGTTACTTTCTGTTTGCCCCTATCTCTGATTTTTCATGGCAATGGCTGTGTTACCCCCTTTCCCTGGTCCAGGTCCCGCAGTCGACAGATGCGTAGTCGGGTGTGCCTGCTTGGAGCTTTTCCCAAGGAGTATGTGAGGACCCACGGCACCCATTTTTGACATGCTAACGCCGATTGTCCGTTTAGTGGATCACCCCCTATGTGGCTTAATCGCCCCCATCCAGCTCCACTTTCTTGTTTCAATGCCTTAACGTCCTTGCCGGTTTCTTTTGGAACTTTCTCAATTTCAGATTTTCGATCCTGGTTCGTGCTGATGCCAGCTTATTCTTTTCCGACTCTGGAAACAGAACGCTCTCTGCGCCATGTTTTTTCTCATACCGTGCGTTACCCCTGTTTCTTCATTTGACCCGGCCCGTTCGTGTTCTTCTTCGAGCTTAGTTTTCCCTACGTCTCCTATGAACGACAAATTTCCGCCGCGACCAAAAGTTGGATGGATCCAAGGTCCGTCTATTAGGGGTGTGCGCTGGAACTGTTTTATTATCCTTTTTGTTTCTCGGTTAATTTCTTCATCTGATACGCTGTCTACACAAACACAATGAAACACGACCCACTCCCCCTCTCCCTCGCGTTCCCAGGAGCACCGGAGTATTTTGGACTCCTCTTCAGTCCCCCCGTCCTTGAGGTCGGGGAAAGTAATTTTGGTTCAGCAAAAGGTTGGGGACCTGACCCCTCCTTCAATTTTTCCGCCCACTGGACAAATTAACTTGTGAAACTGCTTCCCCGTCCCTGGTTTGGCTGAAATGCCGTAGCTTTTATGCCCCTTCGAATCCTTTTTATCTCGGCTTCACTGGTACGTTTCCAAACTCCACATTTATGGACCAGGGCTGCTCCCAACCATTCAGCTCTGGTTTGGCAACGGTTTCAACTACCATTTTTTGAATCCTCTTTGCCTTCCCCTGCGATTTTTCGATCCCTGCGGCCAGATGCTCGGGCTCCCATTTCTTACATTTGGTTTCCCGGTTACCTATTCCTTTCCTCTCTTGTTAGGGTTCTGTCAGATGACGGTGCTGAGGAATTGTTGCTCCGCGCCTTCCTCTCTCTCCTGATCCACCCCTTGACTTATCCCTGCCACCGGTGCCTGTCTCCTTCTTTCCAAGGAAGCATTCAAAACCTATAGGTTCACCGTTGACCCTTCCATTTTTATTTTGATCCCCTTGAAAGTTTCTGCCTTCTCACTTTCCTTCCCCCACCCTAACACCTGGGTCCACTGCGCTGCAGTACGCCCAGTTCCTTGGCATCTTGCGCCTCTTCGGACTGAGCTCATCCGACTTTCGTTTCACACTTTTTCTGCTTGAAGGTTCGGTCTTCGATTTTTATCACGGCGTGTCCTCCTTGAGCTCGACGCCGTCATCGGGTAGCTTGGGATATTGGCCCTCGCTTTATTGACATGGAAATTTCCGCTGGCAGCACCGTGAAAGAGATTTCCTTTCTCCGTCGCCACGCTCCGTCACTCGTCAAGTACCTAATGTTTTCGCCCCTGAGACCCTTGATTTGGGCATGGAGACTGGTGGGTTCTTTTCGGAGCGATTTTCTTTCTGCAGGAATCCGTTTCTTTGATTCTTTGGGTCTTTGCTAATTGTTTTGTTGTAGATGAAGTGTTATTATGGGCGAGAGCGGGTCTTTGTCATGGGTCCCGGAGGCCGTTCTTTTTCCCCTGCAGTGCCCCCTAATATCACGTATGGATAAATCCACCTGGGATGCAGTCGACGGGCATGACCCCTAGGTACTTTCAACCCCCCCCTGCGTAATTCTTCCTCCCGTTTGGATATAGCATTGAACCACCCTACTTGAACTATTTTGGTGAAAACTTGTTTCTTGGCTTTTTTATTTTTGTGAGTTGAGATTTTCCCCCAAATGACTCTATTGCATCTCAGCGTCCATCCTGTCCTGTTGGATTCCAGACCTGCATTCTTCCCGTTTGGTCTGTAGCGAACGTTCTACCTCTGACTCTTTTCACAAATCGCACTATGAACTAGTGTCCCTATTTAGTCATCTCTATACATCGACACTCTCTTCCAGGGCTTTCTTAGCCTCCCCTCGTCTTGTAAATTCGTTTTTCATAATTGGTTGTTACATCCCTGGTGACCTTTCTCAAATGCCCCTCATTTCTCTTTCCTCCCCCCTACGGGTGTTTCTGCCTCGTCCCATGTTTCTTTGAATCGTTCCTCCCCCGTGTTCTTTTCTGACACCCCCCCCCCACCCCCCACAGAGGCAAATCTCTAATTCCAGACTTCTTTTAGCGCCGGCCACAGTCCTCCCTTATGTCGCTTAGCTTTCACCTCCCAGCAGTCCCTTTTAATTTGATTTGCAAAGTCCAAGAAGTTTTTCCTCGAGATGACTTTCTGGGCCCCTTCCCAAACGGCAGTCATTCTTCAAACCCCCTTTTTGGTTAACTCCACCCACCCCTAATCCCCCCCGATTTTTTGATCTTTGCAATCTTGGTCCCCAAGCGCCAGTTCATGGATTTTTAAAAAGTCATTTTAAACTCCCCCCCCCAATACCCAACTTCCCTGAAACCCACGTTTTGCCCCCCAAAGCTTTTCACTTCGATGGTGTTTCAGCACGATCACCCCCTCATTTATGATCGGTCAGGGATGGAAGGTTTGACTACCTCGCGGACCAAGTAAGGATTTCTCCGCCTACAAAGTTTAACTCCCGCCTCGTTAGCCCCCGAACTCTAGAGATGGCTAAGAGGGTTCGCTGCTTAAATTAGGGGAAACTCAAGTGCGCATTTGACCCCACCGCTTTCATACCGCGCTCCAGACGTTATCCCCTCCGACCCTTCCCACACTTGAACCCTCAACCACCCCCTCCACTAACATCAGACTGAAGACCATGAGGCCCTTTCCCAAGAACCAGCAAATTCAACCACGCAGGATAATTGCTTTTTAAAACCTCTCCTCTTTTTTTACGTATTCTCATGTCCCCATGGGCTGAAATCTATTTAAGGGACGGTTTAAGGTGCCTTTCCATTTCAAGTCTCCTTCGCTAAAATAGATCACCAGCTCAACAGATTAGATGATTTAGGCGAGACTATGTATCCAGCCATTCCCCCTTTCATGAGCCAGGCTGAAAACGCACAGAGTTGTGACAAGAGCGTTTTACCTATGCGACAGCGCGAAAGTCGTGTTCCCTTCCTCTATCTTCTTTGCAAGCAGATCCTTTTACGGTGTATACCCGGATTCTTTTTCCTTTCTTGGTGTGGCTTAGCTTTTATTCGTTTCGGGTGAGAAACTGGCGAATTACATTTTTGAGCGAATCAATTGGCCCTCTCTGTCCCCCTAGCGTTTTATCTCAGGGTCAAGTGACATAGTTTCATCTATTGAAACACCGTTCGTCGGTGTCGGGCCCGATATCTTCCAATGCCCAGCATTTCCTCCTGAAAGAGAGTGACGTAACCTTCAGCCCCTCTCCCCTAAATAGCCGTCCTCCCACCTTAATCTCAGGGCCCCCCTCCCCGCCTGCCGTATCCAGACTTCCTGAGGACCTTCCTACTTGATACTTTTTTCCCTCCTTCGATTCACCTCACCTCAGTGTTCACAAGATCTGGAAGTCTGACTCCTAGTCTTTTCCCCCCCATTGTCGGTTTAAGTACCCAGGTTTAAGCCGAGAGTAAATGGTAGCATCGAAAGAACCGGCGCCGCAACAATGCTGTTCGCGAGAACGCTCTGGTTGTAACTGACGCTTTTTTTTCGTTCCCCCCAAATGGCTACAAGAGAATTCCCAAAAACGGATTGCCGAGTTGACCTCAAGCTCTTTGCCACCTGTTTGGATTTTTTTCAACCTCATCTCATTACTCAGCCCCAAAAACAGTAACCAACCAATGAAGCGCACTCCATCTTACTCCCCTCCATTGTAGGCTTACCTCGAGTTATCTGATATTTTATTTGCGGTTACCCTCATTGTAGCATATCACGGTTGATTAAGGGGAAACGGACCTCCCCTTGTTGCGAAATGTCTGCTGCCTTCAGCTCGATCGAGCGATCTTTCCCTCTGCCCATCATGCTTTGTCACTTCGGCTCAAGGCACATTCCCCATCATTCAATTTTTAAGAACCCACACCTACGAACATTTCTAAGATTCCTTCCATGACCTCCTCCATTGAGCTGGATTCTTGCAACTGAGGTGAGAGAAGCGTTGTCTCCAATCCGTCTTTCCCTGGGAGATCAGGAAATACGAACCAGTAGATGATCCTCATTACAAAAGCAATGCCCATCCCTAACCGTATGTAAATACCGGCCCTAAGAAAGCTGTGACCGGTGTACCTCCAGAAGGAAGAGAAGTTCAGCTTTCCGTGGCATCAGGAAAGACAAATAGTTGGCGGACAAGCGATTTTTCAGGCGGCTCTCCATCCCCGCGCCCTTCGGACAACAGTGTTCTTGAGGGATATCTGCGTGAGGGGGACGGGGTGCATGGCATAGGTTGCTCCTTGGCGGGTGTGGCCCGACCTACCCTTCGTTTCCCTGCCCTGCTGGCTTCTTTTGCCTGCTCACGCTCGGATCGCCCTAACATCGACGGGTCCCGATCGCCTTTTTGTTCTTGTTTGCCCATCTGCCTCGGCTGGACCCCTTCTGTCACCCCCCATACTCGGATAATTTGTGAGTGAACTCGACGTGAAGGCGATTCCTCCCGCCCTCTGACGTTGTGTTAAACACCTTTCTCTTTCTCCACATTAGGAGAGTCCCACAAGCAAGCGGCCGACACCCCCAGCTCTTTCCTTTCCCAATGACTGGTGCATTCCCCACGGCTGTCTCCATGTGACCTGAGCCCTTTCGGTGATCGGAAGGTATCGAGCCAAGACCAGGTTATTTATTCAAAAGGTGTTTTCTTTTTCTCTTCCATAGTGAGTTTCCTGGCCACATCCAGGTTGCTTCCCCCCCGAGAAGTCCTCTTTTTGACATCAGGTCCCCTTTGCTTACGGCATCTGACTGGTGTCCCAAAAGGCAGTTCCGCCGGAACGCTTTTCCTGAGTGCCGAAGCATAATCAGTTTATTTGTCATCTTTCCCTAACTCCTCTTTTTTTTTTTTAGAGTCGATGCACAATTCATTATTCACCCCCCCCCCCCCCCCCACCCCCCTTGCTTTTACTCGCACCCCGTCTTTCAGAGGGTCACCATTAAACAATCTGACGCGGCTTAAGCCCCCTCGCCCTTTATCTTGACCCCCTCGCCTTTTGCGTTCTGTTCCCCAGTCCTCGCACTATCGCAGATCGAGCCGTTTCAACGTCTCAATTCATTCTCATGTAGATCATACTTGATTTTTTCCTTTCCCCTCCATTTTTACTCCTGCTGGTTTAACTCCCCGTCTGACCCCCCCTTTGCGCGGGTTTTCCGTTTGATGCCACCTTTTCTCCCTATTTCGCGGCAACGTTTTCTAGCGTCAGCCTCTAACCTCGCGCGGATCCTCCTTCTCACTTGCCTGCTCCACGAAGAGTTTGAGTCCCCTTCGCTCCGATTCCACCCCCGGCACGTTGTCGTGTGGTTACTTCTTGAGTGCTTTTTCTTTCTTTCTCTCTTCTTCCGACCTATCCCCCCACGCAGGAGCCGCACTTTTATTGTCGGTTGCCAAACCCCCTCCCCTGAGACTGTTTTTACATGCAGCTTCACCTGCCAATCTGTTCCGCCAACCCTTTCCCGCACGACGTTTGAGCTCCCACTCTCGCTGTTGTTTTCCCATCCAATTTTGCCAGGCTTTGAGTTTGCCCTTACAGCGCTCCTGATGGATTTTGACCAAACCACCCCTCTTCCCCTTGTTTTTGGCTTGTGCCTAATTGGTTAATTAGGACAGGGCGGCGGGTTTCTCTTGGTCAAGCTCACTTTCTAAAGTTGTCACTTCTCCCCTTCAGACGTTTAGTTTCTTCCACCCCCCCTATTGCCTGAAGGCCCGTTCGCCAGTGCCCTGTTAGGGCTGTCCGTACGCATCGTTTGCCTTTCCCGAGCGGTTTTACCGTTGTTCTGCATTCTTACTTATGTTCATTGGGTCTTTTTATTCCTCCCGTCCTATTGCCGATTGGACCAAGATCCGCCGATCGGCTGCTTTTCCTCCCCCCCCCCCCCCCCCCCCCCCCCCCCCCCCCCCCCCTGTGCTTTTCCCGTTTTTTTTCCGGACCCTGCACAGGTCCTTATCGGTTTAGGGTACCTCCTTTATTAATATTCCGCTACTGCACCCTTGAAGCCTACGCGCACCCAATGCGGGGCTCTTCTTGACTCTCTGTTGATTCGGTTTTATCTTTCTGCTTTTTGCGCGTTCCCCAAACCACCCACGTTATTGGCCCCGTGGAGTTAGTTCCACTTGTTTTTAATTCTGTAGCCATTTTTTTTTCCTGATTTTGGTCCCAACAGCTTGGCGAGGGTGCCCCGAACCTTTTCGTGTTTCCGTGCTCTGCGCTTCTTCGCCTTTTCCCCCCCATTGTGACGTCAAAACCTTACCCATCTGACGCTTCTTTTTATTCGGCCCTGATCGATCTTTGGCACCTGCTTTTTCGTTCCCTTAATTTGAGACTCGCCTTCTTTCGTCGATTCTCGACTTATTCGTTGCTCTTTTTTCTTTGGGGCGGTTACTATTTACGTTTTTCTGGGCTTCCTGGAAGATTTTCTCGTTTTTTTTCGTCGCTCCTTCTTTTTTTTTTTCGCCCAACTTTCATTCTGTTCTTTGCTTCTGGACTCGTTGCACAAGCTGGGCATGCTACTTTTCTTATTTTTCGCTCCTGAAGTACTTTCCCACTTTCTTAAACGTCATCCACCAGTGGACCCCTACCCCCGCGTTCACCTCCCTGATAGCCCCTAGCATACTGTTTTCCTGACGAGTACTCGTGCGTCCACGACTGCTGAACGCGGCGAGTCGCCCGAGGTTTCGTTATGCTCTGCGGTCGATTCCCCCCGCCCCCGCCAAGACGACTCACTCGCCCCGTCCTACTTATTCCCCTTATCCTTTGAACGCGGAACCACACAGCATTTTCTGACGCAACAGCAGACCCACTGCACACACATTCAGCAGCCACACGCTAATTTACCCACTGCACCTCACAGATCCACAGTCCGTTGCTCTTCCCTTCTGCCCCGTCTTTTTTTCACATTGGATCCGTCCATCCGTTTGTCGTGGCAAGATGCTTGCTGATTCTCTGAAGAGTTTTTACCGTCCCCCCCCCCCCCCTCACTTGAGACACACACCCTCTCCTCGCACCGACGCGTCGCATTCTTTCGCCTCAGTTCCGCCGGAACCTCTCCCACCCCCAACGCTCTTTACCCCTCTCCCAAACACACAGTACTGCCTCTCCCAACCCCCCCCACTTAATTGGTTGGAACTTTGCGACCTTAGCGGCATTGCCGCATCAATTCCCTAAGAGGAACACCCCCTCAGATTTTTGATTCGACCTTTCAGCCGGACCTGCAGTGCTTTCTCATTCGTGTTTATGCAACATGCCCCCCCCCACCCTGCGCCCCTTTTTCTGTCCTTAATTCTTGTTCTAGCTAAAACAATTTATTGGTAAAACTATTTTGGTGACAAAGTCATTTGAGTGACTTTTTTTTCGGGATGGTATGTTTTGTCTTTTGTCCACCATATTTCTCAAGTCATTGACCCATCCTGCATCTGATTCCCTTCTTGATTACAGGTGATACGCGACTTTGTGGGATTTTTCCCCTGTTCTGTGTATGTCCTTTGCTTGTTTCAGAATCCTGTCAGTTTTGGATAGGAGTACCGTGCAATGATATCTCTACTTTGTTGTCTCCTTTTAAATTTGCCCCCTTGCAGAGTCTGAAGTGTCCCTAGAATCGTCCATCCTGAACTCTTCTTGTCCGGTCTTCGCTCTCAAAGATTCTTGGCCCTGTACGCTTGCCTTTTTTGGTTCAGCCAGCACGTATAAGGGTCTATTATATCGCCTCAACTGTCGCACGCCTCTTTAAAGCATCATGCAGTGTGGTTTGGAGAGAGATCGCCAGTGCTTTGAATCGACCTGTTACGTCGCGGAACACACCCAATGCGTCCAGAATGGCCCAAGACTTGAGGCTACGCCAAACAGACCTGAACGATTTCGAGTCTCTGCGCCTTTCACAGCAATATTCCCTGAATTTTCATATTTTTCTCTTTTTTACCTTTAAAGGATAACAGGCCGTCAAGATCGATCCTTTCCTTTCAACCACGGCAGAATTCTTCACCCCAAGGAGCCATTCAAACTCCATTCCCTGGAAGCCAACGAGTGGATGAGGTTGCATCGTCAAAAGCTCCCGACTGAGATAAACTTCCGCAAAAACAGCATCCCCTAAACATTCCGCCCCACCTACGGGTGCACCCCCAAAGTTAACGGAGGATTTGTAAGACTCGATCACCCTCCTTGATAACTAATGGCGCTTATTGGTCTTTTTGCTTACAACGCTCGCCCTTCAATCGTACCGTGCTCAGAGAACCTCCTTATATCATCGTCGGTATTGTGTCCCGGCTGCATTGACTCCGTGACCCTATTGACCCCCAACCCCCCCATACCTCCGATATCCCACCAACCCCTTTCATTCTGGAAACGGTACGGCTTAATTTAGACCACTTCCCCTCCCACATACCCCGCCCAACTACCGCTTCCCACGAAGAAGCCCCCTCTCGGAAAACTTCACACCCTCCATGCCGCCCCTTAACCAAGAGTGCTACTGAGAAACCCAGTATCTTTCGATGCTAGAGGTTGCGTAGGCTGTTGACATCCCGATTTCCCCCCCCTGTTGATTTCAAGAGTGGACTTTTCCCTATTTGAGCTCTTATCCTTACCCTCTGCAGTAGGTCCGGTTTGATGCGGACCATCCCGGCTCCAGCCCGTTGCTTACACCCTCCTAGTCGCTTTCCCCAATTCCCATTCGGTGACCACGAGCTCCCGCTTGCGTACCCGTGGGTTAGGCTAATCCGATTATGTTAGGCATCTTTTCCGTTACGTGTGCCGCCTGGTGCATCCTTTTTGTGTGAGTTTCTCCTCAGACCCCATGCGTCTCCTTCTTGTTACTCGCTTCCACTGATTCAGCTTTCCCGTGTCCCTTCTCAAACTCAGGTTGCAAATATTGAACAAATTTGCTTGGTGGAGTAGCTAGAAAAGTTCGACGCGCCGCAATGCCACTAACGGAAGCATTCTTCCCCCATTCACCGACAGCTAATTAATCCCGTCCCCCCCCCGTAAATCAGGTCCGCGATCCCTCCGCCTTTGAGAATCGTCGGACTGCACAGACGGCTTTATTTTCTTCCTGCCTTTAACGACCCTGCTTTCCACAAGCTATCCGTAAAAGGTGTTTACGCTCCCCCCTCGTTCCCAATTGTCCTTTTTCCGTCCCCCCCTTTGATGCGATACCCAACTCGTTTGCCTCGCCTGCAGTCCCATTTGCCGCCAAATGTCCGGCTCACAGCATCCTCCAATTGCTCGGAGTTTTAAAGACTCCCTTGGTCCGGTTGCAACCCAATGGCTACAAAGTTCCCCACGATTTCTTCTCAAA